>OLOS01000004.1_pt1 | contig 310141 bp, 288 predicted proteins | sample 1672631 | NCBI WGS metagenome assembly OLOS01 (sample SAMEA3136707, study PRJEB25190) | human gut metagenome | biome: human gut; feature: human-associated habitat; material: faeces | place: Austria | collected 2013
GGTTCTCACAACGCCGTATCGTGCGAAATTACGCATTGCCGACTGTCAATTCCTGCGAAAAGGCAGGCAATAGCGGAATTTTGTGCGAGACAAGGCGTGGGGTTCTGCGGGCAAAGGAGCGCACTTTGTGTGCGTGACTGCCGCCCGCAGGTTCTCACAACGCCGTATCGTGCGAAATTACGCATTGCCGACTGTCAATTCCTGCGAAAAGGCAGGCAATAGCGGAATTTTGTGCGAGACAAGGCGTGGGGTTCTGCGGGCAAAGGAGCGCACTTTGTGTGCGTGACTGCCGCCCGCAGGTTCTCACAACGCCGTATCGTGCGAAATTACGCATTGCCGACTGTCAATTCCTGCGAAAAGGCAGGCAATAGCGGAATTTTGTGCGAGACAAGGCGTGAGGTTCTGAGAACGCGGGAGCGTACGTCGGTACGTGACCAAGTTCTCAGGTTCTCACAACGCCGTATCGTGCGGAATTACGCATTGCCGACTTAGTCGTTGTCTTCGGGGACGTCGGTATAATTCGCCTCAGTGTATCCCGCATCGCTGCCGGGCTGAGCGCCGTCGGCACCCTGCTGAGCCTGAGCCTGCTCGGCAGCTGCCTTGTAGACCTTCTCGGAGATCTCATAGAACTTAGCGGTAAGCTCCTCCTGGCGGGACTTGATGAGGTTGATATCCTCGCCCTTGAGGGCTTCCTTGAGGGCATCGACCTTGTCGTTGATGTCCTTCTTGTCGTCCTCGGAGAACTTGTCGCCGTCCTCGCTGACGAGCTTCTCGCACTGATAGACCATCTGGTCTGCGCCGTTTCTGATATCAACTTCCTCGCGGCGCTTCTTGTCTTCCTCAGCGAACTTCTCAGCCTCGTCAACAGCCTTCTGGATATCCTCCTTGGACATATTGGACGAGGAGGTGATGGAGATCGACTGCTCCTTGCCGGTGCCCAGATCCTTAGCGGAGACATGGACTATGCCGTTTGCGTCGATATCGAAGGTGACTTCGATCTGCGGAACGCCTCTGCGTGCGGGCATGATGCCGTCGAGGTGGAACACGCCGAGGGTCTTGTTATCCTTAGCGAAATCTCTCTCGCCCTGAAGAACGTGGACTTCAACGGAGGGCTGATTGTCAACCGCGGTGGAGAAAATCTGGCTCTTCTTGACGGGGATGGTGGTGTTTCTGTCGATAATCTTGGTGTTTATGCCGCCCATGGTCTCGATGCCGAGTGACAGCGGGGTAACATCGAGAAGAAGCAGTCCCTTGACATCGCCTGCAAGGACGCCGCCCTGGATAGCCGCGCCGATAGCGACGCACTCGTCGGGGTTGATGCCCTTGAAGGGCTCGATGCCTGTATATTTCTTAACGGCTTCCTGAACTGCGGGGATACGGGACGAGCCGCCGACCATAAGGATCTTGTGAAGCTCGGAAGTCTTGAGGCCGGAGTCCGAGATAGCCTGGCGAACGGGGCCCATTGTCGCTTCGACGAGGTCTGCGGTGAGCTCGTTGAACTTAGCTCTGGTGAGGGTCATCTCAAGGTTGAGCGGAGTGCCGTCGGATTTCATGCCGATGAAGGGCAGGTTGATGGTGGAGGTGGTGACGTTGGAAAGCTCAATCTTCGCCTTCTCGGCAGCCTCCTTCAGTCTCTGCATGGCCATCTTATCGCCGCGCAGGTCAACGCCCTCGCTCTTCTTGAACTCGTCGGCTATCCAATCGATAACTCTCTGGTCGAAATCGTCGCCGCCGAGGCGGTTGTTACCGGCAGTTGCAAGAACCTCCTGAACGCCGTCGCCCATCTCGATGATGGAAACATCGAAGGTGCCGCCGCCGAGGTCATAAACCATGACCTTCTGATCATTCTCTTTGTCTATACCGTAAGCAAGAGCAGCCGCCGTGGGCTCGTTGATTATTCTCTTGACCTCAAGGCCAGCTATCTTGCCCGCGTCCTTAGTCGCCTGACGCTGGGAGTCGGTGAAGTAAGCGGGAACGGTGATAACAGCCTCCGTGACCTTCTCGCCGAGATAAGCCTCTGCGTCGGTCTTGAGCTTCTGAAGAATCATCGCGGAAATTTCCTGAGGGGTGTACTTCTTGTCGTCAACCTTAACTTTGTAATCGGAACCCATCTGTCTCTTGATGGAGGAGACGGTTCTGTCGGGATTTGTGATAGCCTGACGCTTTGCGACCTGGCCGACAAGTCTCTCGCCGGTCTTGCCGAATGCGACGACGGAAGGCGTTGTTCTTGCGCCCTCGGCGTTGGGGATAACGACGGGCTCGCCGCCCTCGATAACCGCTACACATGAATTTGTTGTACCTAAGTCAATACCTATAACCTTTGACATAATAAATTACCTCCGAAGTAATGAATAGTTTTATTTATATTCCAAAAATGCCTTGCGGCATCAGTTGGCAACCTGAACGACTGCGGGTCTTATGACCGTGTCGCCGAGCTTATAGCCCTTTGTGAAAACCTTGACGATAACATTCTCGCCGACGTTCTCGTCCTCGGTGTGCATAACAGCCGAGTGGATATTCGGGTCGAACGTATCGCCCTCTGCGCCGAACGCCTCGATGTCGAGCGCTTTGAGAATATCGCCGAACTGCCTGTATATCTGCTCGACTCCCTTGCGGTAGCTTTCGGCATCGGCCTCGGCGTTCAAAGCGGCGCGTTCAAAATTATCTATGACCGGGAGAAGCTTCTCGACGACGTCCGTTTTCGAGCGAACCTTTATGTCGTCCTTCTCGCGCAGCGAACGCTTGCGGAAGTTATCATATTCCGCAGCGAGGCGCAGGAAGTTGTCGGCACTCTCCTTGACTGACTGCTGAGCTTTTTCGAGCTCCTTTTCGAGCTCGGCTATGCGGTCGGCCTGTGCGTTTTTCTTCGAGGACTTCGAGGCTTTCTTTTCAGCCTTCTTCGTATCCTCCGCCGGAGCGGTTTCGGCTTTGTTCTCCTCCGCCTGCTCGGGCTTTTTCGTGCTCTCGCTCATTGGTGTTACATTCCTTTCGTTACTCTTCAAGTGCCTTTTCCATTGTTTTGCTTATGCACTGAGAAATATATTTAAGACCGGGAACCAGTCTGCGGTAGTCCATTCTTGTCGGCCCGATAATGCCTATAGAACCGGCGCTGTCCTCGCCGACGGTGTATCTCGCAAGGATGACGCTCGAATTGTCGAGCTGAACGAAACCGTTCTCTCTGCCTATCCTTATTTCGAGCTCGCCCTTCATGCTGTCCGCAAGGGTTCTCAGCGGAGCTCCGCGGCTCAAAAACTCGAGCAGCTCGTATGCTCTGCCCGCATACTCTCTGTGGTGCAGCAGATTCGACTGACCGGAGAGAAAGACGTGCGGCTGAGCGGCGTTCTGCGAAAGCTCGGCGACTGCCGAGAGCATCGGGAACATCGCAAGCGACTCCATTCCGAGCCGCGCCGCTATCGACTGGAGATAAGCGGGAGTGAGCGCGCTGACAGGTACTCCTATGAGCATGGCCTGCGCGACATTGTAGAAGGTCTCGCAGACCGTTGTGTCTATCGGGGAATCGAGCCTGAAGAGCTTGCTTCTTAAAATTCCGTTGCTCGCCAAGAGCACTATCATCGCGGTGTGCGGCGATATGGGAACAAGCTCGACGCGCTTTATCTTCGTGTTCTCGCCTGAGGGGGTCGTCATAACGGCGGCGCACTCGGTGAGATAGGCAAGCGCCTCGCCCGCGTGCCTCAAGAGGCTTTCGGGGTCGCCGTTTGCATTTCCGATACCCGCGTCTATGAGCCTGCGCGATTCGTCGCTGAGTTCGCTCTCGGGGACGAGGTTATCGACATAGTAGCGGTAGCCCTCGCCTGTGGGGACGCGCCCCGCCGAGGTGTGCGGCTGATCGAGCAGCCCGAGATAGCCGAGATCCGCCATCTCGTTTCGCACGGTGGCGGAGGAAACGGACATATCGAGAGAATCGAGCAGAGTCTTTGAGCCGACGGGCTCGCCGGTCTTTATATACTGCTCGACAACTGCTGCAAGAATTTTCTCTTTTCTCTCGCTCAGTTCCATCTATCTCTGCCTTTCGTTTTGCTCATTAGCACTCTCGATGTTCGAGTGCTAACTTACAATTCATACTATACAACTCCTTGCAGATTTTGTCAACAATTTATTTGTAAACACTTTGTGAACTCCGCATTGACATAGAAAAAATCTACGATATAATAAGTATATGCACGAAAAAAGCAAAATCCGAGGAGCATACGCATGAAATACAATTATATTATATTCGACCTCGACGGCACTCTGCTGAACACGCTCGACGACCTGCGGGACAGCACTAACTACGCCCTGCGCCGCTTCGGCTTTCCCGAGCGCACTACGGACGAGGTCAGACGCTTTGTCGGCAACGGCGTTGCAAGGCTCATACACTTAGCCGTTCCCGAGGGCACGGACGAAAAAACGGAGGCCGACTGCCTTGCGGCGTTCAAGGCGCACTACAAAGATAATATGACCAACAAAACAGCCCCTTACCCGGGGATAATCGAGCTGCTCAAAAAGCTGCGCGAGCGCGGGGTCAAAATCGCCGTTGTGTCGAACAAGTTCGAGCCGGCGGTAATCGGGCTGTGCGAGGATTATTTCAAAAGCTTAATTGACGCCGCAGTCGGTCAGACGGAGGACAGGCAGAAAAAGCCCGCTCCCGACGGCGTTTTATACGCGATGAAGCTGCTCGGCGCGAATCCTGCCGAGACAGTCTATTCCGGCGATTCCGAGGTCGATGTTGTGACGGCGAGAAACTCAGGATTGCCGTGCATCGGCGTGTCATGGGGCTTCCGCGACAGAAAGGTGCTCGTTGACGGCGGCGCTTCTTATATCGCCGACAGTGCGGAAGATATATTAAATATTATGGAATAACGGCTTTTGTGGGAGGGGAAACAATGTCCGAATCTATTTACGAATTTTTATGGTATGTCAACAACATAATGCTCGCTCTGCTTCAGGGCGGCTTTCTTTGGTATAACCTGACACCGAAATTTAATAAACACCTTGTCTTTTTGATAACCACCGTTCCGTTTGTATTTTTGGTTGTCTCGCAGAAATTCGTGACCTTTGTTGCCCCGTCGTTTCTGGTTCTGCTTCCGCTCGCGTATTATTTCATTTGCGCGGCGGTGCTCTACAAGGACAAGTTCCGAACGAAGGCATTTGTGTCGATAGCAATTTTTGCATTGGAATCCAGCTTCACCGCCGTTGTGGCTTCGATGTTAAATCTGTTTGGAATAGGCAGCAACGACCCTGAGGCCAATCTGGTTCTCACGCCGTTTCTGCTCGTGTACACAGTGATTTTCCTTGTGTTTACATATTTCAGAAAGCGAAAGCTTGAGGGCGGGGCAATAAAACCGACTTCGATGCTTGCATTTATCATCTTTCCGCTGAGTCAAATGCTGCTGCTCGACACCTGCATGATCCTGTTAAATCACTTCGATTGGGCGGGCGAAAACAGCCCTCTCTCCCTTTTTAAAGACCGTGATCGCACAACAATAATAATTTTTGCCGTCGTCGCAATTTTCAGTATCGCCGCGGACGTCATACTTTTCTATGTCATGAACCGCTCTTCGCAGAACGAAAAGCTGCGCGAGGCGCTGAAGATGCAGGAATATCAGAACAGCGTCAACCTCGAATACTGCAAGAATGTCGAGCAAAACAGCGTTGAGGCGAGAAAGATACGTCACGACCTCGCCAACATGGTGCAGACCGCCTGCGAGATAATGGAGAACGGTACGGACAGCGATAAGGAGTCCGCAAAGAAGATGCTCTCTCAGCTCAAAGCAGAGGTTGCGGACATAAAAATAGAGCGCTTCTGCCAAAACACGCTCGTAAATGCGATAGCCTCGAACAAGGCCGCGGAATGCAGAAAAAACGAAATCGATTTCGACTTTGACCTGCGCGTTCCGGAGACTCTCGACATAGAAGAAATAGATATATGCAAGGCTTACGTCAACATTTTCGACAACGCGATAAACGCGGCGAAGGCAATCGACGGGAAAAGATATGTAAAGATAAAGAGCTTTACAGACGAGAGCGACGGGATGCTCTACATAACCGGCGAAAACAATGTGGCTCCGGACTATGAGGACAAGAAAAAGAGCCGCACGGGCGAGCACGGCTACGGATTGAGGATTCTCAGAGACACCGCCGAAAAATACGGCGGACGGCTTGTGACCGACGACAAGGGAGACACCTTTACAGTCGTCATGACGATGCGCGCGGCCGCGGGCAGCCCGAAAAACTGATTTCGGCGCGGAAAACAAATAAAAAAAAGAAGGTCATAATCGCAGCAACCGCTCGAATTATGACCTTCGAATTTTTCTTCAGCTCTGCATTAAAATGCAGTCCCTCTTATTTCGGAATGAACCAGAAAAGGTGCTCAAGAATAAATCTTACATACTCAAAGTACGCTTCTAAAATTCTCTGGATGATCTCCATTACTTTTCCCTCCTCTTTAAATTTAAGCGATTCCGAAAATCAGCTTTATAAGCTCTATTATCGGGCCTATAGTAACCCAATAAAGCGCCTTGCCCGACCACTCGAGCGCCTTAAGCAACAGCTCCAATGCCGCCTCCATTTCGTCACCTCCCTTCGCATTGTAAGATTGACTTATAACTGCATTTATAGTATAATCTCTACGCTTTGTTGCGTCAATCAACAAAAATTTACGATTTGTGCGCAGCTGAACAAATCGGGGCTTTTTTGTTCAGTTGACAACCTACGGAGGCAAAGATTTCATGGAAAACCGCCGCATTTTAATAACAAAGCAGCTGCTTTGCGAGAGCTTCATTTCACTGCTCAAGCAAAAGCCCATAGACAAAATTTCGGTAACGGAGCTCTGCCAAGCAGCCAACGTCAACAGAGGGTCTTTCTATGCCCACTATGCCGATGTTTACGACCTTTTGGGTCAAATAGAAGGCATTGTCTACGAGCGCCTCTGCGATGCCGTAAGAAACTGCAACTACACAAAAAGCGACTTCCCCCGGATAAACAAAATAATAGAGACCGTGGAGGCTGAGCGTTCATTTTGCGACGCACTGTTCGGCAAATACGGCAGCAAGCAGTTTTTAGACAAGTGCTGCGAAATAAACAGACAAGACATAACGAACGAGTGGCGGCGAAAATTCCCCGACTTGGACGACCTGACCCTAAACACGACATACACATTTATGGTCAAGGGCTCCTTGGGCGTAATCGAGGAATGGGTCAACAACGATTTTTCGCAGCCTGCCGACTTCATTTCGCTTTCAATATGCGATATGTACGCCGCCGTTCTTGCTAAGCTTGACGGTATGCAGAAAAGCGTTGCCGCCAAAAAATAAATCACATACAGGTCAAAAAGCAAAAAGCTGTAAATTACCGATCGCCGCAGGGCAGGTAATTTACAGCTTTGTTTGTTTTGTCTATCAATCGTCGTCGAGCTTGAGAACCGCCATAAACGCCTCCTGCGGCACTTCGACCGTGCCGAACTGGCGCATACGCTTCTTGCCCTCCTTCTGCTTTTCGAGCAGCTTCTTCTTTCGGGTTATGTCGCCGCCGTAGCACTTGGCAAGAACGTCTTTTCTCATCGCCTTGACAGTCTCGCGGGCGATGACCTTGCCACCGATGGCTATCTGAATCGGAATCTCAAACAGCTGGCGCGGGATGTTATCCTTGAGCTTTTCGGCTATCTTTCTTGCGCGCCCGTATGCCTTGTCGGAGTGGATAATAAACGAGAGCGCGTCGATTATCTCGCCGTTCAGGAGAACGTCGAGTTTAACGAGGTTCGAGCGGCGGTAATCGGTTATCTCATAGTCAAACGACGCATAGCCGCGGGTGCGCGACTTGAGAGAATCGAAGAAATCGTAGATTATCTCGTTGAGCGGCAGCTCATAGAGGATGTCCACGCGGTCGGAGGCGATATAGGTCATGTTCTTGAACACGCCGCGGCGCTCCTGGCACAAGTCCATTATCGCGCCGACATATTCGGGCGGCGAATAGATATGCGCGTTGGTGAACGGCTCCTCGCTGTAATCGATATTGACGGGGTCGGGATAGTGAGTCGGGTTATCGATTTCGATAACGCTGCCGTCGGTCAGGTGTATCTTATATATGACGCTCGGAACGGTGGTCACGAGGTCGAGGTCGTATTCGCGCTCAAGGCGCTCCTGGATTATCTCGAGGTGGAGCAGACCCAAAAAGCCGCAGCGGAAGCCGAAGCCGAGCGCGCCGGAGGTCTCCGGCTCATATGAGAGCGAGGCGTCGTTGAGCTGGAGCTTTTCGAGCGCGTCGCGCAGGTTTTCGTAGTCCGCGCCGTCGGCGGGATATACGCCGCAGAAAACCATCGGGTTCACCTTGCGGTAGCCTGCAAGCGGCTCCTTTGCGGGGTTCTCCGCGGTAGTCACGGTGTCGCCGACACGGGCGTCGCTGACGGTCTTTATCGAGGCGGTAATATATCCGACCTCGCCCGAGGTCAGCTCTTCGGCAGGCTCCATGCTCATAGCGCGCATATAGCCGACCTCGACAACGGTAAACTGTGCGCCGGTCGCCATCATGTGCATGGTGTCGCCCGCCTTAATCCTGCCCTCTTTTATTCGCACGTAGACGATAACGCCCTTGTAGCTGTCATAGACAGAGTCGAAGATAAGCGCTCTGAGCGGCAAAGCATCGTCGGTCTCGGGCGCGGGGATATCCAGAACTATGCGTTCGAGCACGGCCTCGACATTTTCACCCGTCTTTGCCGAGACGCGCGGGGCGTTCGAGCAGTCGAGTCCGATTATCTCCTCAACCTCCTCGGCAACTCTGTCGGGGTCGGCTGCGGGCAGGTCAATTTTATTGATAACGGGGACTATCTCGAGGTCGTGGTCGAGCGCCAAATAGGTGTTCGCCAGCGTCTGCGCCTCGATGCCCTGCGACGCGTCGATTATGAGCACCGCACCCTCGCACGCGGCAAGGGAGCGCGAGACCTCATAGTTGAAATCGACGTGGCCGGGAGTGTCGATGAGATTGAGCTCATAGACCTCGCCGTCGCTCGCGGTATAGTCCATCTTGACCGCGTGCGCCTTTATTGTTATTCCGCGCTCGCGCTCAAGATCCATATTGTCGAGAATCTGGGCGGTCATATCGCGCTTCGCCACGGAGTCGGTCAGCTCGAGGAGTCTGTCCGCAAGGGTCGATTTGCCGTGGTCGATGTGCGCTATAATGCTGAAATTTCTGATGTTTTCTTTCTTCGTAGACAATTCTTTGATCCTTTCGTGGGTCTTTAGTCAAGCTCGGCAAAAAGAGTATCCGCAGACGGTCTGCCTATCCACATATCGCCGAAGCTCTGACCCGCTATCTCCTCGCAGCGTTTCATCTGCTCGGGGGTCAGAGTGCATCTGCCCGTCTCCTTCTTCTCTTTTATCGCCTCGATTATCATCTTGTGATCCTCTCGGGTCATCTTATAGGTGAACACGCAGACATAGACGAGGGCGACAAAGATGAGCGGCAGTATGCAGTAAGTCAGTCTCAGGCCGAATATGCCCTTGGCGGTCTGCTCGAGGGCGTTCGCATTCTCCGCGCCCGTGCGCAGGCCGAAGCCGTTGAGAATGAAGCCGGTGAACGCGCTCATAAGTCCGTTTATGGTCTTTTTGATGAGCGTATTAAACGTTGAGATAACGCCCTCTCGGCGGCGTCCGGTTATCATCTCGTCAACATCCGTGACATCGGGCTGGATATTTGTGGCGGTGAATCCGGGGCCGGAGAAGCCGAAATTATAGAGGAATATAGCAATAATAATGACCCAAAGCGGGGTGTTCTTGTTGATGAAAAGGTTCATTATAAGTCCGGCGGCCATAATCGGAGTTAAAATCTTTCCGCACAGCTGCTTGCCCTTTTTCATCGTCATAAGATAGTTTATCGGGAAGCCCGATGCCTCGGATGCGCCCGCAATCGATTGCAGGGTATTGAAATAGCCGAAGCGCTGGGCGATATATCTGATGAAATACTGGTTGGAGTTCGCATAGAAGCCCTTTGCCATGGTATACATCGAGTTCAGTGCAAAATAGCGTCTGAACGCCTTGTTGCGGAACACCTGCTTATACTCCTCGATAAGCATTGTCGCGTTAAAGGGCGGCAGCTTCATATCGAGCGAGCTCGGCTCCTTCGTGCATTTGAAGGTCACGAGCAGGGGCAGCGAGAACCACAGGCACAAAATCGCGCCGAAGAACATAAACTTCGGTCTTGAAGCGGCGGACATCTCCATGTTCGTAAAGCCGAGCGACAGCGACACAAGCAGGAAGGAAGTGACCATGCCCACGGAGTTCATTATATACTGCACCGAGTTATACTGCGTGCGCAGCGAATACTCGGGCGCGACAACGGGCAGCATGGCAACATGGGGCACGGTGACGAGAGTCAGCGCCGTGTTATAGAGCATATAGGCGAGCATATAGTAGAGCATTGTCGCAGTCGTGTTGCCGGTGGCCGAGATGCCGAACGAGGTCCACAGGCAGAAATACGAAACCGCTATCGGAACAAAGCCCCAGAGCAGGTATCTTCTGTGTCTGCCGTATTTCGAGCGGGTGCGGTCGGTTATGATGCCCATGACGGGGTCTGTGACCGCGTCCCAGATATGAGCCATGGCAATGACCATTCCGGCCTGGTCGGGTCTGAGCTTTTCGACCTCGGTCAAAAATGACAGAAAATAGAGCGAGATAATGTACGAGCCGCCGCCGAAAAGTATGCTTGCGAAATTGTAGCCCACCATAGGGCCTATCTTTCCGAAGAACGACGATATCTTTGAGTCCTTTTTACTCACTGTTTTCCCCTCTTTGCTTTGTTTTATATAATATAGCCGCTATTATAACAATATAATTTTACAGTAAAACCCGGATTTGTCAATACGATGTTGAAAAAGCGTCGGTTGGATAAAAAAATATTTTTTATCAAAGACCCGACGAAAAATTTTATTGTTCTTTTTATATCGATATTCCGTTGCTGTTTATGTTTTTCGGCGCTTTGTCCGCACTATTTTCGGCAAAATGCACAGACAAAATCCGCCTTGCGGAATAACGCACAAAAAGGCGGGCGGACAAGCGGTCAAAATCTCTTTTACGCGCCTTGACTTTTGGCGTTTTTTAGATTATCATATGCTGGAATGAATAATAGGGGAGAAAGCACTTATGCTAAACAATACCGAAAAAACAATGGAAAAAATCGTCGCCCTGTGCAAGAACAGAGGCTTTATTTTTGCCGGAAGCGACATCTACGGCGGTCTTGCGAACACCTGGGACTACGGTCCGCTGGGCGCGAGAATGAAAAACAACGTCAAGGACACCTGGCGCAAGAGATTCATTCAGGAGCGCAGAAACAGCTACGAGGTTGACGCGGACATTCTCATGCACCCGAGAGTCTGGGAGGCAAGCGGCCATATCGCCAGCTTCTCCGACCCGCTTCTCGACTGCAAGGAGTGCAAGATGCGTCACAGAGCGGACACGCTCATCGAGAACTTTGATCCCGACGCCCACCCCGACAAGATGACGAAAGAGGAGATGTTTGAGTTCATCAAGGCTCATTCGATCCCCTGCCCCCACTGCGGCAAGCACAATTTCACGGACATAAGAGAATTCAACCTCATGTTCCAGACCTACCGCGGAGTCACCAACGACGCCAAGAGCATAATCTATCTGCGCCCCGAAAACGCGCAGGGCGAATATGTAAACTTCCTCAACGTCCAGCGCTCGATGAGAGCGAAGCTGCCCTTCAGCATCGGTCAGATAGGCAAGGCGTTCAGAAACGAGATAACCCCCGGCAACTTCACCTTCAGAACCATCGAGTTCGAGCAGATGGAGTTCCAGACTTTCTGCAAGAAGGGCTCCGACAACGAGCTCTATGACTACTTCAAGCAGTTCGGCAAGAAGTATTTTGAGGATCTCGGCATAGCTCCCGAGCATCTGCGCTTCCACGACCATGAGAAGCTCGCTCACTACGCCAAGGCCGCGTGCGACATAGAGTTTCTCTTCCCGTTCGGCTGGGGCGAGATAAACGGTACCCACAACAGAACGGACTTCGACCTGACGAGACATCAGGAATACAGCGGTCAGAAAATGGACTACCTCGATCCCGAGACGAACGAGAAGTTCATTCCCTATATAATAGAATCCACCTACGGACTCGACAGAACCGTGCTCGCGCTGCTGTGCGAAGCGTATGACGAAGAAGTTATCGACGCAGAGAAGAACGACACCCGCGTGGTGCTCCATCTCTCCCCCGTCGTCGCGCCCTACAAGGCCGCGGTGCTTCCCCTGTCTAAGAAGCTGTCCGGCGAGGCTGTCAGGATTTGTGACGAGCTTAGCCGCAAGTTCATGGTCGATTTCGACGAGACCGGCTCCATCGGCAAGCGCTATCGCCGCCAGGACGAGATCGGCACTCCGCTTTGCATCACCTTTGACTTCGACTCCGTCGAGGATCACTGCGTGACCGTGCGCGACCGCGACACGATGAAGCAGGAGCGTATTGCGATAGACGAGCTTGAAAGCTACATCGCCTCGCGCATCGAGTTCTGATTTTTAAGCAAGTTTACAAATTCCAAAGGAGAGCGAAACACATGAAAGTAAATTTCACCGAGACTGTCCTTAGAGACGCGAATCAGTCGCTTATTGCGACCCGTATGCCCTTTGAGGCTTTCGAGGGAATACTGCCGGAGCTTGACAAGGCCGGCTACTATTCGCTCGAGTGCTGGGGCGGCGCCACGTTCGACTCCTGCCTGCGTTATCTCAACGAAGACCCGTGGGAGCGCCTGCGCAAGATTCGCAAGGCCTGCCCGAACACCAAGCTTCAGATGCTCCTCAGAGGTCAGAATCTTCTGGGCTATAAGCATTATCCCGACGATGTCGTCCGTCTTTTCGTCAGAAAGAGCGTTGAAAACGGTATCGACATCATCCGCATATTTGACGCCCTCAACGACCTGAGAAACATCGAAACGGCAGTTGACGAGACTGTTAAGTGCGGCGCTCACGCATCCGGCACCATTTGCTACACCACCAGCCCCATCCACAACATCGAAAGCTACATCAAGCTCGCAAAAGACCTCGAGAGCATGGGTGTCCAGTCCGTCTGCATAAAGGACATGGCGGGCATCATGGATCCCCAGAGTGCTTACGATCTTGTCAAGGGCATAAAGGAGAATATATCGCTCCCCGTTATCGTCCACACTCACTCGACCACAGGCCTCGGACCCGTGACCCTGCAGAAGGCCGTTGAAGCCGGCGCGGATGTTATCGACACCGCTATCTCCTGCTTCTCAAACGGCACCTCTCAGCCGCCCACAGAGACTATGGCCTACATTTTCGAGAAAGAGGGCTACGAAGTCCCGCTCGACATGGGCACGCTTAAGAAAATCAACGATTTCTTCAAGCCCGTTCGCAACGACGCTCTCAAGAGCGGACTGCTCAACCCCGTCGTTTTGACAACTCAGACCGACGCTCTCAACTATCAGATTCCCGGCGGAATGCTCTCGAACCTTGTCGCTCAGCTGACAGCTCAGAAGAAGCTTGACAAGCTCGATGAAGTTCTCGCGGAAACCCCGAGAGTCCGCGAGGATCTCGGCTATCCTCCGCTCGTCACCCCCATGAGCCAGATGGTCGGCGTTCAGGCGACCGCAAACGTGCTCGCGGGTGAGAGATACAAGAACATCTCCAAGGAAGTTAAGAACTATATCAAGGGCGAATACGGCAAGGCTCCCGGCAAGATAAACGAGGAGCTGCAGAAGAAGGTTCTCGGCGACGAGAAGCCGATAACCTGCCGCTATGCGGACCTGCTTGAGCCCGGTCTCCCGGCTGCAAGAGAGTATCTCGGCGACAGAGCGACCTGCGACGAGGATGTTCTCTCTTATATAGCCTTCCCGACACAGGCGGAAGCGTTCTTCGACAAGCGCGACGAGAGAAAGAAGAACACTTTCAAATATAAGATAGAGAGACTCGACTGAGCCTCGGCAGAAAGGAATGGTTTTATCAATGTTTGATAACTTTGACATGGGTATGCCTCTGGGTGAAAAGCTTATTTTCGCTCTTCAGGTCTCACTCTTCGGAATCCTTATGGTATTCTTGCTGCTTATCATCCTTGCCGTGCTTATCATGATAATCTCCCGCGTTGTCAGACTCGGCGAGAATATCGCGGCCAAGAAAGGCAAGAAAAATGCCGATTCCGATGCTCCCGCACCCGCGCAGCAGGCCACCACTGCCGGAACTCCCCTGCCCGGCACACAGTCGCAGGGCACATTAGACCTTGACGGCGTTGACGAGCCGACCGCTGCGGTCATTATGGCAATAGTCAGCGACGAGAGCGGAGTCCCGCTCAACAGACTGCTGTTCAAATCCATAAAGAAGATAGACTGATGCGGCTCTTGCCGACAACTGAAAGGAATTGTAATCATGAAATATGTTGTTACATTAAACGGCAAAAACTATGAGGTCGAGGTCGAGGAGACCGACGCCGTTATAACCGCTGTTACCGACGCCGCTCCCGCGGCTCCCGCAGCTGCCGCACCCGTCGCCCCCGCAGCAGCTCCCGCCCCTGCCGCCGCTCCCGCAGCAGCCGCAGAGGGTCAGAAGGTTCTCTCTCCCATGCCCGGCACGATACTGAGCGTCAACGTCAACGTAGGCTCTTCCGTAAAGGCCGGAGATATACTCCTCATTCTTGAGGCTATGAAGATGGAAAACGAAATAGTCGCTCCCTGCGACGGCACTGTCAGACAGCTCACCGTCCAGAAGGGCTCGACCGTTGCTACGGACGCACTGCTCGCCGTAGTCGGCTAAGGGGGATAGTAAATGGACATACTCGGAATCTTAAAAGGCTTCTGGGAGAGCTCAGGTCTCGCCGTGCTCACCTGGAGAGAGGGCGTAATGATCCTCGTGTCGTTCGTCCTGCTCTATCTGGCCATTGCCAAAAAATTCGAACCTCTTCTGCTGCTTCCCATCGCGTTTGGTATCCTGCTTGCAAACCTGCCCGGCGCAGGTCTTATGGATGACCCGACCGGCATTATCGACCCGCTGAGCACAACAATACGGGAGGGCGCGCACTGGTATGACATCGGAATCCTGCGCCTGATATATGCGGGCGTCAAGAGCAGTATCTTCCCGTGCCTTATCTTCATGGGCGTCGGAGCGATGACCGACTTCGGTCCCCTGCTCGCAAACCCGATGAGCCTGCTGCTCGGCGCTGCCGCACAGCTCGGCATCTATGTTGCTTTCACTATCGCTATCCTGCTCGGCTTCACCCCGCAGGAGGCTGCCGCTATCGGCATCATCGGCGGCGCGGACGGCCCGACGGCTATATTCCTCGCCTCGAAGCTTGCGGCTCACCTGCTCGCACCGATAGCAGTTGCGGCATATTCGTATATGGCTCTTATCCCGATTATTCAGCCGCCCATCATGAAGCTTCTTACCACAAAGAAGGAGCGCGCAGTCGAGATGAAGCAGCTCAGAACCGTCAGCAAGACAGAGAAGATTATCTTCCCCGTCGTCGTGCTTGTCATCTGCGCTTTCATGCTTCCCTCCGTCGCTCCGCTTATCGGTATGTTCATGCTCGGCAACCTGTTCAGAGAGAGCGGCGTTGTTGAAAGACTCAGCGACACCGCGCAGAACGCTCTGACCAATATCGTCACCATCATGCTCGGCGTCACCGTCGGCGCAACGGCGAACGGTCAGACCTTCCTGTCGAGTAAGACCATATTCATCATCATCCTCGGTCTGACGGCATTCTGCTTCTCGACCGCAGGCGGCGTGCTTCTCGGCAAGGTCATGTACCTCGTCACCAAGGGCAAGGTCAACCCCCTCATCGGCTCCGCAGGCGTCTCCGCCGTTCCCATGGCAGCGCGCGTTTCGCAGGTTGAGGGACGCAAGGCCAACCCGACGAACTTCCTGCTCATGCACGCAATGGGTCCGAACGTCGCGGGCGTTATCGGCTCGGCTGTTGCCGCCGGTTTCCTGCTCCTGCTGTTCGGCAAATAATTAAAGCTGTAAAAAATCCGGCAGTCCCGTTTTCATGCGGAACTGCCGGTATTTTTTTGTGTTTTAAGCATTGCGCTTTTTGGCAAGATGGCGACCAATGTTTTACATGATTATTTTCTCGTTATTTGAAAAGACACTCAAGAACGCCATTTTCCATATCTGCAATATTATAAATATCATCCAATACATTAAAAGTTTCTTCAAGATTTCGTCTTGCGCTTGTCCAACCACCGCCGTCTGTAATCCAGACAAAATTGAAACCCTTAATGTTTTTTGATTCCTCCGCTAACATTTTATAGCTTCTTGCCGTTTCATTGAGTTTTGAGCCACTGCTTGTATAAAAATTTGTCTCAATAACATATATACATAACGGTGTTTTGACAACAAAATCCCAGCGTTTTGTAGAAGTCCCCTCCGCTGAAATAGCGGAAAGATCTATATCCCACTTCTCCTCAATTTCTGTCAAATACATTTCCTTGTAATATTCAACATGAGACTTTTTCAAATAGCTTTCTACCAAATCTTCCATTTGATGACCACCGCGGTTTTTGCGTCCGTTAGATCCCAACCCAACTTCAACACCGGTAACATAATCATACAAATTACAAATAACATGGTTTTGCAACATATCAAAAAGTCCAGTATTGCGCATAAAATATTTGTATTGCTCAGCAGTTTGAGCTTTTCTGTCGAATCTGTAATTGACAGCTCCGTTTTCGTCTTGGCAGTAAATTTCATTTTCCCTTACCGCAAGTAAAATTGGTATAGCTTTAATACACTCAGGATATTTTTCTACTATGTTTTCAAATGCGTTTTCAATATCTTGTGCGCCTATAAGCGAATTTAAAATATTAATCTCAATTTTCAGTCGCTCCGCATTCTCATATACTTTTTTAAAATCCGTATAATATCCGTAACCATTAATTGACTGTCTAAAGGTAGAAAGCCATTCTGTAAAATCCCGCGTCTTCATTCGTTTTTCAACCTTTCTATGGATAGATGTATATATTCAATATTGTTATCAATTCCTATGTAGTTTCTCTTTAAGTGCTTACAAGCAACCCCTGTTGTTGAAGAACCGCAAAAGGGATCTAATACTACATCATTCTCTTTTGTTGAAGCCAAAAGAATGCGTTCAAGTAAGTAAACAGGTTTTTGTGTGGGATGTTTTCCAAACTGTTTTTCAGATGGTGGCGTTAGTGCTCCAGACCAAACATCTTTCATTTGTTTTCCCCCATTGATTTCTTTCATCAATTCATAATTAAAATAATGCCGCGCCTTTCTATCAGACTTTTGCGCCCAAAGTATAGTTTCTGTGCTATGTGTAAAGCACCGACAAGCCATATTGGGAGGCGGATTTGTTTTCTGCCATGTTATATTATTTATTATCTTAAAGCCTTCCTGTTCAAGCGCCAATCCTACAGAATAAATATTGTGCATAGTCCCACTAATCCATATTGTGCCATTAGGCTTTAATACACGGCGACACATTTTTATCCAACGCCTATTAAAATTATGTTTTTCTTCAACATTTTCGATTTTATCCCACTCGCCCTTATTTACAGAAACAACTTTTCCAGCACTACAAGTAATACCACCATTTGATAAGAAATATGGTGGATCAGCAAAAATCATATCTATTTTTTCCGGCAACATTTTTTCCAATGCAACAAATGTATCGGAAAGATACAAAGCTGCGTTGTTACTACAAAAGCATGGATTTAATTCTTCAAAAAACTTTCCCATATTAATAATTAGTTATAAGTACTTCTTTTCCTGTCCTCTTATTTGAATCTCTGTTTATCATTCGTTTTACATCAATCGACTGTATGTTATATCCCTCATACAGAGAATATACTAACGGAACATCATTGTTAGATAACATAACTTTTGCCCCGATTTCATCTAAATGTTTAAACAATACCGATAATCGTTTGTGATCCTCAAGGTTGAACCCGTCCATTGTATAATTAGTAAATGAGGCTGTATCACTTTGAGGAATATAGGGACTATCAAAATAAACAAAATCCCCAACAGATACTTCATCGCATGCCTTTTCAAAATCAAAACATGTTATTTTAACATCAGTGCTTTGTAAATATTCGGAAATTGCTCTGATGTTTATTTCATCGATAGACTTGCTATTGATCTTATTGTTATAAGGTACATTAAATATCCCCTTTCTATTAACGCGGTAAAGGCCATTGAAACAATGCTTATTTATCCATATCATAAGTGCAGCGCATTCCGCATCAAGGTCACGATTTGCAATTTTAATGTTGTATCGTTCACGGGTAGCATAATATAGTTCTTTTGTACACGGCACGGCATCCATTTCATTGACTTTTGCTATAACGCTATCCGCAGCAATTTTTAATTGTGTATAAAGATTTACAAGCTGTTCGTTTATATCATTAACGAATGCTTGTTTGGGAGAAATACCGAGAAAAACTGCACCTCCGCCAACAAACGGCTCGTAATAATTGTTATACTCAGAGGGGATTCTATTAGCAATATATTCTAACAACTGTGTTTTTCCGCCTGCCCATTTTAGCACCGGTGACATTTTTCTGTCATGCATTAAGAACGCCCCCTTTCTATGAGAATACTCACAATAATACCGAGTACGGTTATCCATGATAAGTATAGCAAAGTTGGGGGGCTTTTTCAATATGACAAGATATGTTATTTTTTGCGCCGACCGAGGAAATACAGCGCATAGACAAGCACTATTCGCAGCGGCTCGAATATCAGAGACGAATCGGGCATATTTTCGAGCATGGTCTTGCTGCGGAATAGCTTTTCGGCTATCAGCCCATACGCGGGATAGAGCGACGCGCAGTAGCCGTAGAGCAGCGGATAGACGACAACGAGCGAGAGTATCAGATAGCCGGAGAAGCCGAAGAGGAAGCTTCTGTCGTTTAAGAAATAGCTCATTAAGAACGCGCCCGCGATCGAAAGTGCGATCCATATGACAGAAAGCACTATAGATGCGGTAGTTATCTCCCCGTGCTCGCCCTGCGGGTCGGCGGAATAGCTGAAGCCGAAAAAGCAGAAGTCAACGACTGCGCCAAAAATCGCTATCAGTATACCCAGCCGCATTTCACGGTCGGTTATCTCTTTTTTCGTGCGTTTCTTTTTCATACCTGCCTCCTTTCAACTCCATAGTATCAGATTTTTTTGCGCTGTCAATATTTTTGATAAAGATTATCTCTTTGTTTGTTCCTTTTTCACAGTCCGTTCATCAAATCGGCACACTTCTCAAAAAACATTGACTAAAGCCGCAAAATTTAATATAATATAACATTGTAGCCACCCGAGAGGAGGGAGATCATGTCAGCACCGTTGGCGCAGAGAATGCGCCCGCAGACTATCGACGATATCGTCGGTCAAAAACATCTGCTCGGCGAGGGAAAGCCGCTGAGAAATATTATACTTTCGGGCGAACTGCCGAACATGGTCTTTTACGGTCCGTCCGGAGTAGGCAAGACTACGCTTGCGAGTATCATAGCAAAGACGACCGACCGGCACCTTGTCAAATTAAACGGCACAACCGCCTCGACAGCCGACATAAAGGACGTTGTTGCAAAGCTCAATACCTTTGTTGCGCCCAACGGGATCCTGCTCTATCTCGACGAGATTCAGTATTTCAACAAAAAGCAGCAGCAGACACTGCTCGAATACATAGAAAACGGCGACATAACGCTTATAGCGTCAACGACCGAGAACCCGTATTTTTATATTTACAACGCGATTCTCAGCCGCTCGACCGTGTTTGAATTCAAATTTGTCTCGGCTGAGGATGTCATTCCCGCAGTAAAGCGCGCGTTCGACTATATAGGCAACGAGCGGCATGAGACATATGATATAGAGGACGGAGTCATTGAGCACATTTCAAACGCCTGCGGCGGCGACGTCAGAAAAGCGATAAACTCCGTTGAGCTCTGCGTGCTCTCCTCGCCCGCCGACGAAAACGGCGTTTGCAAAATCACGCTCCGGCGCGCGCAGGAGCTGACCCAGCACAGCGCAATGCGCTACGACCGCGAGGGCGACGAGCACTACGACATAATCTCCGCATATCAGAAGTCGATGCGCGGCTCGGATCCGAACGCGGCTCTCCACTACTTGGCGAGACTGCTCGAGGCGGGCGACCTTGTCAGCGCGTGCCGCAGGCTGATGGTCTGCGCGTGCGAGGATGTGGGACTCGCCTACCCTCAGATAATACCGATAGTAAAAGCCGCAGTTGACGCGGCCAATATGCTCGGACTGCCCGAAGCAAGGATACCGCTTGCGGATGCGGTAGTGCTTGTAGCGACGAGTCCGAAATCGAATTCCGCCTATAACGGGATAAACGCCGCGATGGCCGATGTGCAGAAAGGCCGCACGGGTCCCGTTCCGAGGCAATTACAGAATGTCCACTGCGACGGCGAGGATAACCCGAACAAGGGACAGTTCTATCTCTATCCGCATTCATACCGCAACCACTGGACGCCGCAGCAGTATCTGCCGGACGCCATAAAGGACACGGTATACTACGAGTTCGGCGACAACCGAAACGAACGTACCGCAGGGGAATATTGGGAAAAGGTGAAAAAAGCAGCGCAAAAGTAAACTCTGCCGCAACGCGGCAAAAAGAAAGGATACCTGTTTATGTTCATCCCAATTCTCTCCGTCATAACGGCGGTATTTGCGACGCTCACAATTCTGCTGCGCCGCAAGGGAAAATCGTTCGAGGGTATGCTCTGCAAGTTCATATCGAGCTTCGGATTCATGTCCATGGCCTTTATCGGCTTCTGCTACCGCATTGACGAGGCGGACAAAGTGCTCCATCCGTTTTATTTCTGCCTCGTGGCGTTCGGGCTGCTGTTCGGACTCGGCGGCGATGTTTTGCTCGGCATAAAGGAAATAGCGCCGAAATACAAAACCAGGCTCATCGCCCTCGGAACATTCGCATTTTTAATCGGTCATTTCTTCTATCTCGCGTCCTTTTACATGGCTTATCCGAGATTTTCGATAATCCCGTACATAGCGGCGGTTATCATAACCGCAATAACGGCAGTAATAATGAAAGCCGTCAAGATGAAGCTTGACAGCAAAATGTTCGCTCTGAGCGTATTCTATTTCTTCGTCATCGCGCTTTGCGCCTGCGTATCGGGCTATATGCTCTATCTCACGCGCTCGCTGACTTTCCTTATAGCCACCGTCGCGTCGGTGATATTCGTAATCAGCGACTCGGTGCTCGCGTTTGTCTATTTCACGCCCGTGAAAAGAAAGAACCCGCTCGTCACAATAGAGCTTGCAACCTACTACACCGGCCAGATTCTCATGGCATCAACGGTATACTTGATGAAATAACGCATATCGAAATAAAAATCACCGAGATCGGTCCGCTAACGGCTTTTCTCGGTGATTTTTTTGCCTCGCAATTCGCTCTCCGTCGCAACTCCTTCCTACAAACCGAAACAGCCGATAAAAACAATCTCGGTTTTTGAATTTGCCGAAGAAGAGGCTGCGTTAGTGCGATTCCACAATTTCAACTATGTATCTGCACCTCGGATCATACAGCCTGCGCTTTGCTATCTCGTATGCCTTGTCGAGATATGTTTTGTCTTTTTTCAGGAAATAGTAACTAATATAACTTACCGCAAGAGCAGGCTCATAGGCATCGGCGTTCTTTTCCACAAGGCGCTCATATATCCCGATCGCATCGAGATAATATTTCTCTGCTTTGTCGGACTGACCGTGATCACTATAGAAAATGCCTGCATTGTTATAACTCATGGCAAGAGCAGGCTCATCGGCATCCGCATTCTTTTTTACAAGTCGCTCATATATCTCTATCGCATCAAGATAATATTTCTCGGCTTTGTCGGGCTGTCCTTGATTTTTATAGAAAACACCTGCATTGTTATAACTCGCCGCAAGATCCGGCTCATAGGCAGCCGCATTCTTTTTCACAAGGCGCTCTCTTATCTCTATCGCAGCAAGAATATATTTCTCGGCTTTGTCGGGCTGGCCTTGTTCTTTATAGAAAACTCCTGCACTGTTATAAATCCATGCAAGATCCGGTTCAAAGGCTTCAGCGTTCTTTTCCACAAGGCGTTCTCTTATCTCTATCGCAGCAAGAATATATTTCTCGGCTTTGTCGGGCTGGCCGTGATTGCTATAGAGATTGCCTGCATCGTTATAACTCCCCGCAAAATCCGGCTCATAGGCATCCGCGTTCTTTTCCACAAGACGTTCTCTTATCTCCATTGCAGCGAGATAATATTTCTCTGCTTTTTCCGGCTGACCTTGGTCTTTATAGAAATTACCCGCATTGTTATAACTCCCCGCAAGATCCGGCTCATAGGCATCGGCGTTCTTTTTCACAAGGCGTTCTCTTATCTCCATCGCGGCGAGATAATACTTCTCTGCTTTGTCGGACTGACCGTGATCTTTATAGAAAACTCCTGAATTGTTATAACTCGTCGCAAGATACGGCTCATAGACATCGGCGTTCTCTTCCACAAGACGTTCAAATATCTCTATCGCGGCGGAATAATATTTTTCTGCTTTGTCGGGCTGATTTTGCTTATAATAGAAATTACCTACATTGTTATAACTCACCGCAAGATCCGACTCATAGGCATCGGCGTTCTTTTTTGCAAGGCGCTCATATATCTCTATCGCAGTGAGATAATATTTCTCTGCTTCTTCGAACTGATTTTGTAAATCGTACAGCATTCCCAACAGATTATATAATCTGCCCAAGTCATATTCATCCACCTTTCTGCCCGGAGCGGAATAATACCATCTCAGATTCTCGGCAACCTCGATGGCATTGGTGTAGTCATTCTGATCTTCCAAGAACGATGCATAATCATACAGCTTCGACCAACCGACATGTTTGTTGCGGCAGAGGTCATATATTTTCTCGTATATCCTCCTTATCTCTGCAACTATATCTTTGTTGAGACCCTTCATGTTGAGGGCGGTTATGCGCGTGGCAAGCTCGTCTACATTTGTTTCAAGACGGTCAATTGCGTTGTCGGCAAGAAGTTCGTTGTGACTGATATCATCAAAAAGCTCGTCCAATGGGAGAATCTCGCAAGCGCCGTCTACGTCGCCCATTTCGAGCAGTCTGTATGCCTCCGACTGGCGCGGAGACATCTCACCCTTTTTGGCGGCAAGCTCTTCGGAGGTCTTGAGAAGAAGATCCTCGAATTCGCGCAGGGCTTTTTTTGTGTCATCGCGCTCGGTGGCAACTCTCGAAAACTCAAAATAGAGTTCCTCGTTATTCGGATCGTCCATACGCAAGGTGCGAAGTCTGCCCCACTCCTTGGTCAGCTCATCGTATCTGCTCTTCAGTTCGTTGAGCCTGTCGTTGAACTCGAACATGGGGATTTTGCTTGTATCCGCCACGGGCTGTCCGTTGAGGCAAATCATACCGTCGTCGGATATCGTTATCTGCGACGCATCAAGCCTCATAACCTTTATCTGCATGAGTATGCCGAGCTTGAGCGTATCGATGCTGTTGTAATTATTATAGTAATGCCTGAGTTCGTTTCCGAGCATTTGGGAGAATTCGCGCACCGCGTCGGTCATGTCGTTCGGAGATTCGGTATACTTGAAGTATGTAACGATCTTCGGCTTATCGGTCTTCTTGAACGACTCGAAGAATATATCGAAGCAGCTGCGCATATAGTCACTGACGTCTTCGAAAAACAGGAAGAAGCTCAAGTCGCTGTCGGCAACGTGTTCCTTCAACTCATTCTCGGTCATTTCGTTCGCGTTCAGGATGGAGAAATTTATCCCGCTGTCAAAATACATCTCGTTGAGCTGACGGAAGAAATCCCTCACCTCGGTCATGTCGCCCATGACTGCATCGCTTGACGGTACAAGAAAAATTTTAATGTTCTTCATCTTTTTTGCCCCTTTTCATTTTGTAATGCCGTTTTAACATCATTTTTATTGTAGATTAATTTGTCGAAAAAAGCAAGGAAATATGTATTGAATTTATTTTTCTACTCACAACAAAAAAGCGGGATTGAAACGGAGCTTCTATCCTGCTTTTTGTACGTCTTTGTTTTTATATGCTAAAAGTTCTTCTGTGCGCAAACCTCCGAAAAACAAAAAGGCTTACGGCGAGTTGTATTGTACTTCGGACAGTGATATTATGCTTCGCATAGTTATATTGCCTGCGGCAGTTTAATCGGCGAATATAATATCACGAAAGCCGGCAGGCTTTCATATCACTTTCCGAAAGGAAAATATCACTCCGGACAAAGCCCGGAATATCACTTTTGTCCATAGGCACAGCGAGCTTCGGATTTTGTCACCAAAAGCCCTTATGGATCTTTTTTTAGATAGTACAAAAAGAAGGCGGCACAAATTTTGTGCTGCCTTCTTCCTTATGGAGCCTCTCTTGATGGGCGATTTTTATATGAGCGTTATTATTTGTAGCGGTTCACACGTTTTTTAATATCAAATACAACAAAAGCATTGACATCGAGCGTAAAAACCTATAAAGTTAAATTACAGAAACAGTAGAAAGGAGAAATACCATGAGAACCGCAGATGAACAATATCAAAAACAATACAATGAAATTCGTCAAAGATGGAAACGCGACCGCCGCCGCCGAGCTTTGGGTATGCTTATAACTGGCATTATCGGCGCGATTATTGCTCTCGTATCTCATTTCTTCTTCGATGCGGCTAAATACGAGCCTTGGAACTTTATTGCAGTATTGGGCGGTATTGCGCTCGCAATAGCAACACCGATAACAATATTTCGCATATTTTTTAATCCGATAAGAGAAGAGCAAGCTGAAATCGCACATCTCAACAGAGTATATGAAGAGCAGCGCTTCATAAACCGAGAATAATTTTAACAGGCGCGGCTTTCGCAGGTGAGCAAAAATGTTTAAAAAAGCCGAAATCAAATGAAAATAAAAGGTCGTAATTCACATTGTTATTTGCAAATTACGGCCTTTCTTTTTTTGCTATTTGGTCTGCGCTAAACGCGGCGTCCTTTTATTACTCTTTTTCTTCCTTCTGTCTCTTGATTACCTTCAGGCGCGAGAAATCCTCGCGTTCTTTTTCTTCAAGAGCCTCGGTGATATATTTTATCGTCTCGGTGAACTGCGGGATCATGATATTATCGAGCGCATTGGCGCGCTTCTGCGTTTTCTTTATCGCGTCGGCAAGGCGATAGACGCTGTTCTCTATCTCCGCAAGCTCTGCGGTCATACGCTTGACCTGCGCGAAGCTCAGATATGCTTCGTCAAGCTGGGAGTTGGTCGAGTTGAGCCCATAATACATATCGAGCTTCTCCTCGCCGAGCGTAACAACCGGCAGCTCAACGCCCATGACGCTGCGAAGGTCAATATCGAGCGACTCGTCTATCGGTATCGCCTGCGCGAACTCAGCACACATACCGAGCGTGACGTTCGCACGCTGGAGCGCGAGATAGGCCTTTGAATAAGTCTCGTCTATATCCCGCTGAATCTTCGACGCCTTGTCTATGAGCTGCATCATCTCGTGCACGAGTATATTTCTTTTGCGGTCGAGCAGATCATAGCCGAGCTTGGCGAGATCCAGCGACTTCTTCGTGCTCATCAGATTGCTTTTTGTCGGGAACACCTGTGCCATGACGCTCTCCCCCTTTCTTTACTGCTGTGCGGGCTTGTAGTGCTCCTTGAGAACGTCCTCATCAACACGGTCGAGCTCGGATTCGGGCAGCATGGAGAGCAGCTCCCAGCCGAGGTCGAGTGTTTGGTCTATCGTTCTGTTTTCATCGTAGCCCTGATTTATAAATTTCTCCTCAAACGCTCTGCCGAACTCCATAAGGCGCTTATCCGACGCGGAGAGCTCATCCTCGCCTATGACGGACGCAAGCGCCTTGGCATCCTGCACCTTTGCATAGGACGCGAAGAGCTGGTTTGCGAGCATACTGTGGTCGGAGCGCGTGTAGCCCTCGCCTATGCCGTCCTTCATCAGACGCGACAGCGACGGCAGGACGCTGACGGGCGGATAAATGCCCTTGTAGTCGAGTCCCCTGTCAAGCACTATCTGACCCTCGGTTATATAGCCCGTGAGGTCGGGGATGGGGTGCGTGATATCGTCGTTTGGCATGGTGAGAATCGGTATCTGAGTGACAGAGCCCTTCTTGCCCTCGACTATTCCCGCGCGCTCATAGAGCGACGCCAAATCGGAATAGAGGTAGCCGGGGAAACCCTTTCTGCCGGGAATCTCGCCCTTTGACGAGCTGAATTCACGCAGAGCCTCGGCATATGAAGTCATATCGGTGAGGATAACGAGCGTCTGCTTGCCCAAATCGAATGCGAGATACTCGGCGGCGGTCAGGGCACAGCGGGGTGTTATGATACGCTCGATTATCGGGTCGTTAGAGAGGTTCATGAACATGGTGACGCGGTTCATGACGTTGGCGTTTTCAAACGAGGTGCGGAAATATTCCGCGACGTCGTTCTTGACGCCCATGGCGGCAAAAACAATTGCGAAATCGTCGCCGTCGGCAACGTTCGCCTGGCGGACTATCTGAACGGCGAGCTCGTTATGCTTCATGCCCGAACCCGAGAATATCGGGAGCTTCTGGCCTCTGATAAGCGTTGCGAGCGCGTCTATAGAAGATATACCGGTGTTTATATAATTTCGCGGATAAACACGCGAAACGGGGTTTATGGGCGAGCCGTTGACATCGCGGCGGCACTCGGGATATATCTCGCCGAGGCCGTCTATCGGTCTGCCGAGGCCGTCGAAAACTCTGCCGAGAATCTCGGGCGACAGCGGCATCTCCATAGGTCTGCCGGAGAGCACGGTCGTGCTGTTGCTCATAGATATTCCGCGCGTCCCCTCAAAGACCTGAATGACCACAAGCTCGCCGTCTATCTTGACTATACGCCCCGCACGCGAGGTGCCGTCATCAAGTCTGAGCTCGACCATTTCCTCGTAGCTCGCGCCCTTGACGCCGTCAAGCACGACGAGCGAACCGTTTATTTGATTTAAACCGATGTGTTCAAAAATCATAGCTGTTTAAATCCTTCCTTGCCTTCAGAATAAGCGGGCTCAGCGCAGAAGCGGAGCGAGCGCTTTGTCTATCTCGGTGCGGTAACCGTCAAACATATCGAGTCTGTCGTTGGGCACATCGTACTTTATCTTGACGAGCTTATCGAACAGACCGAGCTTCGTTATCTTGGAAATCGGCACCTGCTTTGCGACTACCTCGCGGCATTTGTGATAGAGATAGAGGATAATTTCCATCATCTTCATCTGCTTTGCCAGAGGAACATAGGTGTCCTCCTTATGGAACGCATTCTGCTGCAGGAAGCCGACTCTGATGACCCTTGCCACTTCCATAACAAGCTTCTGGTCGTCGGGCAGAACGTCCGCGCCGATGAGCTTGACAATCTCCATAAGGCTGTTTTCCTCGAGCAGAATCGAGCACAGCTCGTCGCGGTAGTTCATGAATTCCGGTCCCGCGTTGTCATAGTACCACGCGGACAGGTCGTTCACATATTCGGAATAGCTCGTGTTCCAATTTATCGCGGGATAGTGACGCGCATAGGCGAGCGACTTGTCAAGCGCCCAGAAGCAGCGGGTGAAGCGCTTTGTGTTCTGGGTAACGGGCTCCGAAAAGTCAGAGCCCTGCGGCGATACGGCGCCGATTATCGTTATCGAGCCCTCCGTGCCGTTTAGATTCTTGACATAGCCTGCGCGCTCGTAGAACTCGGAAAGTCTCGACGGCAGATAAGCCGGGAATCCCTCGTCGGCGGGCATCTCCTCAAGGCGTCCGGATATCTCACGCAGAGCCTCCGCCCAACGGGATGTGGAATCCGCCATAATAGCTGTGTGATAGCCCATGTCGCGGTAATACTCGGCGAGGGTTATACCGGTGTATATGGACGCTTCACGCGCGGCGACGGGCATATTAGAGGTGTTCGCTATGAGCACCGTTCTGTCCGTCAGGGGCTTGCCCGTGCGCGGGTCGGATATCTCGCCGAACTCTTTAAGAGCCTGGGTCATCTCGTTGCCGCGCTCGCCGCAGCCGACATATATGATGATATCCGCATCGCACCACTTTGCAAGCTGATGCTGCGTCATGGTTTTGCCCGTTCCGAAGCCGCCGGGTATTGCCGCCGCGCCGCCCTTTGCTATCGGGAAGAGCGTATCTATGACACGCTGACCGGTTATCAGCGGACGCTGCGCGGGCAGTCTGCGGCTGACGGGGCGCGGGATTCGGATAGGCCAGCGCTGGCAGAGCGTCAGCTCATGAGCGTTGCCTTTTTTGTCCTTCAAAGTAACTATCGTATCGTTTATTTTATATTTTCCGTCGGGCTTGACTTCCGTAACCTCTCCCTCAAGTCCGGGCGGAACCATAAATCTGTGCTTGACAACAGGCGTTTCGGGGCATTCGCCGTAGACGTCGCCGCCCTTTAGTCTGTCGCCGGGCTTGACGAGCATATTGACCTGCCACTCGCGCTCCTCGTCGAGAGCACTCTCGGCGCAGCCCTTTGATATGAACGCGCCGTTGTGCTCGGCAATAGCCGAAAGCGGACGCTCGATTCCGTCAAATATATTTCTGATTATTCCGGGGCCGAGGGTGGCGAACATCGCGCCGCCGGTAGCATAGACCGGCTCGCCGGGCTTGAGCCCGGTCGTCTCCTCATAGACCTGAATGGTGGTGAGCTCCTTATCAAGGCGTATGACCTCGCCGACAAGACGCTTCTCGCCGACATAGACCATCTCCATCATGCTCAGTCCCGTCTCGCCCTTTACCGTAACGACGGGGCCGTTTATTCCGTATATAACATTATTTTCAGACAAGCCGTTCACCTCCGACCGTTAAAGTATTACTGACATTCCCGAATTTTCGAGGAACCACTCGCGCTGCGCCTCAAGGCGCGTGTCGAGCGTATCGTCAGCTACGGTGCTGCCGCCGGCAACTCCTGCGCGGCATCCGCCTATAGTTATTTCGTCGCAGCTCTCGACCCTGCAGGCTCTGCCGAAAGCTCTTTTTATCTCATCCGCAAAGCGCATATCGGCGGGACGGAGATAGACCGTCACGTCTCCCTGCGGGAAAACGGCGGCGAAGCCTGCCGCGCTCCTTTTGAGAAACTCCGCGTAGCCGTCGGACTCTGTAAAGCTCAGCAGCTTGTCACGCGCATCGCCGAAAACTCCGTCCGTAATGGCGCTGCGCTTGTCGGTCAGACGGGCGCGCTGACGGGTTCTCTCATCGGCGACGGTACGGTTGAACTCCTGCTCCTTGAGCATACGCTCGCGCTCTATTCTCGCCTGAGCCTGGGAATGCGCCTTCGCCTTTGCCTTTTCAAGGCCGCTGTCAACCGTCTCGCGTGTCTTGCGGGTCAGCTCCTCATGGCGCTCCTCGGCGTCCTTTGTTATGGCGTCAAAAAACTTTGCGGCTCTCTCTTCCTGATTGAGCATTGGTCAAACACCTCAAATCTTTATGCCGATAGTGTCGCGCACATAGCGCGTAATGGAGTCGCTCCCCTGCGAACCGTGGCGGTCGGGGATCTCGACTATCAGGGGCTTATCGTAGCTGCGCTTTGTCTGCGTTATAAAATCCTCGCACAGCTCACACAGCGGGCGCGTGATGAGAATGATGCCTACCTGCTCATCGGCAAGGCAGCGGTTGACCGCGTCCTCGACCGCCTGAGCGTCGTGCACAAGCTCGCCCTCTATACCCGCAAGGCGCATTCCGACAAGCGTATCGGCATTGTCGCTTATCAAATAAAAACGCATGGCTTTTGTTCCTTTCAACGCAGTGTAAAGCTGCTGCGCTTTACACTAATGCTCCTCAGCCTCGGAGCGTCAGACCTTGTTGAGGATAAGGATGGAGATAACGACACCGTAAAGGGCTATCGACTCGCCGAGGGCAACGAAGATAAGCGCCTTACCGAAAGCCTTGGGATCCTCGCTCGTTGCAGCGATAGCTGCGGGAGCGCCGGCGGCAACTGCGATACCGCCGCCGATACCGGCAAGACCGGTAACAAGACCTGCGGCAAGAAGTCCGAGACCCTTGGAGTTATCCTTGGCGGAAGACTCGGTGCTCTCGGCCGCCGTATCGGAAGCCTGCGCGGCGGTGGTGTCCGCCGGAGCTGCGGCCTTGTCCTCGCTGCCGGTTGCGAAAGCGCCCATGGCGCAGCCCGCGACGAGCAAAAGCATAACGGCAAAGGTGGCCGCGTTCATGCGAAGGCTCTTCCTGACGCTCTGACCCTCAGAGTGCTTCTTCATTGTGTATACTACGGATGCGAGAAGCACCGCTGCGGGAACTACGATCATAACGGAATAAAAAAGAGTTGTCATTTTACTTTACCTCCGATTAGTCTTTATTTGCTAAAGCCCTTCGGGCCTTTTTGTTGGCAATTTTTGTTTTTATGTTCGACTGAGCCTGCTCAAGCTTTGCGGGAGCGAACGCCTTGCCGCCGCCCTCATAGAAGCGGCTGAACATCTCGTAGAACTCCAGACGCAAGCCCTGAATACCCGAGAGCAGACCCTCAAGGGCGATGACGATGATATTGCCTATGATGATAACGGGGATGTTGCTGCCGTTACCGCCGAGGGTGAACACGACCATCATCATGCTGGCATGGACTATAACAAACGCGCCGACACGAAGGAAGGACACGGTGTTGCTGAAATAGGACAGGACATATTCGATAAGCTCGAACAGGTTCTGGAGCAGGAAGTCAACGACGCTGTCGGGCTTCCAGTCCGGATGCTTGTCTATAATACCTATCGGTATCTCCTTTAGGTAGAGCAAAACGGCGCACACGCCCATAATACCGAACAGGACGCTGTTCGGAAGCACCTTCGGGCCGTTCATAAACGCTACGCAGAACGCAACGCCCGCCAAATAGAACACTATTCCGACAAGTCCGTTGTTGCTGAATATCGCCTCGCCTATCTTCTTATGCTTGAGGCAGGACACGACATTCAGGAGCATAGCTGTCACAACAAGGACAACGCCTATGCCTATGGCGACTATCAGGACGGTGTTTATCGAGTCCATAACGCTCAGCGGCTTTGAGGCCATACCCAGCGCATGGTAGACGGGGTCGAGCATATCCTCATAGCCAAACACGGAGCCGAACACGAAGCCGAACACCGCGCTCGAAAGTCCGCACGGGATAAGAATACGCGCAAGGGACATCTTCTTTATCCTCCAGCCGAGGATACCGAGCAGGAAGAGCACAAGTCCCTGACCGAGGTCGCCGAACATGATGCCGAACAGCAGCGTGTAGGTTATTGCGACGAAACCCGTGACATCGATATCCGAATATGACGGCAGGCCGTACATATCGACGAAGAATTCATAGGGTTTGAATATCAGTGGATTCCTGAGCTTTACAGGCGGGGTCTTTGAGCTCTTATCGGGGTCGTTCTCCTCGACCTCGACGTGCGGAATGGCCTCCGCTTTTTTCTCGAACGCCCTTGAATCGTGTGCGAGCACCCAGCCGACATAGAAGAAATACTTGTTGTGGCACGCGGCATAGCGGCGCATCTCAAAGACTGTATTGAGATCGACGAGCTTCGTATATATCTCGTTGCAGCGTTTGCGGTTCTCTTTCCAGAGTGCCGCGGCGCGCTCGTCAAGCTGCTTTAAGTCGCCCTCGATAATCTCGATATTGCTCTTGAGCTGATCTATTACCTGCTCAACGGTACCGACTGCCGAGGGAACCTGGAGACGCTCGAAATTGAGCCCCGCAAAAATGCTGTCGACCTCGTCGACGCGCTCTCTCGGCGCGCAGTAGACGCCCCAATAGTCTGTCGCATCGGTCGAGCACGGGATGAAGAGCACATAGGGGTCGTCGTCATAGGCGACAAGCTTTTCGTAGCTCTCTTTGGGCATATGACCGAAGCGGGTTTTGATGAACTTGCAGTTGAACAGCTCATCGAGTCCGACATCGAAGCCCGTGAAATGCTCATATTTTGCAATGCCGTTTCGGCACTGTTCGAGCTGATCCTCAAGCTCCTTGTACTCGTCGTGCATCGCGGACAATTTTTCGTCCAGTTCGTCGATGTAGGCGCTGGTCTTATCGTCGAGCTGAATCTCACGAGAGCGGTCGCCGACTATCGTCGGGTCGGGAGCGGAATCATTCTCGCGGATAAGCTCCTCTATTTTTTGCAGCATCGGCGCATACGGGTTCTCCTCGCTGAGAGTCAGATAACCCATTGACGCAGACATATACTGCGTTGCCTGCTCGGGCTGGAACGAGCCATCCAAGCAGCAGGTCGAAATGAAATTGTTAAGTTTATCGAGCGGACCCGTAACTTTAACAAGCTTCATTTTTGCAACTGCCAAGGTTTATCACCGTCCTTTTAAACTCTTGAAACACATTCAGTCGCCCACGCCTAACAAAAGTCGGCTTATTTCTTCGGGCGGAATATTATATCTTATACCCTCAATAATGTGGGTCAGATTTTCTGCTTCATTCTCCGCGAGCGCAACATAGCTCATCATCACAACGCTCGGGTAGGTCGAAAAACGCACAAGGCTCTTTGCGCGGTCATATCTGAGCTTTGCGCTCACCTGCTCAACGGAGCGGTCTCCGCGCTCGGCAAAGGCGGCATACGCCGTGCCCTTGAGCGTCTTGAGAGCCTCTTCGGCGTTCGGCGCTTTCATAAAGCCCGTGAGCTCCTTTTCTCCGAGCGTTCCGCCCGGCAGGAGCATGGTCAAAAGCACGCTCTGCGGCATATTCGTGAGCCTCTTGAGCCTGTAGAGCGAGACGATGTTTTCGGCGTCCGTATCGAACGCGTGCATTGCGTCAAGCTCCTTGCGCGCCTTGTCGCTGTAGTTCTTTTTGATAAGCGCCTCGACCTGTGAACGGAGATATTTGTTGAGCGCCAGCTCCATGCCGAAATAATCGGGTCTGCCGGCCGAGACAAGCGGGGCGAGCACGGCCTTATATGGCGAGCCCTCGACCGCCGCCAACAGCAAATCGGCGTTTGTCGCAGTCTCGAGCGCCGCGGCGTTCAGCTCCGAATGGCGCATGAAAAAGTCCGGCACCTTGGCGAGATTGTTCTCCGGGTGACGACTATTCAGATATCGCACCGAATGCAGCAGCATATCGACGTCGGAGAGCGTAACGAAGTATTTGTAGAAGCCGTCGCCGATTGACTTTTCGTATCTGCAAAGGGAAGCGAAGTTATTTAAAAGGTGCTCTCTGAGCAGTATCTCTATCTGCCGACGGCTTACGGAGCCCATAGTCACGCCCTCGAATGCGTCGGCGTAGGCCGTGTGAGCTTTAAGATAAGCCGCCGCCTCGTTGACCGTGCGGCAGGCGAGCAAATCGGTGTAGTTCTGCGCGGTAAGGCGTTTGCCGTACATAGCACGAGCCTTGGCGAGCACTGCGTTTGCGGCGGACGAAACTGTCATACGGCACACTTCCTTTCAAAAAAATCTTATCAGTCGGCGTTAACCGCTCTGTCTGCAAGCACCTGCGCCCATTTTGCGCGGTTCTGTTCGCTCTGCACGTCGAGCGCATCGGACACGGCGCGAGCCTTCTCATCTATCGCGGCAAGAGCTTCTTTCAGCTTCGCGTCATACTCCGAAGCGGTCTTTGCTATCTCGCTGTCGGCGCGCTCCTGCTCCTCGGCCTGCAGCTTCTTTGCCTGCTCCGCAAGCTCGGAATCGGCTCTGTCAAAGAACTCCTGCTCCTCCATGGTGCGCTTTCTCGCGCGCTTGTCCATATCGACTATCGTTTTAATGATGCTGTCCATTGCTGCACCTCTTTTTTCGACTGTTTCGGCATACCTATTATATATGCCTTTTACGCATCTTTCAGCTACTAAATTATATCACCCACGATGCAAAAGGCAATATGCAAAAATGATAAACTATCGACAATTTTTAATTTATTTTTTGTACCGTGGCATAGAAATTTAATAAACATTTCAAACTTGTAATAAAAAGTTTCACCCGTTAAATTCCGAGCGGAAAACACCCCCTCCGAATTGCTTTCGAAGGGGTCTGAACTTTATTTTTTAATTTTATCCTCGATGAAAATTCTTATCTTCTCGGCTACAAGCGCACCGAGAGCAAAGGTGCGTGAATGATAGAATTTCATAAACTTTTGGCCGGGCTCGGTTCTGAAAATCCAAAGCGCCCAATCGGGGACTGGCTTATCGACTCTGCCGCTGTAGCGAAGCTCGAACGGCTGCGAATAGGTCACGCCGCCGCTGCCTTTCATTTGGAAGCGAATGTAACAGCCGAGCTCATCCTCGTAATCGTTGAGGTCGATCGTGTTGCCCGTGGCTATGACCTTGCCGTCGGCTATCCACTCGATAACCTCGCAGTCGCGGTCGGGGGCTGCGGCAACGGTTATCGTGTTCTCCTTTTCATTCACCCTGATGTCGGTCACGAGCGGCACGTTTCCGTCGCCCTCAAATTCGCCGATGCCGTCGGTGGTCTTGTGATATCTGCTCGCGGCGAAGAAATTGCCGTCCTTCATCGCTTTTTTGACTGCATTTTCGTTGTTCTCCGGCAGGACGAAGAGCTCAAACGATCTGCCGACCTCGTTGAGCTTTTCGGAGTCGTCGTCGGCAAAAGCCCAGATGTTTCTGCCCTTGGGGATAACGACCTGAAGCAGCTCATCCCAGAGCGCACGGTCGCCGCGGGTCACTCTGTCCGTGCTGTTGACTATCTCCATGCCGAGGCAGCTCGGGCAGTCGATGAATATGCCCGCAAAATAGGCTATATATACATTCCAGTGGGAGCGCTGCGGAAATCTTCCGGAATCGACCCAGTCGCCGACATGGTTGAGCACGGAATATCCGCCCGCCTTTTCTATCTCCTCGGGCGCGGTTCTGTAGTCGTTCTCTATTCCCCACTCGCCCTGACCGTAGGTGGTGAAATAGCCGTTGACATGGGTCTTGGAGATGACCGCCATATTGCACTCTATTCCGCCGCGGATATCCGTCATGCCTCTGCCGCCGCGGTCAAGTCCCTTTGTGATGCGCTCGTAGTTCTCCTTGCTCATCGGATAGACTTTTCTAAAGCCGTTGAATATGCCGTTGGTCTTTCTCTTTTCCGTCCAGCCGTTTGTGATAACGCCGTGGTCGGTCATGGCGAGAATGTCGTAGTCGGCCTTGTAATATGCCTCTACCATCTCGTCTAAGGTCGGCTCGCCGTCGCTCGCGTCGCAGTGGGTGTGGAGATTCGCCTTGTAGGTTTTCCACGTGCTCCAATCGACCTGCTCATAGGGATTAACTATAGTATAATCCGTCTCCTTTTCTCCGAGCGCAAACGCCGCCGGGAACGCGGTGAAGAGCAAAACGAGGGCAAGAGCCGCAGACAGAATACGCTTGAAATTCTTTTTCATTGCTTTATTCTCCTTAAAAATCAATACGGGTCAAAGAATCGGTCAAAGACATTGTAGCCGAGGAAGAAGAGTTTGAATGCCCAAATAATGGGGTTGAACCTGAAGCAGGTCCAGTCGAGCACCGTGACCGTGGTGCGCAGTAAAGTAGAAATATCGTGAGTTTTCGGGACTCTGACTTTTCCGAAGTCCTCGCCGTCTCTGCTTATCACGAAGGGCTGAGAGTAGCATATTCCGTTGTCGCCCGTGATATAGAATCTGACATAGAGATACGGCGTGTCGAGCAGGTCGTCCGCGCGGAGGTCGAGCGTCGCCTTGCCGTCCGATATGCCTGTCTCGCGCCTGATGACGTTGCAGTTCGAGACCCAGGTTATCGAATTGAAATTCTCGCCCTCGATGCTTATCGTGTCATTTTCGTCGTCAACCGTAACGCGGGTGACAAGCGGTGTGTCGTCGCGCAGATAAGCCTCGGTCTCCATGAGCTTCTCCCCGTCGAAGCCGGGAATCTCCTCCATTCCGTTCAGCTCGACGCCGTTTGAATAGTGGGAGACCGCGAAGCACCAGCCGTTCTCCATGCCCTTGCGGAAGCTCTCGTTTGTGAGCTCTGGCAGCACCATCATTGTATATGCGTCGTTGAGCGAACGTACATTGTGCGAATCCGCGAACGCGAAGCCCCACGGGACAACGCCGTTGGGTATCGTCTTTTGGAGTATCTGATCGTAGAGTATGCGGTCGCAGCGGGTATGCTCGTCGGTGGCGCTGTTTATGCCCATGCCGACACTCGAGCCTTTATTATCAAGGAAGATGCGCGCAAACTTGTTGACATAGTATTCGTCTATTTTCTGCCCGACGTGCTCGGCGCTGTCCTTGTCGGGATAGACATATTCGCCGACGTGCGAGAGCATGGATATTCCGCCCTTGCGGTTGACGCCCTTTGACGGGGTCTCGTAGTCGCCGTAAACTCCGGCCAGCCCCTGACCGTAATCCGCAAAGTAGCCGGTCAGGTGACAGTCGCACTTGGGGGTCGCCATGTTGAGCTCTATGCCCTGCGGGATATCGAGCATTCCGTTTTTGCGGGTTCTCGTCGCCGACGAGGCTGTACCCGCAGTGTAAGCCTCATACTCGGCGGCGGTCAGCGGGTATATGGGCGCGAGCTTTGTGCGCTCGTATTTTACGAGCCTCAGCAGCGGCACGAGCTGCGGCTTTTTATCCCATCCCCGGTTTATTGTGCCGTGGTCGGTGACGGCGAGGATATCGTAGTTGAGGTCATAGTGCTTCTCAACCACCTCGCGGATAGGCAGATATCCGTCGCTCGCGTTGCTGTGGGTGTGCAGCTGAGCCTTGTAAATTCCCCAGCTGTCCCAGTCTACTTCGGCGTAAGGGTCGGTTATCTCGTAGCTTACCTCCGCCGGAGCGGCCTCATTCCCCTGCGCAAAAGCAAAGAACGCGAGAGCCGGCGCCGCGACAAGCAGGCAAAGCAGCAGCGAAAGGGTACGTTTAAACATCGTCATTCCTCCTCAAAAAGTTTTTATTTCACAATAACAGTTTAAATCATTCGGTATATCAAGTCAACAAAATTAACAAAAATTATTAGCTAAAGATTTATTTTTTATTTATCTTTTCTGCGAAGTTCGTTATTTTTCCGTCAAATGTGACATTTTCGACAAATTTCTGTTGACTTATTTTTCAAATTTTGATATACTCGACTTGCGAGTTGAGCGAACGGAATTATTCCGCGGACTCTCCACCTGGAAAGAAAAAACCTAAAAAGAAAGGGAAAAAACAATGAAAAGAAAACTTATTTCCGCCGTTGCGCTCATCCTGTGCGCGACAATGCTGCTCTTCTGCGGCTGCAAATCAAAGAAGAACAACGACGATTCAACCTCCCCCTCCGAGAGCGGAGCGGCAGTTGACGCCATAACCGACGAGAGCACCGAGCCCTCAACGGAGGGAACAACGGAGCCCGAAAAGAAAGAGTCCACTCCCGATGCCATAAAGAAAGTTACGGACAGCACAAAGAAGCCCGGCAAGGTCAACACCACAACCCCGCCGTCAAAAAAGACGAGTGGAAAAAAGCGGGCAAATACACCTGCGGCAAAAACCTCGCGGCAGGCGAATACTATATTAAACCCGACAGCAAAAATTGCAGCGTAATCCTGACGGACGGCAAGCATTTTGGCAAAGATGAGATAGTCAAGTTCGATGTTCTTCCTTTCGGACTGTTTGTCACTATGAAGCCCGGCTACACGCTCGAAGTCAAGAACGGTAAGTTCATCGTCGCTTCCGCCGTTGAAAAGATGGGCGGCAAAAACGGCGTATATGAAATCGGCACCTACAGAGTCGGCATAGATATTCCCGCCGGCATAACCACTCTCGGCTCGTCCGAAGGCTCGTTCTTCACCGTTTTCTCGTCAAGCGATTATTTCGACGAGGACGCAACAGCAATCATTTTTGCTAAGGATTATCCTGTCTATTTCAACCTTGAAAAAGGTCAGCGCGTCATGTTCATGGAAGATACTTCCATCGGAGTAAAAATCCCCGCCGCCAACAGTGACGGCAGCTTCAATCCCGGAATGTACAAGGTCGGCAAGGATATCAAGCCCGGCAAGTATAAGCTCGTTCCCACGGACGCCGAAAACGGATATATTGTTTATCTCGATCTGCAATACATTGATTTCTCGGTAGCCGATTCTGCCGAAAATCTCGGCAAGGATAAAGTAATCGAGCTTGAAAGCGGACGCTATATTGAATTTGCAGGCCTGAAGCTCGTTCCGTATGTCGAGCCCAAACCCACGGAGCCTTCAAGTGAAACCTCAAGTGAAACCTCAAGCGAATCTTCAAGTGAGACTTCAAGTGAATCTGGTTCCGATAAGGATAAAGACAAGGATAACGATGCGGACACTCCTAAAAATAACGAAGCCGGCGACAACAATGTCGGCGACAACAAAAATTAACCAATAATTAAAACCGAGGAAGGGTCGCGAAACTCGCCCCTTCCTTTTTTCGACCGTGTGGACTTAAATATTTTAATTCAGTATAACAAAAACGCAGAAACGCAAAAAATAATTTTATGAAAGGACGAAAACGATGAAAAAGCTGATTTCCGCAATGCTCTGCCTTGCCATACTCGTCGGAGTTCTGGCATTCGCAGGCTGCAAGCAGAAGAACAATGATGAGACAACCGTCCCGCCGAATACCGATGCTGCAATCGACAATATAGTCGGTGACGATACCGAGCCCGCGCTCGAGGATACCACGCAGTCCGCGCAGCCCGGTCAGCCGGTACAGCCCGCAAAACCCGCGCAGCAGGTACAGCCCACAAAACCGGCAAGCAAAAAGCCCGTTGCAACAACCCAGAAACCCGAACAGGCCGTTAAGCCCACACCCTCAAAACCGACCATACCTAAGCCCGATGTCAAAGAGGACAATTGGAAGCCGGCCGGCACATATCTCTGCAACAGAGACATTGCCGCCGATACATACTATATCCGTCCCAGCAAAAAAGATGTCAGCGGTACCGTCACCGTCACTGACGGCAAAAACACCACAAAGCTTTCCCTGTCCTACGGACTGTTTGTACATGTCAAAAAGGGATACACTCTCACAGTTACAAACGGCGAGTTCCTCTTAGCGGATGATGTCGGCAGCATGAAACCCTCGGACGGAGTATACGAAAGAGGCGTTTACAGAATCGGCAAAGATATCGATGAGGGCGAATACATTATAGGCGAATTCGGAAACGCCGATTTCAGCGTTTTAAATTCCGTAGATTTCCTTCCCAGAAACAGCTATGCGGTTAATTATGAGAATTATCGTTTTTATATCAGCCTGAAAAACGATCCTAACTCGCTCACGCCCTACTACATAGTTTTTAATCAAAAAACCAAAGTTATCAGCGCGAAAGATCGTACCGGCAGCCAAGATCAGGACGCAAAGAAATACGGAGAAGGAACATATTTAGTCGGTGACGGCAAAAACGGTGAAGAAATAAAGCCCGGTAAATATACGCTCAAACGTACAAAAGATAAAAACGGATATTCATACGGAACCGCTCATCTTACATTTGCCAAGCCCATAGGCGAGTTGAATGTCACAAGTGACGCAATAACTATTGACCTCAAAGACGGACAATATATCTCTTTCGAAGGCTTTGAACTCGTAGAGTATGTCGAGCCAGCACCCGGCGGTGAAGGTACCGGCGGCGAAGGCGCAGGTAGCGAAGGTGCAGGCGGCGCAGGTACCGGCGGCGAAGGTGCTGAAGGTTCCGGTAACGCAGATGCTTAAGCAAAAAAACTAAACAACAGCGAAACCCGAGGAAGGGCCGCAAAACGCGGCTCTTCTTTTTTGCCCGTGTTGACTGAGAAGTTTAAGTTTGTTATAATAAACGCAGCGGAAAGCCCGCAATAAGTTTACGAAAGGGAAAAAGATGAAAAAGTTCATATCTGTAATACTGTGCTTCGCCGTGCTCGTCGGAGTTCTGGCATTCGCAGGCTGCAAGAAAAACAACGACGGTCAGGACACGACCGCAGACGGCTCAACAGCGGCTCCCGCAGTCAGCACCGAGCCCGAAACCTCCACGGAAGAGTCAACAACAACGAAGCCCGCAACCAAGCCGGCTCAGGTTTCTCCCGCGCCGACGACCGGGGCACATATAGTCACCCTCCCCGCCGCAAGTGCAACCGAGAAGCCCAACGCCGCCAGCTCAACCGGCTGGAACGGCACCGGCACATACAAAGTCGGCAGCGGCAGCGGTCAGCTCAAGCCCGGCGAATACTATATTGTCAAAAACTCCTCAAAATCCTCTGTGTATGTTTGGAACGGCAAGGAAAAAGACGGTAACGGCGAGCCCCGTGCCTACGAGATAACCCTCGGCGGCAAGACACATGCGCTTATCACGGTCGAGAGCGGCTATGTGCTCTATGTCAACGGCTGCAAGTTCATCAATGCCTCCGTCGAACACCCCAAAGCCGTCAACGGCAAATATACCCCCGGGACCTACAAGATAGGCAGAGATATTCCGAAGGATGAATACATTGTCAAGAGAATCCCCGGTTCCGGTCTCTACTGCGGACTCGGATTCAAAAATAGTATCGACCCCTATGTGCAAAACGTCGCAAACGATTTTGAGATGTTTGATGTTTCTACCTACTACACCCTTTCAAAGGACGGATATGTCGAAATCACGGGCTGCGAATTCTATGACGCCGACTCATGCAGCATGGCGTCCATCGGTTGCGACGGCACAACCCCCGCGATGTATAAGGTAGGCAAGGATATCAAGGCCGGCACATATACGATAACCCCGGACGGCAGCGGCAAGAGCTACTACGCAGTCTCATCAAGCTCAGAGACCGTCGAGCCCGCGCAGCTTAAAAAAGCAACCAATGTTACAGTCTCCGACGGCGAATATGTCTATTTCTTCAGAGCCACGATGAAGTACTGCAAGAACCCGAACTCAGGGCTTGACCCCGACGCGACTCTGCCTCAGGAGTAAAAATCCGTTTGGCAAAACAGCAAAAGGACATCGGAATTAATTTCCGGTGTCCTTTTTGAGTTTGAGATTATGCCGATGCACCGTCGAACGCACATCTGCGGATATTGGGGAAGATTGACAAATCGGGGGTTGTGGGGATAAAAAACCGCCATCAGGCAAACAAATTCAATATTGTAAATTAACATAATCGTGTAGGGGCGGATATTATCTGCCCGCAGGTTTTGCAGTGATTTACGGCTTTCTTAAATTCGCAGAACACAAAAATCCTGCCCTCGGGATTCCTTGGGCAGGATTTGCTTTTATGGCTCCGTGCGCTTTGCGCAGGGATATTTTATCTGATATACGGAAGCGGGTTTACCGTGCTGCCGTTTATGATTATCTCGAAGTGGAGATGCGGACCTGTGACGTTGCCGGTGCTGCCGACTCGCGCTATCGCCTGTCCCGCGCTGACACGCTGTCCGACGCTGACGGAGATAGAGCCTGCGAGGCAGTGGGCGTATCTTGTCTTGACTCCGCCGCCGTGGTTGATGACGATGCAGTGACCGTAGCCCGAATTGCTTCGGCGCACGCTCTCGACCGTTCCGTCGAGGGACGCGACTATTACCGCTCCCGTCGAACCGCCGCCGGGAAGAGTGAGATCAACGCCTGTGTGGAAGTCGCTGTAACCGCGCAGGGTTCTCCAGCCGTAAGGCGAGCTGACATATGTGCACGCCGGTGCGGGCCACACAAATCCGCGCCCGGAAACCTGGATATTATAACCGCCGCTGACGCGCGTCGATCTTGTTCCTATGAGCTTCTTCTCGGTCACGGGCTCTCTCGTCCTGACGCGGGAAATCTCCTGCGACGATACACGCTGCCCGTCGATATATGTCACGAGCTCGGTCACGGTATCCTCGCCCGTTACACCCTTGCGGGTGACGCGGCTGGTGCCCTTGAACATCGAGGCGTCGTTGGTCTTTTCGACATCATAATCAACCTCGACTTTCCTCGTCTCGGTTTTCATAACCTTGACGCAGACATAGTTGACCTCGTTCGCAACCGTCAGCACATCGCCGGTATGTATATATTCGCCTATGTCGGGGTTAAGTGCCATAAACTGCTTTTCCGTAAGGCCGTTTGCAACCGCTATGCCGTATATGGTGTCTCCGTCCTTGACGGTGTATGTCTTTTTTGCCACCTTGGTCTGTTCAAGCTGCTTTTTGAGCTTTGACGCATCCCACATGGTCTTCGGGTCATCGGGGTAGAGACCCTGAACATACTCGACCTTCTCAACGAAATCGACAAAGCTGTTGCTGTCCGTCACCTGATGCTTGTCGAGAATCGCGTTGAACACGCTCGAAGCGTCCGTCTCGTTCTTGACCGAGCAGATGAAATCATCGTCGATATAAATTCCGCAGGCGTTTGTGACATTGCTCTCGGAATTTTCGATTATTCTGTCGCAGAGTATCGAGGAATCGACAAGCTTATTGAGGCTCACGAGCGAGAGCTCATAGCTCGGTTCCTCAAGCTCAACGGAGAAATCGGACTTTGTCGTGGTCATTCTCTCTTTCGCCGCGCTCTGCGCCTCGTTATAAACCGACTCGTCGGAGATATAGCCGAGCTCCTTGTTGTCATAGCTGACCTTGAGCGCAAACGTAACGCTGCTCCAATAGTTGACGGTAATCACAAATGCGAGCACCGCAGCCACCGGCAGAACGACATTCGCTATGGTCCTAAACATCTGAGTATGGGTAGTGAAGGCTTTTTTCACATAGTGCCCGAGAATCGGAAACAGAGTTTTCGGGTTATGCCTGCTGCGCTTGATATAGTGCATGGCGGAGCGCACATCGCGTCGGAAGTCCTTGACCTGGTCTACGAACGTATGCGAAATAATATAGACGAACTTTTTGAAGCCGAGCCAAAGGAAACGGAAAATATACCTGAAAAATCCGACAATTGTTCTGCCGAGCTTCTTGGGTCCCGTGAGCAGCTTTTTAAAGGAAGTGCCGACGGCAAGTCCGAGCGCCGTTATTGCAGCATACAGCGCTGCCGAGGCATCGCCCTTTTGAGCCTTCGCCTTTTTCTTCGACGGCTTGCCCTCTTCGCTTTGCTGCGCCTCGGGCTCTTCGGCGGAGTCTGTTTCTGTTTCGATTTCGTCCGCCTCAATCATGACATTTTCGTCCTCGGCAGAGTCCGAGTCATCCCCGTCAACCTGACCTCCCGCCTTCTTCATGGCCGCTCTTGTGCGCCTGTCGAGAGTCTTTTCGTATGTTGCAAGGATATCGTCATAGTCGCTGTCAACGTCTATCTTCTCAAAAAAATCGTATTTCTCGATTTCACTTATTCTGTTTTCAGACTCGCTCCCGTCCTTTACGGGCGGCTTCGAACTGTTCAAATCAGGGTTGGCTGCACTGCCTTTTTTATTCTTAGACATTGCTCCGCCTCCTTAAAAAGATTACAAAATAATTACAAATATTATAACGCCGCAGAGAGTGTTTTACAAGTCTTTTGAAGAAATATATTGTTAACAATGCTTGGATACCGCAACAGACGTTGCATAAAAAGCATAGAAAAATGAGCCGCCGTAAGGCAGCTCATTATTTCACACGGGATAATTATTTCTTGTCCTCGGTCATGTTGAAGCGCTTCTTGAAGCGGTCAACGCGTCCGCCGGTATCGACGAGCTTCTGCTTGCCGGTGAAGAACGGATGGCACTTCGAGCAAATATCGACACGGAGATCTTTCTTTGTGGATGAGGTATGGATGACCTCACCGCAAGCGCAGCGAACCTCTGTGGGCTCGTACTTAGGATGGATTCCTTCCTTCATTATTGTCACCTCTTTCGGATTATCTGCATATAACTTTATCTTTAAGCTTAGCAAACGAAATTTTATCATACACGGGGCAAAAATGCAAGCCCTTTTTTCATATTTTTTAATCCGTTCCGACTTTAACCGCCGAATTCATATAAAAAGAGTACAGAAGCGTCTCCTTGACGGGCATTTCGAGCGCCTGTGAGAGCGCCTCGCGGTATATCTCAAGCTGAGCGGAATACCGTTCGAGCAGCTCCTCGGCGTTGACTCCCGTGTCGGTCTTGTAATCGACAATGACCAGCTTTCCGTCCTCGACAAAAACGCAGTCAGCGATGCCCTGGACGACAATTTTTTCCTCCGCCGCGCCGTCTTTGAGCTCGGGATAGAAGAAGTCCGCCGAAAACAGCGCCGCAAACTTTTTCTCGCGCATCACGCTGTCGGAGGCGAATATACGCCCCGCGAGCGGCGACGCAAAGAACCGCCTCACCGCGCCGACATTCACGGCCTTGCCCTCGTCCTTCGAGAGGAAGCCGCTCTCAACGAGTCTGTCGAGCTCTGCGCTTATATTATCCCGCGCCGCAGCATAGTTAGAAAACTGCATGAATTTATGCGTGGCTGTGCCGCGCTGAGCCGGAGTCAGTCCGCCCGCACTCATAAACGCGGGACGCGACGAGGCGAAGTATTCGCGGTTTATGCCGCGCTCCGAGCCGTCCGATGCGGCGCGCTTCGCGGGCACGGACAAGAGCACCGAACGCGGGTCGGAATAGTCGAGTCGGGCACGGACTTCGTCATAGAAAACAGGCTCCGCGTGTCGCTCGCTCCTCTCCTCTTCCTTTTTTAAAACGGACTGCGAATCGCTCACCGCAACCTTTAGCTTAAACTTATCTTTATCGGAATTGAGCACGGGCACATCTATGCCCGCGAGCTTTCTCAGCTCCTCCGCGGACGGGTGGCGCATTAGCGCCGTGAGCACCAGATCGGAGAAATTGTTCATTCTCAGCACCGCAAACGGGTTCGCCTTCTCCCCTATTCCGCACTCGACCGCAACCTTCGCAAAGCTCTTTTCCGGATTCGGAACCGAGGTTACCATAATAAGATTTTCCTTCGCTCTCGTCAGCGCAACATAGAGCACGCGCAGCTCCTCGCTGCGCCCCATGCGCTCCGACATGATGACCGCCGCACGGCGCGGGGCGGTGTCATAGACGCTTATGCCGTCCTCCGTGCGCCGCTTCATGCCGAGACCCGCGTAGGAGTTTATGAGCACCGAATCGCTGTTGTCCCGCTCGTTGAATTTATGCTGCATATCGGCGAGAATGCATATGGGAAATTCGAGTCCCTTGCTCTGGTGGACGGTCATTATTCGCACTATATCCGCGTTTTCGGACGGGCGCGCCGCCGTAGCAAGGTCGCCGCTCGTGCGCGCAACCTTATCTATAAAACGGATAAAGCCGCTGAGTCCGAGATTTCCCGCCGCCTCGTATTTTTCGGCATAATCGCAGAGCAGGCTCACGTTTAACCTGCGGCGCTCACCGTCCGGCATGGCGCTGACAACGGCGTCGAAGCCCGTCTCCTCGCACACTCTGCGGACAAGCTCTCCCGCGCTGAGCGTCAGCGACAGCCTGCGCAGGGAATCGATTTTTTTAAGAAATGCCGCAGCCCTTTCGCTGCCCTCGCCCGCCGCCGCTGCAACGCTACGGTAGAGCGGTTCCGTCTCGCCCGCTCCGAGCCGCTCTTTCGCCGAGGCGCGGATATCCGCAAGCTCGCCCGCGCTGAAGCCGAACAGCAGAGAGAGCATGACAGCCGCGAGCGGTATGTCCTGCACGGGATTGTCGAGCACACGCAGGAGAGAGAGTATAAAGCTTATCTCGGCGGCCTCGAAAAAGCCGCCCGTATCGGGAGAAAAGGCCGGTATTCCGCGCTCGGCGAGCGCGTTGACATATGCCTGAGAAACATTCTTTGCCGTGCGCAGAAGAATGCAGAAATCGCCGTAGGTCGCGGGACGCAAGGCGCCGTCCTTTGTCAGAGTAATCGAGCCGCTTTGGACGGTTTTCCCGATATAGTCCGCGATATAATCCGCCTGCGCCTTTAGCGTATCGGCTCTGTTGCCCGAGTCCGTCACTATATGCAGCTCGCAGTCCGGGATATCGCGCTCGGGGTACTCCGCCGCCGCATTGAGAGCCTCGGAGTCGTCATATTCGAGCTCGCCCGCTCCTACGCTCATAAGCTGACGGAAGATATAATTGACGCAAGAGGTGACTCCCCTGCGGCTTCTGAAATTCGAGCCGAGGGTGATACCCATGGGATATTTCCCGCTCTCAAAGCTGTTGGTCAAGGCGCGGCGGCGCAGGAAAATCTCCGGCATCGCCTGGCGGAATCTGTATATGCTCTGCTTGACGTCGCCGACTGTGAAAAGGTTATTCTCATCGGCGGACAGGGCTCTGAATATCAAATCCTGCGCCTCGTTTATATCCTGATACTCGTCAACGAGTATTTCAACATAATGTTCGGAAAGCTCACGCGCAAGGTCGGTCTTTTTATAGCCGCCCCTGCCGTCGGAGACTGCGAGCAGATTGAGCGCCCGGTGCAGGATATCCGAAAAGTCCGCGCAGTTGAGCCTGTCCTTCTCCGCGGAATACTCCCTGCCGAACTGCTTGACGAGCCCTATGAGTTTCGTCACCGGGCCGCTCAGCAGCCGCACATCCTCGGCGTGCTCCGCCGACGAGACGCACATAATATCCGGAACTTTTTTGATAAGATCCTTGAGCTTTTTGCGCGCGGTCGTGACCGCATTTTTCGCCTCGCTGTCATAGCCCTTGGGCACGCGGCCGAGGCTCATATATTTAACGCTTCCGAATGCCTCAAGCGTATCGTCCCAGTCGGTGTGAAGCCGTTCCAAAAGCTCCTTATACATATTGATGTCACTGCACACCGCCTCGCCGTATGCCGAGAGCACCGTCTCGTCGGAGGTCATGAGCTCCAGCATTTCCGAGCTTGAGGATATGCAGTAGTTGAGCATATCGGAGATATATTCCTTTATAATATCCCCCCAGCGGCTGCTGCCTATGTCACTGTCGGCATACTCCTCTATAAGCGAGTCGAGCCACAGCTCCGGGAACGGGTACGCGGTCGATATATCATACATTCTTAGTATCAGTTGCGCGAAGTCGTCGTCGCTGCTGCCGGTGGAAATCATATCGCTGAGCTGCAAAAAGCTGCCGTCGGTATCCTCCTCGTATGCCCGCTCGAGCATTGCCTCGCAGACGTCGTTTTTCATTATGACCGCCGTCTCGTTATCGAGCACGGAGTAGTCCGGAGATATGCCGAGCGAGTGAAAATTTTCGCGCACAAGGTCGTTGCAGAAGCTGTCGATAGTGCATATCTTCGCAAAGGGCAGGAGCATATATTGGCGGCGCAGATGCTTGTCCGCCGGATTCTCCGAGAGGCGCTTGAGTATCGCCGCGCCTATCTTCTCGCGCATCTGCGCTGTGGCGGCGCGGGTGAAGGTGACTATCAGCAGATCCTCCGCCGAGCAGGGATTTTCTTTGTCCGTCAGGCGGCGGATAACGCGCTCGACGAGCACCGCAGTCTTGCCCGAACCGGCTGCCGCGCTGACAATCACAGAGCCTTTACGGCACTCTATCGCGTGTTTCTGGTCAGTCGTCCAGTTAATTCCCATTTCTCCGCCTCCTCTCTGAGCTCAAGCTTGTCGTTTAATTCTCTTACGGGCATATTGCTCTCGTGCGTGCAGATGTTCCAATACTCGCATTTCGAGCATATATCGTTGTAGCGATTCCCCTGCGCGGGAAGCGCGGGAATAGAGCCGTTATGCAGCTCTTCGCCCATGCTCACAAGGTTTTCGTCGACTTTGTCCCAGAGCGCCGAGAGCTCGAAGAGCTCCATTGCGTTTCCCTTTATTTTGCCGTCCTTGTCTATACTTGCGGGGATATACACGCCGTTTCCGTCATGCTCCATGGCGACTATGACACCCGCGTTTTTGAGCACGAAGCCCTGCATCTTTTTGTCTTTCGGGCCGCCCTGTTTGCTGAGGTCTTTGCCGCGCTCGGCTGTAAAGGCGGACGCCTTTGCGGGCATATAGAGCACACCCGCCGGCGCTGCGTCACCGTAGAGCGCTTTTCCGTTATTCACGAGCGTGAAAAGATAGATAAGCATCTGCATATTAAGGCCGTTAATAACATCGGAAACGGCGAAAATCTTGCCCGACGACTTGTAATCTATAACTCTTATATACGCCTCTCCGTCTACAGTTGCGAAGTCTACCCTGTCCACCTTGCCGGAGATGTTGATATATCCGCCGGAGGGCATCTTCAGCTTGTAGGGCTTGACCGCGCCGTCATGCGATATGTCGAGCTCGAGGTCAACGGGATAAAAGTCGCTGTTTCTGAACTCGTCCGCAAGCCTTGCGGCGACTGCGTCTATGCTGCGCGCGAGCCGCTCATAGAGATAGAGGAATCTCTTTGACCTCTGCGAGCGGTCAAGGTAGCGTTCGAGATAGGCGTTTAAATACTCGCCTATTTTTTCATAGCGCTCGCCGTCGTCGAGCTCGCAGAGCTCCTGCGCGGTAAATTCGCGGAGCAGACGTTCGAGCACAAAATGTATGACCGTGCCCTTTTGAAGCGGGTCGAAGGTCGCGCTCTTGTTCTCCTTGAGCTTGAGTCCGTAGCGGCAGTAGTAGGAGAACGGGCAGCGGTAATAGGTCTCGGCTCTCGAGGGCGAGATGTTCATATTCATGCCGAAAAGGCGCGAAGCCGTCTCGCGGCTGTCTATATTGAACGTGCGCTCGGCGGCAGCTCCGTCGAGCGACGCAAGTCTGCCCGAATAGTCGGCGTCCTGCGCAAAATATTTTCTCAGCGACTCGTAGAGCTCGCCGCCGCGGCGCATCAGTGCCGCCGTCAGCTCAAATGCCGGGGCTTTTCCCTCGACGAGGTCGAGCTTGTCGGCGGTCATGGTGTCCGTCCGGCTTGCAAGCGGGAAGTGCTCGCGGATAAAGGTGACTATTTCCGACTCGCTGAGCTCCTCGCCCTGCGCACTTTTAGACGGGAAGCTGACCGTCAGCTTCTCCTTTGCGCAGCAGCACGCGGTGTAGGCTATGAAGCGCTCCTCGGCCACTCTGTCCTCGCCGTATATCGCGGTCTCCATGCCCGCCTGCGCGAGACGTTCGCGCTCGTCGGCGTTGAGCATTCCGCCCTGAGTCGGATTCAGCGGCAGCTTTCCCGCATTGGCTCCGAGGACGAACACGACCTTGGGCGCTATGGGTCTTATCCTCTGCGCCGAGCCTATAGTCACCTCCTCCAAGGAATGCGGTATCTCGCCGAGGGTGACGGTGGAGAGCATGAGGTCAAAAAGACGGGCGAAGCGCGCCGCCTTTACGGGAGTGCCGCCGAGCGTCTGCGCCGCGACATCGAGCAGCGAGCAGAGGGTATCCCAGAGCCGCTCCGTCTCGAGCGCGAGCACGCTCTCGCCCGAATCCTCAAGATAAATCGCAAGCTCCCTGAGCCTCTGCGCCGTGTCGAGCTCGCACAGCAGCTCAAACACAGCCTTTGCGCAGCCCTCGCCGTCGTTATTTTTAAGCTTGCTTCTGAACCTCGCAAACGGCTCAACCGCTTTTTCGCGCAGGGCGTTCAGCCTTTCGAGCTCCGCCGAGGCGCTTTCGGTCATCTCGCCGAAGCCGTCGGGACTCGACTCCCATTTTTTCAGCCAGCCCGAGCCGTTTATCTGCCAAAGGTAAGTATAATTCTCAATGTCCGAGACTTCGTCCGCCTCAAGCGGGCAGAGTCCGGTTTTCAGAGCGCGCAGGACGCTGTCCGTATCAAAGCCCGTGTCGGCTATCTTCAGCGCGGCGCGGACGAGCGTCATCAGCGGCTGATTAATAACGGGCTGCCGCCTGTCCTCGAACACGGGCACACCGCATTTCGCAAGGGCGGTCATCATCGGGCGGATATAGGACTTGTCGTCACGCACTATAACGGCAATATCGCGGCTGCGGTATTCGCCGGTTCGAAGCATTTTCTTTATCTGCGCCGCGATAAAGGCGCACTCGCTGCGGATATCGGGCGCCGCGACCACCGCTATGCTCCCGCACTCGCCCTCGAACACGTCCGCCTCGGGGCTCAGGAAATCCTTTGCGAGAGCATCGAGCGCGGCGTTGCTGTTCGGCTCATTGACGGTAACGGGCTTTGCGCAAGGCACGTCGACGCTGTTTGCGATTTTAATAAGCTTTTTCGCGGTGTTCTTCGTATGATAAAATATATCGTCGCTGCCGACATCCGTAAGGTCGGGCGCGTTCAGCGCGACACAGACATCGTCCGCTTGAGTGAGTATTTTTCCGATAACACCGAACTCCTGCGCGGTAAAGCCGCGGAAGGAGTCGAAAAACACCGTTTTGTTTTTGAAATACCCGCTCTCCGCGAGCTTGTCCTTGAGGCGGGTCAGCATACGGCTGTCGTCAAGCCAGCCGTCCGAAACAAACGAGTCATAGACCGAAAAAACCAGCGAAATGTCGCCGAGCTTGTCCTTTAAAAGTCCCTCTTCCATGTTGTTCATGGCGCTGACGATATCCTCGGAAGATATCGCACATTGACAGAATTCCTCGCTGAGCACGAGCAGCTCGCGCACCACGGCGGGGCTGTCCGCGCTGCGGGCATAAACCGTCAGCTTATCGGCGCACTGCTCGAGGGCGCGGCTCATAAGAAGTATTTTCCCCGCCTCGTTGAGACGTTTGCCCTTATCCCAGCCGACAGAATTAAACACGGTATTAGCAAGGCGCGTAAAGCTCAGCACCTCGACGCGCTGAGCGTCGGCAGTCCCGAGCCGCTCGAGCACTATGCGCTCCGCGGCAAAGGAATACTGTTCGGGCACTATCAGCACCGCCTCGCCGCCCGACGACGCGAGCGCCGCCACGGCGTCATAGAGATACCCCGCGGTACCGCCCACCGAGGGCGAAAGAATCAGTCGCAGCATTTTATCCCTCCGTCAAACAGATTTCACATAAAGATTATATCACATATCCCGAGTTTTGCTATACCATATTTAGTACATTGATATTGTATATCCGAAAACTCTCTGCTATAATGTTACTGAAAAAATTACAAGGCGGTGTGCATATTGAAAATATCAACTCAGACGGATGTCATTTTTCCCGCTTTCGGCATTGACGAGGGCATGAAAATATTCAGGGATGCGGGCTTTGACGCGCTCGACTTTTCCATGTTCTATATGAACAGCTCGCGCGAGAGCGAACTCGGGCTTATGAGCGAGGATGAGCTTGTCGGTACGCTCAGGCAGACGAGCGAAAAATATTCCCTCCCGTTCAATCAGGCGCACGCCCCATTCCCGAGCTATCGATTCGGCAACGAGGAATACAATAATTTTGTCTACGAAAAGCTGAAGCTCTCTATCCGCGTCGCGGGCAAAATAGGCGCAGAGCAGATAATCGTCCATCCGACCGCCTGCCCGGACGGGGTGGATCAAAAGCAGTTCAATATCGATTTCTATAATTCACTCAAGCCTCTTTGCGAGGAGTTCGGGATAAAAATAGCGCTCGAGAATATGTTCGGCCACGACGACCGCCGCCATGTCATGCTCGCAAATGTGTGCAGCTACGGCGAGCAGCTCGCCGAATACTATGACGCGCTCGACCCGAGATATTTCACGGTCTGCCTCGACCTCGGCCACAGCGGCCTTGTCGGCGACGACGCGGCGCACGCTATAAGAGCGCTCGGACACAGGCGGCTCACGGCTCTGCACGTTCACGACAACAACTATATGGAGGATCTGCATATGCCGCCCTTCACCTGCAAGCTCGACTGGAAAGCGATAGCGCAGGCGCTGCATGACATAAACTACACGGGCGACGTCACTCTCGAGGATGACGGCTTTATCTCGAAGCTGCCCAAGCGCGCCCTGATAAACGGCACGCGCCTCGCCGCAGACCTCGCCTCGGAGCTGCGCGACATGATAGCTCTGTAATAACAAAAGCCGCATTCCGCCGAATGCGGTTTTTCTTGAACAAACGAAAAGTTTGTGCTATAGTTATGAATATATATATATATGCGGCAAACCGCACTGGAGGAATTTTTTTGGATACCCGAAGTTGGGTGCAGATAATTTGCCTTGTACTTCTCATACTGTTTTCGGCATTTTTCTCGGCATCCGAAACCGCGTTCACTTCCCTCAACAGAATAAGACTCAAGACCATGGCGGACGACGGCAACAAGAAGGCCGCCAACGCATACAAGATGGGCGAGAACTACGACAAGCTGCTCTCCACCGTCCTTGTAGGAAACAATATAGTAAATATCACGGCCTCGTCCGTGGCGACGGTGCTTTTCATCAAGCTCATAAACGAGAGCCGCGGCCCGACGGTCTCGACAATAATCATGACTGTCCTTCTGCTCATCTTCGGCGAGGTCACTCCGAAAACGGTAGCCAAGGAGATGCCCGAAAGATACGCCATGTTCGCAACGCCGTTTTTAAAGGCGATTACGGTCATTTTGACCCCCGTTGTGGCGTTCTTCATGCTCTGGAAAAAGCTTCTGAGCAAGATTTTCAAATTCAAAAAGGACGACACGATAACCGGCGACGAGCTTTTGAACATCGTTGACGAGGCGGAGTCCGGCGGCGGGCTTGACGAGGACGAGAGCGACCTTATCCGCTCAGCCATCTCCTTTTACGAGTGCCCCGTCGGCGATATTCTGACCCCGCGCGTTGACGTTATCGCCGTCTCAAAGGATGACAGCGTCGAAAAGATAGCCTCGGTGTTCAACGACTCCGGCTTCTCGCGCCTGCCCGTATATTCCGACGACACGGACGATATAATCGGCTTTATTCACATCAGAGACTTCAACAAATATGTGCTCACCGGGAAGCAGCCGATATCCTCGATAATCAAAAAGACCGTCTACATAGCAAAGCAGATGCAGATAAGCGAGCTGCTAAAGCTCATGCAGCAGAAAAAGACGCATATGGCGGTTGTCGCGGACGAATTCGGCGGCACGCTCGGAATAGTCACCATGGAGGACATACTCGAAGAGCTTGTCGGCGAGATATGGGATGAGAACGACGAGGTAGTCGAGGAGTTTTCGTCGCAGCCCGACGGCACGGTGAAGATACTCGGCAGCGCGCAGCTCGACAAGATGTTTGAATATTTCGACCTCGAGGAGGACGAGGATTCCGAATCGGTGTCCGTAGGCGGCTGGGTGCTCGAGCAGCTCGGCAAAATGGCCGAGGTCGGCGACACGTTTAAATACAAAAATCTTTCCGTCCTCGTCACCGACGTAGAGCAGCGCAGAGTTATGGAGATTTCGGTAACGGTCGAAGAGCCGGAGGAAGAGAAAGAGGAAAAGGACAAAAAAGAGGACTGACGGATAAAAATATGCGGGACTGCCGCATTCGGATGCGAAAAACTTTTTCTTTGTCCCCATCTGTAAAAATCAACTTAAAAACTAAGCCGCAATTTGCATTGTCTGCTGCAAATTGCGGCTCTGTTGTTTGCTCCTAACTGCCCTATTCGTCTCCGAAGATTCCGTCATGTGCCGTCTGCGCGGCGCTTAACTCCATGTTGCAGCGCAGAAGATAGAACGGGACGGTATTTATCAGCTTATTTGCAAAGTCGAGATATTTCTGTCTCAGCTCGCCGCGATCCTCGGGAATCGTCAGCTGATAAAACATTCGCCGCATCTTTTCGCCGTTATCCTCAATTTTTTCTATGCTGTTGACAAGGTCTCTTTCTATAAAGCACAGGGCTTCGACGGGTACCGTTTTGTTGCAGCCCCATTTTTCTTTTCCGCACCATGGGGTGCCTGCGCCGAAAAGCCTTCCGTCACGGAAAAGGAAAAGCGGCTTGTCGCCGTTGACGCATTCGACCCTATCGCCGAACAGACGACTCCAAAGCTTTATATGCGTGCTTTTTCCGATACCGCTGGGCGCTGCAAAGGCAACCCCGCGGCCGTCAAAGGAAATCAGCGCCGCATGAAAAACCGCGGCATCATAATTGAAAACCTCATCGTAAATGCATTCGCTTATGGCGAGCACTTCAAGATAATCGTCGGAAAAGACTTCGGAGAAGCCCGGAAAATAATTTCTGAGCTTCTCCTTGTGTTCTTCGGAAGCCCTTACGCAAAACATAGGGGCAGCCTCGGTGAGGTACTCCCTGCACATAGTCTCAACGAGGCTGTGTTTGCAGGAAATACCTACCGTTAAATCTGCAATTTTTGCAGTGAACTCCATTAGTGGAAATCGCCTACATGCTCGAGCTTGCCGGAATCCCGGACAAACTCGAATCCGGAATCCTCTGCCGGAGCGTTTGGCTCTGCGGGAGCCGTAGTATCGGGCTCCGGCTTGGGCTCGGGCTTAATGCCGCCGACTATCTTGTCGATGATGCCCTTAATTGCATTCGCAATCTTCTTGAAGAAGTTGCCGATTGCGCTGCCGACGCTTGCAGATTCGGCCTTCTCGGCTGCCGGAGCAGCGGAAGCAACAGCCGCAAGCGCAGTCAAGCTAAGAGCAAGCACAAGTATAACGGCAAGAACTCTTTTGAGTGTTTTCTTCATTTTATTCTGCTCCTTTCTCAGTTATCCAGATCGCCGACATCTGCTTTTCCTTTTGTTCTCTGTGCCTCTCTTGCAGTGTCTATATGCTGGGAATCAAGGCCGATGCCCATTCTGACAGCAGCAAGGTCAAAGCAGATAATCTCTGCAAGAGGCTTCTCGTAATTCTTGTTTTTCATTATACCTCTCCCCCTTTAATTATTATCGGCCGCGATAAGCTGATCGACGCTGTAAGCTCTGGACTCGCCGTAATAGTAGCTGTAGTGAGTGTTGCCGGAAAAATCGGTGACCTCGACGCAGGGCGTTACATAGATAACCTTGGAGGTGTCGCCCGTATAAGTCTGAGTCTCGGAATTATATGTAATACCGGTATCGATATCGACCCACATAATGCCGAGGAAGCTGGGATCACCGAACTTGTTGTGGTGGTTCTTTCCGACGTTCCACTGAGTCCATGCGTCGCCGGCGAAGGCGCTGTTGTTGCCGGGGACATAGTTCCAGGTATCAAGGGTGACCTTCTTGTTGGTGGCGTTGCTGATAAGCTTCTTGGTTATACGAGCCTCGAACGGAGTACCGTTCTGAGTCGTGGTCTTATAGCCGCCCTCAAGGGTGGGGGTGGCGTTGGTATAAGAAGCGACGAAGGTGGGCTTGTTGAAATAAAGCTCAGTGCCGTCGGCTGCGGTATGCCTGCTGGGCTGAACATTCTGAAGGTCGGTCATGTAACCGCCGAGAAGCGCCGCAACCCTGATATAAACCTTGCCGTCTTTGCCGATAAGGAGCGCTCCCTTGGTGACGGAAATATCCTGTCTTGCGGCGGCAAGCTCGGACCTGGTATACCACTTTGCGGTATAGGCCGGAACGGACTGATGCAGCTCGTTGTCGTTCCAGGTCAGAAGGTTGTCTGCCGTAAAGGAGTGCCGGAACTTGGGATCGTTCGGATCGTTATCTGCGTCGCCCGGATTCAGGGGATTCATGAAATTAAGCGGGGGAATGGTTCTGTGACCGTAAGGGGCATAGAACTCCCAGCCCTTGAAGTAGAGGTCGGTATACTCCTCACCGGTGCTCACGTTGTAAGCCACGGAGGTCTCGCCTGCTGTGGAGATGAAATTGCCGTCCTTGTTCTTGAGAGCGCCGATCCAGCCGCTCTTATAGAGGTCGTAATTAGGTCTGTTGAGTGGCGCGATAAAGGGAACGGTGTTTCCCTTTTCAAATGTAAGAGGAGTGCTGTTGCGATCGAGTCTCCAATTGATATTCTTATGTTCTCCGTCATAATCGGTGTGCGCATAATAGTGAATATCGGCCTCATTATAGTTCTTCATAACATAGCCCTTATACTGTCCGTTGGCATATGCATTTGTTTTAGCGCCGAAGAGAAGGTAAGTGGGCGTTTCATATACCGCACCGGAAAGCGAGCTGTTAGCGTTAACCGTGGTCTTCGTGGGGCTGTAGATAACCGCATAGTCCGGCGCCGGATTGTTGACTGTGCCGCCGTTGGCGCCGTTATCCCAGAAGAATTGGACATCGGTCTGCTGCGGAGTGTAGTTTCCGCGATAATCGCCGAAAACGCTGACGAAGCCGGAATAAGCCTTTGTGCCTTGAGTGGGAAGCTTTGCCTTTATTCCGACAGGCCGATCTTGCTGACCGCCTATGACATTGACGCCGATCTTCGACTCATGCGCCGGAGCTGCAAGAGAGATAAAGGAGTCTTTGTGGACATAATTACTGGCGGCATCCAAGGTCAGGCAGACATCGTCCTGGGATATGCAATCATTAACGAAGTTTGTGGAAACAAGATCCCAGTTATCGTAAATCCAGACCTGCTCGCCGATATTCAGCGCCGTCTCGGCTTCTCTGCCGTCAATAAAAACTCCCGCTCCGTTGGTGAAAACCTTGCGGTCTTTCGCCGAGGTATAAACGCCGTAGAGCCAGGTATCGTTTGTGCTTGTGCTTTTACTGGTTTTCGGTGTAACTCTTGCGCCGTTTATGGTATCGCCCGCCTCATAGGGCTCGCCTGTGTCGGGGTTGATAGTTTCGTTCGTATTGTTCGGGTTGACATAGATGACCTTGCCGGTATCAGGATCCCGCAGAACAGTTTCGACCACAAATCTTGATTCCTTCGTGTAGTCCGCCTGCTGGAAACGCGAGAAGCTGTTGCCGGTGATAACCGCATGTCTGAGGTTTGCAGTTCCGCGGACATAAAGACCCGCACCCGATGCATCTCCCCAACCGCCGTTGGGCAAATATGTTCCGCTCATATTGTTTGCAATTATCGGGAAGTTGTCCAGATCGCTCAGGTCCTGAATGTTGTCGGGTCCGCACATATTGAGCACGCCGCCCCTATGGACAAAGATGCCGCCGCCGTTACTTTTGGGGATGTCTTCTCCGCTTCCGCTCTTCGTCTGTCTTGAGTAGGTGGAGTTATTCTCTATCCTTCCGCCGGTAAAGTTCATGACGCAGTTGTTGTCAACAAAGACACCGCCGCCGCGGGCGCGTGTTCCGTCCGCCTTGTTTCCGTGGTAAGCACGCGCGACATTATTGGAAATCCTTCCGCCGGACATATTGAAGGTCGCTCCATTTCTAACGCAGACGCCGCCGCCCTCGCTATAGCGGACATAGCCGTCGTTTGACGCGGTATACAGCTCGTAGTTTTCTCCGATCCATACAAAGTTATCGCGGATGTTGCCGCCTTCAAAGTTAAAGACCGCATTGGGTCCTCTGACAAGAACGCCTCCGCCGCCGACGGTGTTCATCGCGGGAGCCTTTTCAAGTCTCAATGTTCGCACATTGTCTCTGACCTTTAAAGCATATACGGATTTTCCATCGCCGGTTTTATACGGGAGTCTGCCGTCATGACCGTTGTCAATGCTAAAAGCGTCAAGATAGCTGCCCGTTCCGCCGGAAATGGAGCCTGTCTGACCGCTTGATGTGTCCTTGACGGTAAGCTGTCCTTTAACGGTAATGACAGGAGCCGTCTGAGTGGCGTCGATAACCTTGCCTATCGGGAATTTATTGCCGGCGCCGGTGCTTGTCGTCAGCGGCTTAGAGGTATCCTCGGGGTCCGGGATTTTTCCGTCAAGCCCATTGCCGCGGGTCTTGTAGTCATCGCTCATCCTCAGGGCATGACCGTTGAGGTCAAGGGAAACATATGCTCCCTCGGGAATCGTGATAACGGTATTGTCATAGCTTCTCGGTATACCGTCAACGCGAAAATCTCCCGCCGCATAGCCTATCCAGGCTCTCGCCAGAATCGAGATGCCGCCCTGGGCTTCGGTTGTGTATTTGTCGGTGCCCTTCACGACAAGGCAATAGAACAGCGGAATCTCGATATCCGCATCAAGCCTGAGCTGGATTGGCTTTTTGTCTGAATATCCGTTCGCATTGGTCGCACTTTTAATGTGTGCGTGCAGAGCATCAAGGGTGGTTACCGATATCACAGCATTTCGATTAGCTGCGGCCTCAATGCTTTCCGCAAGCACACCGGCAGCAGGAATCATTGCCGTTGCAACGAGTATTGTGGCAACGAGCAGCGACACCATCTTGCCGACTTTTCTCTTCTTCATAAATATCACCTCTCAAAATATGTTTCTTCTTGCCTTTTAGCAATTCATTGTTTCGATGTCTCACCCGCATATTCGGGTTATTGACACAGCCCTCTATATAAACCGCAGTCAAAACGAAATCGGCAAAGCACCTCCTCAATCTAAGAACTTTTCAACCGCGAAATCAAAGGCAGATTATTCTTCCGAGCCTGCGCCCTTGCGTATTGCTGCGGGCAAAACCGCAAGCCTTTCCGTCACAGGGGTACAAAAAAAGGCAGAACGCAAACGCGCTCTGCCTTAAAGCATGATAAATCTGTTAAATTGCCGGGCGAACCCAAGAAATCAAGGCGTGACAAAAAAGCGGTAACGCACCGCTCAAAAAATGTATCCGTCCTCGTATGCATCGTCATTGTCCCGTCCTCGCATTTCCTGTTTTTGTCACCTCGGTGTTTTTTAAAATAAGTGCAATAACTCAATTTACATTGTTATTATACAAAGTATATCATTGTTTTTTGACTTTTTCAAGTGTTCAAGACATATTTTTTTAAATTTTTTCAATTTTTTTGAATTTAGGGTGTCGGGTAACGGAAAAAAGGTAACATGAGCTATGAACTGTGCTGATTTCGAAATACGGCGAGCGAAACAAACGAAAATGCGAAAACTCCTGACTCCCACGCCTAAAGTGAGGCGGGAGAACAACGGCTTTTATCGTGGCGCGTGCGCGAAATCGGAGTTAGAGATGATGATTTTTGCCGCGTTATAAAAATAAACCCCGAGGCTCCTCCGACGGGGTCTTGGGGTTCAACACATTTTTTGATTTTCTTTTTACATTGTACTTGCAAGCCCTATCCACAGCGGCATGGTCACTATCGAAATAAAGCTGACTATTGCGACCGTCTGAGAAGCAAGTCCCGTATCCTTGTTGTACTTCGCCGCAAAGACGACCGTTATGTTTGCGGGCGGTGCGCTCGCCGCGATTATCATGGCGGTCAGCAGCGCTCCCGTTATGCCGCAGAGCCTGAAAACGCCGAGGCAGACAAGCGGTATCACCCCGAGCTTTATCAGCGCTACGCAGAGTATCCTCCACTCCCTGAGCGCGGATTTTATCTTTGCGTTCGAGAGATATGTGCCGAAAATCAGCATCGCCACGGGCGTGTTGAGCGCCGCCAAATAGTCTATAGGCGCGCCTATTACATTGGGCAGATTAATTTTCAGCAGATACAGCGGCAGGCCGATAACGAGCGAGATGGTGCCCGGGTTTATAAGGATATTCTTGACGTTGAACTTCGTCTTTTCGCCCGTCTCGGAGCGCGACATCATCCAGATGCCGTGGGTAAAAGAGAACAGGTGGAACATCATTATGACGACCGAGCCGTAGAACACGCCCTCGTCGCCGAGCACGGCATAGGCGAGCGGCAGAGCCATATACCCGCAGTTGCCGTAGACGCTCGAATATTTGAATATAGCCGCCTTGCCTATAGGCGATTTGTTGAACACGGCGGAGCTGACCGCCACGCCTATCAGGTGTATCCCTGCGCCGCACGCCGCGGCTATCGCAAGGCGCGTAGCCGACTCGCGGCTGAACTCCATGGAGATAAACGACTGCACTATCTTTGCGGGGGTTATGATATAGAACATCAAGTCCGTGCAGAGGCGAGCCGCCTTCTCCGTGAACAGCTTTGTCCTGTCGGCTATAAAGCCGACGGCGACAAGGATATACAGTATCGCCACCTGCTCGGCAGCTATCAGAAAATTATCTAAAAACATCAGCTCTCTGTATTTTCGTCCGCCGCGGCGGTCTGTGTGTCTTTCTCGCCGAAGGTGAGTCTCGTCAGAAGCAGCGCGCAGATAAACACCGCCGCGCCGAGGTCGCACCACTCTATGGGCGACTGGCTGCAGAGCACATAGCTCTTGCCGACAAGGGTCATTATAAACCGCGGCAGGAAGCAGAGCACGGAAAACAGCATGGCGGGCAGTCCGTAGCCGACGAGCTTCCAGTCAAACTTGTCGTTCCCGACCTTGGAGTTGAGCTGGGAGAACGCCATGAGAAACGCCATGAGAAACACGCACATGAACAGCTCATAGAGAAGCTCGGAGACGTTGAGGAAGTTTATGGTACGCATGAAGCGGTGCATGAGCCTGAATATGCACCAGAGCACAGGGAACAGCGCCATAAGCTTCGATTCCGAAGCGTTTGACCTGCCCTTCAAATGCCCGTAGCCGAAGAGGACGAAAAACACCGCCGACACAATGGCGCAGAAGCCCTCGAGCCCCCTCGAAACAAGTCCCGTTTTGAGATACTGAACCGACTCCGTGCCATACATAATGGCGCTGTCCGTAGCCGTATCAAAGACGGTTTTATACTGCATAACGGCGTCTATTATCAGCGTCAGAGCGAACATAAAAGCCGCTATTGCGAGCCCTGTTGAACCGAACTTCTCGGTAGAATAGGATATCCTTTTCCTGTTTACTATCGCGATAATCAAAAACGCTGCCGAGGCTGCGACAAGCAGGATATACGACACCCATATGCTCGGGCTGCCGCCTTTATAGAAGCCCGTTCCGGGCTCGAGCAGACCGGAGGCAAACTGATAGCAGCGCACCGGAACAAGCACCAGAAGCACCGCCGCGAGAGCCAGCAGCATGGTTTTAAGCATTGAGACTTTTTTGTTTTTCGGCATTGTATCAAGTCCTAAAAATTAATTTTATCTTTATCAGGCGCGCTCGTCGCTGGGGATATACTTGAGCTCGCCGGGATAACTGTCAAGTCTTTCGTCGAGCTTTACATATTTGCGCTGGGCGCACACGCTCTTGTATGCCGGGCGGATTATCTTGCCGCCGGTCATCAGCTCCTCCATTCTGTGCGCCGACCAACCCGCAACGCGGGCAACGGTAAACAGCGGGGTGAACAGATCCTCGGGAATGCCGAGCAGCTTATAGACAAGACCCGAATAGAGGTCGACGTTTGCACACATGACCTTTTTGTCTCCGCGCAGCTCCTCGAGTATATTCGGAGTAAGCGTCTCGATAAGCTCAAGGAGCTTGAACTCGTCCTCGAGCTCGGTATTCTCCGCAAATTTTCTGGCGTGTTCCTTGAGTATAACGGCGCGGGGGTCGGAGAGGGTGTAGACCGCGTGACCCATACCGTAGATGAGTCCCGAGCCGTCGCCCGCCTCTTTTCTGAGTATCTTTTTGAGAAAATCGGCAACCTGATCGGCGTCGGTGATGTCCTCGACGCCCTGCTTGATATATTCGACCATCTCGGCGACTTTTATATTCGCGCCGCCGTGCTTGGGTCCCTTGAGCGAGCCGATGCCCGCAGAGATAGCGGAATATGTGTCCGTGCCGCTCGAGGTGAGCACACGGGTGGCGAAGGTCGAGTTGTTGCCGCCGCCGTGCTCCGCGTGAAGCATGAGGCAGATGTCAAGCATATGCGCCTCCTCGGGGGTGAACTTTTTGTCCGCTCTTATCGAGTAGAGAACCGACTCAGCGGTGCTCAGCGTCTTATCTACCGGGTGGAGATACATACTCTCGTGGTAGAAGTTGCGGCGCTTGACCTGATAGGCATAGCTCATTATCATGGGCACCTGCGCGAGCAGCTGAATCGACTGGCGAAGGACGTTCTCGACCGAGATGTCATCCGGGTTCTCGTCATATGAATAAAGCGCAAGCACGCTTCTCGAAAGCTTGTTCATGATATTGTGCGAGGGAGCCTTCATTATCATGTCCTCAATGAACTCGTTGGGGAGCTCGCGGCTCTCGGCGAGGACGTTTTTGAATATTTCAAGGCGTCTTTTTGAAGGCAGAGTTCCGAAAAGGAGCAGCCATACGACCTCCTCAAAGCCGAAGCGTCCCTCCTGCTCGCAGCCGCTGATTATTTCGCGCACGTCGATTCCTCGGTAGATAAGTCTGCCGTCTATCGGGACGCGCTCGCCGTCGCTGACATAGTAGCCCTGGACGTTACATATCTTTGTAAGTCCCGCCATAACTCCGGTACCGTCCGAATTTCTCAGACCGCGCTTGACCTGAAAACGGTCAAAATAGGCAGGATTTATCTTGTTATACTTGCCTATTTCTTCGCATAAGCTGTTAAGGGAATCCTGATCGATAGAGGATATATAATCTGTCATGCGTTAGACTCCTTTCCTGTTCTGTCTATAAATAATGTATTAGAGTATAATTTTACACCAAAACGGCACTAAAAGTCAAGTTTGCCGAGGGTCGGGAGGTAAAAAGCTTTGAAAAATACGGGATTTATTTTAATTATTTTGGTCGCGGTTATGTTCATCTGCCCGCTCGCCGCAACGGGAGGGGCAAAAGAAGAAAAAAGCGGCACCGTCAAAATTACGAAAGCGGACTCGCAGGACGGCGGAGAATCGATACTCGTTCTCTCGTCGTCGACAAAGAAGATAAACGAAATCGATATGTTCGAGTATGTCGTCGGCGCGGTAGCGGCGGAGATGCCGCCCGCCTATCACTCGCAGGCTCTGCGCGCGCAGGCCGCCGTATGCTATACATATGCAGTAAAGAAGCGTTCAAGTCCCGACCCCTCGCTCGGCGGCGCAGACATAACCGACGACAGCGCCGTGCATCAGGGCTATTTGGATGCGGCGGCGCGAAAAGAAAAATGGGGCGACAAATACGAGACCTACGAAAAGAAAATCGAGGAGGCGGTTAAGGACGTTTTTGGCAAGGTGATAACCTATGACGGAGAAACAATAACCGCGGCGTTCCACGCGATAAGCTGCGGACAGACCTTCTCCGCAGAGGAGGTCTGGGGCAAGGATGTCCCTTACCTAAAGAGCGTCACGAGCGCGGGCGACAAGCTCTCGCCCGATTACTCCTCGGCGCTGACGCTGACAGAGGACGAATTCAAAAAGGCGTTCGCGGGCTCGGGTGCGGAGCTCAGCGGCGACTGCAAAAAATGGGTAGGAGAAATAAAGAAAACGGACAGCGGTTATATCTCTCTCGCCGTCATAGGCAAAAAAGAATTCACGGGCGCACAGGTGCGCGAAATATTGGGGCTGCGCAGCGCGTGCTTTGAGATAAAATGCTCGGACGACGAGTTCAAAATTACCGTTCACGGCTACGGCCACGGGGTCGGCATGAGCCAATACGGCGCCGACTACATGGCGCGCCAGGGCTCGGATTGGCAGGAGATAATCAAACACTACTACACGGGAGCGGAGATAAAATAAAAATCGGGGCTTTCCCGAAAGAGAAAGCCCCGAAGCCGACAGATAAAAATTCAGCTCTGCTCGATATTGCCGTTATAATATATTCTGTAGTTGAATTTTCCGATATATTTACCGAAATAATACAGCCTCAGCACGGCGGTATTTCCGCTCACATCATCCGAAATTGACATATGGCTCGAATTGCTTCCGTGGCGCACATAATTCAGGCTTGTTATTTCAGAGATTCTGTCTGTCGGAGAATACATTCCTTTCACGACAACCTGTAAAGTGCAGATAATCTTTCCGTCTTTATCTGTAATATGGTTGATAAATGTTTTTGTCTTTGTTTTATCGGTAATCGACAAGGGTTCGGTTTCTTCGTTTTCGCCGAGGCCTTCAACAACCGTGCAGGTATATCCGTCGCACAAATCCATTATTTCGCCGATTATGATATCTTTTCCTTCGGCATAAACGGTTTCGTCCGCTGCCACCCCTCCGTATTTTGAAGCTTCGGCACTTGCGCACAGGGCAAATGAAACACACAGCAGCAGAGCAGTTAACATACTTACGATCTTTTTCATCCGAAAGCCTCCTTGGAATTTTTATTGCCAATTCTTCCCGGCAATTATATTCTACGGTATTATTTTCTTAATGTCAACTATTTTCCGGAAATTTTCTCATATAAATTTCGAAAGCGTGATTTTGTTTATAAAAATCGGCATCCGTGAAAGCTATGCGGATGCCGAAGTTCTATTTTTTCAGTTCACGCCTTTTTTAGCCGCAGCCTGCATGACCTTATTGGCTATCGGCGCCGCCGCGCTGATGCCCTCGCCGCCGTGCTCGACAACGACGACGACTGCCAGCGGGAGATCCTCACGCTCGGAGAACGCGACAAACCATGAGTGAGGCTCGCCGTCCGAGACCTGCGCGGTGCCGGTCTTTCCGCCGAGCTGAAGCCCGGGGAACTTGCCCTCGCCGTAGTGGGTCGTGACATTCTTTCGGAGCATATCTTTGATGGTGTTCGCTATATTTTCGTCGAGATATTTGAGCGTGGGCGCAGTAAGCGAACCGAAGGAGCTGTTATTTTTCAGGAGCTTGGGTGCGGGTGCACTGCCGCCGTTTGCTATAGCGCCCATCATGGTGAGCATCTGGCAGGGATTGGCAAGAGTCTGATACTGACCTATGCCCGCCCAACCGCGGTCGACGCTGACCGCATCCTTGAGGGTGAAATAGCTCTTGGTGACATTTATTCCGTCTACCGTTATGCGCTTGTTGAAGCCGACCTGCTCGGCGGTCTTTGTCAGCGCGTCGTTGCCGAGCTCCTCGGCAATGCAGGCGAAGGTGCTGTTGCAGGATTTGCTCAGCGCCTGCTGGAAATTGACCTTTCCGTGGACGGAGTTGCACTTGACGATACCCGTCGAGGTCTTGTACTGACCGGTGCAGGTAAAGGTGCGCGAATTTATATCGGGTATATTTTCTATAGCGCTTATCGCCGTGACTATCTTAAAGGTCGAGCCGGGAGTGAACACGCCGGAGAGGAAGCGGTTCAGATATATCGCCTCATATTTTCCCGTGGTGTCGCTGTCGATATCGGTGGGCTTGTAATACGGGTCATAGGTCGGAGTCGAGACCATGCAGAGAATCTCACCCGTCTTGTAGTTATATACGCCCACCGCGCCCTTTCTGCCGTTCAAGGCGTTATACGCCGTGACGCAGAGGTCGGCGTCTATAGTCAGGGTTATGTCGTTGCCCGCTCCGTTTCTCTTCAGGTCGTATACGCCGTTTAAGAAGCTGTAGCCCGTGAGCTCGCCGCGGAACGCGCTGTGCGCTCCGGTTGAGATAAAGCCCTCGAGGTCGCCGACCGTGTGGAGGGTGGCGCGGCGCACGGTGCTGCTCGAGTTATATTTTCTCTCGCCGTCTACCGTCTGAGCCAGCACCTTGCCGTTGCGGTCATAGATGGTACCCGCCGCAACTATCTGACCCGATGAATATATATGCTTATTGGCGCGCTTGAACACCCATGCTTCGGCGTTGATGCCGAAGGTCGCCGCAAGGACTATCACGCCCGCAAGGAAAAGTGCCACGAGCGCAAACATGAGCTTTGAGCGTCTTGCTATGCCTTTCATTTAATCAGTCCTTTCTGCGGCTCAGGCCTCGGCCTCGAGATAATATTTCGAGCCTATCCAGGTGCGGTTATCCGCCGCCTTTATAAACGCTATCAGCGCCCAGCAGCATATCGCGCTCGAACCGCCTCGGCTGATAAACGGGAGGGTGACGCCGGTCAGGGGCAGAAGATCCGTGACGCCGAAAACATTGAGTCCCGTCTGGAAGAGCATGAGGCAGCCGGCCGCTATACCCGATATGGCATAGAACGCCGAGCGTGCGCCGCTCGCGCAGCGGATGCTGTGGAACGCTATGAACATAATGCAGAGGATAACCAGGATGCCGATGATGATACCCCACTCCTCGCAGATCATGCCGAACACCAGATCCTCCGTCGCCGCGGGGACTTCTTTCAGCTTTCCGTCCCCTATTCCGACTCCGAGCAGGCCGCCGCTGACGCTGTAAATGAGCACGCGCGTCTGCTGATAGCCCTTGCCGTACATATCGTCCCAGACATGGCGGTAGGTTGCAAAGCGAGCCATGACAAAATCGGAGCGGATAAGCACCACGAGTCCCGCCGCCATTGCCGCGCCGACGCACAGGAGCACTATCGTGCGGAAGTCGCCCGAGCGCATAAAGGCGAGGACTATGAACGTGACGAAGAATATAAGCGCCGCGCCGAGGTCGCGCATGAGGAAGAGCAGAGCCACGCACACGACGCAGAAGATTATATATTTTGTAAGTGAGCGCGTTGTCTGAAGCTTTTCGAGAGTCGCCGCGCCGACAAAGACAAACGCGACCTTTACAAACTCCGAGGGCTGAATCGACATCCCGCCGATACTGAGCCAGTTGAAAGCGCCCTTTATGTTGCGCGCAAGAATGAGCGTCAGGACGAGCAGCCCCACCGCCGCCACGGCCATGGGCGTTCTCATAAACATGGCTCTGTCGACATTCGATATGAGCCAAAGCAGGGCAACATAGCAGAATATGCCGAGCATATCCGCTATAAACTGCGTCTTGAGAAGCTCCTTGTTCGCTCCGGCAACCGTGACAAGCCCTATGCCGGTCAGGAAAAACGCCATCATTTCGAGCGCGGGGTCGGCACGCTTTCGCGCTATCGACATCGCAACAAAATACACCCACTCGACGGCGAGATACGCGCCGAAGAAGATGAGACATTCCGTATCAGGAGAGCCGTTGCCGTCAAAGACGACCTGAGCCATTGAAATTATCTGAAACAGCGTGAGTAAAATCAGCGCGGGGAGCCACCATTTTGTTCTCTTCATTGCCTTTTTCATGCGCTCGCCTCCCCCGTTGATCTGAATGTGAGCGTGCTGCCGCAGATATTGATGGTGTCGCCGTCGTTAAGCTGCGTCATGCGCCTGACGGGTCTGCCGTTGAGCAGGGTGCCGTAGGCGGAATCCATATCCGTAACGCTCCATTTGCCCGTTCCGTCGTCGAACACGAGCATGGCGTGGCGCGCCGAGACATTCTGCCTCTTGAGCTTTATCTGCACGTCGTCGCCGCTGCCTATCATGCAGGTTATAAGGCCGTCTATTCTATACGCACTGCCGGTCTTTTCATCTATTATATAGTCCGCGTGAACATCCTCGGGTGCGGTATATTCGGCGGTCTCCTGCTCGCCGACCGCTTCGGGAGCTTGCTCGGGCTCTATGGCCGAGTTCTCCACAAATACAAACACCGCGTTGCCGAAAACTATCGTGTCCCCGTCCGCAAGGGCGCGGGGCTTGTCTATCTTTTCGGTGTTTATATATGTGCCCGTCTTTGAGCGCGTATCGGCCACGCGCCAGACATTTTTATGCTTTGAAAGCACCGCATGAAAGCGCGAGACGGTGCTGTAGCCCAGCACGATATCGCAGGCCTTGCTCCGCCCGACGGACACCTCGTAGCCCGACAGCGGCAGGCGGTCGCCGTTTGCCTCGTTGACAAGATATCCGGTGACGCCTATCTTCTTGTTGCCCTTCAGCAGAGAGGGCACGCAGAACGCCGCAACAAGCAGCGCGAGCACGGGCATTATCCACCGCGCCGCATCGCCGAATATGAGAGAGATATCTATATCCATGAGTCCACCTCCGATAAATATAACGATTGACAAAAGGATATTCCTGATGTAATTTTACTTTTTTCGCTCTCAAAAGTCAACCGCGCGCCCGTACTTAGTTCGTTCATATTTTGGCGATACCCTTGATTTTATCCGCAATATACTGTATTCTATTGATAAGGCATAAAAAGCAAACCGAATGTCAAAAAATATTCTCAAAGGGATGATGATAAAAATGAAAAAGGCTATTCTCTGTATTCTCATGTGTCTTGTGCTCATGCTGAGCTTTGCTGCCTGCAAAAACAAGGACGGCAGCTCGGACACCACCGCACCCGACACCACGGAGGGCACCACCTCGAGCCTTGAGGACATAATGAGCGCCCTCAGCGGTCTTGATTCAACCGACCCCTCATCCGTCGATACAACCGAGGCCACCGAGCCCGTGACAATGCCGAAGGGTCATGAGATAAAGGACAACGGCGCGAAGAAGGACATCAAAAAAACCCGCTTCTACACCTATTTCCAGAAGAACTCAAAGCGCGATTCCTACACCATGACCGCGACCTGCTCCTCCAATATGCAGGGTGCCTCCGTCAATGTGCCCCTGACGATGGTCAAGTCAGGCAAAAAAGCCTATATGAGCATGAAGGCTCCCTTGGGCAACGGCGTAGCCATGACAATGTCGTTTATTTCGGACGGTCAGAAGTTCTATATGGTGTTCCCCGAGGCCAGAATGTATCTCGCCCTTGACGCAAGCGAGGCGGGCGACGTCAACGAGGCTATGGGCTCGCTTTCCGCGATAGACTTCGAGGGCATGGAATATGTCAAGACCTCCGAGGTCAAGGCTGACGGCAAAAAATATATCTGCGAGGAATATAAGAGCAACGACAGCACGATAAAATGCTACTTCTACGGCGATGAGCTCGTCAAGATGGAGATACTCAGCAGCGAGGGCGTGCTCGTCTGCGACGGCATCAAGTTCTCCTCAAAGGTCGACGAGAGCCTGTTCAAGGTGCCTGCGGGCTACACAGACATATCTGCCTCTTACGGCACGGGTGGCGGATTTCCGGGGCTTGTAAAATGAGTGTAACTAACAAAAACGTGATAATAACCGGAGCTGCCGGCGGCATAGGCCGTGCGGCGGCTCTTGCCTTTGCAAAAAACGGCTTCGGCGTTTTGATAAACTACCGCACCGCAAAGGACGCTGCCGAAAAGCTCTGCGAGGAGATAAACTCTCAGGGCGGCAGGGCGGTTCGCTTCAAGGCCGATGTGAGCGTGCGCGGCGACGTTGACGAAATGACGGACTTCGCCCGCAGGGAGCTGGGCGCGATAGGCGTGCTCGTAAACAATGCCGGAATAGCTCAGCAGAAGATGTTCTGCGACATCACCGAGCAGGATTTCGACCGCATGATGGGCGTCACCGTCAAGGGCGCGTTCAACTGCACCCAGGCGGCTCTGCCCGACATGGTGCACGACAAGAGCGGCAAAATAATCAACGTCTCATCCATGTGGGGCGTGTCCGGCGCGTCCTGCGAAGTGCACTACTCCGCCGCAAAGTCCGCGCTCATAGGGCTGACAAAAGCTCTCGCGCGCGAGCTTGCCCCGTCAAACATTCAGGTCAACTGCATAGCCCCCGGCGTTATAGATACCGACATGAATGCGTCTTTGGGCTCCGAGACGCTTGAGCTTCTGAAAGAAGAATCACCGATGGGACGCTTCGGCACGCCCGAGGAGGTAGCGCGGCTCATGCTCTTCCTCGCCGGCGACGGCTCCGACTTCATAACGGGTCAGACTATAGGAATTGACGGCGCGTTCATCTGATGCACATTGTGTATGATTTTTTTCACACATTTTTATAGTTTCTGTATAATTCTTCTTGATTTCTGCTTTTTTTTATGTTAAAATTAATTGAAATGTACGCAAACAAAGCCGCGAGGGGTTATTTCGCGGCAACAAAATCTGTTTGGAGGAAACGATATGGCTAATTGCCCGAAGTGCGGCGCACATCTTAAAGTTTCGGATTGGCGTCCCACCTGCCCTCACTGCGGCATCAATCTCATCTACTACGGAATGGAGGAGCGGCTGCTCGAGGACGCCGACAAGGCAGAGAGCGAACACGCCGTATTCCAGAAGAAGCTTGACAGACTCAAGGCTTCGTTTATCGGGTCTCCCCTCACAATAGTCAGAATAATACTCAGCATACTGCCGATAGGAGCGCTCATGCTTCCTCTTGCGAACGTCTCCTTCTGGGGGCCGTTCTTCGAGAAGAACGTGTCCGTCAACGCCATAACGATTTATAATACCGTCTCGGCGCTTGACTTTGACGCACTGTTCAAGTTTATCGGCTCGAGCTTTTTCGGGAACACGTTCCTGCTCTACTTTATATCGCTCGTGACCATTCTGCTCACGGCAGTGCTCATCCTTGTCAGCCTCATTTTGCTCACGATGGCCTGCTCCAAGCACGGCAAGTCCCGCAACATTATCCTCAACAGCATTATGATAGTGCTCGCGACGACCTCTGTAATTTGTTTTGACCTTTTCTCGAAGAAGCTCGTCATGTTCTTCCCCAACATATTCAGCGGTTCGATAGGTGTCGGCGCATATGTGTTCCTCGGAACGCTCGTAGCGCTGCTCGTCATCAACATCGTCATCGCCAAGGTCGGCGTTAAGGTCAAGTACACCGAGACGTTCATCGGAGGTATTCCGTCCGATGAGTACTTCGAGTATGTCAAGCAGGGCATGAGCACCCGCGCTATCAGAAAGATGATGGCGGAAATCGACGCGAACAACAAGGTCGAGCTCGCTATGAAGGCGAAGGAGGAGGCCGAAAAGCTCGAAGCGGAAGCCGACAAGCTCTCCGCAGAGGCAAAGGCCGCCGAAGCCGCAGGCGATTCCGATGCGGGTCACAAGACTCAGCTCGCCGCCCAGGCAGTCGATGCCGCCGCGAAGAAGGCCATGGAGGCCGCGGATCTCGCAAGAGAGGCTACCGCCGCCGTGGAATCCCTCAAGCAGTTCAACGAGCCCGGCTCGGACGCCGAGGAGAAGGAGACTGTCTCCGCAGACAAGAAATAAAACGGACTGCCGCACTCGACGCAGACCGAACGGCAATAATAAAGAAGGTCACAATTCACAGTTATCCTGCGGATTGTGGCCTTTGTTTTTCATCGCTTTCGCTCTTTTAAGCACCTTTTTTGCCTGCCCGCCTTGCTTTTACGGATTCGGGTCACAAAGTAATTATGCTTTTCATGCATCGGCTCATTATTTTTATAACCGATTGCAACCGCGTGCATTTTATGCTAAAATTTACGGAGTATCTTTCGGAGGTGGCAAGTTGTATTTATCGGCTGAAAAACTCAGGAGCGGCGCTCTGCTCGCCCCTATGGCGGGCGTCGCGGACAGAGCTATGCGTGAGCTTTGCATGGGCTTCGGCGCTATCGGCTGTATCGGCGAAATGGCGAGCTCAAAGGGAATAAGCATGAACGACCGCAAGACCTCCGAGCTGCTGAGCCTGAGCGAAGCCGAGCGCCCGGCGGGAGTTCAGATATTCGGCGACGTGCCCGAGATAATGGCAAAGTCCATTGAGACCTGCATAAAATATTCGCCCGACTTCATTGACATAAATATGGGCTGTCCCGCGCCTAAGGTCGCAGGAAACGGCGGCGGAAGCGCGCTGATGAAGCGCCCGGAGCTCGCCGCGGAGATAGTCGCGCGGTGCGTGGAGGTCTCCCCCGTGCCGATAACCGTAAAAATGCGCGCCGGATGGGATGAAAACAGCATCAACGCCCCGGAATTGGCCGTGCTCTGCGAGCAGGCAGGCGCTGCGGCGATAACCGTGCACGGCAGGACGCGCAAGCAGATGTATGCGCCGCCTGTAGACCTCGGGATTATAGCCGAGGTTAAAAGGCGCGTCGGCATCCCCGTCATCGGCAACGGCGACATATCAGACGGCAAGAGCGCCGCGGAGATGTTCGAGAAAACCCGCTGCGACGGAATAATGGTCGGGCGCGGCGCGCTCGGCAGGCCGTGGGTGTTCGGTCAGATAAACGAGTTTTTAAAGAGCGGAACAGTCCTCCCCGACCCGCCGGTTAAAGAGCGCATGGATATTATGCTCAGGCACATCAGCGCGCTGATTGCCAACAAGGGCGATTATATCGGGATTCGAGAGGCGCGCAAGCACTCGTCGTGGTATGTCCGCGACCTGCGCGGGGCGGCGGCATTCCGCCGCGAGCTCGGTAATCTCGAAAGCTTCGCTCAGCTCGAAGCGATAGCAAAAAAAGTTATCGAATCAACCGAAGAATAAAATGGAAACCGCCGAAGAGTTTTTTGCTCTCCGGCGGTTCCCAAACCCCAATCTCCTATATACCTTTCCGTGCCTATTACACGGATTACAATTATTATAACACCGAAGCTATCATTCAGTCAACATATTTAATGATATTATCGAAAATATCCGATAAGAAAAACAAAGGTCACAGTCCGCGGCATAGGCCGCGAATTATGACCTTTTTTATTTTTGCTTTCGGTCTGCGCCGAAACGACAGCCCGCGATTTTATGTTATCTGTTGAAGCTGTCGAGTATTATGCTGAACTCATCGTCGGGATTTATCTCGGTAGGTCTCTTCGCAATATACGGAGCCTCTTCTTTCTTCGGCTCCTCGTGAACCTCGGGCTTCACGGGCTGAGTGATGCTCGTCTGAACATACTCGGTCTGCGCCGGGGCAGGAGCTTCGACCTTGGTCTTGGGCTGCTCCTCGGGATAAACTGCAGACTTCGGCTTATCCTCAAAGCCCGTAGCGATAACGGTTATCATCATCTCGTCATCCATGTTCTCGTCGAACGCAATGCCCCATGTGATATCCGCGTCGGGATGCGCCTGCTCGGTTATGAGCTCGGCTGCGCCCTCGATATCCTCAAGGTCTACATCGGAAGCCGCGGTGAAGCTGATAATAACTCCCTTTGCGCCCGCAATCGAGGTCTCAAGCAGCGGGCTCGAAATAGAGCCCCTTGCGGCCTCGGCTGCCTTGTCCTTTCCGGAGGCCTTGGCAAAGCCCATGTGAGCATAGCCCGCGTCCCTCATAATAGCGGTGACATCCGCAAAATCGAGGTTGACGAAGCCGGGAACCTTTATAAGCTCGGAGATGCTCTTGACACCGTGGAGCAGAACCTCGTCCGCCATCTCAAAAGCCTCGGCAAAAGACATCTTCTGGCCGTTGTTCATAGCCTTGAGCTGCTCGTTGGGAATGACAATAAGGCTGTCCACATTCTCGGCGAGGTTCTCTATGCCGCGCTGAGCCTGAAGCTGCTTCTTTCTGCCCTCAAATTTGAAAGGACGGGTGACAACGCCGACTGTAAGTATGCCCATATCCTTGGCGATGCGGGCAATTATGGGAGCTGCGCCCGTGCCCGTTCCGCCGCCCATGCCGGCAGTAATGAATATCATATCAGTACCCTTGAGCGCGTCGGAGATAACGTCGCGGCTCTCCTCGGCAGATTTCTCGCCGATTTCGGGTCGGCCGCCTGCGCCCTGACCCTTTGTCAGCTTCTCGCCGATCTGAATCTTATGCGTTGCGCGGGAATGATTGAGTATCTGCTTGTCCGTATTGACAGCAATAAATTCAGCGCCGAGCACACCGCTGTCAACCATACGGTTGACGGCGTTTCCGCCGCCTCCGCCGACGCCTATAACTTTTATCTGCGTGGTTATCTCGCAGTCATTATCGAGTTCAAACGCCATTTCGTAACCCCCAAACTGAATATATAAAAACGGTTAGTTTTCAGATAGATTAATTTTAGCATACATTTATTGAAAAGACAAGTAAAAAATCCAAAATAAGCTTTTGACTATTCTACCGCCTGCTCGGCCGATATTTCCGTCATCTGCTCCTCCGATGCGGGCTCAGGCTTACTGTCGGGTTTGAAATAAGCCCTGTCCGCCACGGAAGCGTCGAGCGTGCCGCGCTCGGTCGAATCAACCCTGTCCTCGTTTGCTATAGCGCCCGCCGACAGCTTGAGCTTGTCCGAAATATTCGCAAAAGCGCCGAGCTTTATCGTTATTCTGCCGTCATATATGAGCGAAAGCGCGGCGGGGTCGCTTACATCCGCGCCGGTTATCTTGCCCTTGAGACTCGTTTTCTCGGCCTCGGCCATGAGCTTTTTATAGGTATCGAGCGGCGACTCCTCCCCGTCCTTTACGTCAAAGCCTATCACGCTTCCGACTTCGAAAACCGCGGCCTTCGGCAGCTTTATCTTCTGCGCCGCCGTCTTGGGCTCCGAGTCCAAAAACTCTACTACCTTGTATTTTGTATCGGTCAGCGTCCATGTTCCGTCGACGCAGACTCCGTAGAACACCTTAGCCTGCTTGTATTCTATCGACACCGTATGCGGCAGCTTGCGCTTTATTGTCACGCTCTCGATATACGGCAGCGTCTTTGTTATCCTGTCCTCTGCCTTGTTGAGGTTTATCCACATCAGGCAGTCGCCGACATCTATTCCGGACGCATTCACTATCTCGTCCTTGCTGTATCTGCCCTCGCCGCCGAGAGAGAAGCCCTCCACGCGAAACAGCACGGCGTTGCCGATGAGCGCGGCTATTGCGAGCACGACTATCACAACGGGCAAAGCAACAATGGCTATTCGAATGCGTCGGCCGCGCCTCGCCTTCTTGCTCAGTTTTTTCTTTTTCGGCTTCTGAGTTTTTTGCTGCTGCCTGTTTTTATCTCCCATGCGTGGGGCACCTCTTTTCAGCTTTCTCGTCGGATATCCGCCCCGAGCGAGCGGAGCGTTTTTTCCATATCCTGCCAGCCCCTGTCTATGAGGCGGACATTCTCTATTGTCGTACTGCCCTGCGCCGCCAAGCCTGCTACGGCAAGAGCCGCGCCCGCTCTCAAATCCGCGGCGCACACGCACGCGCCGTTGAGCGTATCGACTCCCTTTATCACCGCTACCTTGCCCTCGGTCATTATATCCGCGCCGAGACGGCAGAGCTCGCGCACATGGCGGTATCTGTTTTCAAAAATATTTTCTATCACAACGCTTGTGCCGTGCGCCACACTGAGCATCGCCATGACCGCCGCCTGGGAATCGGTCGGGAAGCCTGGATACGGCATTGTCCGCACGGTCCGGACGCTGCGCAGACGCTCGGGCGCTCTGATATGTACGCTGTTTTCGCCGCAGTCGATTTTACAGCCCGCCTGCTCGAACACAGGTATGACCGGAGTTATGTGCTCGGCGCGGGTATCGACTATTCGCACATCGCCGCCCGTCACCGCCGCTGCCGCCATATAGGTTGAAGCGATTATGCGGTCCGGTATCACGGTATGCTCGGCGGAATGCAGCTTTTTAACTCCGCAGACGGTTATCTCTCCGCTGTCCGCGCCGAATATCCTCGCCCCGCAGGAATTGAGAAAATCCGCAAGGTCGGCTATCTCCGGCTCACGCGCCGCGTTAAGTATGACCGTCTCGCCCTCGGCGCAAGCCGCGGCAATGAGTATGTTTTCGGTAGCTCCGACGCTCGGGAAGGATAGGGTTATCTTCTCTCCGTGAAGCCCGTCGGGGCAGCTGCATGAGAGCACACCGCCCTCGGTGCCTATCTCCGCGCCCATAAGGCGCAGAGAGGACAGATGAAGATCAATCGGGCGCAGACCTATCTCACAGCCGCCGGGCGCGGATATCTCCGCCATGCCGAGACGGGCGAGCAAGGGCGACAAAAAAATAACGGACGAGCGCATCTCGCACATAAGCTCACGCGGCACATCGCAGCGGCAGATGCCCGTGGCGTCGACAGTGACGGCACCGCCCTCGCGCCACACCCTGCAGCCGATAAAGCGCAAAATTTTTATCGCGGCGTCAACATCGGAAAGGCGCGGGCAGTTTTTGATAACGCTCACGCCGTCAACGCTCGCGGCGGCGGCCAAAAGCGGCAGCGCGCTGTTTTTTGCGCCCTGAAGCCGCACCTCGCCCGAGAGTTTTTTCTTCCCCGATATCCTCACCGTTTCCATTTTCGCACCCCGCGCACTCAATTAATAACTGCGTGCCATCATATGCGAAAATGAATTTTTCTGTTACCCGACCACCTTGCAAAGGCAGTCATATATGCGTTTTGCCGCGTCTCTGACGCACATTTCGCGGGCGTTTTCGCCCATTTTATCAAGCGCCGCGCGGTCGGAAAGGAGCTTTTCGACCTCCCCGACCAGCTTCTCGCCCGTCAGGTTTTTCTCCTCGATAACCACCGCCGCGTTCTTTTCGACGAGGGTCATCGCGTTGTGATACTGATGATTCTCCGCAACGTACGGCGAGGGAATGAGTATCGACGGCTTGCCGAGCGCCTCTATCTCCGAGAGAGTCGACGCGCCGGCGCGGTTGATAAACAGGTCGCACGCCGCCATGCAGCGGGACATATCGTCTATGTATTCTCTTATCGTCACATTCTCGAATTTATCCGGGTCGACCCCGCGCTTTTTAAGCTCGTCCGCGACCCATGTGCCGCTGTGACCCGTGGCGTGAATGAAGCAGCAGTCGCCCTTGGGGGCGCGCTCGGCTATGAGCTCGACCATAGCCTTGTTTATCGGCTCCGCTCCGAGGCTTCCGCCGGAGGAGAGTATGAGCGGACGGCTGTCAACGCCCAGCTCGAGGCGGCTCTTCTCTTTGTCTGCCGTAAAGAATTCGGCGCGAACGGGGAGCCCCGTCAGCACGCAGGGGTTCTTGGGCTCGAGATATTTCTCCGCCGCCATGCTCGTGAGCATCACGGCGTCAACCTGCTTGGCGAGCGCCTTGTTTGTAACGCCAGGATAGGCGTTCTGCTCGTGGATAGCAGTAGGCACGCCGAGCTTCGCCGCCATACGGATAACGGGCCCACTGACATAGCCGCCGAAGCCTATGGCGAGGTCGGGATTAAAATCTTTGATTATCTTTTTAGCCTGCGAGGACGACTTGAACATCTTCGAGACGGTTTTTATATTATGAATTATACCCGCCGGGCTCATGTCGCGGCGAAAGCCGCTGATGTCTATCATTTTTATCGGATAGCCCGCCTGCGGGACGAGCCTTGCTTCCATTTTGTCCGCCGTGCCGACGAAGAGAATTTCGGCGGTCGGATCCTGCGAGCGGATATATCCGGCAACAGAGAGAGCCGGGTTGATGTGGCCGCCCGTTCCGCCTGCGGCGATAAGAATTCTTTTGGCTTTTAGCATATTGACTCCTCCGTTGTCTTATATTTTTTCTATCTTTGCGCCCCGCGAGACGCTCAGTACCATTCCCATCTCAATCAATAAGAAGCAAAGCGATGTGCCGCCGTAGCTGAAGAACGGGAGACTGATTCCGGTATTCGGTATGAGGTCGGTGACAACCGCAATATTCAGCGCCGCCTGGAGTCCGACCTGAACGGCTATACCCATGACGAGCAGGGACGCGAACATGTCCTTGGTGCGCATGGCGATATCGAAAGCGCGTTTGATAAGGAGCACGAACAGCACGATAACAATCAGTGCGCCGACAAGGCCCATCTCTTCGCAGAATATTGAGAAGATGAAGTCGTTCTGCGGCTCCGAAACATACATATGCTTCTGGCGCGAATTTCCGAGTCCGACGCCGAAAAGCCCGCCCGAGCCTATGGCGTAGAGGGAGTTATTGGTCTGCCAACGGGCGTCGCCGGGGTCATAGCTCTTATCGAGCCATGCGATTATTCTTACCGCCGCATATTCGGGCATCTTATTTCTGAAAACGACCATGAGCACCGCGCCGCCGACAATGCAGGCTATAACGAGCGGATACCATCTTTTGTCTATGCCGCCGAGATAGGTCATGATTATGCCGAGCAGTCCGACCAATATTGTTGCGGACACATGCTTTTCGAGAGCTATCAGTCCGCATATAACGCCGACGACTATCATATAAAGGAACATCATTTTCCAATCCGTGCATATGGCTTTCTGCCGTCTGTCCATGCTCCACGCACAGTACATTACAAGCGCAATCTTTGCAAGCTCGGACGGCTGGAACAGATTGTGTCCGCCGATAACGAGCCAACGCTTGAAATCGCCGTCGCCGTGAAAAATAAGCACGAGTATCAAAAGAACAAACGCGACCGTCATCGCTAAGAAAGAAAAATCTTTATATACTCTGTAATTTATCCTAGAAGCCAAAAACATAAGCACTATACCCAGCAGCGCAAATTTCAGCTGGCGTCCTATATAGTAATACGCGCTGCCGTGCCGGTTTATAGCGTTGATATAGCTCGCCGAAAACAGGGCTATCAGTCCAATGACGAGCAGGATGACGACGAGCAGGAAGAACTTTGTATCTATCTTCCCGAAAGCCAGCACTTCTCGCTTGCCGCGCCTTTTGATGCTGCTCGAGGTGTATCTGTAAAACGGATAGTACTGCCTGAACAGCTTGCGCGCAGGAGATATTCCCGTATTCTCTTTTCTTGCTCTCCCGCTTTCCGCGGGCTTAGCCTTTCCCTTTGATTCTGTCATCCCGATCCCCCTTTCGTCTGCGTCTGTTTTTTAAATTGCGTAGCCGCCGAAATACATCAGCGCTATTGCCGCCGCTCCGCCGACGGCGTTGACTATCGAAAACACGGCGACTATCTTCTTCTCGCTCCAGCCGCTCATCTCAAAGTGATGATGTATGGGCGCCATCTTGAAGATACGCTTTCCGTGAGTAATTTTGAAATAACCTATCTGCAAAACATCCGACGCGCCCTCTATAACATATATTATACCCGTCAGAAGCAGAATAAGCGGGCAGTTGAGCGCATATGCAATGGCGACGACCATGCCGCCCAGGAACATCGAGCCGGTGTCGCCCATGAACACCTTTGCGGGGTTGTGGTTCCAGACAAGGAAGCCTATGCAGCCGCCGACGAGCACGCTCGCCATGAGCGAGACGCCGAAAAATTTATGCATATAGGCGATAATACACATTGAGATGCCGAAGGTCACCGTGACACTCGAGCAGAGTCCGTCGATACCGTCGGTAAAGTTGACCGCATTTATCGCGGCATAAATGACGGCAAAGCCGAAAATCCAGAAGAATATGCCCATCTGAACATTTCCGACGAACGGGATGAACATATAGGGCTTGTTGCCCATGCACATATAGAGCGAGGTGAGATAGGCCGCTATAACGAATATTTGCAGCAGGGTTTTCTGCTTCTCGGTCAGACCGAGGTTGCGCTTTTTGACGACCTTTATATAGTCATCGGCAAAGCCGATGAGCGCTACGCCCAGAGCAAAGATAATGCCGCTGTAAAACTTCGTATAAAGCTCCGCCGCCGGCGCACCCGTTGCGCTGCTTGCAACGATATTTCCGCCGACAAGCTTGTCGGTAACAACGGTCACCGCAACTGCGGCTATCGTGCCTAAAATAAACATTATGCCGCCCATAGTCGGCGTGCCCTGCTTTTTCTCGTGCCACTTCGGGCCTATATCAAGGATAGTCTGCCCGAAATGGAGCTTTCTCAGCCACGGAATTACGGCAAATCCGAGCAGCGCGGTGACGAGCACCGTGGCGGCCAGACCCATTATCAATGCTGCGATAGTGTTCATGGTTTTTTCCTCCCTGTATCGTGCGGAAGTCCGAGAATTTCTCTGACGGTCTCCCGTTCGTCAAGCGGCAATTTTTCGCCGCAGATAAGCTGGTATTTTTCGTGTCCTTTGCCCGCGAGCAGGACTGTGTCGCCGGGCTTTGCAAGGCTCAGCGCGAGCGCCGTTGCCCTGCGTCTGTCCTCTTCAATGAACAGTCCACGGCGCTTTTTGTCCGTGCCCTTCAGTATATCGCCGATTATCCTCATCGGCTCCTCCGAGCGCGGATTGTCGCTCGTGACTACTACGGTGTCGGCATATTTGCACGCGGCGGCTCCCATGAGCGGGCGCTTCGTTTTGTCCCTGTCGCCGCCGCAGCCGAAAAGGACAATGAGCTTTCCGCGGCAGGACGGGCGCAGAGCCCGCAGCACCTGCTCGAGCCCGTCGGGCGTGTGAGCATAGTCTATTATAACACTGTAGGGCGTGCCGCACTCAACGCGTTCAAGCCGTCCGCAGACGCCCTTTGACCTTGCGAGCGACTGCGCGGCGCTTCGCGGGTCAACGCCCAAATTTATCGCGCAGACAGCCGCGGCCATGGCGTTTGAGACGCTGAAAAGACCGGGCGACGCGAAATTTATATGTTCTATCCGCCCTTTTGAGACAAGCTCAAAGCTGACTCCCTCGGGCAGCAGCGAGATGTTTTTTGCCGTATAATCGGCGCAGTCGAGAACGGTCGAAAACGTGACGGTTTTTCCGCTTGACGCTGCAATTATCTCATCGGCGCGCGGGTCGTCGAGGTTGACCGCCGACACTTCGGAATGCTCAAAGAGCTTTTTCTTCGCCGCAAGATAATTTTCAAATGTGCCGTGGTAGTCGAGGTGGTCTCGCGTGATATTTGTAAACACCGCCGCGTCGAAAGCTATTCCCTCTAATCGTCCCTGCGCCAACGCCTGAGACGAGGCCTCCGCAACACAGGCTTCGCAGCCGCTTAAAACGGCGCGGGAGAGCAGCGAATAGAGCTCCGGCGGCTTCGGCGTAGTCAGCCCGCTCGGCAGACTTTCCTCTCCTAGGCGATTGCACACCGTCCCCGTGAGCAGGGTTTTTATTCCCGAATCCGAAAGAATGTTTCTGATAAGGGTCGTTACCGTCGTTTTTCCGTTCGTGCCCGTGACGCCTATCATCCTGAGCTTTCGCTCCGGGTGCCCGCAAAGAGCCGCGCAGAGTCTCGCATAGGCGACGCGGGAATCGACGACATTGAGCTCGTTTTCAAGTCCGAGTCTCTCCTGCGTCACAACAGCCGCCGCGCCCGAGGCGAGCGCCTCCGCCGCCGCTGTATGACCGTCAAAGCTTCTGTGTCGGATGCACACGAACAGTGCTCCGGGTCTTACAAGTCTGCTGTCATCGGTGACAAATTTTATATCGAAATCGTTTTTTATGCTTCCTTCAAATTCAACCTCCCGCAGCAGTTCGGAAAGTCTCATCTAAAAGCTCCTTTATCAGCCCGGAGAATCGGCCACGCCGGTATTCGATTTGAAATACACCGTGACCGTCGTGCCGTAGTCAACGCTCTCGCCCTTTGCTACACTCTGTCCGTAGGAAACGAGCTCGGAATTGACGAGGGTGTTGCCGGATATCTTGACGTTTATGCCCGCGGCCGCCGCAATGCGGTTGACCTGGGTTATCGAAAGCCCCGTTAAATCGGGAACCTTGGTCTTTTTTTCAACGGGTCCGCCCTCGGTGTAGAGCACGACTATGCCGCCCTTGGGTACGCTCTGATATGGGCCGGGGAGCTGACTTACGACCTTGTCGCCGTTGCCTACGACTCTGCAGTTGAAGCCCGCCGAACGCAGCTCGGAGGAGACCTCCGAAACACTCTTGCCGACGTAGTTCGAAACCGTCGTGTCGAGTTTTGCAAGCTCGCTCTCGGTATACTGCGGCTCAACGTTCAGATATTTGAGCGTCTTTTCCATGACCCGCGCCGCGACAGGAGCGGCTATCTGACCGCCCTGTATCTGACCGCCGTGCGGCTCGTCAATGATAATAATTATCGCAACCTTCGGGTCGTCCGCGGGAGCAAAGCAGCCGTAGGATGCGACGTGCTCGCCCGACTTGCCGAGCTTCTGCGATGTACCGGTCTTGCCCGCGACGCGGTAGCCGATAACATAGCCGTTTTTTGCCGTACCTTCGTTGACGACTCGGCGCATCATCTCGGCGACCTTTGCGGAGGTTTCCTCGCTTATCACCTGGCGCCTGACCGTAGGCTGAGTCTCGCTGACCACGTTGCCGTTGTCGTCGAGCACCTTTGCAACGACATAGGGCTTCATCAGCTTTCCGCCGTTTGCTATGGCGGAGAGCGCCGTCACCATCTGAATGGGCGTGACCTGGAACGACTGACCGAAGGACGAGCTCGCAAGGTCGATAAGAGTCATGCCCTCGTGGGCGTGGTAGGTGACTCCCGCCTTGGGCTGAGTCTCGGCGGGGAGGTCTATGCCCGTCTTTTCCGTGAAGCCGAATGCTTCAAAATATTTATAGAAGTTATCAACGCCGAGGCGCTGACCCATGGTTATGAAATATGAGTTGCAGGAGCGCTTGAGTCCGCCGACCATATCGAGCGTGCCGTGAACCGTGTGCGCGTTGCAGTGGTAGGTCTGGGTCAGCACCCTTATGCCGCCCGCCACGCAGTCGACCTTCGTCGACTGATCCGCAACGCCCTGGTCGAGCGCCGCCGACGCGGTTATCGTCTTGAAAACCGAGCCGGGCTCATAGGTGCTGCTGACATTCTGGTTTCTGACATTGTTATAGAAAACATTGAGCTTTGCGTTCGTTCTGTCCTCTTCCTGACCCTTCTTTTTCTCCTCCTCCGTCGGGGTCTTTCCCGACTCCTCGTACTTCGCGGCGCGAAGCTCCTGAAGGCGCTTATACTCCTCCTCTACCTCTGCCTCGTCCGTCTCGCGCGGGTTGTTCGGGTCATAGTCGCCCATAGTCGCCATGCCGAGTATCGCGCCGGTGTTGACATCCATAACTATGCCGTTTGCGTAGGCGCACTTGTTGTCTATATACGCCTGTCTCAACGCGTCCTCAAGATAGCGCTGAATATTGGAGTTGACCGTCAGCTGGAGCTTTTGACCGTTTGACGCATCGTAAAGAGTCTCATATTGGAGCGGCATCGCTCTGCCGTAGGCATCCTTTGCCGTGACCTTTCTGCCGGGTATGCCCGAAAGAATATTGTTATAGTAGAGCTCGACGCCCGCCTGACCGTTGCCCTCGGAATTTGTGTAGCCGATGATATGGCTCGCAAGGTTTCCGTTGGGATAATAGCGCTTGACGTCCGGATCTATGCCGACCATGGAGCTGCCGTAGGCATACTGCTTCTTTCCGTCTTTTACGTATTCGTACTTTTTCTTTTTTATCTCGACTACTTTTTCTTTTCTGTCATATTCAACCTGCTTTGCTATGACCAGATACCTGTACTTTGTCATCTGCAGCTTTTTCATCAGGCTGTCGCCGTTTATCCCGAGCGTCTCGCTCAAATCGAGGCAGAGCTGAGCGCGAACGGTATCGTCCGGTACGCTGTAGGGGTCGATATACACGAGCCACACCGATGCGCTCTGGGCGAGGACATTGCCCTCCGAGTCATATATCGTTCCGCGCTGAGCCGGTATGGCGGTATCATAGAGCTGATTCTCCTCTGCCTTGCCCTTGTAATAATCGGCTCGAATTATCTGGATAAAAAACAGATTACCGATGCAGACAAGAAAAACTACGGCAATACATATAAATGTTCTTTTTGCGCGCCTGTCTTTTTCTTTTTTAGGCGTTGTTTTTCGCATATCTTCACCCTTTCACCGCTCGGTAAAAAACCTTCTTAAAATGCCCGAAAAGGGCAGACCGCGATCCGCCCTTTTCAACGCAGCGCAAGCACATAATTATATGCCGTGCGATGCCCGTACTATTCTCCTGCTTTTGTGTTGCCGTCCCCGTCATAAACAACGGAATCGGAACCGTTGACGGTTATGTAGTTTATCTGCGAACGGGTGCCCTTAACCATGCCCAATCTGTTCGTCGCATAGTCGATGATAGCATCCGTACCCATTTTCTGAGTCAGTCTGCTCTGAAGGTCGACCGTTCTGCTCTGCTCCTCGGAGATACTCGTCTGTATCCTCGCTGCCTCCTGAGCAAGAACGGTAAGCCGCGAACGCGAATACATATTCATTCCCAGAAGCATGAACATAACAACCGCCACGCTTACAATTACCGCGATGCGCCTGTTGATTGCTTTTGCCTCTGCATTTTGCTGCGCCTTTGTCTTTTTGGGCGCTTTCACTACACGCTGCGGTCCTACCGGAGCGCTTTTTCTTTTCGGCGCGGGCATAGCCTGCTGAGGCTCGAACAGTTCGAATCTGTAAGCCTGAGTGCCGTTGAGCTCTGTTGCCATAGTTACCGTCCTTTCTCTGTAACTTTTCCCGTTTATACTAAATAGTTATCTGATTTTCTCTATTACACGAAGTCTTGCGCTTCTGCTGCGCGGATTCCGTTCGAGCTCCTCTCTGCCCGGAGCCAATGCCTTTTGGGGCAGCCTGCCCCTGCTCTTTCTTCCGCAGACGCAAACCGGAAACTCCGGCGGGCATATGCAGCCCTCGCAGAGGGAGGCAAAGGTCTGCTTTACCGCTCTGTCCTCGAGCGAATGGAATGTTATTATTGCGAGCCTGCCGCCGACTTTGAGCGAGTCGAACATATCGCTTATCGCCCCGTCGAGCCCGTCAAGCTCGCCGTTTACATAAATTCGCAGCGCCTGGAAGGTGCGCCTCGCGGGGTGGCCTCCCTCGCGGCGCGCCGCCGCCGGGATAGAGCTTTTGATTATCTCGGCGAGTTCCAGTGTTGTTTCTATCGGCTTTTCTTCCCTCGCGCGGACTATCCCCGCCGCTATGCGCGGAGCGAACTTGTCCTCGCCGTATCTGTAGATGATATCCTGCAGCTCGCGCTGCGAAAGCGAGTTGACTGCGTCCGCCGCGCTCATGCCCTGCATGGACATCCTCATGTCGAGCGGCGCGTCCGCGTGGAACGAAAATCCGCGCGCTGCGTCGTCGAGCTGATGCGAGCTCACTCCGAGGTCGGCGAGAATCCCGTCGGCGCCCTCGTCGGTGAACCGAGAAAGTATAGTCTTTATGTTAAAAAAGTTGTCGTTTACTATGCTGACATTCTCTCTGCCCTCAAAGCGCTCGGTGAGTGTCGCTATCGCTTCGGGGTCGCGGTCAACGGCGATGAGCCTTCCGTTTTCCGAGAGCCTGTCCAATATCGCGTTCGAGTGGCCGCCGCCGCCCGCGGTGCAGTCCGCGTACAGCCCGTCCGGCTTTATGTCGAGCGCATCAATCGACTCGTTGAAAAGTACGGGAATATGTTTGAAATCCATGCTGTGCCGCCCTCCGCATTAAAGCTGAACGTTCTTTGCGAATCTCTCGATTTCCGCCATATTCTCCGCGCACTTCTCATCCCATACTGCGGGATTCCATATCTCCACGCGGTTGCCGACTCCGGCTATCAGCGCCTCTTTTTCGAGGTGCGCCGCCGCACAGTGTTCAGCCGAGAGGGTTATTCTGCCCTGCTTGTCGGGCACGGCGCATCTCTTCGAGCTGCTCGCTATACGCTCGGCAAAGGCGCGGGCGTAGCCGCTGTCGCTTACGGCACGGAGATTTTCAAAGTATCTGTCCCACTCCTCGAGGGTATAGATGATAATGCAGTCGCTGCTGCCGGGCGGAGTGCATACGACAAATTCCGCGCCGAGCTTGCTGCGGAATTCCGCGGGAATAAACACTCGGTTCTTCTGGTCGAGCGTATGTATAAAAAATCCGCCGAAATCAGTTTTTCCCATGCGCTCGCCCCCCTTTGTCATAATTTTGGGTGTTTAGTTCCACCACTCGAGTGCACTTATCCACCTTTAGTCACCTACATTATAAAGCAAAAGTTTCTTGTGTGCAATAGTTTAGAGCCATTTTTTACACTTTGATTTCAAAAACTTTTTAAAAAATAGAAAGAAATCCGGCGCGGTACACAATATCTTGTATACCGCGCCGGAGCGTTTAAATTTTTTTAAATTTCATCTCAAAACTTACCAGATATTTTTTTCTGCTATGTCAAGCTTTGCACTGTCTACGAACTCGCCGATACGTACAGCTCCGATATCGCCCTCGCCGCGTTTTCTGACGCTGACCGTGCCGCTCTCGACCTCTTTTTCGCCGATGATGAGCATATAGGGAATCTTGTGGAGCTGAGCTTCACGAATCTTGTAGCCGATCTTCTCGCTGCGGGTGTCAACGCTGACTCTGAGCCCCTCCATATCGAGCTGCTTGCAGACGTCCTGCGCATAGTCGTGGAACTTGTCTGATATCGGCAGAATTCTCACCTGCTCGGGAGCGAGCCACAGCGGGAACGCGCCGGCGAAGTGCTCGGTGATAACGCCGATAAAACGCTCGATAGAGCCGAGAACAACGCGGTGAATCATGACCGGGCGATGCTTCTCGCCGTCCGCTCCGGTGTATTCAAGCTCAAAGCGCTCGGGCAGCTGCATATCGAGCTGTATGGTGCCGCACTGCCATGTTCTTCCGAGGGAGTCGGAGAGGTGGAAATCGAGCTTCGGACCGTAGAACGCGCCGTCGCCCTCGTTGATAACAAAGTCCTTGCCCATCTCGGTGACTGCCGCCTTGAGGGTCTCCGTGGCAAAATCCCAATCCTTCTCGTCACCCATATGATCCTCGGGCATGGTCGAGACTTCGATCTGATAGGTAAGACCGAACACGGAATATACCTCGTCAAACAGGCGGACAACGCCCTTTATCTCGTCCTTCATCTGATCCCATGTCATGAAGATATGCGCGTCGTCCTGAGTGAAGCAGCGCACGCGGAACAGGCCGTGAAGCGCGCCGGACAGCTCATGGCGGTGAACCAGACCGAGCTCGCCCATTCTAAGGGGCAGGTCGCGGTAGGAGTGGGGCTGAAGCTTATAGACGAGCATTCCGCCGGGGCAGTTCATCGGCTTTATCGCAAAGTCGGTGTCGTCTATAACGGTGGTGTACATATTCTCCTTGTAGTGATCCCAATGGCCGCTGCGCTCCCAGAGCGAACGGTTGAGCATCATGGGAGTGGATATCTCGACATAGCCGTAGCGCTTATGAACCTCGCGCCAGTAGTCGATAAGGGTATTTCTGAGAACCATGCCGTTGGGCAGGAAGAACGGGAAGCCGGGGCCCTCATCCATAATGGTGAACAGCCCGAGCTCCTTGCCGAGCTTTCTGTGGTCGCGCTTCTTCGCCTCCTCGAGCATGGTGAGGTAGTTGTCAAGATCCTCTTTCTTCGTGAAAGCGGTTCCGTAGATTCTCTGGAGCATCTTATTGTCCGAGTCGCCGCGCCAATAAGCGCCGGTGCAGGAGGTCAGCTTGAAAGCCTTGACGCGCGAGGTGTCGGGGACATGAGGTCCCGCGCAGAGCTCGTCAAACTCGCCCTGACGGAAGAACGAGATTTTCTCGCCCTTGCCCGCGTGCTCCTTGATAAGCTCGACCTTATATGTCTCGCCCTTCTTCTCCATCAGTTCGATAGCCTCTTCGGGGTCAAGCTCATATCTTTCGAGCGGCAGAGCCTCCTTGACTATCTTCTTCATCTCCGCCTCGATTTTCTCGAGAACCTCGGGGGTGAACGGCACATCGACGTCGAAATCGTAATAGAAGCCGTTGTCAATGGCGGGGCCTATCGCAAGCTTCGCCTCGGGATAGAGGCGTTTGACCGCCTGAGCGAGAACGTGGGAAGCGGTGTGTCTGAGCGCACGCTTTCCGTCGTCATCGTCAAAGGTAAGTATTTCGAGCTTGCAGTCCTTGTCAATGGGGGTGCGCAGGTCTTTAACCTCGCCGTCTATGCGGCAGACGCACGCCGCCTTATAGAGTCTCATACCGAGGCTCTTCGCCACCTCCATGGCGGTTATGCCGTTGTCAAACTCCTTTACGACTCCGCCCTTGAGTTCAATGTTTACCATAAAAATTTCTCCTTTCTGCTTCGGGCAAAGGCCCGTCTCAGGGATGAAAAAAGCTCCACCCCCGTAAAATTTACAGGGGTGAAGCGAATGCTCCACGGTTCCACCCGGTTTGCGGCTCACGCCGCCACTCATGCGACCTTAACGCGGTCATACGTCGCAGCCTATCCCCTCGGGGCTTCGGTGCGCACTCGGCAGCGGTAACATATTCCGTATCGACGCCCGCGCTCTCAGCCAACGGCGCGCGGCTCTCTTTGAGGACATTCGGAACACATCTTCTGCCTCACGGCTTTAACATTATTATTTTATCATCAAATGCCGAAAAGTCAATACTTTTATTTGAGACTTCAAAACAACTTTATTTACGGAGTTTTCTTCGGTTTCCTGAATTTTTTTGTACCATGTGTCGCAATAACACCTTGACATTTCGCCCGTTTAAGGTTATTATACATAATAATGGTAGTATTATGTGCCAAGCTATACTCCATATTGTTATTTTACTGGGTTTTACAATAATCAAAATTTTTATTCGGGAGGTGTTATTCGTTTGGATGATTGGAAAATTATTCTTATAGCCGCCGCGGTCGGCGTCGCATTCGGCGTTGTCGGTTTTATTCTCGGCGGTTTACATAGGAAGAGAGTTGCCGAAGCCGCAATAGGTTCAGCTACAAAAGAAGCGAACCGCATAGTCAGCGAAGCCATGACTCAGGCTGAGGCCAAAAAGAAAGAAGCTATCCTTGAGGCCAAGGATGAGATTCACAAGCAGAGAAGCGAAAACGAAAAAGAGCTGCGCGAGAGGCGCAACGAGGTTCAGCGCCAGGAGCGCAGAATCATTCAGAAGGAAGAGAGTCTCGACAAAAAAATCGAAAATCTCGAAAAGAAGGATGAGTCCCTCAACCGCAAGATAAAGGATGCGGACGACAGACTCGCCGAGGCGGAGAGCCTCAAGAGAAGTCAGCTCGATGTGCTCGAGAAAATCTCGGGCTACAGCAGAGAGCAGGCTAAGGAATACCTGCTCCAAAACCTTGAAAACGATCTTGTTCACGAAAAGGCCGTCAAGGTGCTCGAATATCAGCAGCGCACCAAGGACGAGGCCGACACAATAGCAAGAGAAATTATCGGCACCGCCATTCAGCGCTGCGCCGCAGACCATACGGCGGAGACCACCGTTTCCGTTGTCGCTCTGCCCAACGACGAGATGAAGGGCCGCATAATCGGACGCGAGGGCAGAAATGTCCGCACGCTTGAGACTATAACCGGCGTCGATCTGATAATCGACGACACGCCCGAGGCAATAACCGTCTCGAGCTTTGATCCGGTTCGCCGCGAGGTCGCGCGTCTGACGCTCGAAAAGCTCATATCGGACGGCAGAATTCATCCCGCCCGCATTGAGGAGATGTACGAAAAGGCTCGCCGCGAGGTTGACGCAACCATCAAGCAGACCGGTGAGCGCGCGCTCATCGACGCAGGCGTCAACGGAGTGCATCCCGAGCTCGTCAAGCTCCTCGGCAAGCTCAGATACAGAACGAGCTACGGCCAGAACGTACTCAACCATTCGCTCGAGGTTTCATATATTGCAGGTCTCATGGCGGCGGAACTTGGCGCCGACGTCAAGCTTGCAAAGAGAGCCGGCCTTCTCCACGATATCGGCAAGGCGCTCGACCACGAGATGGACGGCTCGCACGTTGAGCTGGGCGTTGAGGCCGCGAAAAAATACCGCGAGAGCGAGGGCGTTGTCCACGCCATTCAGGCTCATCACGGAGACGTTGAGGCAAAGACGCTTGTCGCCTGCCTCGTTCAGGCCGCCGACGCTGTTTCGGCTTCCCGCCCCGGCGCAAGACGCGAGAATGTTCAGAACTACATCAAGCGCCTTGAAAAGCTCGAAAGCATCGCCTCCTCGTTTGAGGGCGTTGAGCGTTCGTTCGCTATTCAGGCCGGCCGCGAGGTTCGCATAATGGTCAAGCCCGAGGTCGTCAACGACGAGAAGATGGTTCTCATCGCCCGCGACATAGTCAAGAAGATTGAAGACGAGCTTGAATATCCCGGTCAGATAAAGGTCAACCTTATCAGGGAGAGCAGAGTCAGCGACTACGCAAAATAAGCAAAAAGCTATCCCACCGTGAACAGCGGTGGGATTTTTTGAGAGGAAAATCGGAATGAACATACTTCTTATAGGCGACATTGTCGGAACGCAGGGCTGCGACTTTTTGCGCTCGGTGCTCCCCGGCTTCAAGAAGCTTGAAGGCATAGACGTTGTTATAGCAAACGGCGAAAATGCGGCGCCCGGAAACGGCATAACCTCTGCTGCCGCCGAGCACATTTTTTCAAGCGGCGTCGACTTCATAACCACGGGCAATCACGCGTTCAGGCGCAGCGAGGTGTATCATTTTCTCGACGAGCGCAGCGACATAATCCGCCCCGCAAACGTCGGCTCCTCCTGCCCCGGCAAGGGCGTCGGGGTTATCGACATGGGCAGGGTGCGCATCGGCGTTATAAACCTTCTCGGGCGCGCTTATATAAACGGTTCGGACAATCCGTTTTCCTACATCGACCCTCTCATGAAGGAGATAGACGGCTGCAAAATAAAGATAGTCGATATCCACGCCGAGTCAACGGCGGAGAAGCTCGCCCTGGGCTTTTACCTCGACGGAAGGGCGACCGCCGTTGTCGGCACGCACACCCACGTTCAGACGGCGGACGAAAAAATCCTGCCCGGCGGCACGGCATATATAACAGACCTCGGCATGACGGGCCCCGAGCTCTCCGTGCTCGGCGTGCGCCCCGAGGCCTCGATATCATGGCTCAAGACCGGACTGCCCACACGCTTTGAGATAAGCGGCGGTGCCTGCATGATGTGCGGCGTTATAATCGACGCTGACGAAAAAACGGGCAAGGCGAGAAGCATAGAGAGAGTCTGCGTAAGGTGAGGGGATAAAAATGCTTAAAGAGATAAGACGTGCAAGGCAGGACGACTGCCCGAAAATACTTGAGCTGCTCGAATATATCTGCGCTCTGCACAGCGGGATAAGACCTGACCTGTTCAAGGCGGGGAAGCCGAAATACGACGGTGAGAGCCTCAAAAAGCTTCTAACGGACGAGAGCCGCCTAATCTTTGTCGCCGCGGACGAAAACGACCGTGTGCTCGGATATATTTTCTGTATTATAATCGACCACTCCGCCGACTCCGCACGCTGCCCTAACACGGAGCTCTATATCGACGACCTGTGCGTTGACGAAAATTTCAGGCACGAGGGCATAGGCGACGCACTGTTTCAAAAGGCGCTTTCGACCGCACAAGAGCTCGGCTGCCACAACCTGACGTTAAACGTCTGGGAGGGTAACGACAGCGCCCTGCGTTTCTATGAAAAGCACGGCATGAAAATTCAAAAGCGCGAGCTGGAAATAGTGCTCGACTGAACACGAACAGCAAAAAGCTTCGCAGTCCGATTCAAAAAAACTTGAGTCGGACTGTTTTTTATTTTATTCCCCGAAATAGCTTTTATCTCTTGAATATCGGGCGGTTATTTGTTATCATTGCCTTGTTAAAATACTTTTTTAAAGGACGGTGCTAACATGAAATTTCCAATAGGCGTTATTATTGACAGCTTCCGCACGGATATCCCGACGGCGGTCGGAAAGGCAGCCAAGGTCGGTGCGCAGGGCATTCAGGTCTATGCCACCAGCGGCGAGATGTCGCCCGAGGAGCTTGTCGGCTCGAAGCGTGCGGATTTCCGCAGGCTCGTTGAGGACAACGGGCTCGTCATCTCTGCCCTCTGCGGCGACCTCGGCGGAGGCTTCGGCAACAGGGACGAAAACGGGTGGAGAGTCGAGAAGTCGAAGAGGATAATCGAGCTTGCAAAGGAGCTCGGCACGGATATCGTCACGACACACATCGGCGTTGTTCCCGAGGACAGCGAACACGAGCGATACAAGATAATGCAGGATGCGTGCTTTGAGCTCTCCCGCTTCGCGGACAGCCTCGACGCCCATTTCGCCATCGAGACGGGACCCGAGACCTCGGCGACGCTCAAGAAGTTTCTTGACTCGCTCGGCTCTACCGGCGTCGCGGTCAACCTCGACCCCGCGAACCTTGTCATGGTCACGGGCGACGATCCCGCAAAGGCCGTCTACAACCTGCGCGACTACATAGTTCACACCCACGCCAAGGACGGCGTTCAGATATTCTACAGGGATCCCGAGATAGTCTACGGCATAAAAAAAGACCCTCTCGTCACAGGCAGCTCGTTTAAGGAAGTGCCGCTCGGCGAGGGCAGCGTCAAGTGGGATGAATATCTCGCCGCGCTCGACGATATCGGCTACAAGGGCTTCCTGACAATAGAGCGAGAAGTCGGCGACGACCCCGAAAAGGATATCGGAAACGCCGTCAGCTTCCTCAAGGGATACATGGACTGAGGTGAAAAAATATGAAAACCTGCGTCAGCAGCTACAGCTTTCAGCCTATGCTTTCGAGCGGGGAAATAACCCAGCTTCAGCTCATAGGCAAGGTCAAGGAAATGGGCTTTGACGGAATCGAATTTATCGACCTCCTGCCCGAAAACGGAATGCCCGTCGAGGACTACGCCAAGCGCCTGCGCGATGAGAGCGAAAAAACGGGGCTGCCGATAGTCAACTACACCATCGGCGCGGAGCTTCTCAACCGCCCGCTCGACGAGGAGTGCGAGCGCCTGTTCAAGCAGGTGGACATAGCGGAAATACTCGGCGCTTCCGGAATGCGTCACGATGCAACAGGCGGCTATAATGCGCCCCTTAGCGCTTACTGCGGGTTCGAGCAGGCTCTGCCCACCCTCGTTGAGGGCTGCCGCAGAGTGACCGAATATGCCGCAGAGAAGGGCATCTCGACTATGGTTGAAAACCACGGCTTTTTTGCGCAGGACAGCGACCGCGTCGAAAAGCTCGTCACGGGAGTCGCAAATCCCAATTTCGGTCTGCTCGTTGACATAGGCAACTTTGCCTGCGCCGACGACCCCTCCGACAAGGCGGTGGGCAGAGTCGCAAAATACGCAAAGCACGTTCACGCCAAGGATTTCCACATCAAGAGCGGCTCGGAGCCCGACCCCGGGCGCGGATTCTTCCGCAGCAGAGCCGGAAATTATCTGCGCGGCGCGGTGATAGGCCACGGCAATATCCCCGTAGCTCAGTGCATGGGCATACTCAGGCGCGCGGGCTATGACAAATATGTCAGCATCGAGTTTGAGGGCATAGAGCAGCCGCTCACGGGCATTGAAATAGGTCTTGAAAATCTCAAGAGATTCATAGCCGAGGCTGAATAAAAAGTTAAAAGAGTCCAAAAAACGCACCCGAAAGCAAGACGCCTTCGGGTGCACTTTTATTCATTTTCAGCCGATTTGGGCTCTTCCCGTTCGACAAAAACAAATTCGCCGTTTTCCGCTTTGCAGAGATATTTTTTGCCGACCGTCACCTTGCCCTCGAGCATCTGCTCCGAGAGCTTATCTTCGATCTCCCTCTGAATGACGCGCTTGAGCGGTCTTGCGCCGTAGACGGGGTCAAAGCCCGCGTCCGCCGTCTTTTCTACCGCCGATTCGTCGAAGGTCAGGGCTATGCCGAGCTGCCCCACGCGCCCCGAGAGTGTCTCGAGCAGCCTGCGCGCTATCTCCGATATATCGCTTTTTTCGAGCGAGTGAAAGACCGTTATATCATCGACGCGGTTTAAAAACTCCGGTCTGAACGTGTTCTTGAGCTCCCTGGTCACGAGCTCGCGCACGCGGTCGTGGCTCGGAACATCTCCGCGCTCGGTCGAGAAGCCGAGAGCCTTTCCGCTGCCCGAAATGAGCTTCGCGCCGACATTCGAGGTCATTATAATAATGCAGTTTTTGAAGTCGACCCTGCGCCCCTGCGAATCGGTCAGTATGCCGTCGTCAAGTATTTGGAGCAGCATATTGAAAACATCCGGGTGCGCCTTTTCGATCTCATCAAAAAGTATGACACTGTACGGTCTGCGGCGCACCTTTTCCGTCAGCTGACCGCCCTCGTCATAGCCGATATAGCCGGGCGGCGAGCCGACAAGCCGCGAGACTGTGTGCTTCTCCATATATTCGGACATATCGAGCCTTATCATCGCGTTCTCGTCGCCGAAAAGCGAAGAAGCGAGCGCCTTGCATATTTCCGTTTTGCCGACTCCCGTAGGGCCGAGAAAGATGAACGAGCCCGTCGGACGCTTTGGGTCTTTAAGTCCGACTCTGCCGCGCCTTATCGCCCTTGCGACCGCGGAGACTGCCTCATCCTGGCCGACTATTCGGCGGTGCAGCTCATCCTCGAGCCGCAGCAGGCGCTCACTCTCCGCGCTTGTCAGCTGCGAGACGGGTATCCCCGTCCACGCGCAGACTATTTCGGCTATATTATCTGCGGTCACCTCGCCTATTTTTTCGCTCGATTTCTCGCGCCAGCTGTGCTTTGCGCGCTCCAATTTATCGCTGAGCTTTCTTTGCTCGTCGCGTATCTGCGCGGCTCGCTCGAACTCCTGAGAGTTCACGGCCGAATCCTTTTCCTCGGCGAGAGTACGAAGCTTCTCCTCCATATCTCTGAGCTCGGGCGGTACGGTAAATGCGCCGAGCCTGACGCGCGACGCCGCCTCGTCTATCAGGTCTATCGCCTTGTCGGGCAGATACCTGTCGCCGATATAGCGCACCGACATTTTCACCGCCGCTTCAATAGCGCCGTCGGTTATTTTCACCTTGTGGTGCGCCTCGTATTTGTCGCGTATGCCCTTGAGTATCGCCACTGCCTCATCCTCGCTCGGTTCGCCGACCGTGACGGGCTGGAAGCGGCGCTCGAGCGCGGCATCCTTTTCTATGTGCTTGCGGTATTCCTCGAGCGTCGTCGCGCCTATCACCTGCAGCTCGCCGCGGGCAAGCGCGGGCTTTAGAATATTAGCGGCGTCCACCGCGCCCTCCGCCGAGCCTGCGCCTATGAGCGTGTGCAGCTCGTCGATAAAGAGAATGACATCCCCCGCCCTTGAGACCTCCTCTATGGCGGATTTTACGCGCTCCTCGAAGTCGCCTCTGTACTTTGTGCCGGCGACCATGCCGGTGAGGTCTAAAGAAACTATGCGCTTGCCCTTGAGCGGCTCCGGCACTTCGCCTGTGGCGATTTTCAGCGCAAGCCCCTCGGCGATAGCCGTCTTTCCGACTCCCGGCTCGCCTATCAGACATGGGTTGTTCTTCGTCCTGCGCGACAAAATCTGAACAACGCGCTCTATCTCCTTCTGCCTGCCTATTACCGGATCTATCCTGCCCGCCGCGGCAAACGAGGTCAGATCGCGCCCATAGCGGTTGAGGGTCTGGGTATCCGCCCTGCCGACCGGCTTTTTGACGGAATCCGACTTCTCCGAGTCCCTGTCGGGAGCAGAGCCGAACACCTTCAAAAGCTCCTGCAAAATCTCCTGCGGCGAAACGCCGAGCCGGGTCATAACGGCAGTCGCCGCGCTCGAGCCCTCCTTTATCACAGAGATAAGCAGATGTTCCGTGCCGACGTAGCTGTGCCCCATATCGCGGGCCTGAAGCATGGCATTTTCAATGATGTTCTTGCACCTAGGCGTAAAATCGCCGGGAGTCAGCACCGTCGGCACGCCGAATCCGATACTGTTTCTGACAGCGTCCTCGACCTTGCCGACGGTAAGTTTTTTGTTTGTCAAAACGGTGTAAGCCACTCCGCCGTTTTGCTCTAAAAGTCCGAGCAGAAGATGCTCGCTGCCGATATAGGTGTGCCCCATGTTCTCCGCATATTCGATAGCGGCGTTCAGCACATCATTGGCTTTCTGCGTAAAGCCGGTAAACTTATACATATTATCATTCCTTTCCGCATGACCGTACAATAGAGATTATTGCCGGAAAATCGAAAGAGAATCGGAAGATATATGTTTTTATATATGTTTATCGGCTGTGTTTTAGGACAGCGCCTCTCGCACCGCGTCGGCTCTAAGGCAATCTCTCTGCCGTGCGTCGATATGCTTGCCGTTCGCCGCGCTTATCGTGGCGGGCTGCATATTGACGAGCAGCTCGTTGAGCTTTTCTATGGGTATATTGAGTATTCCCCTTGCCGAGCCGAGGCGCACCAGGGATATGAGATCCATCATCTCGTCGCAGGTCAGCACGCGCGCACTCTGCAAAATTCCGAGAGCCCTGTATATTTTATCCTGCATGGCGATATCGGCGCACATACGCTCCGCCGCCGCACGTTCCTGCGTGACAAGCTGACGGGTTATCGACTGGAGATTTTCAATCGCCGCCTGCTCGGTTATGCCGAGAGTTATCTGGTTGCTGAGCTGATAGATATCGCCGCGCGACTCTCTGCCCTCGCCGTATGCGCCGCGCAGAGAGAGCCCTAATTTCGAAATTGTCGAGCTGAGCACCGAGAGCTGACCGCTTCTTCTGAGCGCGGGCAGATGCAGCATAACGGAGGCTCGCATGGCAGTACCGAGATTCGTCGGGCACTGGGTCAGATAGCCGAGTCTCTCATCGAACGCAAAATTCAGCTTTTTATCGAGCGCGGAGTCTATTTTATCGGCGAGAACATAGCAGTCCATGAGAGCAAGTCCCGATTTCATGACCTGAACGCGAATATGATCCTCCTCGCAGAGCATTATGCCCACCGTCTCATCCTCCGTGAGCATGAGCGCCCTGCCCTCGCGCACGGAAGCGAACTCCGGGCTTATCAGATGCCGCTCGGCGAGCGATATCGCCTGCTCGCGGCTGAGCGAATCCATTGTCACATAGTGAAGTCCCAGCTCGGGCACGCATGAGAGCAAGGTGTCGCGCACCTTTTCGTTGACCTTTATTTTGCCCGCCGTGTCGAGGCGGCACGGGAACGGATATTCCTCAAGGTTGCGCGCAAGACGCACGCGTGTGCTCAGGACGATATCGCCCTGTTCGCCCTTGTCTACATACCATTTACTCATTTTCGGCACCCCCTTCAAGCTCCTTTATTCTGTCGCGAAGCTGCGCCGCAAGCTCGAAGTTCTGCGCGGCAACCGCCTCGTCCATCTGCTTTTTAAGCTCTTCTCTCTCGTCGGTTTTTGCCTCTTCCTCGCTGACGGGCTCGGCAGTCGAGGCTATCTTTCCGCTGTGGCGTATCTGGCCGTGAATGCGCTGTAGCGAGGGCTTGAGCTCGTTATAGAACACCTTGTAGCATTCGGCGCAGCCGACCCTGCCCTCGCGGACTATATCGTTGAACGACGAGCCGCATTTCGGGCAGCGCACCACCTTTCTCGGCGCACCGAGCGAATGAACGGCATCGCCGAAGAAATTTCCGAAAAGCCCGGCAACGTCGAAGCCGAAGCCCGAAAACGCATCGCCGTAGCCGAGATGCTCGGCGCAGTCGGAGCAGAGATGACGTTCGGCTGTGTCGCCGTTTATGACCTGCTTTATGTGAGTTGTCGCCTCATTTTTTCCACAGTTTTGACAAAGCATATTTTTTCCTCCCTTTATCCGTTTCTGCCCATTTCAACGAGCAGCAGCTGTTTAAATACCGACGCTCTGACGGCGTCCCTGTCCCCGGCGGCGGCCGGGCGCAGAGCGTTATCCGACACGGCGCTGAGCATCAGCACGGCGGCGTGCTTATCAATGATGCCCGCGCCGACAAGCTCCGCCAGATGCGCGCGAGCCGTGCGCTCGTCGAGCCTGCCGCCCACGGCGTTGACCGCATGCATGACCTTTTGATTCGGCTCCATCGCAGCGCGCCTTATTCTTATATAGCCTCCGCCGCCCCTGCGGCTCTCGACGATATAGCCCTGCTCCGGAGTAAAGCGCGACGCGATAACATAGTTTATCTGGCTCGGAACGCAGCCCACCGTCTGCGCCAGCTCGTTGCGCTGTATCTCGACCGTTCCGCCGTTTCCGAGCATCTCGAGTATCATGCCCGTTATCTGACTGCTCAAGCTCATCTCAGACACCTCTTTTCTGTCTTTGACTTTCTTTGACCTTCGATTATATTATAAGCCCGCCGTGAATCGCGGTCAAAAGTCAGGAAAAGTCAAATTTATCCCCTTTGCCTCACTATTTTAATTTATCGCGCTCATGCTCGCTTTTGCCGCGCTTATCTCCTGTTTTCTCCGCTTTTCTGCCGCGCGGCTCAAGTCGGTTTAAATAGCGGCAATAGGCGGTATATTCATCCGAAAACGCTAATTCCTCGCAAAATATATCGCTCTCATCGTAGCTCAGCACCTCTCCGTTTTTATCAAACAGCATACCCGACACCTCCGGTTACTTAGTTTACGCCGAAGAAAAGAAAATTATGTTTGCCGCGAAAAGTGTAACCGTCAAACGCGGCGCGTCATAATATATTGATGAAAGCGGTGCTCGCCTAAAACCGCGGCACTCTTTCTTAGTAACTGAAGAGGAGGCAAAACGATGGGTTGCTCAAACAACTGGTGCATTTTCCTTATCATCATCCTTCTGCTCTGTGACACGGGCTGCGGCTGCAATAATGGCGTTGCCAGAGCTTCGGACTGCGGATGCGGCTGCAACAACGGCTGCGGCTGCTGACGGTTCGTAGGACCGCTCAAAAGTAAAAAAAGACCGCCCTGCCAAACGCAAGGCGGTCAAACTTATGCGATTTCTGAAAAAGGTCAGGCAACTCTGTTGCCCTTTTTGCCGGGGGTCGGAGAGACAGTCTCGGGCTCGAACGCAGTCTTGGCTGCGCTGCGACGCTGAGCGGTCTTTTTCTCCTTGACAAAATGAGCCTTCGTGTACTTGTTGGTGCAGAGGAAGTGAGCGATCTTCTTGGCAAGAGCAGTCTCAAGCTTCTCCTCAAAATCGATCAGCTTCTTCTCAAACACAAAGCCGGTTATTATAAGGGCCGCAACGGCAACTTCGAGAATCGAAACAATTATGAATGTACTTGTCATTTTTGCTTCCTCCTTACGGAAAAATCGGAACATTTGTTCTTTCTGTCTCTAATTATAGCACAAATATTCGGTTTGTCAACACAAATGTTCGATTTTTTTGAAGATTCGCGCCGATTCGCGCAGGGTATAATCTCCTACGATTGGATTGTATCACAATATATGGCAAATGTCAACGGAAAAACCACAACAAATTGAAGAAAGCACGAAATAAAAATTCAATGCAAAATGACAAAAATTTTTTTAAAACAGTCGTTTTTTGTTCGATTTCGGGCGATTTACCGGGCGGTGAGCAAATCTCTGACCTCATTGTACAATTTTTCGGTCGCCGCTTCCGGACTCATATCCGCCGGCGAAAAAGCCTTGCCGAAAACAATTTTCAGCCCGCCCTTTCTCTCGTACTCTCCGGTTATCGCAAACGGCACTATTATGGCGCCTCCCCTTTGGGCAATGGCAACGGCGCCGGGCTTAAACGGCAATAAGAGCGCGTCCGTTTTGTTGCGCGTGCCCTCCGGGAAGATTCCGACGGCGCCGCCCTTTTTCAGAATTTTTATCGCGCTTCTGACTGCGGCGGCATCGAAGCCGTCGCGGTTGACGGGTATGCAGCCCGCCCATCTGAAAAGCGGGGCGAGCGCACCGTCAAAATACTCGCGCTTGGCCATATAATTGACAACTCGCTTTGTCGCTAAAAACACCAAAAACTGATCGCTTATATTTTTATGATTTCCGGCGATTACAACCGCGCCGTCCTTCGGAATATTTTCCGCGCCTATAATTGTCGGCGAAAAGCGCAGTCTGAAGCCCGGCTTTATAAACGCTGTTATTACTTTGAATCCCCTATCGTTATCTTTTCCCATTTTCGAGTCCCTCTCTCACCGTATTTTCGAGCTCGTGTCCTATTGACGCGGCATCTCTTTCCGCCGTTTCTATCGCCGGATAAAACTCTATCTCCACACGCCTGCCGATTACGGTATATTTCCCCTTTATCGCAAACGGGACAAGCGCTGCGTGGCTTCTCGCCGCCATTCTCGCGGCGCCGGGCTTAAACGGCATGACAGTTTCCTTCGTCCGGTTGAAGCTGCCCTCCGGAAAGATGCCGATGATTCCGCCGGCCTCAAGCACCTTTTGAGCCTCGCTCAAGGCGGAGGCATCGCGGATGCGCCTGTTTACGGGAATTGTGCCCAGGGCTCGGAAAAATCCGCCTGCGGCGCCGCGGAACAGCTCATCCTTCGCCATAAAATGAACCTGACGCCACAGGCACGTAGCCAGCAAAACGCAGTCGAGGTTGCTCTTGTGATTACCCGCAAAGATAATCGCGCCGCTCTTCGGGATATTTTCCCTGCCTCTCACCTTCGGATGAAAGAGGAGGCGGAACAGCGGCCAGATGAACACATAAAGGAACCTGTAAAAAAACACCATGAATCACCTACTTTTATTTTCTCTTTTTTAAACTAACAATATGCATAAATATACATATTGCGAATAAACTGTATTATTTATAAATTTTATTTACAAACTGTTTATAATATGGCCAAAAGACGTTAAAAAATATACAAAAACTCTCAATTCCCTTTTGACAAGCAAAAATATTTGCTGTTATAATTTAAACGTGAAGAGACAAGCAATTGTCTTATTAAGGGAGAAGGGAGGACATCGCACATGTTAGCAACTATCTTTGAGATGATCGAAAAGATTCTTGGTTTTGCCGGCGCTTCTTTCGACGCACAGGCTATCGTCAAGGCTATCTTTGATGCTATTCTCGGCCTTTTCAAATAAGATAAGTACCGTTGAGTTTTACGTCATCTTAGATTGACTTCTTTTTTGAAAATTGACTCCTTTTTGGCAGAGCAGGCAGCCGTCAGCTGTCTGCTTTGTCTTTTATATCGACCGACCTTGAAGCTTTTCGACACATAGATTATTATTCATGAGCAAAGTAACGAAAAAATTATTTCTGCCGATGCTAATTTTGCCGATTTGACTATTGCCGCGAAAGAAAAAATGTGCTAATATTTTATTAATTCCCACAAGTATAAAAGGAGGCAAAAATAATGGAATTCATCACAACGCTCATTCACCAAATAGTCGAGCTTTTTGCGAAGCTTCAGGCGGGCGGCCAGGAAGCGGCAGAGCTTTTTCAGGCTTTTCTGAAGTTTGTCGGCGACATTCTCAGATTCCTCGAAGAGCACGGTTTGAGCAAACAGATAGTTGACGCCGTTTTTCAACTCATCCTCAAGATTTTCGGAGCTGCTTAAAGAAAACAGAAACCTGTCGTATCATTCGGTGCGGCAGATTTTTATTGCCTTTAATGACGCCTTGTGTTAATATAAATTGAAAAATAAATTCACTGAGGAGTGATCAAATGCTTTCAAAGACTCCGCCCATGGGTTTCAACACTTGGAACACATTCGGCGAAAACATCAACGAGCAGATAATCAAGGAGACCGCCGACAAGATGGTTGAGCTCGGCCTGCGCGACTGCGGGTATGAGTACCTCGTCATCGACGACTGCTGGAGCAAGCGCGAGCGCGACCCACAGACGGGAAAAATCGTCCCGGACGAGGAGAAGTTTCCCAACGGAATGAAGTCTGTCAGCGATTATGTCCACAGCAAGGGGCTCAAGTTCGGTATGTATTCCTGCGCCGGAACGCGCACCTGTGCAGACTATCCGGGCAGTTTCGACCACGAATATCTCGACGCGGAGACCTTTGCCGAGTACGGCGTTGACTTTCTGAAATACGACTTCTGCTACAAGCCCGACAGCGCAAACGGTCCCCTGCTCTACAGAAAAATGGGTATGGCGCTCAAGGCCTGCGGACGCGAGATACTTTTCTCCGCCTGCAACTGGGGCAACGACGAGGTCAGCCGCTGGATTCGCTCGGCGGGCGCGCATATGTACCGCTCGACCGGCGACATAAACGACAGCTTCCGCTCGTTCGCCGATATCGCATTGAGCCAGGTAGATAACCTTGCATATTCGGCTCCCGGTTGCTTCAACGACATTGATATGCTCACCGTGGGAATGTACGGCAAGGGAAATGTCGGCTCTGTAGGCTGCACGGACACCGACTACAAGACGCAGTTTGCGCTCTGGTGTATGTTCTCGTCCCCGCTGATGCTCGGCGGCGACCTGAGAAAGCTTAATGATTTCTGCCTTGACCTCATTAAAAACGAGCGTCTTATCAGAATAAATCAGGACGAGGAGTCCCGCCCGGCTTTTGTCGCAACGGAGAGCTGGAACGACAAAATTGCCTTCGCCAAGCTCCTCTCCAACGACGAGATTGCCCTTCTTTTCGTCAACTTCAGCGAGAGCAAGTGCGGTGTGCCGCTCTATTTCGAGAACTTGGGCATAACTGCCGCCTCCGGCTACGGGCTTGAGATGACCGACGCGTTCACAGGCGAGTGCATCGGAGTCAAGAAGGAGTTCATGCAGGTTCATCTCGAGGCGCACGACTGCGCCTGCTACATCTGCAAGCTGAAAAAATGACCTACTGCATCAAATGCTCAAAGCCTCTGACTAATGACGACATCGGCTTTCACCGCAAGATGATAAACCGCGGCGCTCGTGAGTGTATGTGCATAGAGTGCCTGTGCGAGCATTTCGGGCTGAGCGTCGAAAAGGCGCACGAAATGATTGAGCGGTTCCGTCAGTCGGGCTGCACACTGTTTAAATAGAAGAGGATCCGCCGCTGTAAAATAACCGGCAGCGGATCTTTTTTTGCTGTTATTTCTGGAAGGGCTTGATAGTATTATATAGACTATACACAGAAAAATCTCTTCTAATTGGAATAATAAAAGAAAAAACGCCAAGATTTTAGATTAAATCTCGGCGTTTTGTTTATTTTTTCTCAATTTCATAACAATTCTTTTTAGTAATGACGAGCACCAGAGGCGCTCATATATGCGATTTTTCGGGCAATGCGGTTTTTCGGGCTTTCCGTTTCTGTATATCTCATCAACGACGGCGATTATATCTTTTCGCCCGTGACCGCGCTCCCAGCCGCGGCAGTTGTCGCCGCAAATAATATAACTGTCGCCGTCAAAGCCGATAATGCGGTGGAGGACATACTCGCCGCGCACGCGGTAGAGGACGATGTCATATTTCTGCGGGTCGACAGAAGGCCTTACAAGGCGCACCGAGTCTCTACCCTCCTTTAAAAAGGGGAGCATACTGATGCCGATCGGCTCGATAACGACACTGCCCGCTGCGGCGATTAGCGTCTCATAGGATATCGGGCTGTTACCGTTCATATTATTCCTCAACAAAGCCGGCGGAGCGGATAATCTCGAGGAAGTCCGCAGTGTCCTTTGCGGCAACCTCGGCAGAGACCCCGTATTCGGCGCAGAGCGCGTCGGCAAGCGTCTCTTCGCTCGCGCCGTCGGCGAGCTTCTTCCAAAGGAATGCGCCCGTCTCGTTCAGGCGGAGCATACCGTCAAACTCCTTTTTTGTCTCGGGAGAGCCGGCGATAACCACAAAATCGGTGCCTATGGCTGTCATATAAAATCCGTCTTTTATTTTCATAGCAACCTCTTTATTCTATGCCGAAAATGCCGTCGTGCGCTGTCTGCGCGGCGCTTAACTCCATGTTGCAGCGCAGAAGGTAAAACGGAACGGTATTTATCAGCTTATTTGCAAAATCAAGATATTTCACCATGAGGCGGTGTTCCTCGGGCATAACGAGCTGCAAGAACAGGCGGCTCATTATTTCGCGGTTGTCCTCAAGGCGGGAAATCGAATTTTGTTCCGCGCGGTCGATGAAGCAGATGGCTTTCAGCGGAACGGTCTTGTTGCAGCCCCAATTTTCCTTTCCGCACCACGGCATACCGGACGCAAAGAAACAACCGGAGCGCAGGGTGAAGAGAGGCTTGTCGCCGTTGATTATCTCAATGCGGTCGCCGTAGAGGCGCTGCCAAAGCTTAATGTGTGTCGTCTTGCCCGTGCCGCTCGGCGCGGCGAAGGCCACACCCTGCCCGTCGAAAGCGATGAGCGCGGCGTGAAAGACGGCGGCGTCATAGTCAAGCACGGCGGCGCAGATTTTCTCCTGCACGGCGATGCTCTCCAAAAAGGCGTCAGAAAACACTTGAGAAGAGCCCAGAAAAAATTTTCTGAGCTCCTCTTTGTGTTCTTCATCGGCCCCGACTGAAAACAGCGGAGCCTCGTCGGTGAGGTACTCACTGCACACATCCGAAAGGTGAAGGTGTGTGCAGGAGATATCTACCGTCAAATCTGCAATTTTTATACTAAAATTGCTCAATTCTTTTTACCACAGCGGGCTGGCGTAAACGTCATTCTTGCCGATGGTGTTGCCCTTGTCCTGAGAATCGTCAATCGGGACGCTCTCAGCCTCAACCGAGCCGTCCGTAGACGGGACATCGGGCTGCGGGTCGGGCTTGGGCGTGGGCTTAAAGATCTTCTCAAAAAATTTCTTTATGGAATCTCCAATCTTCTTGAAGAAGTCCCTAATGCTTGCCGACTGGGCAACGGTTGAAGCGGAAGCTGCGAAGACAGGGGCAGCAACAGCAAAGCCGAGCGCCAGAACAAGTATCATAGCTATAACAGCTTTGAGTGTTTTTTTCATAGCGAACTCTTCTCCTTTCATAGAAGGCTTAAAGGTTTATTCACCTTATACCTGGTCGCCGTTCATGTCTCCGCCGTTTCTCTTGCCGTAGTTGTCATCGGTGCCTTCGCCGATGCTTATACGCGGAACCATTCTGACCTCTGCAAGACGAAACAGGAGGACTTCTGCGATAGGCTTTTCATAATTTTTCATAGTGCATATCTCCTATAGAATCTCAGGCTTCATCAAGCGGTGGGGGCGTCTGCATAGCAAGCGGCACGGGATTCACCGTAGAAGTAGGTGTTGCCCATCTTGGCATAAGGAGTTACGAAGTAAACGGTGTCCTTATTAGCATCGGTGATAACGATGTTGGTGTAGAACAGACCCGCATCCTTATAGCCTGCCTTGCCGTTCTGGCCTATAGTTACATTCTCTGCAAACTTGCTGTTCGCAGTGAAGGTCCACGTTGCATCTTCGATAGTGACGCTCTGGTTGCCGGAATAAGTTCCGCCAAGGAGCTTGTCAACATCGTAGTAGGTCTTTGCGGCGCCGGCAGTCCTGTTGACGCCGAGCTTCTCATAGACCTTACTCTTGACAACGAAGTCATAACCGCCCTCAACAGTGGGAGTGGCGTTGGTCGTCGAGATGACGAAGCCGATCTCGTCGAAATCAGGATATTGAGAGCCTGCGATGGCAACCAGACGAAGAAGGTCTGTAACCGAGCCGTCATCGTTCTGACGCTGAACGGTCTGGAACATGACATTGGAGACCTTCTTACGGGCCTCGGCGAGCTCTTCCTTGGTGTACCAAATAGCCGTCAGGGACGGGCAGGGCTGCGAGTTGATGTTGGGGTTGAAGATCTTGCTCAGATCTGCGGCAAAGTATCCGCGATAATCGAGCGTGCTGCCGTCAAGGCTGACTGTCTGACGCGCCACCTTATTGTCAAGAGTGACTACCTCGGGTCCGTACTCGTAGGAGGTATAGAACTGCCAGCCCTTGAAGTAAAGGTCTGTAAGCTCCTTGTTGGCGGAATCCTTTGAGATGGATGTCTGTGTTGCCAGTCTGTCTACATTAGAAAGGTTCAGGAAATAGTTGAGCTGCGCAATCTTGCCATATGCCGAATAGTCCGGAACGACCTTTGCGATATCTATAGTTCCCTTAGGCTTGTTGGCACCGTAGAAGGTGAAAGTCGAATCGGTAAGATTCTGGTCAAGGTTGTTCAGGAACGGGCTGACCGACGTTGTGAAGTTGCTGGTCGAAACCGAATCGTTAAGGGTGAACGAAGGCTGGTTCGACAGACCGTAATAGTGCTTATTCGCCTCGTCGAAGTTGACGGTGACATACATATTACGTGTATCGCTGTCAGTCTTACCGAAACGAAGAACGGGAGCTGCTTCGGTACCGAAGGTTGTGGTATCATAAACTACCTTGTAGTCTATGTACTTAGCCTGGAGATAAGACTTGTTCATTGTCTTCATTTCAGCAGTAAGCTGATATGAGCGCTGCGGGAAGTTAACGGTAGAGTTCATGAACTCACCGTTTTTAGGACGGAATTCCGAGTTATCGGGTGTCCAGTCGGGATCGCTTATTCTGTAAGAGGTATCCTTGTAGTAGGTCCAATAACCGCCGTTGGTTGCGATATCATATCCGGCATAGACTCCCTGTGTACCGGACGCCCAACGACTTGCGGGATACTCAACATCGTAGTTTATATATCCCTCATACGGAGAAGAATCTCTCTTGATACCGGGGTTAGATGTAGAGATAGCGGTAACTCTGTATCTGTCTTCCCAGTTATTTGAATTTGTAGCGCGAAGGTCGCAAATAGTTCTGCCCATATCATCCGTGTAATATGCCGGCAGAGTATAGTTGCTCTTCTCCCAGTTCTTATTGTTATCGTTTGCATAGAAGAACTGAATATCTCTTGCTGTGGGCTGTGCTACCGAATCACCCCAGAAGGAGGCGTCGAGGTTCTTGCCCGTTGCAACAATAACACGGTTGCCTGCACGGCTGCCTGCCTGGCCGAGGCCTCTCTCAGCCTCAACGGCAGAACCGTCGGCATTGACCATATTCCAATAGTTGACGCCGATCTTGGACTCGAACAGCGAGCCGCCCTTGTATATAACAGCTCCGTCGGGAAGATAAACGTCGTCGGAGGTATCCGAATAGGCATAGCCGTCGTTTACGTTTGAGTTAGTAGTGCCGTAATATACCCAACCGCCGGCGGGATCCGTATAGGTCGCACCTGCTCCGTTGGTATCGTCGGTTTTGTAAACTCTGTCATCAACGACCGTTCTGTTCTGCGTCCAGAAACGCCTGTAGTTTCTGATCGAATTAAACGCCATATGGCCGTTGGTGAGGAAGTCATAGTTATCGGTAATCCATGTACGCTCACCGACAACGAGCTTTCCGTTTTCGCCGACGCAAACGCCTGCGCCGTCGGAGGTTACCTTCATGTTATCATTAACGATAACGCTGCCGAAAATACCGCTTGTTCCATGAGCAACTTCCTCGGTTGCAATCTGAAGGTTATCGGTAAATCTGTCATCAAGACGGGTAATATAGGTCTTGGGACGCTGCTTAATACCCTTCTGTCCGCCGCCGTAGGTCTCGTTGCTGGTCTCTTCCCAATAATCAAGAACATAGAGCGCAAGGTCTGTGCCTGTGCCGGGAAGAGTCGCGGTCTTACCGTCGGAATAGGTTATTGTTCTCTGGCCTTCGGGAAGGTATTCGTCACGCATAATGTGGACTGTCGTCTTTGCGTCAGACTGTCTGGCCTCGGAGAAATCGTTGGAGGCAATCAGAGCATTCTTTATGTTGACGGTACCGTCATTATATATACCGCCGCCCTTAACTTCAATGGCGGAGTTTGTGGTATAAGAGGCCTTAACGATCTGGCCGCCGCAGGAATTGTTAACGACCTGCGGGAAGCTCTTCATCATTTCGATATTGGTGGAGGCCGAATCGGAGTCGGCGCCCTTTATGTTGCAGACAGCGCCGGTGCCGACATATATGCCCGCGCCGCTCGCGTGCGTTATACGGGATTTGGAGGAAGCATTGGTGCCGCCCTGAGCGTAAGCCGCGTTTTCTGTTATCTTACCGCCGGTCATATTGAAGACCGCGCCGGGGACAGTTACGGTAGCACCGTTCACAGTCTCTTCCTGAGAGCCCTCAAGGTAAATGCCGCCGCCTTCGGAATAAGCGTGATAAATTCTGTCATTGCCAGTGCTCCAGTTCTTGAAGAACGAGCGAGTGGCATTCTTGGAAACCTCGCCGCCGAACATATTGAACACGCCGCCGGCCTCAACGTAAACGCCGCCGCCCTTAGCATAGGAATCAACGTCGGTAGCAAAGATTCCTCTTTTGGGCTCCATAAATGCCTGGTTTCCGCTTATTTTACCGCTCTTAAGAGTAAATACGCCGCCGTTTTCAACATAGATACCGCCGCCGCGGGATTCTTTAACGTTTTCAACCCATGTTGATTTCGACTGATATTCGATATTGTACTTACCGGTGCTTGAAAGCCAACCCCACCAGCCGGTAGTATCTCTTACCGTCCAATCTTCATTGAACATTGCGTCACGGGTATGTTCGCTGTTATCCGTAGAAACAGTTTCCTTATAATACACGTTGCCCGTACCGCCGGAAATAGCACCGGTCTGCTCGGAGGAGAGGTCCACAACGGTCAAAGCGCCGCCCTTGTTGACCTTGATAGCGCTCATCTGGTACTGGGGAGTGCTGTCATACGGATTATAGACGCTGGCCTTCATGGTCTTGCCGTAGAGGTCGACGGTGATATCGGCATTCTCATTAACAGTAAGCATACGCTCGCTGTATTCGTAGCCTATCTTCTCGTCATAACCGGTTCCCTGTCCGGCCTTCGTGCCCATTCCGACATAATCCTGCATTCCCTTATCAACCAGGAAGCCGTTTTTCAGTTCGTCCTCCGTATAGCCGTAGAAGTATGCATTGGGATCGCTGACGTTAAACGGGGAGTTCGCCTGCGACATAAGCCATGCGAAATCATGGGTTTTCTTTTTACCGCTAACCCAATCGCCGCTCCGTTTCTCTTCAATCTTTGTTATTCTTGTGGTTGAATAGAGATACATCTTGGCCCAGTTGGTGCTGCCGCCGGTAATTTCATCGCTGTTGAAATAAGGCCTCTGAAGAGTTATGTCCGAAGTAAGACGGATATAAGTCTTCTCGCCGGTCTTATTTGCATTGTCAAACGCTTGCTTCAGTGATGCAAAATCGCCGACCTCTGTCCAAGTAACCCCGGCATATTCTGACGAATCTGCGAGGACACTGGCGGCAGGAATCATGATCGTTGCAACGAGCACTATGGCGACGAGCAGCGACACTATCTTGCCGACTTTTCTTGTCTTCATAATTATCACCTTTCTTTGAAAATTCTTGCGCCGGGCTTGCACGCATGGCGTGCAAAATCATCTTTTGCCCTTTTTTCTCTGCGGCGGCGTAAAGAGCAGCGCTGCCGCAACCGCAGAGGCACGGTTCATGCGAAAAGAGGCCACCTCTCCGCATACCTATACCACTACACTGTAACCTTATTTTACTCGCGCCTCTTTTGTTTGTCAACAGAAAAGTTCAAAATTTATATATATATTAGAAACGTTTTGTTTCTATAAACTTATTTTGTCATATTGCACAAAAATTTCCGAATAAGGATAAATTTCTAACGCTTTAATGTCCGAAATCGCAGGCGGAGAGGGGTGGATGATATTAATACGCCGCGTGGCCTGCGTTGTTTCGATGACGCTTACGGGCATAATGTAATGTCGTAAAAATTTACCTCCTACCTTCGCTACCTACCTTAGCGAAACATTTTATCTTTTACAGCGTTTCGGCATTTTCTTTTTATTTGAAAAAGAAAACGCCTGCAAAAGAAAAGCAAAACAGGGGGAAATCCCCCTGTACCCCCGCGAACGCCGCGCCGCAGTACATAGCTTGCTCTTTTCAGTAGGCAGCTCGGCACATTCGCCCGCAAACGCGCTGGAGCTTGAACGGGTGCGGGCTCGTGCGGCTTGCTGCGCAAGCCGTCCCCTCGCAATTTTCAGACAGCTTCTACCCCTGCGGCGCGGCTATCGGAACCTTGTGCATCGTGGTTTAGCGGGTCGTTTGCTTTACCCTTGCGCGGCAGCGGGTCGTCGGGTCGCCGACCCCTACAAAAAAATTGCAAAACACATCTACAGCCCCTAAACCGTCAATCACCGCTCGGCTATCACGCGCCACCGCTCGCACAGATCGGCGAGGCTGTATGCGGCGTTGGCGGGGCTGGTGGACGGGAGCGCGGTTATGGGGATATCGGTCTGCGGCAGGATGAATTTTTCATAGAGCCGCGCGGCGGTTTTGCCGTTTGCGAAAACGCGGTCTATGCCGCTGCTATATAGAAATGTATATATGTCGTTCGGGCGGACGTTCTTCATACTACTGTCGCTCGAACCGTTTATCTCGCAGCTCTGCGCGACATCCCAAAGCGCAACTCCGCAGTCGAGCAGCAGTTTCTTTTTCTCCTCCGTGCTCTGCGGCACGGGCGAGGAAAACACCTCGGAGAGCACCCTCCAAAAGCGGTTCTGCGGGTTGCCGTAATAGAATCCCTGCTCGCGCGACTTCACCGACGGAAACGAGCCGAGGACGAGCACGCGCGAACGCCCGTCAAAAACGGGGTCAAAGGTATGATAAAGTATTTCCGACATATGTCCTCCTGTTTTTTCAAAAAACTCTTGCCGTATGCAAACGGACTATATATAATAAAGGTATATAATTATAGGGATGTGAAAAGATGAAAAAGATCAAGCTTATCGAAGAATTCAAAGCGTTTATCTCAAAGGGAAACGTCGTTGACATGGCAGTCGGCGTTGTAGTCGGCGGCGCGTTCGGCAAGATAGTCACTTCGCTCGTCTCCGACCTCATCATGCCGCTCGTCGGACTTGCGACAGGCGGCGGCAGCCTCAAGGATATGTTCCTTGTCCTCGGCAGCCACGAGGGCTTCGACCCCGCGAAATACACAACCCCCGCGCTCGCGGCCGAGGCCGGATATGCCACGCTCAACTACGGCAACTTCATCCAGACCGTTCTCGACTTCCTGATAATCGCGCTCGCCATCTTCCTCGTCATAAAGCTCATGGCAACGGCGAAATCGAAGCTCATACACGAAAAGCCCGAGGAGCCCGAGCCCAAAACGGAAAAGACCTGCCCGTTCTGCTGCACCGAGATTCCCATCGACGCGGTGAAATGCCCGCACTGCACGAGCGACCTGCCCGAAGATGAAACGGAAGCGGAAAAGGAATAAGGCGAATACATAGCAAGAAGGACTGCCCATATGAGCAGTCCTTTTGTTTTTAACCCTTCCGTCACGGTCCGCGGCCGCGCCGCCTCCCTGCACGAGAGAGGCTCAGAGGGTCATAATGTAAGCCGTCAGAAGCCTATTATCAGGCCGCCCTTTTCGGCGTAGTAGCTGCAAAGACCGCGCGCGTGGACTATCTTGACCTCCGCCTTATCCCAGACGGACTGGATAGCCGACTTGACGCTCTCGGCGAACTCCGCGTTGCGGCAGTGGCTGATAACAACCTTGCCGCAGTTATAGCCGCGCTCCTTCATGTCGTCGATAATCGCATCGAGCGCCTTTTTGCTTCCGCGTATCTTCTGCTTTATCTCGATAGTGCCCTGCTTGCTTCCTATGCCGATGCCCCAGAAGCCGAGCTTGTTTGCGACAAAGCCGACTATCTTGCTCATGCGGCCGTTCTTGACGAGGTTGTTGAATGACGAGAGCGCGAAAACAATGTGAGTATGGTTGGAATAGAGCTCCGCCTTGCTGACAACGGTATCAAAGTCCGCGTCGGACTCGATAATCTCGCAGATCTTTTTGACGAGCAGCACCATCTCGGGACCCGTCGAACGCGAATCGATAACAGCGATTTTCTTGTCGGGCTGATTCTCGAGCACCATGTCCTTTGCGGCGCACGCGCTGTTGTAGCTGCCCGAAAGCTTGCTCGAAATCGTTATGGCGATAACGTTGCCCTCCTGCTCGAACTTCTCGAGCCACGCATGGGGCGACGGGCACGCCGTATGGCTCGCCTGAGCACAGGCATCCATCGAGTCGATCATTCCGTCTACATCGAGGTTTTGGTCGTCAATAAAGTTTTCGTCTCCTACGCTGATAGTGAACGGCACGGACGAGAACACGATGTTCTCATGGTCCTTGTCAAAGCCGAACATATCGCAGCTTGAATCGGTAACAATGTTCCATTTCATAATTAATTCTCCTCCCTTTTCTTCACAATTTTGCTGTTTAATCTACCGATTTTCCGATATTTTGGTGGTTTAAATTTTATTATATAGGTATGGCTCTCGCAATGTCAATACATTTTAGCAATTAATAAAATAATTCACAAACACTTCATTTATGATTTACGCTCCCGCGCCTTGACAAAGAGCCCCGCTGTTGGTATAATAAATCGAATCAATTTTTAAGCGGTACAGAGATGCCGGCAAGATTGGTGATGAATACGGAGAGTCGGTCTGTCCCGGCGTTCTTTGCATACACGGTCTTGCGGGAAAGCAGGACTTTTTCTTTTATAAGGAGACGCAGAAATGACCCACGACTACGCTTACAGATACGAAGAAATAAAGGCCTTTGCGGAAAAATTTCTTGCCGACGAAGGTCGTTTGTCCGCTGTTGAAAATTATATTATTGTCCCCGGTCTTTGTGATGTTCACGTGCATTTCAGAGAGCCGGGTTTTTCTTATAAAGAAACCATTGCGTCCGGCTCGGCGGCCGCGGCACACGGAGGCTACACGGCGGTCTGCACCATGCCGAACCTCTCGCCCGTGCCCGACTGTGCGGAGCACCTGAAAGCTCAACTCGACGCGATAGATAAGAGCGCTGTGATTGAGGTCATCCCCTACGGCGCGATAACCGTCGACGAAAAGGGCGAGGAGCTCTCCGATATGGAGAGCATGGCGGATAAGGTCTGCGCATTCTCCGACGACGGCAGAGGCGTGCAGAACGACGGCATGATGAGAGAGGCGATGGCGAAAGCCAAAAGACTCGGAAAGATAATCGCCGCCCACTGCGAGGACAACTCCCTGCTCTTCGGCGGCTACGTCCACGACGGCGAATATGCGAAGGCTCACGGTCACAGGGGCATTTCAAGCGAGAGCGAGTACAGACAGATCGAACGCGACCTGCGACTCGCCGAGGAGACGGGCTGCGCCTACCACGTCTGCCACATTTCAACAAAGGAGAGCGTCGAGCTGATAAGGCAGGCTAAGGCACGCGGGGTCGACGTAACAAGCGAGACAGCGCCGCACTATCTCGTGCTCTGCGACGAGGATATGCAGGAGGACGGGCGCTTCAAGATGAACCCGCCGCTGAGAAGCCGCGAAGATAAGCAGGCGCTCATCGAGGGCATAAAGGACGGCACGATAGACATGATAGCGACCGACCACGCGCCGCACAGCGCGGAGGAAAAGGGGCGCGGGCTCGAAAAGAGCCTCATGGGAGTTGTCGGACTCGAAACGGCGTTCCCGGTGCTCTACACCGAGCTTGTGAAGAAAAATATAATAACGCTCGAAAGGCTCGTTGAGCTGATGAGCTTCAAGCCGAAGGAGCGCTTCGGGATAGACACGGGCTGCGATTTTGCGGTGTTCGGCATAGACGAGCCGTATAAAACAGATCCGAATGAATTTCTTTCTATGGGACGCGCCACGCCGTTCGCGGGGCGCGAGGTGTTCGGCAGATGTCTGCTGACGGTGCACGGCGGCAAGGCGGTTTACAAGGCGGAGGCAATTAAATGAGACAGGGTATTTTCAAGATAACTTCAAACGAAAAAATCGCGCGTGATATATTCAAAATGACGCTCTCGGGCGACACCTCGGCGATAACCGCGCCGGGTCAGTTCGTGAACATAAAGCTCGACGGGCTCTTTCTGCGCCGTCCCATCTCGGTCTGCGACTGCGTCGGAGATAATTTGACGCTGATATATAAGGCAGTCGGGCGCGGCACGGAGCAGATGAGCCGCATGAAAAACGGCGATGAGCTTGACCTTTTAACGGGGCTGGGCAACGGCTACAATACCCGGACAAGCGGAGACAGTCCCCTGCTTATCGGCGGCGGAGTAGGCGTTCCGCCGATGTATATGCTCTGCAAAAAGCTCGTTGCCGAGGGCAAAAAAGTCACTGTCGTGCTCGGCTTCAACTCAAAGGACGATGTGTTCTGTGAGGACGAATTCAAGGCGCTCGGCGCCGATGTGCATATATCAACCGCCGACGGCACTTACGGCAAAAAGGGCTTTGTCACGGACGTTATAAAAAATCTGCAATACACATTCTTCTACACCTGCGGACCCGAACCGATGTTCCGCGCAATGCATAAAATGATGAAAACTCTCGGGCAGTACAGCTTCGAGGAGCGCATGGGCTGCGGCTTCGGCGCGTGCATGGGCTGCTCCTGCAAGACGCTCACGGGCAACAAGAGGATCTGCAAGGAAGGTCCCGTAATGGAAAGCGAGGAGATAATATGGGCAGACTGAGCGTAAATTTATGCGGCGAGGAGCTTGACAATCCCGTTATCCCGGCGTCCGGCACCTTCGGCTACGGCTACGAGTTTGCGGAGCTCTATGACATAAACTGCCTCGGAACTTTTTCGTTCAAGGGCACGACAAAGGAGCCGCGCTTCGGCAATCCCACGCCGAGAATAGCGGAGTGCACCGCCGGCATGATAAACGCCGTCGGGCTCCAGAATCCCGGAGTGGACAAGGTTATAAGCGAGGAGCTCCCGAGGCTCAAGAAATGCTTTAACAAAAAAGTCATGGCGAATGTCAGCGGCTTTTCGGTCGACGAATATGCCTACACCTGCGAAAAGCTCGACAGTCAGGAGCAGGTCGGCTGGCTCGAGGTCAACGTCAGCTGTCCGAACGTGCACGGCGGCGGAATGAGCTTCGGCACAGATCCCCGCGCGGCGGCAGAGGTCACCAAAGCCGTCAAGGCGGTCACGAAAAAGCCGGTTATCATAAAGCTCTCTCCCAACGTCACCGATATAGTGAGCATCGCGAAGGCCTGCGAGGATGCGGGCGCGGACGGAATAAGCCTCATAAACACCCTGCTCGGCATGAGAATAGACCTGAGAACAAAGAAGCCAGTGATCGCAAACACCATGGGCGGCTTCTCCGGCAGCGCGATATTCCCCGTGGCGCTCAGAATGGTATATCAGGTCTCGTCGGCGGTCAATATCCCGGTAGTCGGCATGGGCGGCGTATCGTCCGCCGAGGATGTTATAGAAATGATGCTCGCCGGGGCGACGGCGGTCGAAATCGGCGCCGCAAATCTCGTTGACCCGTTCATATGCAAAAAAACAGTCGAATCCCTGCCCGCCGCTGCGGACAAGTATAATATAAACGAACTCAAGGACATCATAGGAGGAGCACACAATGGGTAAAGACGTAATAATCGCCTGCGACTTTGCAGACAAGGAGACCGCGCTGAGCTTTCTCGACAAATTCGAGGGCAGAAAGCCGTTTGTCAAGATAGGCATGGAGCTGTTCTACGCCGAGGGGCCGCAGATAGTGCGCGAGATAAAGGCGCGCGGACACAAAATCTTCCTCGACCTCAAGCTTCACGATATCCCGAACACGGTTAAAAAGAGCATGGCCGTGCTCTCAAGGCTCGACGTCGATATGTGCAACCTCCACGCCGCGGGCACCTCACGCATGATGGAGGCGGCTCTCGAAGGGCTGACCCGCCCGGACGGCACGCGTCCCCTGCTCATCGCCGTAACGCAGCTCACCTCCACCGACCAGGAAGCAATGGATCGCGATCTGCTGATAAAAGAGCCGATAGATAAGGTAGTCATGCACTACGCCGAGACCGCGAAGAATGCGGGGCTTGACGGCGTTGTCTGCTCCCCGCTCGAGGCGCGGAAGGTTCACGAGGTTTGCGGCGAAAGGTTTTTGACCGTCACTCCCGGCGTGCGCTTTGCGGACGGCGACATAGGCGACCAGAAGCGCGTCATGACACCCGAGCAGGCGAAGAAAATAGGCTCCGACTACATCGTTGTCGGCAGGCCGATAACCGCCGCGCCCGACCCCGTTGCAGCATACGAGAGATGCATAAAAGAATTTGTTGACTGAGGAGAATGAAAAATGACTGAAATCAGTAAAAAAATCGCAAAGGATCTTCTTAAAATACAGGCTGTGTTTCTCAGCCCCGATAAGCCGTTCACATGGGCGAGCGGAATAAAAAGCCCCGTCTACTGCGACAACCGTTTGACGCTCACCGCGCCCGAGGTTCGCACGGATGTTGAAAACGGGCTCAAGGCTCTTATCGAAGAAAATTATCCCGACGCGGAGGTGCTCATGGGCACCTCGACCGCCGGCATTGCCCATGCCGCCATAACCGCGCACCTCATGGGACTTCCCATGGGCTATGTCCGCTCCGGCAACAAGGATCACGGCAGGCAGAACCGCATTGAGGGCAAGCTCGAAAAGGGTCAGAAGGTTGTAGTCGTCGAGGATCTTATCTCGACGGGCGGCAGCGTTATCGACGTTGTTGACGCTCTGCGCGAGGCGGGCGCCGAAGTGCTCGGAATAGTCAGCATATTCACCTACGGAATGCAGAAGGGTCTTGACAGACTCGCAGCGGCCGCGGTCAAAAATATCAGCCTCACCAACCTCGACGTGCTCTCCGAAGTTGCGGCAGATGAGGGCTATATAAAGCCCGAGGATGTGAGCCGCCTTATCGCCTTCCGCAACAATCCCTCGGACGAGAGCTGGATAGGCGGTGCAAAATGAGGAGCATAGTAAATATCCTCGACCTCTCCGCAGAGGAGATTGACCGGCTTATAGCGGTTGCCGACGATATAGCGGCGCAGCCCGAAAAATATAACGAGGTCTGCCGCCACAAGATTCTCGCAACGCTGTTTTTTGAGCCCTCGACGCGCACGAGACTCAGCTTCGAGAGCGCGATGCTCTCGCTCGGCGGTCAGGTCATCGGTTTCTCCGGCGCGGGCTCCAGCTCCGCCTCGAAGGGCGAGACTCTCGCCGACACGATAGAGGTAGTCAACGGCTACGCAGACATAATCGCCATGCGCCACCCGAAGGAGGGGGCTCCCGTGGTAGCGTCGATGCACACGGCTGTGCCGCTGATAAACGCGGGAGACGGCGGACATTTTCATCCCACGCAGACGCTCGCCGACCTGCTGACCATCCACCGCGAAAAGGGTACGTTTGATAACCTCACGATAGGTCTCTGCGGCGATTTGAAATACGGCAGAACGGTCCACTCGCTCATAGCGGCGATGACGAGATACAAAAATGTAAAGTTCGTTCTCATCTCCCCCGAGGAGCTTCGCCTGCCGCAGTTCGTCACGGACGAATATCTCGAGGGCAGCGGGCTTCAATATGAGGAGTGCCGCTCGCTCGAAGAGGCGATGCCCAAGCTCGATATACTCTATATGACCCGCATCCAGCGCGAGCGCTTCACGGACGAAGCGGAGTATCAGAGGCTAAACGGCATATATGTCCTCGACAAAGAAAAGATGAGCCTTGCAAAGAGCGATATGTGCGTTCTGCACCCCCTGCCGCGAATCAACGAGATAACGCCCGAAGTGGACTCCGACCCGCGCGCAAAATATTTCGAGCAGACGCGCTGCGGCAGGCTCATGCGCATGGCTCTGATAATGAAGCTGCTCGGGCTTATCCCCGATGAGGGTCAGCCCGAAAAGGCGGAGGAACCGAAATATATATATGACAAATATAAGTGTGACAATCCCGCCTGCATAAGCGTGTGCGAGCCGGGCATAAGAAGCATTTTTAAGACTTTTGACGCAAACGGCGGCGCGTGCAGATGCATTTATTGTGACAAAGAGCGAAAGTGAGAAAGTTCTCCTCTGCGCCTTGACTGAGAGCCCTTGTATTTGGTATACTTTTAGATACAGTACAGATGAGTTTTCTGCGACTGACGGATTATTGCAGAGCACTGCAAGGGAACAGAAAAACTCTTTTTCGGCCGACCGTCTGGGCACACTTGAGACACCCTCTCTAAGTGTGCCCTTTTTGATTTTTCAGGAGGTATAAAATGAAGAAAGTCGGTATAGTAATGGGCAGCGACAGCGACCTGCCCATCATCAGAAAAGCGACAGACACCCTGCGCGCGCTCGGCATTCCGTTTGAAGCGCACGTCTATTCCGCACACAGAACACCCGATGAGGCCATGTCCTTTGCCCGCTCGGCAAAGGACAACGGCTTCGGAGTCATTATAGCCGCCGCAGGCATGGCGGCGCATCTCGCCGGAGCTGTTGCGGCGAACACCACCCTGCCCGTTATAGGCATACCCTGCAAATCCAATACCCTCGACGGCATTGATGCCCTCCTTTCCACAGTACAGATGCCCTCCGGCATACCCGTGGCGACCGTTGCGATAAACGGAGGAGCCAATGCCGCTTTGCTTTCGGCTCAGATACTCGCGCTCGGCGAGCCGGAGCTTGCAAAGAAGCTTGAAGCTAAACGCGCCGCCGACGCAAAGGCCGTCCTCGAAAAGAACGCCGCCGTTTCGGCAGAACTTAACTCGGAGGTTTAAAGAATGAACGAGATATCAAGGTCCGATGTATACGCCGACGCGGGCGTTGACATAACCGCGGGCTACAAGGCAGTCGAGCTGATGAAAAGGCACATCGCGCGCACCCTCACTTCCGGCGTCTGCTCCGATGTGGGCGGCTTCGGCGGTCTGTTCGAATTAGACCTGACGGGCATAACAAAGCCCGTGCTCGTCAGCGGCACAGACGGAGTGGGCACAAAGCTCAAGCTGGCCTTTCTCATGAACAAGCACGACACCGTCGGCATAGACTGCGTGGCAATGTGCGTCAACGACATAATTTGCAGCGGCGCAAAGCCCCTGTTCTTCCTCGATTACATCGCCTGCGGCAAGAACTATCCCGAGAGGATAGCCGATATCGTCAGCGGCGTCTGCGAGGGCTGCGTGCAGTCCGGCGCGGCGCTCATCGGCGGCGAGACCGCCGAGATGCCCGGCTTCTATCCGATAGACGAATACGACCTCGCGGGCTACTGCACGGGCGTAGTTGACAAGGATAAGATCATCGACAACAAGACCATGACCCCCGGCGATGTGATAATCGCGCTCCCCTCGAGCGGCGTTCATTCAAACGGCTTCTCGCTCGTGAGAAAGGTTTTCGACGTTGAAAACAGCGACATAACTCTCCCCGTTGACTCCCTCGGCGGCAAGAGCATAGGCGAGACCCTGCTCACGCCGACAAAGATATATGTAAAGCCCGTTTTGGCTCTGCTCGAAAAGATAAAGGTCAAGGGCATATCCCACATCACGGGCGGCGGCTTCTACGAGAATATACCGAGAAGCATTCCCGACTCGCTTGGCGCTAAAATCGACCGCTCGGCTATAAAGGTTCTGCCGATATTCGACCTCATCGCCAAGACCGGAAACATCTGCGAGCGCGATATGTTCAACACCTTCAACATGGGCGTGGGCATGAGCATAGTCGTTTCAAAGGACGACGCCGACGAGGCGCTCAACATACTCGGAGCGGCCGGCGAAGAGCCCTATATCATAGGCGAGATAGTCTCCTCTGAGCAGAAAATAGAGATATGCTGACGGTGCTGAGAGGCTCGGCAACCGCTCGGCGGAGCACTTCCGCCGGCACTGACTCTTATCGGAGGGCTGAAAAAATGAAATCAAACAAGGCTGAAATAGCGGTTTTTGTCTCCGGCGGCGGCACGAATCTTCAGGCTCTTATCGACGCGCAGAAAAGCGGGATAATCGAGCACGGCGAGATAAAAATGGTCATCTCGAGCAACCCCGGCGCTTACGCGCTCGAGCGCGCGGAGAAAGCCGGGATAAAGGGCGTTACGGTCAGCAAGAAGGAGCTCGGCAGTCAGGCGGCCGTCGAAGAAAAAATAACCGAAATACTTGAAGAGAACAATATAGACTTGATAATCCTCGCGGGCTATATGAGCATACTGAGCGCGGACTTCACGCGCAGATACGAGCGCAGGATAATCAACGTTCATCCGTCGCTCATCCCGTCGTTCTGCGGCGAGGGCTTCTACGGGCTTCGCGTCCATGAGGCGGCGCTTAAAAAGGGCGTCAAGGTGACGGGCGCAACGGTTCATTTCGTCAACGAGATACCCGACGGCGGCGAAATCATCATGCAAAAGGCGGTCAGGGTTCGGGACGGCGACACGCCCGAAACGCTTCAAAAGAGAGTCATGCGCCTCGCCGAATGGAAAATACTCCCGGCGGCGGCGGAAAAAATATCGGACGAAATAGTCCGAAAAAAAGCGGAGGAAAAATAATGGATATTTACGCAGTCAACGACATAGCAAAGCTCATCGAGGGCAATTCCTACGTAGGCAGAGGCATCGTCATCGGCAAGAGCGCCGACAGCAAAAATGCCTGCACCGCATATTTCATCATGGGCCGTTCGGCAAACAGCCGCAACCGCATATTCGCAGAGCGCGGCGGCGTGCTCTACACCGAGCCGTTCGACGCTTCGAAGGTCGAGGACCCGAGCCTCATTATTTACGCCGCAGTCAGAAACTTTGAAAATAAAATTATAGTCACAAATGGCGACCAGACGGACACCGTCAACGACGCTTTAAAAGTCGGCGGCTCTTTTAAGAGCGCACTTGAGACACGCGAATTCGAGCCGGACGCTCCGAACTTCACCCCCAGAATCAGCGGAATGCTGACCTTCAAAAACGGGGATTTCACATATGAGATGAGCATTCTCAAGAGTGCGGACGCCGAGGGCAGCGCTTGCAACAGATACACCTTCTCCTACTCCCCTCTCGCGGGTCTCGGCCACTTCATCCACACCTATATCTGCGACGGTAACCCCATCCCGACCTTCCAGGGCGAGCCCGAGAGAGTCGCCGTTCCGAACGATATTGACGAGTTCACCTCATCGCTTTGGAACGCGCTCGACGAGGATAACAAGATTTCGCTCTATGTCAGATACACCGACCTCTCGACCGGCGAAGAGGACAGCAGGCTCATAAACAAGAACGCTTAAAAAGGAGAATAAAAATGAAAGAATTCGAGCTTAAATACGGATGCAACCCCAACCAGAAGCCCTCCCGCATCTATATGGCGGACGGCAGTGAGCTGCCCATTGAAATTCTCTGCGGCAGACCCGGATACATAAACTTCCTCGACGCTTTCAACTCCTGGCAGCTTGTCAAGGAGCTCAAAGAAGCCCTCGGCCTCCCCGCCGTGACCTCGTTTAAGCACGTCAGCCCCACCTCGGCGGCAGTCGGCATCCCGCTCTCCGACAAGCTCAAGAGAGCCTGCTTCGTCGATGACATTGAGGGGCTTGACGACTCCCCGCTCGCCTGCGCCTATGCTCGCGCACGCGGCACGGACAGAATGTGCTCGTTCGGCGACTGGGTAGCCCTCTCCGATGTCTGCGACGTGACGACCGCAAAGATGATAAAGCGCGAGGTCTCCGACGGCATCATCGCCCCCGGCTATGAGCCCGAGGCTCTCGAGATTCTCAAGTCCAAGCGCAAGGGCAACTACAATATAGTAAAAATCGACCCCGACTACGTTCCCGAGGAGACGGAGCGCAAGCAGGTCTACGGCATAACCTTCGAGCAGGGCAGAAACAACTTTAAGATAAACAGAGAGCTGCTCACAAATATTGTCACTGAGAACAAAGACCTCCCCGACAGCGCGGCTCGCGATCTCATAATCTCGCTCATAACGCTCAAATATACGCAGTCGAACTCCGTTTGCTACGCGGTTGACGGTCAGGCTATCGGCGTCGGCGCAGGTCAGCAGTCGAGAATCCACTGCACACGCCTTGCGGGCACAAAGGCCGACACATGGTTCTTACGCCAGCACGAAAAAGTCCTGAACCTCCCCTTCAAGGATTCGATAGGCCGCCCCGACAGGGACAATGTCATTGACGGCTACATCAACAGAAACGAAGAGGATGTCTGCGCCGAGGGCAACTGGCAGAAGTATTTCACCTCCCGCCCCGAGCCGCTTACCGACGAGGAAATCAAGGCATATCTCGCCTCTATAGACGGCGTATCGCTCGGCTCGGACGCGTTCTTCCCGTTCGGCGACAACATCGAGAGAGCAAAGCGCAGCGGAGTTAAATATATCGCAGAGCCCGGCGGTTCCATCCGCGACGACCTTGTTATAGAGTGCTGCGACAAATACGGCATGGTCATGGCGTTCACCGGTATGCGCCTGTTCCACCATTGACGGAGGGAATAAGATGAACATTCTGGTAGTAGGCTCCGGCGGAAGAGAGCACGCCGTTATAAAAAAGCTCAGAGAGAATACAGAAGTTAAAAAGATATACGCCCTGCCCGGAAACGGCGGCATCGCCGCAGACGCAGAGTGCGTCAGCATAGGCGCCACCGACCTTGACGGCATTGCGGAATTTGCGAAGAACAATCAGATAGATTACGCGGTTGTCACGCCGGACGACCCGCTCGTGCTCGGCTGCGTGGACAGACTCGAGAGCCTCGGCATACCCTGCTTCGGCCCGCGCAAAAACGCGGCGATAATCGAGGGCAGCAAGGTTTTTTCAAAGAACCTGATGAAAAAATACGGCATACCCACAGCACGGTACGAGGTCTTTGACAGCGCGGAGGACGCGCTCGCCTATCTCGACTCCGCACCCGTGCCTACAGTCATAAAGGCGGACGGTCTCGCTCTCGGCAAGGGCGTTATAATCGCCGCAACGCGCGACGAGGCAAAGGACGCAGTCGTTGAAATCATGCGGGACAAGAAGTTCGGCAAGAGCGGCGACAGCATAGTTATAGAAGAATTTCTGACAGGCCCCGAGGTGTCGGTGCTCTCGTTCACGGACGGCAAGACGGTAGTTCCGATGGTGTCGTCCATGGATCACAAGCGCGCGCTCGACAACGACGGGGGACTGAACACCGGCGGCATGGGCACAGTCGCCCCGAACCCCTATTACACAGAGGAAATCGCCGAGAGGTGCATGAAAGAGATATTCCTGCCCACGGTAAACGCGATGAACGCGGAGGGCAGAACCTTCAAAGGCTGCCTTTATTTCGGGCTTATGCTCACGGAAAACGGTCCGAAGGTCATCGAATACAACTGCCGCTTCGGCGACCCCGAGACTCAGGTCGTGCTCCCCCTGCTCAAAAGCGACCTGCTCACCGTCATGCAGGCGGTGACAAACGGCACACTCTCGGAAACTCCCGTTGAATTTTCAAGCGGGAACGCCTGCTGCGTGGTCATGGCCTCAAAGGGCTATCCCGTGGCATACGAAAAGGGCTATGAAATCGATATCCCCGATGAGATAAAGGACAGCGTTTATGTCGCGGGCGCCGCGAAAAAAGACGGCCGCCTCGTTACAAGCGGCGGCAGAGTTCTCGGAGTTACGGCAGTTGAGGACACGCTCGAAAAGGCTGTCTCCTCGGCATATAAAAAGGTAGAAAAGATTCACTTTGACAACGCCTTTTACAGGCGCGACATCGGCGCGAAAGCGCTCGCCGCAACGGAGGAAAAGTAAATGGTATACAGAGTATTCGTCGAAAAGAAAAAAGAGCTCGCTCAGGAGGCTAAAGCCCTGCTCGGCGAGGCAAGAGACCTGCTCGGAATCAAGAATCTCACCGATGTGCGCGTTATCAACCGCTACGATGCGGAAAACATCACGCCCGAGCTCTTCGATTATGCGAAGCGCACCGTGTTCTCCGAGCCCCAGCTCGACATTGTGTCGGACAGCATCGAGATAAACGGCAAGTGCTTTGCCGTCGAATTCCTGCCCGGTCAGTTCGACCAGCGCGCCGACTCTGCGGCTCAGTGCATACAGATAATCTCGCAGGGCGAGCGCCCGCTGATACGCACGGCGAAAATATACATCCTCATCGGCGACATCACCGATGCCGACGCACAGAGGATAAAAAAATATGTCATCAACCCCGTCGAGGCGCGCGAGGCGAGCCTCGAAAAGCCCGAGACTCTCGCAGTTAAATACGACATTCCGACCGAGGTCAGAACTCTTGACGGCTTCATCGGGCTTGACAGGGCTGGGCTTGAGAATTTCGTTAAGCAGTACGGGCTCGCCATGGACGCGGACGATATCGCGTTCTGCCGGGATTATTTCAAATCCGAGCACCGCGACCCGACTATAACCGAGATACGCATGATAGACACCTACTGGTCCGATCACTGCCGCCATACTACTTTCCTTACTGTCATAGACAGCGTGAAGTTTGAGGACGAGCTGCTGCAAAAGACCTACGACGAATATCTTGCGGTCAGAAAAGAATTAGGCCGCACAAAGCCGATATGCCTTATGGATCTTGCGACTATAGCGGTCAAGCATCTCAAGAAGCACGGCAAGCTCGACCGCCTCGACGAGTCCGAGGAGATAAACGCCTGCACGGTGAAAATCGATGTAGATGTTGACGGCGTAACGGAGCCGTGGCTTCTGCTCTTTAAAAACGAGACGCACAACCATCCGACGGAGATAGAGCCCTTCGGCGGCGCGGCCACCTGCATAGGCGGCGCTATACGCGACCCGCTCTCGGGGCGCTCGTATGTCTACGGCGCTATGCGCGTAACGGGCGCGGCCGACCCGCTAAAACCCATTGACGAGACGATAAAGGGCAAGCTGCCGCAGAGAAAAATCGTCACTACCGCGGCGGCGGGCTATTCCTCATACGGCAATCAGATAGGCCTTGCCACCGGCATAGTCGACGAGATATATCATCCCGGCTACGCCGCCAAGAGAATGGAAATCGGCGCAGTAATAGCGGCAACGCCCGCGGAGAACGTGCGCCGCGAGGTACCCGCTCCCGGAGACATTGTCATCCTGCTCGGCGGCTCGACCGGACGCGACGGCTGCGGCGGAGCTACCGGCTCCTCGAAGTCCCACACCGTCGAATCGCTCGAAAGCTGCGGCGCCGAGGTTCAAAAGGGCAATGCCCCCGAGGAGAGAAAGCTCCAGAGGCTCTTCAGAAATAAAGACGCCTGCCTGATGATCAAGCGCTGCAACGACTTCGGCGCGGGCGGCGTATCGGTTGCCATAGGCGAGCTCGCGGACGGACTCGAGATAGACCTCAATGCAGTGCCGAAAAAATACGAGGGTCTCGACGGCACGGAGCTTGCTATAAGCGAGAGCCAGGAGCGCATGGCGGTCGTTGTCGAGCCGCACAATGTTGATGCTTTCCTCGCGCTGGCAAATAAAGAAAATCTTCAGGCTGTGCCCGTGGCGCAGGTCAAGGCCGAGCCGAGGCTCGTCATGAACTGGAACGGCAAAAAGATAGTCGATATCAGCCGCGAATTCCTGAATTCCAACGGCGCGGACAAGCATATAGACATCACCCCCGAAGCACCCTCTCTCAAAGAAAAGAAAATTTCCGGCTCGTTTAAGGATAACTACTCCGCTTTGGCTTCCGACCTCAACATCTGCTCAAAGCGCGGCCTTTCCGAGCGCTTCGACTCAACAATAGGCGCGGGCACTGTGCTCATGCCGTTCGGCGGAAAGCATCAGCTGACCCCCATTCAGGCGATGGTGCAGAAGATCTCGGTCGAGAAGAAGCACACAGACGACTGCTCACTCATGGCGTTCGGCTACAATCCGTTTGTAACAGAGCAGAGCCCCTATCACGGCGCATATCTCGCGGTTATAGAGTCTGTCTGCAAGCTCATCGCTTCGGGCGCGGAATTTAAAGATGTATATCTCACCTTCCAGGAATATTTTGAGCGCCCCGGCAGGGACGGCAAACGCTGGGGTCAGCCTTTAGCCGCGCTTCTCGGCGCATTCAAGGCGCAGATGGAGCTCGGAATCGGCTCGATAGGCGGCAAGGACTCGATGAGCGGCTCGTTTGAGGATCTCGACGTTCCGCCCACCCTCGTCTCGTTCGCCGTAACTACCGAAAAGACCTCCTCGATAGTCTCGCCCGAATTCAAGAGCGCCGGACACAAAGTCGTTTTCATTGCCCCCGAATCTGACGAAAACGGTCTGCCGAAAACCGATTCGCTTTTGGACGTTTTCTCCCGCGTTACCGAGCTTCTGCGCTCCGGCAAGGCGGCAGCCTGCTACACCCCCGGCATGGGCGGCATAGCGGAGGCCGTAATGAAGATGGCGTTCGGCAACGGCATAGGCTTCGAATACAGCGGCGACATCACGCTCGAAAAGATATTCTCCCTGAGCTATGCGGGCTTCATTCTTGAGCTTGCCGACGGCGCAGAGGAAGTCGGCACGCTTCTCGGTCATACGAACGACAGCGGTCTGATAAGCCTCAGCGGCGAGAGCATAGCGCTTTCGGAGCTTCTCAGAACATACGAGGACAAGCTTGAGAGCGTCTACAGCTGCAACATAGAAAACGCCGGCAAGGGTGCGGAGAACTTCTCCTATAAGGTCTCGGAGCGCAAGGCTCCCGCCGTAAAGGCCGCAAAGCCGCGCGTGCTCATTCCTGCATTCCCCGGCACAAACTGCGAATATGACAGCGCAAAGGCAGTCGGCGACGCGGGCGCAGAGCCCGAGATAATAGTTATAAACAACCTCAGCGCGGACGGCATCAGCCGCAGCGTCGAAAAATTTGCAAACGAGCTTCGCTCCTCGCAGATGATATTTATCCCCGGCGGCTTCTCCGGCGGCGACGAGCCCGACGGAAGCGGCAAGTTCATCACGGCGTTCTTCAGAAATGCCGCGATAAAAGAGGGAGTTACCAACCTGCTCGAAAACAGGGACGGTCTCATGTGCGGAATCTGCAACGGCTTCCAGGCACTGATAAAGCTCGGTCTTGTCCCCTACGGAAAAATAATCGACACGGACGAGAACTGCCCGACGCTCACCTTTAACACCATAGCGCGCCACCAGTCGAGAATCGTGCGCACCCGCATCGCCTCGAACAAATCCCCGTGGCTCGCTCTGACGCAGGTCGGCGACATATATTCCGTGCCTATCTCCCACGGCGAGGGACGCTTCCTCGCAAGCGACGAGCTGGTAGCGCAGCTTGCCGCAAACGGTCAGATAGCCACGCAGTATGTTGACCTCGACGGCAACGCTTCAAACGATATACATTTTAACCCCAACGACTCCGTCTGCGCCATCGAGGGCATCACCTCACCCGACGGCCGAGTATTCGGAAAAATGGGACACAGCGAAAGAATCGGAAAAGGGCTTTACAAAAATGTCCCGGGAGATTATAATATTCGTATGTTTGAAGCGGCTGTTAAATATTTTAAATGATGACAAGGAGAATGGCTCATGGCCTTTTTATCCGACATTGAAATTGCGCAGCGCTGCAAACCCGAGCATATAAGCGTTATTGCAAAGCGCGCTCATGTCGATGAAAAATATGTGGAACAATACGGAAAGTATAAGGCGAAGATAGACCCCGCTCTGCTCTCGGATACAAAGAGAGAAGACGGGAAGCTGATTCTCGTCACCGCCATAACCCCCACCCCCGCGGGCGAGGGCAAGACTACGACGACGATAGGCCTTGCGGACGGACTGCGCAGAATAGGCAAGGATGTCACCGTTGCCCTGCGCGAGCCGAGCCTCGGTCCGGTTTTCGGAGTCAAGGGCGGAGCCGCCGGCGGCGGATATTCCCAGGTGGTTCCCATGGAGGATATCAACCTCCACTTCACCGGTGACTTTCACGCGATAGGCGCGGCGAACAACCTGCTTGCCGCCATGCTCGACAACCATATTCAGCATGGCAACGAGCTCGGAATAGACGTTCGCAAAATAACATGGAAACGCTGCGTTGACATGAACGACCGCCAGCTTCGTTTCATAGTTGACGGCATGGGCGGCAAGATGAACGGTATGCCCCGCGAGGACGGCTTTGACATAACCGTTGCGAGCGAGATTATGGCAGTGCTCTGCCTTTCGAACTCGATAACCGACCTCAAGCAGCGCCTCTCGCGCATTATAGTCGGCTACACCTACGACGACAAGCCCGTGACCTGCGGCGAGCTCAAGGCGGCGGGCGCGATGACCGCGCTTTTAAAGGACGCTTTGAAACCCAACCTTGTCCAGACCCTTGAGGGCACTCCCGCGTTTGTCCACGGCGGTCCGTTTGCGAATATCGCCCACGGCTGCAACTCCGTCATGGCGACAAGGATGGCGCTCAAAATGGGCGACTACACCGTTACCGAGGCGGGCTTCGGCGCAGACCTCGGCGCGGAGAAGTTCTTTGACATAAAATGCCGCATGGCGGGACTCACGCCCGACGCGGTAGTTGTCGTCGCCACGGTCCGCGCGCTCAAGATGCACGGCGGGCTCGACAGGAAAGAGCTTGCAAAAGAGGACATAGACGCGCTCGAAAAGGGCATTCCCAATCTCCTGCGTCATGTCTCAAACATCAGAAATGTCTATAAACTCCCCTGCGTCGTTGCGGTCAACCGATTCCCGACCGACACCGACGCCGAGATAGATTTCATCATCGCAAAATGCCGCGAGCTCGGGGTCAACTCCGTGCTCTCGACCGAGTGGTCGGAGGGCGGCAAGGGCGGTCAGGCGCTCGCGCGCGAGGTCGTCCGCCTGTGCGAAGAGGAAAAGGGCGATTTCACCTTTGCCTACGAGGACGGTCTTTCGATTGAAGAAAAAATCGAAGCCGTTGTCAAAAAAATCTACGGGGGCGACGGAATAAACGTCATGCCCGAAGCCAAAAGACAGATAGCAAGGCTTGAAGCTCTCGGCTTCGGCAAATGCCCCGTGTGCATAGCAAAAACCCAGTACAGCTTTTCGGATGACCCGACAAAGCTCGGCGCGCCCGAGCACTTCACCGTAACCGTGAAGAACGTCAAAATTTCCGCAGGCGCAGGCTTCGTCGTCGTTTTGACCGGCGATATTCTGACCATGCCCGGACTTCCGAAGTTCCCCGCCGCAGAAAAAATCGATGTTGACGAGAGCGGCAGAATAACAGGTCTGTTCTGAGATAATAATTCCGCTCGGAGAAAAAGCTCTGCCGAGCGGAGTTTCTATAAATATCGGAGGTAATAAAATGGCTTATTATTTCAACGAAGTATCGCATACCTTTAATGAGTATCTGCTCGTCCCCGGCTATTCGTCGAGCGAGTGCGTGCCCGCGAATGTGTCGCTCAAGACGCCCCTTGTCAAGTACAAAAAGGGCGAGGAGCCCGCGATTTCGCTCAACATTCCGCTGACTTCCGCCATTATGCAGTCCGTCTCCGGCGAGAAGCTCGCCGTGGCGCTCGCAAAGGAGGGCGGCGTGTCGTTCATCTTCGGCTCGCAGAGCATAGAGGATGAGGCGGCCATGGTCGCAAGGGCAAAGAATTTCAAGGCCGGCTTCGTCGTCAGCGACTCGAACATCACTCCCGATGCCACTCTCAACGACGTTATCGCGCTCAAGGAGAGAAACGGCCACTCCACTATCGCCGTAACCGAGGACGGCTCGGCAAACGGCAGGCTTGTCGGCATAGTCACGAGCAGAGACTACCGCGTCAGCCGCATGACCGGCGACGAGAAGGTCTCGTCCTTCATGACTCCCCGCGAAAAGCTCGTCACCGCCCCCGACAGCACCACCCTCAAGGAAGCAAACGACATAATTTGGGACAACAAGCTCAACTCCCTGCCCATAGTCGATTCCGAGGGCAATCTCAGATATTTTGTTTTCCGAAAGGACTACGATGCCCATAAGGACAACCCCAACGAGCTTCTCGACGCGGACAAGCGCTACGTCGTCGGCGCGGGCATCAATACAAGAGATTACGCAGAGCGTGTTCCCGCTCTTGTCGAGGCGGGCGCGGATGTTCTCTGCATCGACTCCTCCGAGGGCTTCTCGGAGTGGCAGTCGCGTACCCTCGCATGGGTCAGAGAGCACTACGGCGACAGCGTCAAAATCGGCGCAGGCAACGTCGTTGACCGAGAGGGCTTCCTCTTCCTCGCCGAGGCGGGCGCAGACTTTATAAAGGTCGGCATCGGCGGCGGCTCCATATGCATTACCCGCGAGACAAAGGGCATCGGCAGAGGCCAGGCCTCCGCGCTTATAGACGTCTGCAAGGCGAGAGACGAATATTTCGAGAGAACGGGCGTATATATCCCCGTCTGCTCCGACGGCGGCATAGTCTACGACCATCACATGACCCTCGCGCTTGCGATGGGCGCCGACTTCCTTATGCTCGGCCGCTACTTCGCGCGCTTTGACGAGAGCCCGACAAACAAGATCTCCATAAAGGGCACTTATTATAAAGAGTACTGGGGCGAGGGCTCCAACCGCGCAAGGAACTGGCAGCGCTACGACCTCGGCGGCGACAAGAAGCTGTCGTTCGAGGAGGGCGTTGACTCCTATGTTCCCTACGCCGGCACGCTCAAGGACAATGTCACGCTCTCGCTGAGCAAGGTAAAGTCCACCATGTGCAACTGCGGCGCGCTCAATATCCCCGAGCTGCAGCAGAAAGCGAAGCTGACCCTTGTCTCCGCAACGAGCATAGTTGAGGGCGGCGCACACGATGTTGTGCAGAAGGAGACCTACTCCGACCTGAAAAAATAAGCCTGATTCTTTACGGCAGGGCGCGGTGAAAACCGTTCCCTGCCTTTGAATTTAGGCAAATTTACTTGCACAATCACCAATAAATGAAAAGTTACGGCGCAAAAGGCTGTTAAATCCGACGTTTTTACCGAAAACGCCCGTTAAACTGTTGACACGCCGAAAATGCAATGCTATAATACAGACAATTTAAGACAGCACTTGATAGAGGATGCGAACGAGAAGAGTATCCAGCAGCAACGCCGGCAAGCGGCAGCTGGAGAAAGGCAAGTTCGCCGAAGTGATACCGCGGTTGCCGCCGCTGTAACGCTGGGCCCTCGCCGAACAGGCGACGGACTGTCACATGACTTATGTGGAGCGCTATCATCGGTTTTTCTGCAAGTATAGCAGCATATACAAAGCCTGTGATACCTCTTCGGGTCGCAGGCTTATTTAATTTTATTCAGGAGATGGTAAACAATGAACAGAACGAAGAGAATTGTGGCCGCCATTCTGGCCATCGCCATGTGCGCAGTATTATTTGCAGGGTGCAGCACTAAACCCGGCAGCGCCAAGACCGGCGTTGAAGACGGCGTTCTGACCGTCGCCATGGAGTGTGCATACGCTCCCTACAACTGGACTCAGAGCGATGACTCCAACGGCGCTGTTCCGATAAAGGACTCCAGCGATTACGCCAACGGCTACGATATAATGATGGCAAAGAAGATCTGCGAAGCAAACGGCTGGAAGCTCGAGGTTGTACGCCTCGACTGGGATTCGCTTGTCCCCGCAGTTCAGACCGGCAAGGTTGACGCCGTTATCGCAGGTCAGTCGATGACCGCGGATCGTATGCAGCAGGTCGATTTCGCAGGCCCCTACCTCTATGCAACCATCGTTTGCATGACAAAGCAGAACAGCAAGTACGCTAACGCAACCTCCCTTGCCGACCTTGCAGGCGCAAAGTGCACCTCGCAGCTCGGAACCATTTGGTATGACACCTGCCTTCCGCAGGTAAAGGGTGCTCTTCTTCAGACCGCTCAGGAGACTGCTCCTGCCATGCTCATGGCTCTTGAGACCGGCGCCGTCGACTTCATCTGCACCGATATGCCCACCGCTCAGGGCGCTCTCATCGCTTACAGCGACCTGAAGATACTCAACCTCCCCGACGATGCTTTCAAGGTTGACCAGGGCGACATCAACATCGGTATTTCCGTCAGAAAGGGCAACACCGAGCTCAAGGATAAGATTAACTCCGCCCTTGCAGGCATGACCGAGGACGATTTCAACAGAATAATGGACGAGGCGGCAAAGATTCAGCCCCTTTCAAAGTAATCAACAATAATCAGAACGGAGATAACAAGATATGAACAAGCTTGCCCAACTTTGGAGCGATATAGTTCAGTGCTGGAGTGACAGCTCAACACAGTATTTGACCGGCGCTCTAAAGACTATTGAGCTCGCTGTTATAGCGACAATCATAGGCTGCCTTATCGGCCTTATCTGCGGAATAATCCAGACTATTCCGTGCGGCAAAAAAGATAATATCGTAAAACGCGTCATTCTCGGAATAGTCAAGGCTATCGTGCGCATCTACGTCGAAGTTTTCAGAGGCACCCCGATGATAATCCAGGCGATATTCATCTACTATGCCCTGCCCTACTTCTCGAACGGTGCGATAAACCTTGAGGTGACTTTCGCGGCATATCTCGTTGTCTCCATCAACACCGGAGCTTACATGGCCGAAACCGTCCGCGGCGGCATAATGTCGATAGATATCGGTCAGACGGAGGGCGCAAAGTCCATAGGCATGAACCACTTCAAGACCATGCTCTATGTCATTCTTCCGCAGACCATACGCAACATTATCCCGCAGATAGGCAACAACCTTATAATCAACATCAAGGATACTTCCGTCATGTTCGTTATAGGCTACGCCGAGCTCTTCGCGGCTCACAAGGCCATTGTCGGCGCAAAATATGTCTACTTCCCGTCGGCAGTTATAACGCTGACCATCTATCTGATAATGACGGTTATATGCTCGCTCATTCTCAGACTTTGGGAGAAGAAGCTTGACGGTCCGGAGAACTTCGATCTCTCGACCACCGACACTCTCGCCCACACCAGCGGAATGTACACATTTGTCAAAAAGACCAAGAAGAAGGAGGAAAGATAATGTCAGAGCCTATTTTACAGATAAATCATCTTTCCAAAACCTTCGGCAGCCACGAAGTCCTGCGTGACATTGACTTCTCGGTCAACCCCGGCGACGTCACGAGCATAATCGGCGCATCCGGCTCGGGCAAATCGACATTGCTCCGCTGCATAAACCTGCTTGAGACTCCCTCCTCCGGCGAGATACTCTATCACGGCAAGAATATAGACCATATAAAGGGCGGCGCGAGCGCATACCGTTCGCACGTCGGCATGGTGTTCCAGTCGTTCAACCTTTTCAACAATATGTCCGCGCTCAAAAACTGCATGATAGGTCAGACGAAGGTGCTCAAGAAGTCCAAGGCTGAGGCCAAGGCGTCCGCACTGCACTATCTTGAGAAGGTCGGCATGGCGCCTTACATCAACGCCAAGCCCTCCCAGCTCTCCGGCGGCCAGAAGCAGCGCGTCGCAATAGCCCGCGCGCTTGCGATGGAGCCCGAGGTTCTGCTCTTCGATGAACCGACGAGCGCGCTCGACCCGCAGATGGTCGGCGAGGTGCTCGAGGTCATGCGCAACCTTGCAAACGAGGGTCTGACGATGATCGTCGTCACCCACGAGATGGCGTTTGCCCGCGACGTTTCAACGAATGTCGTGTTCATGGCGGACGGACTCATCTGCGAGGAGGGCAGCCCGAAGGATATATTCGAGAATCCGCAGAATCCCAAAACGCAGGAGTTCCTCTCAAGATTCCTCGAGAAATAAAATAAAAATACAGCAAAGCAGGATATCTCTAAAACGGAGATATCCTGCTTTTATTTGCGCCCGTGTGCGGGTTTGTATATTAATTTTATGCCCGCGCCGTGCTCTTCTCTTGTCAATTTTTACAAAGCTGTTTTCTCTTGTGCGAAGGTATGGTACAGATTGACAAAAATGAATTAATTCGTCCAAAATACTTGCATATTTATACATCAAGTAGTATATTATTAAACAAATAGTTGAATAAATTTGCAACATCGGCGAATATTCGGGGATTTTTATAAATCCACTGTTCGCCGAAAACGCATTAAATCGGGAGATGCCATGAAGATATTTATAGACGGCAGCGCCGGCACGACCGGGCTGAGAATAAAGGACAGGCTCATGAAAAGGAGCGACGTCGAGCTGCTGACGCTCGGCGAGAAAGAGAGAAAAAATCCCGAGAGCCGCAAGCGGGCTCTGAACGGCGCGGACGCAGCCTTTCTCTGTCTGCCCGACTCCGCGGCTGTCGAGGCGGTCGGGCTGGTCGAAAACCCCGACACCGTAATTATCGACACCTCGACCGCACACCGCACCGCCGAGGGCTGGGCTTACGGCTTCCCGGAGCTCTCCGCAGAGTTTGAAGAAAAGATAAAAAATTCAAAGCGAATAGCCGTCCCCGGCTGCCACGCCGGCGGCTTTATAGCGCTGGTCTATCCCCTCGTCGAAGCGGGCGTGCTAAAAAAAGACGCGCTGCTCAGCTGCTTTTCCCTCACGGGCTACAGCGGCGGAGGCAAGAAAATGATAGCAGAATACGAGAGCGCGGACAAATCGCCCCTGCTGTCCGCCCCGAGGCAATACGGGCTTTCTCAACAGCACAAGCACCTAAAGGAGATGGCGGGCATAACCGGAATTGAAAAATTTCCGATATTCTGCCCCGTAGTCGATGATTTTTACAGCGGAATGCAGGTAACCGTTCCGTTGTTCGGGGAGCAGCTCGGCTGTTCCTTCGACGAAATCGCCGACATTTACAAAGAAAAATACCGAGGCCCCGTAGTGACCTTCAGCGAAAAATCGGATGACGGCGGCTTTCTGTGCGCGGGTGCGCTGTCGGGCACGGACGGCATGAAAATATCCGTCTACGGCAACGGCGAACGCATACTTCTGACCGCCGTATACGACAATCTCGGCAAGGGCGCATCGGGCGCCGCACTCGAAAACCTGAATCTCGTCATGGGCAAGGACAAGGCCTTCGGGCTTGATATATAGGGAGGTAAGCAAAAATGAAAATCATCTCGGGCGGCGTCTGCGCCGCAAAGGGCTTCAAGGCTTCCGGCGTTCACTGCGGAATACGCAAAAACAGGACGAAGCGCGATCTCGCCCTCATATACAGCGAAAAAATCGCCGACGCGGCAGCCGTATACACCACAAATCTCGTCAAGGGCGCGCCGCTGACGGTGACAAAAAATCATCTTGAAAACGGCAAAGCTCAGGCGATTATCTGCAACAGCGGAAACGCGAACACCTGCAACGCAAACGGCATAGAGATAGCCGAGCGCACAAGCGAGCTTGCAGCGTGCGCTCTCGGGATAAAAGCATCCGACGTTATAGTCGCTTCTACCGGCGTTATCGGTCAGCCGCTGAGCATCGACCCCATAGCCTCCGGCATTCCCGCGCTCAAAGCAGGGCTCGGCGACTGCTCCGAGGCGGCGGCGGAGGCGATAATGACTACCGACACGGTAAAGAAAGAGATAGCCGTGAGCTTCGAGATAGGCGGAGTCGAATGCAAAATCGGCGGCATAGCAAAGGGCTCGGGCATGATTCATCCCAACATGGCAACTATGCTTGTTTTTATAACTACCGACTGCGCGATAAGCGGCGAGATGCTGAAAAAAGCCCTCTCCTGCGACATCGCGGAGACCTTCAACATGATAAGCATTGACGGCGACACCTCGACTAACGATATGGTAGCCGTGCTCGCAAACGGGCTCGCCGGGAACACGGAGATAGACAGCGAGGGCGAGGATTTCGGCGAATTTATGAAGGCTTTAAACACGGTAAACGTCAACCTCTGCCGCAGCATTGCCGCCGACGGCGAGGGCGCCACAAAGCTGCTCGAATGCAAGGTAAGCGGAGCTCAAAATGAGGACATCGCCAAGACCGTTGCCAAGAGCGTTGTCTGCTCGTCGCTGACCAAGGCCGCCATGTTCGGCGCGGACGCCAACTGGGGACGAGTCCTCTGCGCGATAGGCTACAGCGGCGCCGATGTTGATGTAAACAAAATTGACGTCGTTTTCAAGTCTGCCAAGGGCTCGATTTCCGTCTGCGAAAACGGCGCGGGAGTCGATTTTTCGGAGGAAAAGGCAAAGGAGATACTCTCGGAAAACGAGATAAATATTCTCATCGATTTAAAAAGCGGCGGCGCTTCTTCGACCGCGTGGGGCTGTGACCTCACCTACGACTATGTGAAGATAAACGGCGACTACCGCACCTGACACGCGAAACGGAGGAAAAAAGATGAATATTTCAAATGCGGAGCGCGCAAGAGTGCTCGTCCACGCGCTGCCTTACATACAGGAATACGCCGATAAGATAGTCGTTGTCAAATACGGCGGCAACGCAATGACGAGCGACAAGCTGAAGGATTCGGTCATGCGCGACATCGTTCTGCTCTGGCTCATCGGCGTAAAGGTCGTTTTGATTCACGGCGGCGGACCCGAGATAACGGATACTCTTCAAAAAATCGGCAAAAAGAGCGAGTTCGTCGATGGGCTGCGCGTCACAGATAAAGAGACTGCCGACGTCGTTCAGATGGTGCTCGCAGGCAAGGTCAACAAGAGCCTGGTGAACCTAGTCGAAAACAAGGGCGGCAAGGCTATCGGGCTCTCCGGTATAGACGGACATATGATAGAGGCCAGGATGAAAGACGAGAAGCTCGGCTTCGTCGGCGAGATAACAAACGTAAACATTCAGCCGATACTCGATATTATAGACAAGGGCTATATCCCGATAGTTTCGACCGTCGGCTGCGACGGCGAGGGCAATATATATAACATAAATGCGGACACCGCCGCAGCGAAGATAGCGGGCGCGCTCAATGCGGAGAGTCTGATATCCATGACGGATATCAGCGGAATCCTCCAAGACAGAGACGACCCGAACACGCTCATTTCGGTCATAAAGGCGGACGAAGTTCCCACGCTCATAGACAGCGGAGTTATCGGCGGCGGCATGATCCCGAAGGCCGAATGCTGCATTGACGCGATAAAATGGGGCGTGCACAGGGTCTTTATTATCGACGGCAGGATACCGCACTCGATACTCATCGAGATGCTGACTGACGAGGGCATGGGCACGATGTTCACGGCCTGAAAAGGAGAATATTATGGATACGGTACAAAAGCAGGACAAAGAATATATCGCCGGGACTTATGCGAGGTTTCCTTTGACGGTTGAGGGCGGCAAGGGCTCCGTAGTCTGGGACAATGCGGGAAAAATATACATAGACCTCTCCTCCGGCATAGCGGTAAACACCTTCGGCGCAGCCGACGACGAGTGGATAAAGGCCGTAACCGAGCAGGCGGGTAAGCTTCAGCATATGTCGAATCTATACTACACCGAACCGTGCGTGAAGCTTGCGAAAATGCTCTGCGAGCGTACGGGAATGAGCAAGGTTTTCTTCTCGAACTCCGGCGCCGAGGCCAACGAATGCGCGATAAAGGCGGCGAGAAAATACGCCGCAGAGAAGCACGGAGCGGACTGTTATAATATTGTCACCCTCAAAAACAGCTTTCACGGCAGGACGATAACCACGCTCGCCGCAACGGGGCAGGATGCTTTTCACAAAGACTTTCTGCCGCTGACGGAGGGGTTCATATATGTTGAGCCGAATGACACGGAAAAAATCGCAAAGGTTCTCTTCGAGCGCCGCTGCGCAGCAGTCATGCTCGAGGTCGTGCAGGGTGAGGGCGGAGTGGTACCGCTTGACAAGGACTATCTCCAGTCGCTCGAAAGGATATGCCGCGATCGCGACATTCTGCTTATCTGCGACGAGGTTCAGACAGGCAACGGCAGAAGCGGCAAGCTCTACGGTTATATGAACTACGGAATCTTCCCCGACATCGTATCAACCGCCAAGGGGCTTGCGGGCGGTCTGCCGCTCGGCGCTACGCTGTTCGGCGAAAAGACAAAGGATGTTTTGACTCCGGGCTCCCACGGCTCGACCTTCGGCGGGAATCCCGTCTGCTGCGCCGGGGCGATAAATATTCTCGAGCGGCTCGACGAAAACCTTCTCGAGGGAGTGCGCGAGAGGTCGGAATATATTTTTTCTTCGCTCAGGGGTGCTCCGGGCATAAAAGATGTCACGGGGCTCGGGCTGATGATAGGCATAGAGACCGAGAGAGATGCGGCAGATGTCATAGACGCCTGCATGGAAAAGGGCGTTCTCGTTATCAAGGCCAAGAACAAAGTGAGACTGCTCCCCGCGCTCAATATCCCGACAGAGCAGCTCGAGCAGGCAATCGGCATTATAAAAGAAGTCTGCGCAGACAAGGAGGCTTGAATATGACATTCAAAAACAGAGATTTTTTGAAGCTTTTGGATTTCACTCCGGAGGAGATAGAATATCTCATCGACTTCGCCGCGGATTTAAAGGCGAAGAAGAAATCGGGTATACCGCACAAGCTCTGCGACGGAAAAAATGTCGCGCTGATATTTGAAAAGACGAGCACAAGGACAAGGTGCAGCTTCGAAGTCGCGGCGCGCGACCTCGGCATGGGCACGACTTATCTCGACCCCTCGGGCTCGCAGATAGGCAAAAAAGAGAGCATCGCCGACACTGCACGCGTGCTCTCGGGCATATATGACGGCATCGAATACCGCGGCTTCGGGCAGGCGATAGTCGAGGAGCTCGCGCAATATGCCTGCGTCCCCGTCTGGAACGGCCTGACAAACGAGTTCCACCCGACGCAGATCCTCGCGGATTTTCTGACGATAAAAGAGCGGTTCGGGCGTCTTAAAGGCATTAACTTCGTCTACATGGGCGACGCCAGATACAACATGGGCAATTCGCTCATGGTCGGCTGCGCAAAGATGGGTATGAACTTCACCGCCTGCGCGCCGAAGAAATATTCCCCAGACAAGGCGCTTATTGACACCTGCATGGAGATTGCCGCGCAGACCGGCGCTGAGATAAAATTCTGCGAAAGCCCCGACGAGGCAGCAAAAAACGTCGATGTAATATACACCGACGTGTGGGTCTCGATGGGCGAGCCTGTCGAAGTCTGGGAGGAGCGCATAAATGACCTCGCGCCCTATCAAGTCAACTCCGAGCTCATGGCAAAGGCATCGCCGAACGCCGTGTTCATGCACTGCCTGCCCTCTTATCACGACATGAAAACAACAATAGGCAAAGAGATGGGCGAAAAGTTCGGGCGCAACTCGATGGAGGTCACGGACGAGGTGTTCGAGAGCGCGCAGTCCCTTGTTTTCGCCGAGGCGGAAAACCGTATGCATACGATAAAGGCGGTCATGGCGGCAACGCTTACAGACAATAGATAAAATTAATAATATATAATATATATAATGTAATAGGAGCTGCCGAAACCGACAGCTCCGTTTTTTATTCTTCCTCTGCGTCTGCGTTTTTGCCGTTCTCGTTAAAGCGGTTGAGAAAGTACAGATAAGTTTCGGCATAGACGCGCTTTCTCGTCTCGAACCTGTCGCCGTCGTTGTGATGGCGGGTATACAAATCAATGTCGGGCTTCAGTATCTTTGTTATCTCCAACGCTATCTCCTGATTCGTCATTCTTTCACCTCCCGAGTCCGCCTATATATTACCACCGAAGTAAATATTTTTCAACTATCGGGGCCCATTATTATTACTCAAAAGAAGCAATTATTAAAATTATAAAATGACGGTTCACGATTCGATAAGAGAATACTTTTTTGTGCATTCTTGCTATTGACTCACAAAAAACAAGGTAATATAATGACATTGATGTTAAAAAAGACACCCGATGCAGCAAATTTTCCACTGTTTTAAGGAAGGAGATTGCTACACCAACCATCAAGGAGAGGAAGATCTATCCATGGAAAACAAGAATCAGCGCATCTGCATCATCGGCGGCGGCCCCGCAGGTACGAGCATGGCTATGTACCTGGAGAAAAAGGGCTATGACAACTATGTCATCTATGAGAAGTCCGGCAAAGTCGGCGGCAAGGCATTCTCGCCCATGATGAAGGTCAAGAACGCACAGGGCAAATGGGAGGATCGCACCATTGAAATGGGCGCGGTCATGGGCTGCGACACTTACTTCGCAGTTCACGAGTGCGAAGAGTTCGGCGGCACGACCCATCTCGACGGACCGCCCATGGGCAGAAGATTCATGAATACCGACGGCACGCCCCAGAAGTCTTCTCCCCTCGCACTGCTCAAGAAGATCATGAAGATGAGGAAGCTCTCAAAGCTCCTCGAGACGAAGTACAAGGGCTACGATGTCAACGGTCACAGAGGTGTGTCCGAGGGTCGTTATGAGGGTCCCTGCCCGTCTCCCGAGATGAAGCTTGCTCACATCGAGGGCGAGAACCCGAACCTGAAGGATCTTTCGATGCCCTTCTCCGAGTTCCTCAAGCTCAACCACTGCGAGGACGCAGAGCTCGTCTGGAAGGGTCCGTTCACTTCCTTCGGCTACGGCTACTTCGACGAGATCCCGGCGGCTTATGTTCTCAAGTATCTTGATGCCTTCACCGTCAAGCAGTTCCTTTCCACCGGCAAACTGTGGACTTGGTACAACGGCACCCAGAGCATCTGGGAGGGCGTCAACAGCCACCTGAAGCATCCCGCTCTGCTCAACTCCGAAGTCACCGACATCAAGCGTGAAAACGACAAGGTCTATGTCACCGTAAACGGCAAGACCGAAGAGTTCGACAAGCTTATCATCTGCACCCCGCTCGAGCTGTTCCTCGGCTACGGCAATCCCCGCCCGGAAGAGAAAGAGTTGTTCTCCAAGATAGTCCATAAGGAGTATTTCACCATGGCTGTCCGTCCCGAAGAGGGCAACGCGCCTGACATCTCCTACTATTTCTTCGAGAACATGACAAACGAGACCCGCGGACATCTTATGGTGTTCTATCATCGCTGGTCCGACGGAGTCACCGATCAGCCGCTCGTCACCTTCACCCTGCGCAACCACGAGGGTATGGAGGATGTTCCGTTTGAGGAAGCAAAAGAGACTACCCTTGCGGACATGGAGAAGTGCGGCCTGAAGGTCGACAAGATCGAGCGTATCGACGACTGGTATTATTTCCCGCATGTCAGCAGCAAGGACTATGCCGACGGCTGGTATGAAAAGGTCGAAGCTATGCAGGGAAAGGACAACACCTACTATGCAGGCGAGGTCATGGCATTCGGCGACATGGAAGAGACCGTTGAATACAGCCGCGACCTTGTAAGAAGATTCTTTTAATTGAAGAGGTAAAATCATGCCGGAACAGAATAAGAAAATAATCAGCAAATATCAGGGTGACAAGAACCCCGACGAACGTTATCTCAAGCTCGGCAGAAAGATAACCGATGCTATGGGACATAAAATCTCCGGAGTGACATCCGACGACCCGGAGTATTGGGGACTCAGAGAAGTCCTGACTCCTGAGATGTGCGATATCGCCAACAAGATGAAGCTCCGCCAGCACTACACCTTTGAGCAGCTACTCGAGATGAACCGCGACTACGAAGCTATAGATCTGCAGAAGATACTCGATGAGATGTCTTACATAGGCATCCTTGAGTATGACTACGGCGACAACTACGACCACACTCACGAGCTCAAGGATCGCCCGCGCATTAGACGCTACAGGCTGCCGTTCTTCGTCCCCGGCTCCGCCGAGCTGTTCAACTCCTCGGTTGACAGAATAGCAAAGAACCCCGCAGTCGCCTCGTTCTTTGAGCGCATGACCTTCATCCCTCTTGCGGGCATAACCCAGATGGTGCCGCCCGGAGGCGACGGAATCGGAATGCACGTCATACCGGTTGAAAAGGCCATTGACGCCGAGAGTCAGTCGATAGACCTTGAGCACATCTCCTATTGGCTCAAGAAATACGAGGGACACATCTCCGCAGGTATCTGCTCCTGCCGCGCTTCGCGCGCAGTGCTCGGCGACGGCTGCACCGATGATTTTGACGATTGGTGCATCCAGCTCGGCGACATGGCAGATTACACCGTTGAGACCGGACGCGCTCACTACATAACCAAAGAGCGCGCTCTCGAGATACTCGAGCTTGCCGAGAAGAACGGCTATGTTCATCAGATAACCAACATCGACGGCGAGAACAAGATTTTTGACATCTGCAACTGCAATGTCAAGATCTGCAACGCTCTGCGTACTTCTCTGCTGTTCAATACGCCCTATCTTTCGCGCAGCTCCTATACTGCAAAGGTCGAGAAGGAGAAGTGCGTAGCCTGCGGCAAGTGCGTTGAGACCTGCCCGGCGGGCGCCGTCAAGATGGGTCAGAAGCTCTGCCGCAAGGACGGCTCCGAGGTCAAATATCCTCATGCTCCCCTGCCGGATAACAACATCTGGGGACCCTATGCATGGGATGAGGACTACCGCGACACCGCGCGTATGTCCAACACATATGCCAGCGGCTCCGCTCCGTGCAAGGCGGCATGTCCCGCGCACGTGCCCGTTCAGGCTTATCTGCGCCTCGCCCACGAGGGCAAGTACCGCGAGGCTCTCGCGATGATAAAGACCGAGAACCCGTTCCCGGCTGTCTGCGGACGCGTCTGCAACAAGAGATGCGAATCCGAGTGCACCCGCGGCAAGATTGACGCTCCCGTTTCGATAGATGCGGTCAAGAAGTTCGTCGCCGATCTCGACCTCAACGCTGAGGACAGATTCGTGCCCGAAAAGACCGTTCAGTCGACCCACGGCGCGTTCGACGAGAAGATTGCCATCATCGGCGGCGGTCCTGCCGGTCTAAGCGCGGCATACTATCTCGCACAGATGGGTTACAAGCCCACCGTTTTCGAAAAGAACCCGATCCCCGGCGGTATGCTCACATACGGCATCCCCAGCTACAAGCTTGAAAAGGATGTTATCGCCGCAGAGATCGATATCATCAAAGAGCTCGGCGCCGAAATCAAGTGCGGCGTTGAGGTCGGCAAGGATATCACAATAGCTCAGCTCAAGGAGCAGGGCTACAAGGCGTTCTATATCGCCATCGGCTGCCAGGGCGGCAAGCGTCCCGGAGTCAAGAACGACGACGCGCCCGGCACGCATATAGCGGTCGAGTATCTGCGCCACTGCTTCGAGCACCGTGAGGATACATTCGACGGCAGCGTAGTTGTCATCGGCGGCGGCAATGTCGCTATCGACTGCGCAAGAAACGCTCACCGTCTCGGTGCTTCCGAGGTCAGCATGTTCTGCCTCGAGTCGCGCGATGAGATGCCCGCGAGCCGCGAGGAAATTGCCGAAGCAGAAGAGGAAAACATCAAAATCAATCCCTCGTGGGGTCCCAAGGAAGTCCTCATCGACGAGAGCGGCAAGGTCAGGGGCATTGTGCTCAAGAAGTGCGTGCGCACAATTGACCCGGAGACAAAGAGGTTCTCGCCCGTATATGACGAAAACGAGACTATCGAGGTCAAGGCAGACAAGATTGTCTTCGCTATCGGTCAGGCTATCGAGTGGGGCAACCTGCTCGAGGGCACGAAGGTCACCTTCTGGCATGGCAACTACCCCGTTGCGGACAAGTTCACCTATCAGACAGAGGATCCCGATATCTTTGTCGGCGGCGACGTTTACACGGGTCCGCGCTTCGTTATCGACGCTATCGCCGCGGGTCATGAGGCCGCAGAAAGCCTGCACCGCCACGCCCGCCCGGACGCTTCCATGACGATAGGCCGCGACCGCCGCAGCTTTACTCCGCTCAACAAGGACGATATCAGTTTCCCGTCCTATGACACGGCAGGCCGTCAGGAGGCCGGAATGGACAAGTCGATAGACTCGAAGATGTCCTATTCGGATGCGCACCTGAACCTCACCGAGGAGCAGGTCAAGACGGAGACGGGTCGCTGCCTCGGATGCGGTGCCTCGTATGTCGACTACAACAAGTGCATCGGCTGCGGTCTTTGCACGACCAAGTGCGAATTTGACGCTATCCACCTCGTGCGCGACCATCCGGAATGCTCTACGATGTGCGCCGCAGAGGAAAAGGTCGGCGGACTTCTGAAATACTCTGTCAAGCGCGCCTTCAAGATTCTGGGTCACTTAGGCTCGGACGAGGCGAAGGAGATGGCGAAAAAGCGCAAGGCCTATAAGCAGGCTCAGCAGAACAAGGATTGATTTCATGCACGAATTAGGCATAGTTCTCCACGTTATAGACCAGGTGGAGGAGCTCGCGAGAGAAAATAACGTCAGCAAGGTGACGCGCTTAACGCTCGAGGTCGGCGAGGTGTCGTCGATAGTTCCGTCCTACTTTTCGGACTGCTTCGAGTGGGCGAAGAAAAAGACGGAGTACTTAAAGGACGCCGAGCTTGAGATGATCATACTCGAGGGCATCTCCTACTGCAAGGACTGCAAAAAGACCTACAAGACTACGGAATACGCAAAAAAATGCCCATACTGCGGCAGCGACGACACCTATCTTGTGACAGGCAGCGAGCTGCGCATAAAGGACATTGCGGTTATCGATAAAAAGTAGCCGCGCAACAGCGAAAAAACAGCACCGTTTCTCTTTTTGAAACGGTGCTGTATGTTTTTATTCAGTGTCTCTCGTCGAAGTTCGAATATGTCTCGCAGAAGCGTGCCTGGAATGACGCGGGCTCCCCTCCCGCATAGAGGTGCGAGATATCGCCGAACGCGTTGCATCTGAACAGAGCCTTCCCCTGCTCACGCTCCTCGGTTATCAGGGTAGTCACCGAGGTCGGCAGAGCGACGAAATTATGCCAGAGCACAACGGGCGAAATTTTCATAATATGCGAGAGCAGGACGCACTCCACGCCGAAATGGCAGAAGAGCACGACGGTGTCGGTGTTTTCCCGCTCGACTCTGAACATCTTGCCGTCGTGGACATAGCCGTGGCGCGCAAGCAAACCGTCTATGCCGTCGCAGACAGTCTTATATTTCTCGGGCACGTCTCCGCTGCTGTAGAACGTGGTGGAAAGCCACTTGTCCATGTCGTAATAGTCGTCGTTCTCGCTCAAAAACGCGGGTGTTCTGTCCCACGGGTAGGTGCGCTCCCCGCTCTCGGGGTCTATGACATAGCCGTCAAACTCGCGCAGCCAGTCGAAAATTTCCGCTGTTCTTCCCAGCGCGTCGAGCGTAGCCTTCGCGGTATCCTTAGCCCTGCCGAGCGGCGAGCAGTAAAACGCCGCGACATCCGACTTTGTCAGCCTGTCCTTGAGCAGCTCCGCCTCGCGCCAGCCCTTGGGGGTCAGCGAGTCTATCGAATAATCCGGGTCTCCGTGACGAACGATAAGAAGTTTCATATAATACCTCCGCAGTTGAGTCTTTTAAAATTATATTACTTTCGTCGGGATTTTTCAACAGGAGTGAATATTTAAAAAAGCCGAATGTAAATAAAAAAGATCATGATCCGTAAACCATGACCTTTTTGCTTTCTATGCCGTGCGTAGCTCTCGTTTATTCCTCGCTGACTACGCTCGAATATGCGGTAGTCACGCTGAGCCCCGGGACAGCCCCGAGCTTTTCGGCGAGCGACGAGATAGTCTCGAGCGGCGCATCGAGGGCGACGGAAACTATATTCACGCCCTTTGCGCGGTAAGGTATTCCCATCCTGCCGATTATGTGTTCGCCGAAATCGTGCAGAAGCGCGTTGAGGGACTCGACGGACTCCTCTTTTTCGACAACAACCGACATCACGGCAACTATCGTCTGCATAAAAACATCTCCTTACTTGAGAATCTTTATATTTCCGATAATCGGCAGCTCCTTTGCAGTGCCCTTGGCGGCATTGATGATTCCGATTACCGTAAACACCGCAAACGCGATGTTAACTAAGCTGCACACGCCGCCGATAATAAGAGAAACGGTTTCGTTGACGGCTCCGACAGCGCTGACTATTATTCTGCTAACGAACGTCCATGCGAACTGGGCTATCGCGAGGACAAGTCCCTGATTCGTGTGGAAGCGCGCATATCTCGATTCCCTTGCGGCAAAGAGCGGAACAAGTACGAGTATTCCCAAATAAGCGAGTACCGCCATAACCTTGTTCGACTGAATATCGTTTTGGTCGAACTCGGACGTTGTGTCGGGCGTGTTATTGAGCTCATTGATTTGTGTTCCGAAATCCTTCTTTTCCTCTTCCCACGGCTCTGCCTTAGGCGCTCCGGGCACAACGGGTGCGCCGCAGTCGGGGCAGAAGCGTGCCTCGTCATCTATCTTTGAGCCGCAGTTGGTGCAAAATGCCATTATTGTGTATCCTCCCTGATTCCTTAAAGTATTCTAATTATACCAACATTCCGCAAAGTTTACAAGCGCAAAGCGGCACTCGCTCTCAAAGCTCTCTCTGTGCATCGGCGAGCAGACTCTTCTCTTCCCTGTGCCAAAGATAGGCGAGCGTGCCGATATAGCCCTCTTTCCACGGCTTGTATTTGCCGTTATAGTGGACAATAGAGCAGTTCTTCTCTATCCACTCATGGGTCTTGAGGCTGTGGAGCGCGGTCTTTTCGTCGAGGTTATATATCTCCGGCGAGATATAGCGCGTTTTGGTGCAGTAGAGCGCGTTTATAACATCCTGGTCGCCGAGAGGCAGGTTATCGGCGTTCTTGTCGATATAGTCGAAAAGCTCCTTTGACGTGTAGCTGCGCCTGAGCTCGTCAAGGTTCATCATCAGCACGCCCGCGTTGATATAGCGCGAATCCTCGGGCATATCCAGGCGCAGATGATTGATATCCTCGACCACGCCGTGGGTGTGGCTTGCGCCGGCGAAGCAGAAGCCGCCGAGCTCCATGTTATACAGCTCCGATATGGGATTGAGAATCAGCGTATCGGGGTCGATGTAGAGTATTCTGTCAAGCTCTGCGGGCAAAAATTCATGCGCGGTAAGCCGATAATATGTCTCTTTGGTTATCCTGTCCTCGGTCGGAGCGTCGGCATTGAGCTCATGGGAGAGACGTATGGAATGCACGTTGAAGCGGCTGCGGTCGATGCCGCGGAATATGCTGTCGATATTTTCGTCGGTCAGCGACGAATGAGCTATGTATAAATCAAACTTCGGGCACTTATCCGCACTGACAAGCGAATGGAGCATTACGGACAGCGGACGGATATAATTTGCGTCGAGCGTCACAAGTATGTTCATCAAAGACCTCCCTGTTATATTCTTTGCAGTTTAATTGTAACGAATGTATCGCAAAAAAGCAATATATTGTTATAAAAAGTCGAAAAAGTTAATAAATATGCATATAAAAAATCGGCCATAAAAATGTGACCGATTTTTCTGCTGTTCTGTCCGGCTTTAATTTTCCTCCGAGGGCGCTCGGATATGAGAAAATGCCTCCTCAGTTTTGCCTGAGCACATCCTCTTTGTCGAGCATGGGATATCGGGCGAGGGAGTCGGAATCGAGATTTTCGCGGTGCATATCCACGGCGGTTATGCGGCGGTTGTTGTAGGTTGTGTAATAATACACGCCCTTGTCCGCATTGAAGCAGGAGGTGTATATGGTTATCTCGTATTTGTCCTGCGCGACCTCGCAGCAGCCGCGCACCTGCTCGACAGAGCCGAGGATATGGAAGAACTGACCGACGCTCTCCGCCTCGCCGCTTCCGGAGAGCGAATTGAGCTTGGTGAACGCGGCTCTGACGAATCTCGACATCGAGGATAAGTCGCCGGGCAGACCCAATCCGCCCATACCGCGGCTGTATGTGCCGAGATCGAGGGCGTCCGAAAAGCTGTTTTCCGGCTGCCTGGGCGAGAGGCGCATATAGTTGTTGAGATTAAAAAGCTGCATATCAAACGGAGGCTCGTTCGTGAGCACGCCGGGGGCGTTGTCATATATTTTCAGCCCGCTCTCCGTCGGCTCAACGGTTATCGCGCCGCTTTTGTCCGCGATTATCCAGTGCATTTTTGCCGCCGGATAGCGGCTGTCATAGGTCGTGCCGACGAGGTTTATCTTCTCTATAGCGCTGCGTGCCTGCCCGAGAGAGGCAAATTGACTGAGCACCCACGGTATAAACTCAAACTGTGCAACATTCTGTTTGCCGTCCTCCGGCTCCGAATAGCGTGCGCTCGCGGCGAAGTTGAGTCCCGCCATTCCGAGCCCCTTTTCGTTGACCGCATCGTAATACATCGGATAGCCGTCCGCAACATGAGCCATGCCTATTATCGCATAGTGCCTGTCCGTCCCGCCGCCGTGGCGGAATGAGAGCGGAAAATTGCGCGGCATAACGGTTATTTCCTCGCCATATGAAAATTCATAGTCGAGCGTTCTGCCCATATAAAAGTCATCCGTGCGGTAAGTTGCTGCCGTACACATAAATATTCCTCCCTGAAAAGCTTTTCATTTTTGCTATTATTATAGTATCTCATTCTCGCAAGGATGTAAACAGGAAAAAAATTTACCGTGAACAGCCCGTTAAACTGCGGAAAACTTTCTTCGTTCAAGTTTAAAAAATCCGCAGCCCACATAGAAATGTGAACTGCGGTTCGTGTTTTGTTACGATTACTTCGCGTTGACGATATCGATCTGGTTCATATAGAGGTCGATATAGCTCTCGGTCTTTGAGCCGAGCAGTGTGCTGTGGTTCGCATTCTCCACAACGGGATAGACATACCACACGCCGCGCTCATATGCGCCCTCGTGGTCAATGATAAATTCATGCTTCTCGCCCTCGGGATAGAGTGCGCTCTTGACAGGCACCGCGCCGTCGTTTCTGAGCCAATCGCCCTCGAGCTTGACGCCGTCAACCGTTATTCCGGCTATGTGGCCTATAAGCCAGCCCGTGCCCGCCATGCTGCCGAGCACATCGGTCGGGTTCTGGAATCTGCCGTCCGCCGAAGGCTCCGTGCCGCAGCAGGCGTAGGAGAAATAATATACGTTCTCAACAGCACCTATCTTGGCGTTGAGCTCCTGCGCGCCGTGAAGCGTGAGGTCGTAGAGACAGTTGTCGTTCGAAAGAGCAAAGCTCAGGATGCCGCAGGGATTGAAGCTCGCCCTGCCCTCGCCGGGAGCGCGGGTAAGACCGAACTGATCAAGCTTGAGGTCAAGGTAGTTGCTGCCCGCCATACCCGCGACATTGGCAATCATAGCGGCGATATACTCGCCGTGATAAACGGCAATGCCGAAATTCGCGCTGACGGTGCCGTTATGCGGCGCCGCTATCGAGATAACGGAGTTTACATAATCGCCCTTTCCGCCTTTGAAGAACTCGGAGACGTCGCCGCCCGCCGCGACCTCTTCGGGCGCGCCGTTAGCGAGAATATAGGTGAAAAGTCTCGTCGTCGCGCCGCCGAAGCTGTGTCCGAAGAGATTTATTTTTATAATATTTCCGTCCCTGTCGGTCTTGCCGAAGGTATCTATGAGCGCCTTTCCGACATATGATCGGCCGTAGCGCGCATGGTTATGCTCTGCGGAGTGAGCCGCGCCGTAGTCAACGACCGTACCCGCAAGCTGGGCATAGAGCTCGCAGGCTCTGTCCCACGCGCTGCTCAGCGGGCCGACGGAGGCCGCGTGGCAGTCGTATCCGCGGGCATTGAGCGACTTCATCAGATCCTCTTTATACTGCATACCCCAGTATGGCGTGACGGAGTTGAGCTTGTCGTTGTCTCCGTAGCCGAGGATGCCGTGGACGAAGATGCAGGGATATTTGTAAGAATCGGCCTTTGCGTCGGCAAATGCAAGGGAAACTCCCGCGCTGAAAACGATAATCAGAGCGAGCAGCAGGCTTGCCGCGCGTTTAAAGATGTTGCGTTTTGTCATTGTTTCACTTCCTATGTTATTTTTTAAAGCCATAGAAATATTAGCATAAAACGGCGCTGCTTTCAATATTTAATCGAAAAATTATATTGGGAACACATAATTATTTTTCGGGCGTACAGCCGAAAAAATTCAGCCGGTGCGGCAAAAACGCCTGCACCGGCTGCACATAAATCAATAATATCTTATGACCGCGACAACCTTGCCCAAAATCGAAACATCGTTGACGATTATCGGCTCGTAGGTGTCGTTCTCGGGCTGGAGACGGAAGTGACCGTTTTCTTTATAGAACGTCTTGACCGTCGCCTCGTCCTCTATCATTGCGACGACTATTTCGCCGTTTCGCGCAACGGGCGTCTTTTCCGCCACGACCAAGTCCCCGTCAAGTATGCCTGCCTGGAGCATACTCTCGCCCCTGACCTTCAGGGCAAAAAGCGGCTTGTCGCTCGTCGAGTGACCCGAATAGGCGAGGTAGCCCTCTATCTGCTCAACGGCGAGTATCGGCGCACCCGCGGTGACGGTACCGACTATCGGGACATGAGTGACGTTATCGTCCCTGCCGAGAATGCGGATAGTGCGCTTCTTGAGGGGATCGCGCTGAATATAGCCCGCCTTCTCGAGAGCGTCAAGGTTCGCCTGAACGGAGGATGTGGAGCTTAAACCCACCGCCGCGCCTATCTCACGCACCGAGGGCGGCACCCCGTCCTGCGAGCGCTCGATAAGATATTCGTATATTTTCATCTGAGTTTTGCTTATATTTTTCAAAGCATATCACCCTTTCAATAGGTCGGCATAACTTTCCTGCTTTATTATAACACACGATTTCAAAAATTGCAAACATTTGTTTGCCGAATTTCAAAAAAATTTTTCGCGGTGTTTTCGTCTTTAAATTTGTTATTTTTACACATTTTTGTTGTATTCGGACCCCGTATTGTAGTATAATTTATTTAGTGAAAGTTCGTACTGTTCGTTTGGCAGAATTTGTAAGTGAATATTATTTTTTTACAGGAGATGTATTTTTATGCCAACCGCGAGAACAAAGAGCAGAGCGCTCCCGAGAGCCGATTTTCCGGAACAGGTCGGCGTGTCCTCAAAGGCGATATCGGAGCTGCTCGACGATTTCGAGCGCAGCCAAATAGAGCTGCACAGCATCATGATTTTGCGCCACAGGAAAGTCGCCTTCGAGACCTGGAGAGACCCATACGCGCCCGACATTCCGCACACCATGTATTCGGTCAGCAAAAGCTTCACCTCGATAGCCATCGGCTTCGCCATTGACGAGGGACTGCTGACGCTCGACACAAAGGTAATTGATATCTTCCCCGAATACAGACCGCAAAAATATGACGAGAACCTTGAAAAGCTGACCGTATTTCACCTGCTGACCATGACTGCCGGAAAGGATGTCAGCGTCCTCGAAAACAAGGCGAAGGTCTCATGGCTCAAGAGCTTTTTCGGCGCGCGCTGGGCGTTTGCCCCGGGCGAGGACTGGAAGTATATCAGCGAAAACTGCTATGTCATGGCTGCCATAATTCAGAAGCTGACCGGGCTCACCGTGCGCGAATATCTCGCGCCGCGCCTGTTCAAGCCCCTCGGCATCCGCGAGAATCCCGCCTGGGAGACAGACCCCAACGGTCTTGAGGCCGGCGGCTGGGGACTGTTCATAACCACGGAGGAGCTCGCCAAGGTCGCCGACTGCATGAGCCACGGCGGAAAGTACCGCGGCAAACAGGTCATCCCTGAGTTCTGGGCGCGCGAGGCGGGAAAGCCCCAAGCCGACAACTCCGCAAAGAGCGTTGACCAGCCGGACGCCTGCGTCGGCTACGGCTTCAACTTCTGGTGCTGCCGCTTCCCCGGCTCTTACCGCTTTGACGGAATGTTCTCTCAGTTCGGCATAATTCTGCCGGACTATGACGCCAATATCATCGTCACCTGCAGCGAGGTCTTTGAGCAAAAGACGCGCGACTGCCTGTGGAGACACTTCCCCGACGGCTTTATCGAGCCCAAGGATGAGCCGGAGCAGACGACGCTCCCCATGATTCTCACTCCCCTGCCCGTGCTCACCGCCGGCAGGCGCAACCCCGTGCTCGAAAAGAAGCTTTCATATTCTACGATACATTTGCTCTATAACCCCGTGCTCGACGTTGCGGGCTTCCCCGTGAGCGTCCTGCCGACGGCTGTGGTATATATGTCCACCGACCGCGCCGGAAACATAGACAAGATAAACCTCGACTTCTCCGAGAACGAGTGCCGCTTCACCTGGAGCGAGGGCAAAGTCAGAAACACGATAGTCAGCGGACTCGACGGCAAATACCGCAAGTCGAAAATGCACTTGGCGGGACTTGATTTCACCGCCGTCTCGTCGGCAAGGTGGGAGGACAGCGAGACGTTCACCATCTGGATTCGCGCCAACGAGTCCATAGCCGAGCGCCGCTTCTCTTTCCGCTTCAACGGAAACAAGGTCACAGTCATCCCGACCTCATGCCCTGACCTCAGCAACATTGCGGAATCCCTGGCGCAGGGCACGGGCGACATGATAGAGAACGAAAAGATAGCCGATATATGCAGCAGCTTCCTGCGCAAAAGCTACGGGCTGCTCGAGCCCAAGCTGTTCGGCCGCCTGGAGATGAGATAATTGACAACCGTACTGAAAATATGCTTCGCCATAGCGGCGGGACTTGAATTTGTTTTTGTGCCGCAGTTCCTGAAAGCTTCAAAGAACGGGCGCTGCACAAAATCGCAGATACTGAAAACCGTCTGCGCCACTCTTTTTGTCGCGGCGGGAGTTCTCGCAAGCGCAATAGCCCAAAATCAGAGCAGCTATGCGCACTATATTCTGATAGGTCTGCTGCTCGGCTGGTGCGGAGATTTTCTGCTGCATCTGCCGCCCAAGCCTCCTTTTGCTCTAAGCGGCGGGCTCGCGTTCCTCGCGGGGCACGTGTTTTACATATACGCCTACTGCCTTGCGATGAAGCACTATTTCCCCGACGCGCAGTTTTGGGATAAGCATGAGCTGATAGCCTGCGCGGTGATAATCGTTATAGGTCTTGCGGTTTTGCGCCTGCTCGGGGTCAAGTTCAGCCCGCTCTATTTAATCGGCGTGCCGTATGTCGCAATGCTCGCGTTCATGCTCGTCAAGGCTGGCTCGCTCGGCTTCAAGGCGGTCGCCGCCGGACTCGACAATGCGGTTGTAATGTGCATATTGCTCGTAGGCGGCGCGTTCCTGTTTGCGCTGTCCGATATGATGCTCGCCGTCAACTCCCTGCGCAAGCCCCGTCCGCCTTACGGCTATAAGATAACCTGCATAATAACCTATTTCACGGCGCAGTTTCTGCTCGCTTCAACAGTTTTCGTAATATCCGCCTAAATAAGGCGCAGACCGAAAGGAGAAAAACTATGCTCGGAACAGGCACATGGCATCTGAAGGTAGGCAATATTTTCTACAACGGAGACATCACACTTCGCGTCTTTGACAACGGCGGCGAATACGGCTTCGAGCTCATTGAGCCGAAGATGGATATTCCTGAGATTGAAATAAAGCAAATTTCAACCGTCGGGAATCACCTGTCCGCTACCGTTACGGCAAAAGAGCTGCGGGGCAGAGACGCACAGCTCGAGCTCGACTTTACCGACACCTCCGTCAGCGGAAGCGCAAAGGTTCCGCTCATCGGCACTGTGGCGATAAAAGAGGGCACGAAGATAGCCGACTGAATTCGCACCGCCGCACAAATACTTCTAAATCGGCGACCGACCGCAGGAGAACTCTCTGCGGTCGGTCTTGTGTTTTGGGGGACAATAGCCTGCCGCACAGACGGAGTCCGTAAAAGCTCCTGTTATTTTTACGCCGCTTTGGGGTTCTAATCTTCTTTTAATCTTTACACGCTACGATAAAATCCGTATAATTATACCGGAGGTGTTCCAATGCGTGTTTTGTTTGCCGAGGACGAAAAGAGCCTCAACAGGATAATCACAAAGCAGCTCAAGGCGGCCGGCTACAGCGTGGACAGCTGCTTTGACGGCGGCGAGGCATATGACCTCATAACATCGGCCGACTATGACGCGGCTGTGTTTGACGTCACCATGCCCGTCATGAACGGCTTTGAGCTTGTCAAAAAGATAAGGGCACAGGGCATAGACACGCCCGTACTGTTTCTGACTGCGCGCGACAGCATAGAGGACAGGGTCACGGGGCTCGACCTCGGGGCGGACGACTACTTGATAAAGCCGTTTTCGTTCGACGAGCTCTCTGCGCGGCTTCGCGTTATGACGCGCAAAAAATACGGGGGAAAGACCGGCATAATCTCCGTAGGCGACCTGACCGTCGATACCGCATCGAGGCGCGTTGAGCGCGCGGGCAGGGAGATATCGCTCTCTGCTAAGGAGTATGAGCTGCTGTGCTACCTCGTGATGAACAAGGGCGTTGTGCTCAGCCGCGAGAAAATAGAGGATCACATCTGGAACTACGACTACGAGGGCGGCACGAACGTCGTCGACGTATATATCAGGTATCTGCGCAAGAAAATAGACGAGGGCGAGGATACGAAACTTATTCACACCGTGAGGGGTGCAGGCTATGTCATCAGATAAAAAAATAAAACCCGCGCTGCGCCGCTCCTCATTCAGGCTTCGCATAACGGTCTGGATAACTCTGCTCATAGCGGCAGTCTGCTCGCTCGGCCTTTTCGGCATACTGATAACCGGCTCGCAGATAACCGATTCGCGCCTGCAAAATGAGCTGATAAGCACCGTCGAGCGCAACGTGGACGAGATAGAATACAAAAACGGGATTTTGGAAATAGAAAACGACTTTGCTTTCTTCTACGACGATGTTTACTGCAACGTATTTGACTCGAACGGCCGATACCTCGACGGCGAGTCCCCCGCCGCGCTTATAAACGGCGAAAATCTCAAAAACGGCAGCATCGGCTCATTTGAAGCGGACGGGAGCAAATATTGTTATTACGACACCCGCCTTGATTTCAACAAATACGAGTATGAGATAGACGCATTTTCGGGGAAGATAATCAAATACGAGGCCGACACGGTGATGTCCGAGCTCAGTGACCCCGTCTACAAAACCACCGTGTTCAAGGACGGAATAAGCAGCGAAAAGGCTGTCGATATCGCGCTCGAGCACGCGGGACTGACCCGCGACAAGGTGAAGTCCCTGAGCGTCGAGCTCCCCTCGACTTCGGACAGAACCGTTTTCAAAGTCGAGTTTATTTGCAGCGAGTCGACCTATCCCCCCGTGTGGGTGCGCGGATTCATAAACGCGGATGCCGCTAAGAGCGCGTTTGACGCGATAAACAAGACTGTAATATATATTTTTCCGATATTCATTATCATTGCGGCAGTCGGGGCGTATCTGATATCGCGCAAGACGATGAAGCCGGTAGAAAACATCTGCCGCTCGGCGCGCGAGATAACCGACGGCGCGGACCTGTCAAAGCGCATTGAGCCCGAGAAGAGCGCGGACGAAATTTATACTCTCGCCGAGACCTTCAACGATATGCTCGCAAGGCTCCAGACCTCATTTGAAAATGAGAAGCGGTTCACCTCGGATGCTTCGCACGAGCTGCGCACACCGCTCGCCGTAATAAAGGCGGAATGCGAATACGCGCTGTCCGACAAGGCGAGCGAGGAGGACATGCTTGAAGCGCTCTCGTCCGTAGACGAGCAGACGGACAAGATGACAAAGCTCGTCACGGCGCTGCTGACGCTCTCGCGCACGGAGCAGGGCGACAGACGCTACAAGCTCGAGGACACCGACCTGAGCGCACTTGTCAAAAAGCTTTGCGCCGACTTCCCGCTCGCAAAGAACATTACGCTCACGGCAGATATTGAGGACGGTATAGTAATTCCAGCGCAGGCTCAGCTCATCTCGCTGATGCTCGAAAACCTGCTCTCGAACGCCGTCAAATACGGCAGAGACGGCGGGCATATTGAAGTAACGCTCAAGAACAAAGACGGCGTCACGCTCTCGGTAAAAGACGACGGCATAGGCATAAAGGACGAGGATCTGCCGAAGATATGGGGAAGATTCTACCGCGCGGACGAATCGCGCAGCCGCGAGAGCGGCTTCGGGCTGGGGCTTTCGCTCGTCAGCCAGATAGCGACACTCCACGGCGGAAAGGCCGACGTCACCTCAGTCTACGGCGATGGCAGCGAATTCACCGTAACATTCAGGGAAAAATAAAGCCGGCGCCTAACAAGCGCAAATGCATAAGAAAACAACCGGCCGCAACGGGTTAGCCTGTCGCGGTCGGTTGTCATTTATGCGGTAATTTGGATTTTGCGGGGTGTTGAAATTATGGCGTTCCGGAAAGGAGAGGCTCAGAGAAACCGAGACTGAGGGGTTGTAGCACAGCGTGTAAGCCTCAAGCGGAGAGCCTATTACAAGACACGGACGAATAAATAGATTTTCGGTGACGCTGACGCGTCAACGGGTTGTCGAGTCGCCGACCCCTACAAAGTGAATAGCCGCAAATTACCGCATAAGCCGCGGGCGGATGATATTCGCCCGCACGGTTACAATAAATATACGTTAGCCGCTGTAATTTTTGCGGGCGAACAAAGTTGCCCCTACGGTGTACCGACGGCGGCATCTCCGCAACTCCCGATTTACCGAAAAAACTCCTGCCCAACGATACGGGCAGGAGCTTGCATTTAGGTTCTGCGACAAGCCGCAGAGCTTTTGTTATTCGAGCTCGAATGCGCCGGTGTAGAGGCGGTAATATGTGCCCTTTTCGGCGATGAGCTTTTCGTGGTTTCCGCGCTCAATTATTCTGCCGTGGTCGAGCACCATTATGACATCCGAGTTCTGGACGGTCGAGAGGCGATGCGCTATGACAAAGACCGTGCGGCCTTTCATCAGCTTATCCATGCCGCCCTGAACAAGAGCCTCGGTGCGCGTATCTATCGAGGAGGTCGCCTCGTCGAGGATCATGACGGGCGGGTCGGAGACCGCCGCTCGGGCTATGGATATAAGCTGGCGCTGACCCTGCGAGAGCCCCGAGCCGTCGCCCTTGAGCACGGTGCTGTAGCCGTCGGGGAGCATACGGATAAAGCCGTCCGCGTTGGCGAGCTTCGCAGCCTCTATGCACTGCTCATCCGTGGCTGAGGGATTGCCGTAGCGGATATTCTCCATGACCGTGCCCGTAAACAGGTTGACATCCTGGAGCACGACGCCGAGACTGCGGCGCAGGTCCGCTTTCTTTATCTTGTTGATGTTTATTCCGTCATAGCGAATTTTGCCGTCCGCTATGTCATAGAAGCGGTTGATAAGATTGGTTATCGTAGTCTTGCCCGCGCCCGTGGCGCCGACAAAGGCGACCTTCTGACCCGGCTCTGCGTAGAGCGTGATGTCGTGGAGGACTTCCTTTTCGGGCGTGTAGCCGAAATCGACATGATCGAGCACGACCTGACCCTCGAGCTTTGTGTAGGTCAGGGTGCCGTCGCCGTGCGGGTGCTTCCATGCCCACATTCCGGTGTGCTCATTGACTTCGACTATCTCGCCGTTCTCCTCTTTTGCGTTGACGAGGGTGACATAACCGTCGTCCGTCTCGGGCTTTTCGTCCATGAACGTGAATATACGCTCGGCGCCCGCGAGGGCGTTGACTATGGAGTTGAACTGGTTTGATATCTGGGAAATCGGGTTTATAAAGTTGCGCGAGAGCACGAGGAACGAGGCTATCATACCCAGCGACATGGTGTTCACGCCCGTGAGCCCGAGGTTCTTCGTTCCGGCTATCGCCATATACGAGCCTATAACGGCTATGAGTATATAGAGAAAGTATCCGAACGCGTTGGTCATGGGCATCATCGAGGTCGCGTGACCGTTTGCGCTCGCCGCGTTGTGCTCCCAAACGGAGTTGCGCTGCTTCATCTCTTTTTTGGACTGCTCCTCGTGGCAGAATACTTTTATAACCTTCTGCCCGTTTATCATCTCTTCAATGTAGCCGTCGAGGTCGGCTATGGACTTCTGCTGAGCGACGAAATATGCGCCGCTCTTGCCGATAACCTTCTTGATGAGCTGCATGATAATGACAAGCGACAGGCAGACGACAACAGTCAGTCCGACGCTGATATAGAGCATGCAGCAGAATACCGCCGCGACGGTGAACGCAGAAGAAATCAGCTGACCCATCGACTGCGCGAGCATCTGGCGCAGGGTATCGGTATCGTTTGTGTAGAGGCTCATCGTGTCGCCGTGGGTGTGTGAGTCGAAATATCTTATCGGCAGGCGCTGCATCTTCTCGAACATCTCATCGCGTATGGTCTTGAGCGTTCCCTGCGCTATGGTGACCATGCGACGGTTGTAGATAAGCGTCGAGAGCGTGCCGATGAGATAGATAACTGCCATGGTTATCAGCGCGCGAATGAAGCCGGAGAAGTCGGGTGATGACTGACCGACCATCGGGGTTATATAATCGTCGATAAGCGTCTGGAGGAACATCGATGACGCCGCACCCGCAACTGCGCTGAGCAGGATGCAGATTGTGACGAGGACTATCGTGCCCTTATAATTTTTGAGATAAGAGAGCAGACGCTTGAGCGTTTTCTTGTCGAGCTTTCTGGGCTGCATTCCGGGTCCGCCGGGCATGCCCTTGGGTCCGCCGTGCATAGGCATAGGCTTACTCATCGTCGTTTCCTCCCTTCTGCTGGGATTCATAAACTTCGCGATAGATATCGCAGGATTTCAGCAGTTCGTCATGCGTGCCCTGCGCGATTATTCTGCCGTTGTCGAACACGAGTATTTTGTCCGCGTTCTGAACCGAGCTTATGCGCTGGGCGATGACTATCTTAGTCGTATCGGGCATATACTGCGAAAGTCCCTTTTGAATCAGCGCGTCGGTGTGGGTATCGACGGCGCTTGTCGAGTCGTCGAGAATGAGCACCTTGGGATTCTTGAGCAGGGCGCGCGCTATGCACAGCCTCTGCTTCTGACCGCCGGAGACGTTCGTGCCGCCCTGTTCGATATAGGTGTTGTAGCCGTCGGGCATCGCGCTGACGAATTCATCCGCCTGAGCGAGCTCGCAGGCGTGCTTTATTTCATCATCGGTCGCGTTCTCGTTGCCCCAGCGCAGGTTCTCGGATATCGTGCCGGAGAACAGCTCGTTCTTCTGGAGCACCATTGCGACCGAGTTTCTCAGGGTGTCGAGATCGTAGCTTCTGACATCCACGCCGCCGAGCATCACTTCACCGCCCGTTACATCGTAAAGGCGCGGGATGAGCTGGACGAACGAAGACTTCGACGAACCCGTGCCGCCGATTATGCCGACCGTCTCGCCGGAGGCTATATGCACGTTGACATTGTCGAGCACCTTTGTATCCGCCTTTGAAGCATAGGCGAAGTTGACATTTTTATAATCTATCTCGCCGTCTTTGACTTCGAGAACGGGGTTCGCGGGGTTCGAGATATCGGTCTTTTCGTTGAGTATCTCAGCTATACGCTGAGCGGAAGAACTCGCGATTATCATCATGGCAAAGACCATGGAGAGCATCATGAGGCTCATGAGTATCTGCATGGCGTAGGTGAACAGCGCGGTAAGCGAGCCCGTAGTCAGACCGAGTGCTGCGTTGTTGCCGCTGGCGATGACCGCCTTCGCGCCGAGCCACGAGATGAGTATCATGCAGGTATACATGCAAACCTGCATGATCGGCGAGTTGAGCGCGATAAGGCGCTCCGCTTTTGCGAAGTCTTTGTATATCTTCTCGGATATCTTCTCGAATTTGCTTATCTCGTGATCTTCCTGATTGAAGGACTTGACGACTCTTATGCCGCGCACATTCTCCTGAACGACGTTGTTGAGCTCATCGTAGGTGTGGAAAACGCGCTTGAACACGGGGTGCACCTTGATGATTATCAGCACGAGCAGAGCCGCGAGGACAGGTATAATCGCAATAAACATAAGCGAAATCTGGCTGTCTATTCTGAACGAGACTATCATGGCGAAAATCAGCATAACCGGTCCGCGTATTGCTATTCTTATAAGCATCTGATAGGCGTTCTGAATATTTGTGACATCCGTCGTCAGTCTCGTAACTATCGATGCGGTCGAGAATTTGTCGATGTTCGAGAATGCGAAGGTCTGAACATTATCATACATATCGCTGCGCAGATTCGCGCCGAATCCGGCGGACGCACGCGCGCCGAGGAACGCCGCCAGCATTCCCGTGACCATCTGAAACACGGCGAGGCAAAGCAATATAAGGCCGTATTTCCAAACCATGGACATTACTCCGCCCTCGATGCCGTTGTCGATAAGTCCCGACATACACAGCGGAATAACTATCTCGAACACGACTTCAAACGCGGACAAAAAGACGGTTATCCACGAAACCTTTTTGTACTCGCGCATACTCTTTTGCAGAGTTTTTATCATATTCTCACTCCCTCTTTACTTCTTTGCTCCACTTTCCGGTTTGCAGCCGGGACTGCTGTCAATATCAAGGTTATCGCATATCCTTATGAGATATCTGCGGAGCTGTTCGACTTCTTCTTCGCTGAACGATCTGAGCATCGCCCGCTCGCCGTTATCAATCGAACGGCGTATCTCGAGATTGATGTCTTTCGCCTTGTCGGTCAGCCGCACGACCTTGTTTCTCTTGTCCGCCGGGTCGGCGCAGGTCGACAGAAATCCGCCCTGCTCCATGCGCGTGACTATTCCGACTACCGTCGGATGCGAGACATGTGCGTAATCCTCGATTTCTTTTTGCGTCGCTTGCCCGCCGTGCTCTGCGAGGAATCTCAGAATACGCGACTGCGCAAAGGTCAGCCCGTGCTTGCTCAGTCCCGCATCGGCGTTGGCTTTCAGACGGTTGTCTATGAGCTTAAAGAAATATCCGATGTGCTCCATAGCGATCTCCTTTCCGCAAAAAATCCGTTCGGCATAATATTAAGTGTAGCACGCTACACATTATACATATATGAGCGCCGATTGTCAACAATATGTTTGTAAACAATTTGTGACCTCGGCGCCGAAGTTTTTTATGTTTTATTTTCGTTTAATTTAAAGACGTTGCGAATGAGCTCGGACGCGGCGCGGATACCCTGTTCATCGGGGTTCATGAGCAGCAGGCGCGACGTGCCGCCGATACAGAAGATTATCTTCTCCTTGCGCTCCGGCTCGTCATCGTCGTTTAGATATATTTTGAAGAGAGCCGCCTCGGCGTCGTTTAGCAGAGATGCGATATCGCCGCCGTAGAGCGCGCTTAGGAGCCGCTCCTCGCGCAGGATAGCGCCGACCAACTCGGAGACGAAGGCATAGGTGTCGCTGAACGCCTTCTCCGCGCAGTCGCAGCGGCCGAGGATATCGGCAACCGTCTCGCGGCAGATGTGGCGGTGCAGGCTCTCCATGGTGTCGTAGTGGGAATAGAAGGTAGTTTTGTTGATAAGCGCCTCCCTGCACAGGTCGCTGACCTTGACGGGCGACGGGTCTCGCATACGCATATCGACATAGGTGTGGACTATCAGCCGCTCCGTTTTGATATAGCGCAGATCGTTTTTATTTGCCATTTAACCGCCTCTTTTCGGAATAAGTTGCTTATATTACCAAAGTGCGAAAGTGTTTCTTGATTAAACAACTTTCGTTGCTTATAATGTTAGCATATACTAAAAAACATTACAAGGGGGAGTGCGCCGAATGAACAGAAAAGACCGTAAGGACCGCACGGTTTATATCATGCTCACCGATTATCCGGACAAAGTCTCGCGGGCAATAAAAAGAGTCGGTCTTTGGGAATACTCCCATATGTCTATAAGCACGGACGAACACTATCCGAAGTTTTTCAGCTTCACGGGCAAGCGTGGATTCATGACCGAGGACTTCGACCTCCATCCGACCTACAAAGGCACGGACGTTCCCTGCGCGCTGTTTGCTCTGCCGGTGACGGAGACGGAGCTTCGCAACGTCGAGCGCATAATAAAGCACATGACCTCGAACGCCGAGAAATACAAGTACAGCTATATCGGCCTTGCTCTGCTGTATTTGCGGATAATCCCCAAGCAGCGCGGACGCGACACCTGTGTGGGCTTCGTATCGCGCACGATAAGGGAGCAGACCTCGCTCTCCGAGGGACGCAAAAAAAAGTTTTGCAGTCCGAACGACATAAAGTCTTTTTTCATAAACCAGCTCGTATTTGAAGGCCCGCTGAGAGTCCTTCTGCAAAAGGGAAAAGCATAAAAACAAAAGACCCGCCGCCGGTTAGCCCGCGCGGCGGATTTTTTAGTTAAAAATCGGCACAAAGCCCGATTTTACAGTGTGATAAATCGGGCTTTGCGAGGAAATTTCAAGCGACAAACCGTGTAGGGGCAGATGATACCGTTCGCGGTTTATGCGGTAATTTGTGGCTGTTCACTCTGTAGGGGTCGGCGAGTCACCGCGCCCTACAAAGTGAGATTGAAAATTTAAACAGCCGTGAAAAAATCGAAAAATCCGTGCAATAACCCCTCAGTCTCGGCTTCGCCGAGTCGGCTCAGTCATAATCGAAGCTCCTCGTCAAATCCCACTTCATCAAGCACACAGCACTGCTCCGCTCATAGAATTTTTTCATGCAACGGCACCGGCTTTCAACACGAAGCGGCGACAGATTTTATTCTGCCGCCGCTTCGTGTTATATATAGGAGTTTTGTGGTTATCGTCTTTATCCGGGCTTTTTCGTTTGCAGTTAAATAATAGCCGATATGTTTCAATTTGTCAACCTATAATTTTTCACTGGACATTTTATTGTACAGTAAAATGTTTTTTTCGGCTGCCGGTTGCTTTTTTTCGTTGCTTATCTCATATGCAGAATATTTGCGGGTATAATCTGTAATACTTTCAGCGCCCGTTAGTGCCCGTATTGCGAAAGTTTAAGAGCATTTGCGACCTAATATATTTTTATATCAATTACATTATGCCATAAATCCTGCCAAAAGTCAATGGCAGAATTTATGGCATTTATAATCAGTTTGAGGTGGTTTAATTGAAGTACCCGAGAATACGAAATCTTCGCGAGGACAACGATCTGACCCAGCAGCAAATAGCCGATATGCTGTATATAAACCGACGGACTTACGCCGCATACGAAAACGGCATCAACTCCATGACACCGGAGACCCTCTGCAAAATAGCCGATATATTTCACACGAGCGTTGACTGGCTCCTCGGCAGAACCGACGAGTTTGCACCGTACCCGAAAAGCAGATAAAGCACTTCTCCCCCGTCCGCAAAGGACAGGGGAGATTTTCTTATTTCTGGTTGTAGAATGTGCAGAATGCCTTGTAAGCCATATAGATGTCGAGCTTCGCTATCTGCTCGAACGGCGCGTGCATGGAGAGCACGGGCACGCCGACATCGACAACGTCTACGCCGAGATGTGCGACATACTTGGCAACCGTTCCGCCGCCGCCCTCATCGACCTTGCCGAGCTCGCCTATCTGCCAGACGATATCATTCTCATCAAAGAGCTTTCTGAGCTTGCCGACGAACTCGGCGTTGGCATCCGAGGTGTCGGACTTGCCGCGCGCGCCGGTATACTTTGTGACAACGATTCCCCTGTTTACGAACGAGGCATTGAGCTTGTCGTGGACGGACTGGAATGTGGGGTCAACTCCCGCATTGACATCCGCCGAAAGGCACTCGGACGCTCTGAGAACATCTCTGCCCTCGAGTCCCTGAGTCTTTGCGAGATCCTCAACAAAGAACTGAAGATATGCGGAGGAAAGGCCTGTATTGCCGACGGAGCCTATCTCCTCCTTGTCGGTCAGCACGGTGACGGTCGTGTAGCTCGGGGTCGGGCAGTCGAGAGCCGCCATGAGCGCGGGATAAGCGCAGACCCTGTCGTCGTGGCCGTAGCCGCCAATAAGGCTGCGGTCAAAGCCGATATCCGAGACTCTCGCTGCGGGCACGAGCTCAAGCTCCGCGGAGAGGAAATCCGACTCCGTGATTCCGTATTTTTCGTTGAGAAGCTTCATGATATTGAGCTTCACGAGGTCGCTGCCCTCGTCGCTTCTGAAGGGCAGGCTACCGACGAGAATGTTGAGTTCCTCGCCCTTTATGACCTGGGAGGCCTTGCGCTCGCCCATGGTGCTGTCAAGATGCGGGAGCAGGTCGGATATGACAAACTGCGGCTCGCCGTCTCTGTCGCCGATTGATACCGTCAGCTTCTCGCCGTCCGCCTTGACAATAACGCCGTGGAGCGAAAGCGGAACGGTCGGCCACTGATATTTCTTTATGCCGCCGTAATAGTGCGTCTTTAAGAGCGCTATTTCGCAGTCCTCATACAGGGGATTGGGCTTGACGTCGAGGCGGGGTGAATCGATGTGCGCCGCTGCGATTTTAACGCCGTCGCTCAGTGGACGCGTGCCGAAAACGGCGAGTATAATCGCCTTCTCCTTGACATTGAACCAGACCTTGTCGCCCGCCGAATATTTTTTCGACGAATCGAACTTCTCGAAGCCGCGCGACTCGGCAAGCTTCTGCGAAAACGCGGTTATCTCGCGCTCGGTCCTGTTCTCGTCGAGGAAGCTTTTGTAGCCCTCGCACCACTCAAACGCCGAGGCAATTTCCTCATCGCTCATTCTCAGCGCGGCGTGCTTGGGCTGAGCAAACAGCTTTTCCTTGAGCTCCTGCGCCGGATTTTTTTCGTCCTTCATTTTATATTCCTCCTATCTTAATTTGTAAAAAGAATTATATATATTCACGGCGCGCATTACCTTGCGCACATAGTGAGCTGTTTCGGGTATCGGGATATCCCGAAGATTCACGCCGTCGGGCGATATATTTTTGTCCTTTAGCCATGAGTTGACCCTGCCGCGCCCGGCGTGATATGCGGCAACGGCGGTCTCCCCCGCCTTGAACTCGTCGAGCAGCAGCCCGAGGAAAAGCGCGCCGTATCTTATCGAGGTCTCCGGGTCGCAGAGCGCATTGTCACTCAGGGCTTCACCCGTCTTTGTCTGTAGCCAGTGAAAGGTTTCGGGCGTTATCTGTGTTAGTCCCTGTGCGCCCGCCGAGGATTCGGCTTCGGGATCAAACGAGCTCTCGGTCTTTATGACCGCGAGCAAAAGCGTTTTCGGGACTCCGTACTGCGCCGCGTATTTTTCGACCCAAGCCTCATATTTAACGGGATAGGCGTATCTTATTCCGCCGACCGTCAGCGCCGCGGTTATAAAGCACACCGCCGCCACGAAGCACAGCAGAAGGGCTATAAGCTTATATCCCGCCCGTTTTTTCATTTTCCGCCCCCGCTTTTCAGGATTTCCAGCGCTCTTAAGCACTGCTCCGTCGGGTCGCAGCCGTCGGGATTCTCTATTATTATATCTGAATTGTCCCTGTAATATTTCTCATCGGGCTGAGCTGACATTCTTCTTTCTATTTCGGCTAAATCGATTCCGTCGCGGCTCATCAGCCTTGCCATGCGCTGATCTCGCGGTGCACAGACGCATATGACGGCGCGGCAGTCGCCGAGAAGCTCGCTCGAAAAGAGCACGGGCGCGTCAAGCATGGCTATTTCGTACCCGTTTTTCTCCGCCTCGGCTACACGTTTTCGCGCAAGCGCGGTTATCGCAGGATGGGTCACAGAGTTTAGCAGCTCCGTCTTTTCAGCGCTCGTAAAGGCTCGCCCTGCAAGTCCGCGGCGGTCAAGCGTGCCGTCGGGGAGTATCAAATCCTCGCCGAAAAGGCGTGCGATATCGGCGAGCACGGGCGAACCCGGCTCGACAGTCTCGCGCGAGAGCCTGTCGCAGTCGATAACGCAGACTCCGTGCGCGCGGAAGATATCGGCAACGGTGCTTTTTCCCGAACCTGTCTGACCCGTAAGTCCGGCAACAAAAATGCTCACAGCTCGATCACCTCAAAGCCCGCCGCTCTGAGCAGGCGGTTATAGACAGCCATTCCCACGCCGTCAAGCGACGGGAAACGGACGAATGCAAGCTCCATTTTTTCATCGTCAACGTGCCTCAGCACATCGAACAGCTCACGCGCCTGCTCCTCGGGGCTGTCCGCGTGACCGTAGGGATATGCGGGGACGGAGATTTTGTCCTCCTCGCCGTCAAAGCAGACGGCGCAGGTTTTCTCGCTGCGCGGCTCTGCGACGAGCGACGCAAACTTATCGAAATCACCCTTGACTATCACCACATGGGCGTTGGGCGAATAATGCTTATATTTCATGCCGGGCGAGAGAACCTTTTCGCCGTTCTCAAGCGCCTTAAAAACAGCCTTGTCTATCTCGACCTCGCCGAGCACCGAGCGGAGCTGGTCGGGAGTTATCCCGCCCGGGCGCAGGACGCGCGGAACAGGGCAGGCAAGGGTGACGACAGTCGATTCCACGCCCACGGAGCAGCTGCCGCCGTCGACTACCGCGGCTATTTTTCCGTCCATGTCGTTCATAACGTGCGCGGCGGTGGTGGGGCTCGGCTTGCCCGATGTGTTGGCGCTCGGCGCCGCAAGCGGGAAGCCGCATTTTTTGATTATCTCGTGTGCTATAGGGTGCGACGGCATTCTTACCGCCACCGTATCAAGCCCGGCGCAGACCTCGTCGGGGATAATATCGCTCTTAGGCAGTATCATCGTCAGAGGCCCGGGCCAATATGCCTCGGCGAGAGCGCGGGCGCGCTCATCGAAATTTTTGACGAGCCTCAGTATGTCATCCGTCTCTGCAATATGCACTATCAGCGGATTGTCCTGCGGGCGACCCTTGGCAACAAAAATATTTTTAACGGCGTTTCCGTCGAGCGCGTTCGCCGCAAGACCGTAGACAGTCTCCGTGGGTATGGCGACAAGCTCGCCCGCTTTGAGCAGACGCGCCGCCTCGTCCAGACCCTGCTCGCCGTCTTTTTCGGTTATCAGCTTTGTTATCATTGAGATTCTTCTTTCGTTTAGTCGTCGGTCGATTTGAGGCGCTCGGCGGTGTCCGCCGTAATGAGCGCATCTATCAGCTCATCCAAATCGCCGTTGAGTATCGCCTCAAGGCGGTAGAGCGTCAGCCCGATGCGATGATCGGTGACGCGCCCCTGCGGGTAGTTGTATGTCCTGATGCGCTCGCTTCGGTCGCCCGTGCCAACCTGTGCGCGGCGCTCGCCCGCTATGGCCTCGCTCTGCTTTCTGCGCTCCGCTTCGAGTATCCTCGAGCGCAGTATCTTCATCGCCCTGTCCTTGTTTTTGTATTGGCTTCTCTCGTCCTGGCACTCAACGACGGTGCCGGTCGGAATATGGGTTATGCGAATGGCGGATTCCGTCTTGTTGACGTGCTGACCGCCTGCGCCGCTCGAGCGAAAGGTGTCTATCTGCAGGTCGGACGGATTTATTTCAACATCGACCTCCTGCGCCTCGGGCAGGACGGCGACGGTTACTGTCGATGTATGGATGCGCCCCATGTTCTCGGTCTCGGGCACGCGCTGGACGCGGTGAACTCCGCTCTCGAATTTCAGGCGCGAATATGCGCCCTCGCCGCTTATCATGAAGCTTATTTCTTTGTAGCCGCCGAGCTCGGTGGCGTTAGCGCTGAGGACTTCGGTTTTGAAGCCCTTTGTGTCGCCGTACATCGAGTACATTCTGAACAACACGCCCGCAAAAAGTGCAGCCTCCTCGCCGCCCGCGCCGCCGCGTATCTCGACTATGACGTTGCGGTCGTCGTTCGGGTCGCGCGGGAGAAGCATGACTTTAAGCTCCTGCCGGGTGCGCTCGATATTCTCCTTTGCTTCTTCAAGCTCCGTGCGTGCAAGCTCCTTTAATTCGGCGTCGGCGCCGCTCTCGTCGAGCAGAGCTTTTGCTTCTTCTGCGTTTTGCAGAGCCGCCTTGTGCTCGCGGTATTTTTCAACTATGGGTGATAAGTGCTTGAGCTCCTGCATATATTTTTTGTACAGCTCCATATCGGAGACGACCTCGCTTTTGCAGAGCTCCGCGCTTATAAATTCAAACTTTTCTTCAACCTTTTTAAGTTTTTCGAGCATATTTTCCTCCAAGTGTAAAAACTATTTACTGACCGCCCTGCGGCTCAAAGAAAAATATGCTAATCCTTCTCGGCGCGCTCGATGCGCTTGATGTTTTTCTCCGCCTTGACGCGCGGAACCATGACCTCGCGGCCGCAGCCGAGACAGCGGATGCGAAAATCCATGCCGATGCGAAGCACCTCGAATTCGTTGCTTCCGCACGGGTGATTCTTCTTCATGATGAGCTTGTCGCCCACTCTGACATCCATCGTTCTTCCTCCTTTGCCGAGCTGTAGATTATTATAACATTTTTTTCGTATTTTGTACACTGCGGGCATGAATTTCCGCAGATTTTCAAAACGATCGGCTTGCCGCACAGTGCGGCCGCGCCGCGAAAGGACTGAACAGACAATGACCTGCTTCAAACCCGAGGGAACACTGCTGCCGACAGCGCAGAACGCCCGAATATTAAGCTCGCCCACGCTGCTGCGCGAGGCATATAAAAGCGGGACTCCGCTCGAGGGCAGAGCCGTGCTTTGCGACGGCGAGCACAACCTGCACGTTGACCTCGGCTGTATGCGCGGCATTATCCCGAAGAATGAGGGTGCGCTCGGAATCGAGGACGGGAGCGTGCGAGATATCGCGCTCATCTCGCGGGTGAACAAGGCTGTGATTTTTCGCATAATCGGATTCGACGCGGACAAAAACGGGGAAACATACGCCCTGCTGAGCCGCCGAAGCGTGCAGGAGGACTGCAGGCGGGAGTATCTGTCGTCGCTCGTCTGCGGCGACGTTATAGATGCGTGCGTGACGCACATGGAGCCCTTCGGCGCATTCTGCGACATCGGCGCGGGGATAAGCGCACTGCTGCCCATTGACAGCATCTCCGTGTCGCGCATACCGCATCCGAACGCACGGTTTTTTACGGGGCAGAACATCCGCGCCATAGTCAAAAGCTGCGACGAGTTGGGGCGTCTCACGCTCTCGCACCGCGAGCTGCTGGGCACCTGGGAGGAAAACTCCGCCGCGTTCAGGGCGGGCGAAACCGTTCCGGGGATAGTCCGCTCCGTTGAGAAATACGGCGTCTTTGTCGAGCTGACACCGAACCTTGCGGGGCTTGCGGAATACTGCGAGGGAGTCAGGGACGGCGACCACGCGAGCGTGTATATAAAGAGCATTCTGCCGCAGCGCATGAAGATAAAGCTCGTCATAGTCGATTCGTTCAGCGCGGATTATCCGCCCGCGCCGATAAGATATTTCACGGACAGCCGGCATTTAGATTCGTGGGTCTATTCGCCGGCGGGGTGCGAAAAAAGGATAGAGAGCGTATTTACGGAATAAAACGGGCATAAAAAATCCGGGCGGTCATAAGACCGTCCGGACTTTCGTTTGTTCAATTACCGTTAAGTTACCGAACTACTTAAGCAGCCTTCTTCTTGGAAACGTAAGCAGCGGCAGCAGCGACGGAGAGAGAAGCAACAGCAGCAACAGCAGCAGCAGCGCCGGTGTTGGGAACCTCAGTCGGAGCGGGAGCCTCAGTGGTAGAAGGAGCCTCGGTGGTAGAAGGAGCAACGGGGGGCTTATAGCCGTACCAACCCATGATCTTCTTTACCAGCGGGATCTCAAGGAGCTTGTCGATGATGGTCTGTCTGTCGGTCTTGAATGCCTTAGCAAGGAGATCGATAAACGTATTCATCATCTTTGCGGGAAGCTCAGCAAAATCATTCTCGCCGGGGAGATCGGGGTTCTGGTTCTTATCGAAGAGGGGCTTGAGCAGCTCAACGATATTGTCGATGGTAGCCTTAGTCTGCTTGATGACTTCCTTCATGAGATCCATGTTGAGGTTGGGGATAATGGTATCCTTAACCCACTGGAGGATCTGGTCGACAGTAACCCAAGGAGTTTCCTCAGCCTTCGGGGTATCCTCTTCGCCTGCAGCGGGAGCTGCGAAAGCAGCAACGCCGAGGGAGAGAACCATGACGAGTGCAAGGAGAAGACTTACGATTTTCTTCATTTTTCTACAACCCTTTCTGTTTTTAATAATTTTTAAGTCCGCTAAGACTTAATGGCAATGAAATTGAAGAAACATCATTACACTTTCAGATTATACCATGCTTTCCGATTTTGTCAAGCATATTAATAGATTTTTAAGAATTTGTAATTAGTTATAAACGATATCTCTTTCGGGAAACATCCGCGATTTAGGATTTGGCGCTTGCTGCGGTGGTTGTTGCAGCATGAGCCGCCGTGGTCGAAGGAGGCGTTGTTGTTTTGGTTGTATTCTTGAGGATATCAACCTTCTTGGGATGCTGTATCATTCTCCATGTGAAAATAACATCGCTGCCACTGACATAGTAAGTGTCGGGCTTGTGAATGTCATGCTGAGAGGGGCTTATCTCCTTGAACTTGTTAGCCTTGAACGCGTCGCCGACTACCTTGGCCATAGCATTGTCGTCAAAGGTTATTCTCGCTTCAACAACAAGCTCGGAGCGGTTGAGGAAGTTCTTGAGAACGCCGGGTACGAAGCCGGTCGACCACCAGTGGCGAGCATACTTGCTCTTGAAGAGCGGATTGAGATTTCCGTTAGCGTCATAGCGATAGCAAACCATCTCCATGGGAAGAAGGTGATCGGTAGCACACTCATAGTGATCGAGCGCAGCGCTGTCGGAAGCCGCCTTGTCCTTATCCTTCTCATAGAAGCCTATCTCGGAGCCGATGAACATAAGGCCGTACTGACCTTTCCAAAGCTGAAGCATATAATCTTTGCTTCTGCCCTTTTCGTCTGTGCCGTAGCTGAACTTGATTCTGACTGTATCGTAATACATGACAATGAAGCCGGCGCCGAAGTCATACAGCGGGTTGAAGCCGAACTGCTGCTGCCAGGAGTTGAGGTCGTCAACATAGAAGTACTCACCCTCGGGATCATACTTATAGGAGAGGAGGGAGCCCTCATCAAGTGCATTCAGGCCGAGCTGAACGGTGATAGTGGGATCGACATCGTAAAGCTGACCGAGAAGGTCGTTCGCTTTCTCATCTTCAACTCTCTTCTTAAGAGCCGCAACATCGTTGCCGTTCTTAAGATCGTAACGGGTACCGTCAACAACGATGACTTCCGCCATGCCCTTAGAATTCTTCTTCTCGACAATTATAGTGTACTTATGCTTAGTCGGTCTGTTCTCGGGCTTGTTGGTCTGGCTGGGCTTTACGGTGGTGTTTGTGCCGAGGTTTGTCTTGTTGCCGGTAGGTCTTGTGCCGGGCTTCTTGTTGTTGGCAAGAGTGCCGTCCGACGAAAACTCGCTCTCGGAGCCGTCCGACGAACCGTCTGTGATGACGTCCGCAATAGCGTCCGTGTCGCCTGTCGTTTTTCCGTTATTTTCTTTGTCGGTCTTCTTGCAGGCCGCAAATGCGAAAATGGTAGCAACGACAAGAAGCAGTGCTAAAATTCTCTTCATTTTCTTTCCTCCTAAAGAAAGTTTTATCTGGTTTTTCAATACCGTGATTATTTTTTTGCACGGCATTCTTCCGTTATTATATCAAAGAGCCGGCTCATAGTCAAGATTTACGATAAATTTACAATTGTTTGGGGAAATGTTACAAAAAAGTCAAGATTCATTTGTGGAAAATGCTCCAACTATTATTCTTTTATTTCATCAAGAGTCAGCTTATATCCGCCCAAAAATTCTCTCATAAATTCCTCCGCCTCCGGCAGCCCGAGCGCGTTCACGGCCTCGAGAGTTGACTCGGCGGCGCGGTCGAATTCCGTGTTGCCCGCTTTCTTCTCGTCAATACATTTTATATATGCACAGATTTTGTCCGCCGCCTTGACGAGCTTCCACAGCTCCTCATCCTCCTCGCTCTTAAAAAAGAACGGCGCAAAGTCACGGCGCAGATCCTCCGGGAGCATGGAAACCAGATGCTCGCACGCGCTCTGCTCAACCTGCGCATATGCCTCGCGGATACGCGGGCTGTAATACTTGACGGGCGTGGGCATATCTCCCGTCAGCGTCTCGGGCGCATCATGATACAGCCCGAGCAGCGCGGCACGCTCGGCATTGTAATACTTCCCGAACCGCCTGTTGCCTATAACCGCAAGTGCGTGGGCGATGCACGCGGTCTCCATGCAGTGCTCGCTCAAATTTTCCTCATGCGTGTTGCGCATAAGCGCCCAGCGGTCGATATACTTGAGCCTCGATATCATTGCAAAAAAGTTGCTTGCCATACTTTGCCTCCGTATTTTATTCCCACTGAAAGTATAACATTAATCAGCGATTTTTTCAAGGCGCGGGTGCAAATGCTATTGACAGCAGTATCGGCGGCAGCTATAATAAAAGTGTACCAAATGATACAGTTAAGGTGATTTGATGACGGCGCAAGAATGTGCTTCGATGCTCAAAAACAACCGAATATTTCAAAGCGTCAACGAAAGCAGACTCGAGGAGCTTGTAGACGGCGCTCAGATAAAAACTTTCCGCAGAGGGGACGAGCTGCTCTCCCCCGAGCGCGGCGGGCGCACGATGGGCATGATACTCACTGGGAGCGCGGCGGTCAACAAGGGGCGGGCGGTCATAAGCACGCTCGTGCCGGGCGACATCTTCGGCGCGGTGACTCTCTTTTCGGACGAGCCCTCCCCCGCGACAACCGTCACGGCGCGAGTCGAATGCAGCGCGGTATTCTTTGAAAAAGATGCCATAGCACAGCTCATCGAGAGCGAGCCCGGAGCCGCCGTCGGCTTCGCCGCCTACCTGTCTGCGCGCATACGCTTTTTGACGCGCCGGATAGAGGCTCTGACCGCCGGAGACAGCGCGAGCAAGCTGCTCTCCTACCTGCTCGAACGCGAGCAGGCGGGTGAGGTTGACATTCAAAGCTGTGCGGAGCTTGCGCGCAGGCTCGACATCGGGCGTGCGTCGCTCTACCGCGCTCTGGACAGCCTCGAGACGAGCGGAGACATCCGCCGCGAGGGCAAAAAAATTTTTATTACGGGCAAAAATCGGGAATAGTGCGCCTACGCAGGCAACCGCGCCGCCGAGCCGCTTCGCGGCTCCGGCGCCCGAAGGGCGCGCCGAAAGCTGCGCTTTCGGCGGCGGCGCGAACCCCGGTTTCAGATATATCTAAATTCGAAGGAGCAACTCGCAATGAAGAAATTTACAAGAATTCTTTCCCTGCTGCTGTGCCTTGCCATGGTCCTGGGCTTTGCCGCCTGCACCGTAAAGCCCGACGGCGGCGAAACGACAACCGAAGAAACCGTCCCCGCGGACACAACGCCCATAAACATCACGGCTCTCAAGGGTCCGACGGGCATGGGCATGGCCAAGCTCATCAGCGACAAGAACGCGCAGTACAACATCTCGATAGCCTCGGCCGCAACCGAGATAGCACCCCTCATCATCAAGGGCGAGGCCGACATTGCCGCCTGCCCGCTGAATCTCGCCGCCGCGATATATAAAAAGACCGGCGGAAAGGTAAAGATGATAGCCGTAAACACACTCGGCGTGCTCTCGATACTCGAAAACGGCGAGAGCATAAAGAGCGTTGCCGATTTGAAGGGCAAAAAAATAGGCGCGACCGGACAGAGCGCAACGCCCGAATATGTTCTCAACTACATCCTCGAGGCAAACGGAATCGACCCCAAAAAGGACGTTGAGATAACCTACTACACCGACCACGCCGAGCTTGCCACGCTCATGGCAACGGGCAAAATCGACATCGCCATGCTCCCCGAGCCCAACGTCACTACAGTCATGGCGAAAAACAGCTCCGTGCGCAAGGCTCTCGACCTGACCGAGGAGTGGGAGAAGGCGACCGCCGCAAAGGGCGAAAAGACCTCGCTCGCGCAGGGCTGCCTTATTGTCCGCACCGAGTTCCTCGAGGCTCATCCAAATGCAGTCAAGGCGTTCCTCGCGGAATATAAAAAATCCGTCGATTTCGTAAACGGCAACACCGAAAAGGCGGCGCAGATGATAGCCGACGCGGGCATCGTACCCAACGCACAGATAGCCGCAAAGGCTCTCCCCAACTGCAACATCGTCTATATGACCGGCGACGAAATGACAAAGACCGCTAAGGCGAATTTCGATGTTCTCTTCAAGGCGGATCCCAAATCGGTCGGAGGAGCTGTACCCGCTGATGATTTCTACTACACAGGCAAATAAAAAAACAGGCAAAGTCCCCGCTGCGTTCTTAAAGCTCGCGGCGGCGCTTTGCTGGCTACTGATATGGTTCATAGCGTCGCGCGCCGTCGGGTCGGAGCTGCTGCTTCCCTCGCCCGCCGCAACGCTTGCGCGGCTTTGGGAGCTTGCGCGTCAGGGTGACTTTTGGCTCGCCGTGCTGCAATCCCTGTTGAGGATAGTCGCGGGCTGTGCGCTCGGCATAGCCGCAGGCTCGGTGCTCGGCGTGCTCACCGCCGTATCGCGCGTGCTCTATGAGCTGTTCATGCCGCTGCTGACCGTCGTGCGCTCAACACCCGTCGCGTCGTTTATTATCCTCGCCCTCGTGTGGATAAAGCGCGACAACGTGGCGATTTTCATAGCGTTTCTCATGGTTCTGCCGATACTTTGGGGCAACGTCAGCCGCGGAATCGCGGAGTGCGACCGCGACCTTCTTGAAATGGCGCACGTATTTCGCTTTTCCAAAAAAGATATGCTCCGCAAGGTCTATCTTCCGAGCGTCCGTCCGTATTTCTTCGCCGGCTGCTCGACCGCGCTCGGGCTCTCATGGAAAGCCGGAGTTGCGGCGGAGGTGCTGAGTCTGCCCCGGCACGCGCTCGGCAGCGAGCTGTACTACTCTAAAATATATCTCGAGACCCCGACGCTCTTCGCGGTGACGCTTGTCGTCATTCTTTTGAGTGTTGTGCTCGAATTTATTCTGCGCCTTATCTTAAAAAAGACTGCGGGGTGGGAGAAATGATAAAGCTTCAAAGCATCTCGAAATCTTTTGACGGCGTTTCGGTGCTCGAAAACATAAGTGCGGAAATCCCCGACAGCGGCATTTTTGCCATATGCGGCACGTCGGGCAGCGGAAAGACTACGCTCATGCGTATAATTCTCGGACTCGAACAGCCCGATTCAGGCAATATTTACGGGCTTGAGGGCAAAAAAGCGGCAGTCGTCTTTCAAAACGACCGACTGCTCCCGTGGTTCAGTGCGCTCGACAATGTCGCCGCCGTATGCTCAAAGGAGCGCGCAAAAGAGCTGCTCGAAAAGGTTGAGCTTTCGGACTCACTCGACAAAAAGCCCGCCGAGCTCAGCGGCGGAATGTGCCGCAGGGTGGCGTTGGCGCGGGCGCTGGCGTTTGACGCGGACATACTCCTGCTCGACGAGCCGTTTAAAGGCCTCGACGCCGAGCTGCGCGGGCGGACAGTGAAGCTCGTTGAGGACTTCGCAAAGACGAAGCCCGTCATACTCATCACCCATGACCCGTGGGAGGCGTCGCTCGCAGGGGCTAAGCTTGATATTGAAAAATGAAAAAGCCGTAATTCGCAACTCACACTGCGGATTACGGCTTTTTCACGGCCTGTTTTTATTTGTCGCTCTCCTTGAGCGCCTTTTCGACCTGCTCGAGAATGAGCTTTTCCGCCTCATCGCGGCTGCCTCTTATTCGGCAGCCCGCGGCTCTGACGTGTCCGCCGCCGCCGAGCGGTCTGCATATCTCGGAGGCGTCTATCGGCGCGTGGGTGCGCACGGAAATTTTAAACGTTCCGTCCTTGCTCTCTTTTATGGTGACGCCCACCTTCACGCCCTCTATCTGGCGCGAAAGTCCGGGGATGGCATCCGTCTCGCTGTCATTCGAGCCGCTTTTTGCAAACATCTCCTGCGTCACGGTTATCACCGCGCACTGCCCGCCGAAATACATCTTGAGCGAGTCGAGCGCGAAGCGTTCGAGCTTTACATAGCTCAGGCTCTTCGTCTCAAAGAACACGCGGTTTATCTCGGGCACATTCGCGCCGCACTCCATGAGCCTTGCGGCCAATATGTGCGTGCGTGCGGTCGTGTTCGAAAACTTGAAGCAGCCCGTGTCGGTCGAAATGCCAGTGTAGAGGCAGTTCGCAATCGCGGGGGTTATCTCGACTCCGAGCTCGTCTGCGAGCGGGCAAAGCATCTCCGCGCACGCAGCGGCCGAAGCGTCAACATAGAACACCTTCGCGTATTCGGTGTTCGAGCCGTGATGATCGATGCACAGGTCAACCCTGCCGCCGTACTTCTCGGCCGACGCGTCGGAGAGCAGCTTTATATCCGCCACATCTACGGCTGTTATAAACTTCGGCTCAAAATCGCCGCAGTCGGCAAGCCCCTCGAGCATAAAGCTATACTTCGGGGCTATCTCGTCCGCGCATTCGAGCCGGCAGCGCTTGCCGTGCGACTGCAGCATATGCATCAGCGCATAGCCGCAGCCGAGCGTGTCTCCGTCCGGATGGGCGTGGCACAGCACGAGTATATCATCGTTTTCGCGCAGCAATTCGGCCGCGCGCGCAATGTCAATTCGCATCTTCATCTTCCTTCAAGTCATCGAGCATACGGGCGATATTCATGCCGTGCTCTATCGAGTCGTCGGCGACAAATTTGAGCTCCGGAGTCTTGCGCAGGCCCAATCTGTGTCCGACCTCGCGGCGGATATAGCCCATGGCGCTGTCAAGTCCCTTGACTGCCGTCTTGGCGTCGTCTATTCCGCTCATCGAGCTTACGAAAACCTTGGCAAACGATGCGTCGGAGCTGACCTCGACCTTGACGACGGTGAGCAGCTTGCCCTGCACGCGCGGATCCTTCAGCTCGCGCATGACGGCAACTATCTCTCTTTTTATATCCTCGGATATTCTGTCAATTCTGTATCCTGCCATATCAGTCGCGATACTCTTCGATAGTAAACGCCTCGAAGATATCGCCCTCCTTAATATCGTTGAACTTTGCAAGTCCTATGCCGCACTCAAAGTTCTGCGCAACCTCCTTGACATCGTCCTTGAAGCGGCGCAGGGAGGAAATCTCATCCTCGGTGATAACAATACCGTCGCGCACAACGCGAATTTTCGAGTTTCTTGTCACCTTGCCGCTGAGGACATAGCAGCCGGCGATATTGCCGACGGAGGAAATCTTGACCACTTGGCGAACCTCCGCTCTGCCCTGCTGAACCTCGCGGAACTTCGGAGCAAGCATTCCCTTGATGGCGGCCTCTATCTCATCTATGCAGTCATAGATTATTCTGTAGCAGCGGATATCGACTCCGTCGCGCTCGGCATTCTGCGCCGCGACCGGGTCGGGTCTGACGTTGAAGCCGACGATTATCGCGTTGGACGCGTTTGCAAGCATGACGTCGGACTCGTTTATGGCGCCGACGCCGCCGTGGATAATCTTAACCCTGACCTCGTCGTTCGAGAGCTTTTCAAGGCTCTGCTTAACAGCCTCGACCGAGCCTTGAACATCGGCCTTGACGATGATGTCGAGCTCCTTGAGCTCGCCCTCCTTGAGGGATGAGAAGAGGTTTTCGAGAGTGACCTTTTCAAAGGACTTGAACTGCTCCTCTTTCTGCTTCTGCTTTCTCTGCTCAACAAGCTCTCTTGCAAGGCGCTCGTCGCTGACGGCGTCAAATGCGTCGCCCGCCTGCGGAGCCTCCGCAAGACCCATTATCTCAACGGGCACGGAGGGGCCTGCCTCCTTGACCTTTCTGCTCTTGTCGTCAACCATGACTCTGACGCGGCCGACGGAGGTGCCGGCGACTATGATATCGCCGGAGTGAAGCGTACCGTTCTGGACAAGGAGAGTTGCTATGGGGCCTCTGTTCCTGTCAAGGCGCGCCTCGATAACGATACCCTTGGCTGCGCGGTTCGGGTTCGCCTTGAGCTCCTTCATCTCGGCAACAAGAAGTATCGACTCGAGGAGCTTATCTATATTCATTCCGGTGAGCGCCGAAACGGGCACACAAATAGTGTCGCCGCCCCACTCCTCGGGGATGAGATCGTATTCGGTCAGCTGCTGCATGATGCGGTCGGTCGTGGCGCCGGGCTTATCCATCTTGTTTATGGCAACGATTATGTCAACGCCGGCGGCCTTCGCATGGTTTATGGCCTCAATGGTCTGCGGCATGATTCCGTCATCCGCAGCGACGACGAGCACCGCGATATCCGTAGCCTGCGCGCCGCGCGCTCTCATCGAGGTGAACGCCGCGTGGCCGGGGGTGTCAAGGAAGGTTATCTTCTGACCGTTGAGGTCAACTCTGTATGCGCCGATATGCTGAGTAATGCCGCCCGCCTCGGTGGCGGTGACATCGGTGTGGCGTATGGCATCGAGGAGCGAGGTCTTGCCGTGGTCAACGTGACCCATGACAACAACGACCGGGTCTCTCGGAGAAAGATCCTCCGCCGAGTCGTCGGAGTCGTCGATTATCCTGTCCTCTATCGTGACAACGACCTCCTTCTCGGCCTTTGCGCCGAGCTCGGTTGCGACTATCGCCGCGGTGTCGTAGTCAATAACCTGATTGACAGTCGCCATAACTCCGAGCGAGAACAGCTTCTTGACAACCTCGGCCGCAGTCATCTTGAGCATGGCGGCAAGGTCGGAGACAACTATCTCATCGGGGATTTTTACGACTATCTGCGGCTTCTTCGCGCGCTCCGCCGCTATACGGGCGAGGCGCTGAGCCTCTGTCTCGCGGCGCGAGGAACGCATACCCTGCTTGCGGTACTGCGTGGAGCGCTGCTTTAATTTCTGCTTGTTGACGGACTTGTCACTCTGCATACCGTTGTTGGCGGGAGCGATGTTCTCGTAGCGCTCGTTGTACTTGTCGAGCTCGACGTTGCCGGCTCTCGTGTCAACCGTTCTGCGCTCGCCCTTTGTGCGCGACTGCATGGGCTTGTCGTTCTTCTTTTTGGGCTGCTTATCCTCTGCCGGCTTCGCCGCCTGAGTCTGCGCCTTTGCGGCGGGTTTCTCGGTCTTTGCGGCGGGCTTTGCTTCCTTTGCGGGCGCGGACTTCTGTGCGGGCTTCGCCGCCTCCTTCTTATCCGCGCTCTTCTCCTCGCTCTTTTGCTCGGGCTGCTGAGCCTCCTCCTTCTTTTCGGGGGCTTCCTTCTTGCTCTTGAGAGCAAAATATTCATCGAAGCTGTCGACGGCGTTCTCCTTTGTCACGGTGTCGAACAGCAAATCAAGCTCGTCGGATTCGAGAGCCGTCATCGAGGATTTTTTCGCGCCGCCGAAGCTCTTTTCAATGAGCTCGGTGACGTAATTTGTCTTGACGTCCAGATCCTTTGCAACGTCACGGACGCGATATTTGGTATTTATCATACATTATCCTCCCCATAGGCGATGTTAAGTAATGTTTGTATGCGGGACGCAAATCCCCTGTCATCGACCGTAAGCACCGCGGAGCGCAGCGAAGTCGCATGGCCTATCTCCTGCATGGTGTATCCGGTCTTTATTATCGGGACTGAGCGTCCCTCGCTGCCGCAAGCGCGTTCAAACTCCTCGCAGAGCCTCTCGGATGCGTCGGACGAGAGCAGGCACAGCATAGCGTGACCGTGCTTTATCGCCGTATGTGCGGCGTCATGTCCGCAGCTCAGCTTTCCCGCTCTGCGGCAGATGCCGAGCATGGAAAGCGCCTTATCATTTTCCACCTTCGTCCATCTCCTTTTCCATCAGGTCATAGACCTCCCGAGGGATCTCGCAGTTGAACTCGCGCTCAAAGCGGCGGGACTTTATCGCTTTTTTAAGGCAGTCCGCGCTGCGGCAGACATAAGCGCCCCTGCCGGGCTTTCTCCCCGTGAGGTCGAGCGAAACCTCGCCCTCCGGACTGCGCACCACTCTGACGAGTTCCTTTTTCGGCTTCATCTCGTTGCAGCCGTTGCATCTGCGCAGCGGTATCTTCTTCTGCTTCACACCGCTCACCTGCCTTTCAAAAAGTAATAAGTCTTATATATCGAAGTTTATTGTCGGCTCTTCAATGCCGCTCTCGGGCTTTATATCTATCTTCCAGCCGGTGAGCTTGGCGGCAAGGCGGGCGTTCTGACCCTTGTTGCCGATAGCGAGGGAGAGCTGGCTGTCCGGCACTCTGACGCGGCAGACCTTCTCCTCGCCCTCCTCTACCGTGACGTCAACGACATCGGCGGGGGCAAGGGCAGCCGCGATAAACTCCTCGGGCACATCGCTGTACTTAACTATATCTATCTTCTCGCCGCCGAGCAGGTCGACTATCTTGCCGACACGCGCGCCGCGCGGGCCTATGCAGGCGCCGACGGGATCGACATCCGGGTCTGCGCTGTAAACGGCCATCTTAGTTCTGGAGCCCGCCTCTCTGGCGACTGCCTTTATCTCAACGGTACCGTCGAATATCTCGGGAACCTCCTCCTCGAACAGTCTCCTGACAAGACCGGGATGAGTTCTCGAAATGGTGGCGCGGGTGTTTTTATCGGTGCTGCGCACGCCCGCGACAAAGACCTTGATGATATCGTTGGGCTTGAGAACCTCGTCGGGGAGCTGCTCGCTCTTGTAGAGCAGAGCCTCCGTCTTGCCGAGGCTGACGACCGCATCGCCCGACTCGGGGATAACGCGCTGGACGGTGACGGTGATAATCTCCTGATTGTGGCTTTCAAGCTCGCTGCGGAGCTGACCCTGTTCCGCCTCGCGGATAGCCTGGCGGAGCATATGCTTGCCCTTTTCGGCGGTTATCCTGCTGACCTTGGCGGTCTCGACGGGTATCTCGACTATATCGCCGGCCACGGCGCCCTTCTTATACTGCTGAGCCTGCTCGACAAGCAGGTCGGTGTCGGGGTCGGATATCTCCGACACGACAGTCTTGCGCAGATAAACGCGGAACTCGCCCTTTTCGGCGTCAACATCGCAGAACACGATGTCCTTGTTGTTGTATTCCTTTTTCAGCGCGCCGATAAGGACATTCTGAATGCTCTCGCACATCGCGTCAACGGTGACGCCGGTGTCCTTGCTGAGCAGCTTCACAGCTTCGAAGAATTCCTTGTTCTTCTTGCTTTCCTCATTTTTTTCTTTTTTATTCATTTTCCAAATCAATCCTTTTAAGTGAATTTTTTATTTAAAGCGGCGCACGGCGCGCCGGGGACAGCAAACCGACTGTCGCAGTCAGACTCACCTGATTCGCTGGCGGATGATATCCGCCCATACAGTTGTGACCGAAATTGCAGGGTTCGTGCAACGCAGCTGTGCGCGATTTTACCCGTCATCAAATCAGGTAGATGACGAAGGAATTTTGTGCGAGACAAGGCGCACGGTTCTGCGAATGAGGGAGCGTACGCGGGTACGTGACCGAAATTCGCATGGTTCGTGCAACGCAGTATCGCGCGAAATTGCCCGTCATCGAATCAGGCAGATGACGAAGGAAAATTGTGCAGAGCAAGGCGTGAGGTTCTGCACGCGAGGGAGCGTACGTGTGTACGTGACCGAGCGGGCACGGTTCTCACAACGCAACTATGCGCGATTTTACCCATTATCAAAACAGGCAGATGACGAAGGAAAATTGTGCAGAGCAAGGCGTGAGGTTCTGCACGCGAGGGAGCGTACGCGGGTACGTGACCGAGCGGGCACGGTTCTCACAACGCAGCTATGCGCGATTTTACTCGTCATCGGAAAGCTTGACGGAGCTGACTTCCTTCTTCTCAAAGCATATCCCGCTGCCGTCGGGGGCTGTAACGGTTATCATGCCGTTGTCGTAGCTTTCGAGAGTGCCCTTGAATTCACGCTCGCCGTCGCGGGGACGGATGAGACGGACGATGACGGGCGAGCCGATGTACTTTTTGAAATGCTCGTCGCGGGTGAGCTGACGCTCGATACCGGGGGACGAGACCTCAAGATAGTAGCTCTGCTCTATCGGGTCGGCGTCGTCGAGAGGGCCGTCAATAGTGCGGCTGAAGTTCTCGCAATCGGTTATGCCTACGCCGCCCTCCTTGTCTATATATATTCTGAGATACCACGAAACTCCCTCTTTCTGGAAGCGGATATCCCAAATGGAGAGCCCAAGCTGCTCCGCTATAGGAGCCGCTATCTCCCAAACGGCGGCTACGGTGTTGCCGCCCTTGCCTTTGGCTGCCACAGACACATCTCCTTTTTATAAAAGTCCCTAACATAAAGGAAAGAGCGGGTCACCCCACTCTTTCGTCAAGTTTACATTCCTACAATAAACAGTTTAACACATAAGCCCAATAATATCAAGGCTTTTTTCAAATATTTACGTTTTCAACAAACGCGAATCAATATTTGACGAGGTATCTGTCAACCTCCCACTGCGACACTCTCGCGCGGTAGCTTCTCCACTCCTCGCGCTTGGCCTCCAGGTACTTATTGTAGACATGGCTGCCGAGCACTTCTTTCATGAACGGGCTTGCGGCGAAGAGCTTTGTCGCCTCCTCAAGGGACTTTGGCAGGGAGTGAACTCCCGCCTCGAGGCGCTCCTCGGGGGTCATGGTGTAGATATTGGCATCCGTCGGCGCGGGAACGGGCAGGTCGCGCTCAATACCGTCAAGACCGGCGGCAAGGCAGGACGCCATCTCAAGATAGGGGTTGCAGGCCGGGTCGGGGCTGCGTATCTCTATACGGGTGCCGAAGCCGCGAGCCGAGGGAATACGGATAAGCGGGCTGCGGTTCTGCGCGGACCATGCGACATATACGGGCGCCTCATAGCCGGGCACGAGGCGCTTATACGAATTGACAAGGGGATTGAGCACGAGCGTCATCGGACGGATATGCTCGAGCACGCCCGCGATGAAGCTGTAGGCGGTCTTGCTGAGATTCAGGCTGTCGCTCTCATCGCAGAAGGCATTTTCGCCCGCGCTGAACAGAGAAATATTCGTGTGCATACCCGAGCCGCTGATGCCGTATATGGGCTTGGGCATAAATGTAGCGTGGAGTCCGTGCGCCTGGGCGATGCTCTTGACGACATACTTGAATGTCATAACATTATCCGCCGCCGCAAGCACCTCGTCATATTTGAAGTCTATCTCATGCTGCGCCTCGGCGACCTCGTGGTGGGACGCCTCTATCTCAAAGCCCATCTCCTCGAGAGCCAGGCAGATATCACGGCGGCAGTTCTCGCCGCGGTCAACGGGGCCGAGATCGAAATAACCGCCCTGGTCGTGAGTCTGAGTGGTGGGCTTGCCGTTTTCGTCAATATGAAACAGGAAGAATTCGCACTCGGGGCCGACGTTGCACGAATAGCCCATATCCGCCGCCTTCTTTATCGCGCGGCGCAGGACATAGCGAGGGTCGCCCTCAAAGGGAGTACCGTCCGAGCAGTAGACATCACAGATAAGACGCGCCACCTTGTGGTTCTCGGACGTGCGCCACGGGAAGATAACAAAGGTATCATAGTCCGGATGCAGGTACATATCCGACTCCTCTATACGCACGAAGCCCTCTATCGAGGAGCCGTCAAACATACATTTGTTATCGAGAGCCTTTTCGAGTTGGCTGCGGGTTATTGCGACATTCTTGAGCGAGCCGAGAATATCGGTAAATTGCAGGCGTATAAAGCTGACATTCTCCTCGTCTGCTATCCGGAGTATATCTTCCTTTGTGTATTTCATAAAAAACCGCCTTTCGGGCATTTTAGTGCTGCGGCTGCTTCCGCATCAAATTTTATTATATCAATTTTTTTGCTATTGTCAAGGCGCGACAAGGTGCTATAATGTAATGTAAGGACCGAAAGGAGACTCTGTTTTATGATTATAGATATGCACACCCACTGCTTTCCCGACCCGCTCGCCGAAAAAGCCATGCCCATGCTCGCCCTGCGCTCGGGCAACCCCTGCCCCGCCTTCGACGGCACGGCTTCGGGGCTGAAAGAGAGCGTGCTCTCGGGCGGCGCGGACAGGGCGGCGGTGCTCAACATAGCCACTAATGCCCATCAGCAGAAAAAGGTCAACGACTTTGCAATCTCCCTGCTCGGCGACAGCGTTCTCATCCCGTTCGGCAGCGTGCATTTCGAGAGCCCGGACGCAATAAGCGAGCTTGACAGGCTGCACGACGCGGGCATAAAGGGAATAAAGCTGCACCCCGACTATCAGGGCTTCTTCGCGGACGACGAGCGGATGTTCCCGATATATGAGAAGATAGGCTCGCTCGGCATGATAACGGTCTTTCACGCGGGAGTTGATATCGGCGTTCCCGACCCAGTCCACTGCACACCGCAGATGCTCAAAAAGATACTCCCCCGCTTCGGCGGCGCGCCGGTCATAGCCGCGCACATGGGCGGCTTTCTGCTCTGGCGAGAGGCTGCCGAGCTGCTCGGGGGAACGGGAATATATATCGACACCGCTTTTTCCTCCGGCTCAGTACCGCCGCCGTGGGCTAAAGAGAGCGTTGAGGCGTTCGGCGCGGAGCACGTTCTGTTCGGCTCGGACAACCCGTGGAGCCCGACCGGGCGCGAGCTCGCCTTTGTCCGCTCTATAGGGCTCAAAGAAGAAGAGACCGAGCTCATCCTCGGCCAAAACGCCGCAAGACTGCTCGGTCTTTAAATCATTTCAATATTATGTCTTTCGCATCGGCAAGAGTGTTGACTATCCAGTCCGCTCCTGCCGTTTTGAATTCGTTTTCGTCGCCGTAGCCGCCCTCGAGCACGCCTATGCACTTCATTCCCACGCCGTGCGCCCCGTCTATATCGAAGCTCCTGTCCCCGACCATAACGGCGTCCGAGAGGTTCTCTATGCCGAGCCCCTCTGCAGCGCGGGTGATTATAACGGTCTTGTCCGCGTGCGGCTCGCCGAAGGTTGCGCCGGAGACGAAGTCAAACAGCTCGGATATGCCGAAATGCTCCAAAATGCGGTTGACAAAAAGCTCGGGCTTTGACGAGCCGACCGCCGTTTTCACTCCCGCCGCTTTAATTTCACGCAGGGCGGACAGGGTGCTCGGGAAAAATTTCAGCTCGTATATGCCCTTTGTCGAATAATATTCGCGGTACTTCCCGACCGCCTCGCGGCTGCGCTCGCTGTCAAGCCCGCACTTTACCGAAAAGCTCGTCTCGAGCGGAGGGCCGATAAAATATTTCAGCGTCTCGCTGTCAAGCTCCGGCTCGCCCATGCTGCGCAGGGCATACTGCACGGAGGCAAACACTCCCGCGCCCGTATCGGCAAGCGTACCGTCAAAATCAAAAATCGCATAGCTAAACACAGCTCTGCCTCCCCGTAATTGATAGAGCTATGATAACACAAAACTTTTTGATTTACAACAGCGGGAGCGTGTGATATACTTTTATGTTATAAAGGTCACATACAGTTATAACCGTCTCCGGAAAGGAAGATATAATATGGAATACCGTTTTTCAGATAAAATAGCGTCGCTCAAGCCCTCCGCCATAAGAGAGGTATTAAAGGCGACAGGCGTGCCGGGCATGATCCCGTTCGCAGCGGGCAACCCCGCGCCCGACGCGTTCCCCGTCGCCGAGGTGCGGGAGATAACCGCAGACATTCTCGCCTCCCGCCCGATAGAGGCGCTCCAATACGGCGTGACCGAGGGCTACCCCGAGCTCGTCGGGCTGATAAGAGAGAGAATGAAGTCAAAATATAACATCGGCCGCGACTTCGACTCAATCTTAGTCACAAGCGGCGCGCAGCAGGTCATGGATCTTTCCACAAAGGTTCTCTGCAACGAGGGCGACGTTGTTATCTGCGAAAGCCCGTCGTTCATAGGCTCGCTCAACTGCTTCCGCTCCTACAACGCAAAAATCGTCGGCGTGCCCATGGAGGCGGACGGCATGGATATCGAGGCTCTCGAAAAGGCTCTCGACGAGAACCCGAACGCAAAAATGATATATACCATTCCAAACTTCCAGAATCCCGCAGGCGTCACGATGTCGCTTGAAAAGCGCAAAAAGCTCTACGAGCTCGCAAAGGCTCACGGCGTTATGATTCTCGAGGACAATCCCTACGGCGACCTCCGCGTTGCGGGCGAAGATGTTCCGAATATAAAGAGCTTCGACGAGGACGGAATAGTAATCTATTCGGGCTCCTTCTCGAAGATCCTTGCGCCCGGTATCCGTATCGGCTTCACCGTTGCACCCGCTCCGGTAGCCGCAAAGATGACCGTCGGCAAGCAGGCCGTTGACGTTCACACGACGCAGCTTATGCAGATGGTAGTCGCCGAGTGGATGAAGAGATACGATGTTGACGAGCATATCGAAAAGATAAGAGAGATTTACCGCAGGAAGCTCAATCTGATGTGCGACATGATAGACAGCGAACTGGGCGACGCGGTGAGCTATGTCCGTCCCGAGGGCGGTCTGTTCATATGGTGCGAGCTGCCCGAGGATATCGACGCGCTCGAATTTGTCAAGCGTTCCGCCGCGAACATGGTGGCGCTCGTCCCCGGCACGGCGTTTTTGACCGATGTTGACGGAAAGAGCAACGCCGTCAGATTGAATTTCTCAACGCCTGCCGACGACAAGATAACAGAGGGCATGAAAATCCTCGGCAGAGTTCTTAAAGAAATGAGAGGAGAATAAATAATGGAAAATCAAACTCCCGAACGCCGTCAGCGCGTTCTCAGCGCAATACAGCCGACTGCCATCCCGACTCTCGGCAACTATCTCGGCGCTCTGCGCAACTGGAAAGCGATGAGCGAGGACTATGACTGCGTCTATGCCGTGGCAGACCTACACGCCATAACCGTAAGGCAAGACCCCGCGACGCTCAGACGTCAGACCATGGAGGCCTTTGCGCTCCTGCTCTCGATAGGGCTCGACCCGCAGGAGAGCGTCGTGTTTATTCAGAGCCATGTCAGCACCCACGCCCAGTTGGCGTGGATACTCGACTGCTACACCCAGTTCGGCGAGGCGTCGAGAATGACCCAGTTCAAGGACAAATCCCAGAAGCACGCGGACAATGTCAACGTCGGACTCTTCGCCTACCCCGTGCTCATGGCGGCGGACATTCTGCTCTATCAGGCAAACTATGTGCCCATCGGCGAGGATCAGAAGCAGCATCTTGAGATAACCCGCGACATAGCCGAGCGCTTTAACGGCATATACGGCAACACGTTCACCCTCCCCGAGCCGTTTATAGGCAAGGTCGGTGCGAGAATAATGTCGCTTCAGAATCCTACGCAGAAGATGTCCAAATCAGACCCGAATCCGAAGGCCTCCGTCTCCATTCTCGACGAGCCGTCGGTCATCATGAAGAAGTTCAAGAGCGCAGTCACGGACTCCGAGGCCGTCGTCAGATACGGCGAGGGCAAGGACGGCATAAACAATCTCATGTCCATATACTCCTGCTGCACCGGCGCTTCGTTTGACGAGATAGAGCGCGAGTTCGAGGGCAAGGGCTACGGCGACTTCAAAACAAAAGTCGGCGAGGCAGTCATAGAGGAGCTGGCTCCCGTGCGCGAGAACTTCAACCGCATTATAAACGACAAGGCTTATCTCACGGAGTGCGCCGCAAAGGGCGCGGAGACCGCCCAGCGAATCTCCGAGCGCACGCTCAACAAGGTGATGAAAAAGGTCGGGTTCCTGCTGAAGTGAATAAAATTTTACAAAAAGAGCGTCCTGCGGGGCGCTCATTTTGTTACATTGTAAGAAGTTGCATATTTTTTGAATATTACTCTTGATTTATTGAATAATCGCTGTATAATTAATGCATACACTGAATACGGAGGTATTTGAAAATGAAAGAGATAAAGAAAGTTGTGCTCGCTTATTCCGGCGGACTCGACACGTCGATAATAATTCCGTGGCTCAAAGAGAACTACAACAACTGCGAGGTCATCGCCGTTTCGGCGGACGTCGGCCAGGGCACAGAGCTTGACGGGCTCGAGGAGAAGGCGCTCAAGACCGGCGCGTCCAAGCTCTATATCGAGGACCTCAAAAAGGAGTTCGTAGAGGACTACATCTTTCTGACCCTGAAGGCGGGCGCCGTATATGAGCGCGATTATCTGCTCGGCACATCCTTTGCCCGCCCGTTAATCGCAAAGAGACTCGTTGAAATAGCCAAGGCCGAGGGCGCGGACGCCATCTGCCACGGCTGCACGGGCAAGGGCAACGACCAGGTGCGTTTTGAGCTTGCGATAAAAGCTTTCGCACCCGATATGCAGATAATCGCTCCCTGGCGTATCTGGAGCATCAAATCCCGTGAGGAGGAGATAGAATACGCCGAAAAGCACAACATCCCGCTCAAGATAAACCGCGAGACAAACTACTCGAAGGACAAGAACCTCTGGCACCTCTCGCACGAGGGACTCGACCTCGAGGATCCCGCGAACGAGCCGCAGTATAACAAGCCGGGCTTTCTTGAGATAGGCAAATCCCCCGAGCAGGCTCCCGACAAGCCGACATATATCACAATAAGCTTTGAAAAGGGCGTTCCCATTGCCGTTGACGGCGAAAAGCTGGACGGCGTGACGATGATTGAAAAGCTCAATAAAATCGGAGGCGAAAACGGCGTCGGACTTGCAGATATCGTCGAAAACCGCCTTGTCGGCATGAAGTCAAGGGGCGTTTACGAGAATCCCGCAGGCGCTATCCTCTACAGGGCTCATGAAGTTCTCGAGACTCTGACCCTCGACAGGGACACCATGCACTACAAGGAGCAGGTAGCTCTGCGCTATGCCGAGCTCGTCTACTTCGGTCAGTGGTTCACTCCCCTCAGAGAGGCTCTCGCCGCCTTTGTCGACAAGACTCAGGAGCACGTCACGGGCGATGTCAAGCTCAAGCTCTATAAGGGCAATATAATAAACGCGGGCACCACCTCGCCCTATTCACTCTACAGCGAAGCTTTTGCGACATTCGACGAGGACGATGTCTATGACCAGAAGGATTCCGCTGGCTTCATCAATCTCTTCGGTCTGCCCATAAAGGTCAAGGCTATCCTCGACGCAGAGAGAGAGGCAAAGGCATGAAGCTCTGGGCGGGACGCTTCAGCAAGGAAGCCGACAAAAAGACCAACGATTTCAACTCCTCGATAAAAACGGACAGCCGTATGTTCAACGAGGACATAGACGGCAGCATCGCCCACGCATCAATGCTCGCCGCAAAGGGGATAATCTCCGATGAGGACTGCGAAAAAATCCTTGCGGGGCTCTCGGATATCAGAAACGATATCATCTCGGGCGAGCTGACAATAGATCCCGACGCCGAGGATATACACACCTTTATAGAAGGCGAGCTCACCTCGAGGATAGGCGACGCGGGCAAGAGGCTCCACACCGGGCGCAGCAGAAACGACCAGGTCGCCGTTGACATAAGACTCTATTTGAGAAAAGACGTTCAGAGCGTCACAAAGCTCATAAACGGGCTCATCGCTGCGCTCGACGGCAAGGCGAAGGAGTATGCCCGCTGCATTATGCCGGGCTACACGCATCTCCAGCGCGCTCAGCCGATAACTTTTTCGGCGCACATAGGCGCATATATCGAGATGCTCCGCCGCGACCTCGGACGCTTTGAGGATGCCGCCGAAAGAATGAACCTCTCCCCGCTCGGCTCGGGTGCGCTCGCAGGGACAACATATCCCATCGACCGCGCCATGACCGCAGAAGCCCTCGGCTTTGACGGCTATATGCCCAACACCCTCGACGGCGTATCGGACAGGGACTTCTGCCTCGAGCTGCTCGGGGCGTGCTCGATACTCATGGTTCACATCTCGCGCCTGTGCGAAGAGATAATCATGTGGTGCTCGTGGGAGTTCAAATTCGCCGAGCTTGACGACGCTTTTTCGACCGGCTCGAGCATTATGCCGCAGAAAAAGAATCCCGACCTCGCAGAGCTCGCGCGCGGCAAGGCGGGGCGCGTGATAGGCGACTTGTGCGGACTGCTCACGACTATGAAGGGTCTTCCGCTTGCATACAACAAAGATATGCAGGAGGACAAGGACGCGATTTTCGACGGCATGGACACGGTCAAGATGTGCCTGACGGCTCTGACTCCGATGATAGCGACGATGAAGATGATTCCCGAGAACATGAGAAAGGCGGCCGCCGGCGGCTTCATAAACGCGACCGACTGCGCCGACTTCCTCGTTTCAAAGGGACTGCCCTTCCGCGATGCCTATAAAGCAACAGGCGAACTCGTTGCACTGTGCATAAAAAACGGCACGACGCTCGAAGAGCTGCCGATAGACGAATATAAAAGCATCTGCCCGCTCTTCGACGAGGGCGTGTACGATGCGATAAACCTCGAAAACTGCGTAACAAGACGCGGAATGTAAAAATTAAATCAACAGCCGGAGATTTTCTCTCCGGCTGTTTTGCTTTTGTGCCGCTGATTCAAGCTCTTATTTCATACGGTCGTAAGAATATAGAACGATGCAAAAACAAACTAATATGGAAAATTGAATAAAACTGAAACAAAAGCACTCTCCGGTTGATATCAGGGAGTGTTATTGTTATAATCAAATCAGGTAACTTTGAGCATTTGTGAGGGGAGATACAAAATGACGGGAATATATGATTGCTTCGGGTATGGTCCGGGATATGATATCTCTTTTGAAGAAAGGTACAAATTGATCAGAAAAGCGGGATTTGATTGTGTAATGTTATGGTGGAGCAATCAGTTTGGCAGAGGAGACGGTTATCGGGAGGATGTAAGACTGGCTCGAAGTGCAGGTTTATTCGTAGAAAATATCCATGCGCCTGTGCATGAACAGAATAATCTGTCACTGGATAATCTGAGCGGAGAAAGCGTATTTCAAAGTTATCTGCAATGTGTAGCGGATTGCTGTGAATATGATATACCAACCGTGGTGATACATTTGCCGAATGACAATAATCCTTTGAATCAAATAGGAATCAAACGGCTGGCAGAACTTATAAACAAGGCAGAGCAAAAGAATATTCATATTGCTTTTGAAAATTTAAGCAACATTAAAAATTTAAAAACAGCTTTAAATAAATTTACTTCAAATAATGTAGGCTATTGTTATGACAGTTGTCATCATATAAATTATGCACCGGATGAAGATTTGTTGGGAATGTATGGGAACCGTCTGATGGCAATTCATTTACATGATAACGGCGGCAGCCACAATCAACATCAATTACCATTCGACGGCAATATTAACTGGGATACAGTTATGGAGAAAATTGCCTGTGCAGGATACCGTGGAGCAACAACTTTGGAACCAATGAATTGGGATTATTCTCATTTGAATATTTGTCATTTTTTGGAATTGGCGTACGAAAGGGCAAACAGACTTGATTACTTGCGGAGATAATGGAGACAGCGTAGTTCAAGCATATTTCCGATTGATTCTGATTTCAATGAATACACACAAAAACAGACCGGGTCTCCCCGGTCTGCTGTTGTTTTTTTACTGTTTATGCGGGCTGAGGGAAGTATTTTCCGATAAGCTCCAGCAGCTGTTGGAACGCATCGTAATAGCCCTGAGCACCGACGCACTCATAGAGCGCATCGCTTATAAATTTGCTTATCGCCTCGCCGACCGCGCTCAGCTTCTCTTTATTCTCGCTCGGAGCCTCGCGCTCGCCGATTTTTATCAGTATATTTTCGAGCCTCTTCTGTGCGTGCTCGGTTGCCGCCGGGTCAACTACCGTATTTTCGAGCATCGCATTGCACTCTTCGAGCGCCGCGTCAAGCTCCGCCGCATCCTCGGGCGAGAGCGTGCTCCTGTCTATCTCCTGCGCCGGTTTCATCAGATTGTTCACTAAATCTTTCGTATTCCTGCCGATATTGAACTGCGGGAACCTGTCGGGCATAGAATAAACATCCTTGAACTCGTGATTAATCAGCAGCTCGGTCGCAAGCTTCATTATGACATCGTTGGAGCCGGTCTTTTCGTGATCCTGTCCCTTGAAATAGAAGGTGTGGTCGGGAAGCAGACCCACCGACGCGTCAACAACGCCGTCGGGTGAAATATGATTGTGCGCCTCGTTCTTGCAGCGGGTGCCCTGCTGGACATAGTCCTCGCCGAGAGTCTCGCCGATGTTTGCAAATTTCGCGCCCATAGAGGTAGACTCCGCGTGGATTATTCCGTCCGCATTACTCTTGTCATAAGAGGGCACAAGGCAGTAGAGCTGATAGTCGTAATCGACTATGTCAAAAACTTCAACTCCCGCTTCTCTCATCTTCTCGATGTTTTTGAATCTGTTTACCTGCGCGCGGTGATAAATTTCAACCTGCCTGCGCATCTCGGCGTTCTCTTTTCCGGGCAGAACGCGCGCCACGGCCTCGTCATAATATGCCTCTGGCACGAGCGACCACATCGTGGTGCAGTTGCGCAGGATAACATTGGTCAGCCCGTCAACGGTCGCGTCGAGCGTGTCGAGGAGTATCTGCTTGGGTATGAGCCTTATAACGGCGTTGAGCAGATAGCCCTCCGCGCCGCCGACAAGCTTCGGGAGCAGCTTCTTGTAGAGCATCTCGTCGGAGGTGCTGAGCTTGCCTATATATATATCGCCGACTATGTTGGAGCCGTCGAGCGCGGGGACGATATACACCACGCGGTCAAGGCTCGCGTAGAGCTCCGGATAGCGGTCAAAGAGGCTGTTGGCTATCGTTCCGCCGAGGCTTATCGCTGCGATATTTATCTTGTCGTGACCCGTCTCGCGCTTCACCTTGGCGATAAAGTCATAGAGCTCGTCGGTTATCTCGCCGTTGTTGCCGAAGGAGTTGTAGGCGAAGTAATATAGATGATCCTCGCCCGCGGTTTTTGTGAGCGTCTCCAGCGGCACGTTGCCGTAGATCTCACTCTTCTCCTCGTCGCTGCACTTTGCGACGCTGTACGGATATTTTTTGACTCTGATATCATAGATGTTCTTGCCGTTCGAGTCAAAGGCGTTGACATACAACGTGCCCTCGAGCGTCTTTCTGAACGACTCGACAAAGCCGTCGTCGCGCTGGGTGACGAGCATTTTGACGAGCGGCAGAAGCAAATTTTTGACGATATATTTTGTGTTTGCGTATATCGGCCAGCCGGTTATCATTTTGCCGTCCTCGTCCACCGCTATCTCGTCATCCTCGTATAAGTAGGTCTTGGACTGACCTATGCCGTGAATAACGACCGTCGGGCTGTGCTCGCAGGCTCCGCCGCACTCGGTCAGAGTGCCGGGCTTTTTCGTCTTTGCGGGCTCGACCTTTTCTCCGCCCTGCGTCAGGACTTCGACAAGCCCCGCCTCATCTGAGGCAGACACCGCTTCCCGCCTTGCCCCGCCGTAGGACGCGGCGGATATTCCGGTCGAGAAAATCAGTGCCGTGCAAAGCAGCAGCGCCGCTATTCTTTTGGCTGATTTCATTTTATAACTCCCTCCTTTAAAAATTTACGGCGAACTCCGAAAAGGGGCTCGCCGTATATTGAGATTTAAATCAGATAACGGAACCTAAAAACTTAATAATGAACCGTATAATTACGCGTGTGACGTCGGAATAGCCCTGGCTGCCTATTGTCTTGAGAGCGATGAGGCTCAGTGCACAGCAGACCTTTTCGAGCGCGAAAGCGGCCTTTGAGGTCTCCTTTGCGGGCTCGCGCTGGCCGAGCTCGACGAGGATATTCGTCAGTCTCGCCTTGGCGGCATCCGCCTTTTCGGGGTCGGCTATCGTCATATTGAGCGCTTCCTCGCCCTGAGCGATGGCGGCGTCAAGCTCCGCTATCTGCTCGGCACTCGGACGCTCATCCTCGGGCAGCTCGTCTATCTTCGCCCTGTACGCCTTTGCGTCGGGAAGAAGCCAGCGTCTGATTTCCTTTGTACGGCAGGTGCCGTTATACTGCGGCCAGACGTCGGGCTTCGAGTGTATATCCTTGAGCTCGGAGTCGGTGAACAGCGCGCAGGCGAGGGTCAGAACAACGTCGTTGTTGCCGGCCTCGTGGTGCTGACCGATAAATATCCAGGTGTTGTCGGGCAGAATAGCCGTGGATGCGTCAATCGAGCCGTCAACGGACATATATCCTGCCTTGGCGGGCTTGTAGCTGTCGGGCAGCTTCTGTCCGGGAGCGGCGCCGGTAGCGCCCATGGTGGTCGAGGAGAGCTGAATAATACCGTCGGAATTGGTATTGAGCGCGCTCTTGATTATGCTGAAGTAGCTGTACTCCACATCGCCGAATCCGAGATTTGCGCCGGCTATGGAGTCTATCTTAACTCCCGCCGCGTGAGCCGCGAGGACATTCTTTCCGAGATTGAGCTGAGCCTGATGATAGCGGTCGGTCTTTGCCTTGAGAACCGCATGATCCTTGTCGGTCAGATACTTTTTGCAAAGCGCGTCATATCTGTCGGACGGGACAAGCGCCCAGAACTGCGGGCAGTTTACGAGCAAGGTCTCGGACAGACCGTCCATGGCGGCCGTCAGGGTGTCTCTGAACACCTGTCTCGGGATTATTCTGATAACAAGGTTGAGCAGATAGCCGAGAGACGCGGTGTCGTTGCTCTCCGCGATTATTTTCGGGATATACTCATGATAGAGGAACTCGTCGTCTATTCTAAAGCCCTCTTCGCCTCTCGTGAGGAAATCGGCGATTATCTCGGAGCCGTCGGTTGCGGCAACGGCGTTGACAACCTGGTTGATATCCTTGTGTCCGTAAACGTCAAGGTACGCGGTGAAGATAGTTCCGCCGAGGCTGACGTTGAGGAGGTTTACCTTATCGTGACCGGTCGCCTTCTTGACCTGCTGGATATACTCGTTAAGGTTAGCGGCTGATTCCATGGGGCTGCCGACGAGGTTAAAGGTGAAGAAATAAACATGATCCTCGCCTATTATATTCGTCAGCTTCTGCATGGGAATCATTCTGTATGCCCAATCTCTCGTGTCCTTATCCATGTCGGCGAGAGAACCGTATTTCTCGGTCTTGAGATTGTTTATCGGCTTGCCCTCATTGTCGCACTTCTGTATGGAGAAGAGCTCGCAGACAGTCTCATAGACTGCCTTGGGGAAGCCGCTATCCGTCTGGGTGGCGAGCATTTTGACAAGGGGCCACGCAAGCTTCTTGAGAAGGACGGTGACGAGATTGTCCGTATCGAGGATGAGCAGCGTTCCGCCTATGCGTTTGCCGTCCTTATCGAGCACGGGCTCGTCGTTCTCGTCATAGAGATAGGTGGGCGAATGGTTGATGCCGGGGACTACAACGACGGGTGCGTGCCCGCAATCTCCGTTGCGGCAGTCGGCGTGTGTTCCGCCCTCATTCTCGGCGTCGGCAAGCGTATCAACGGCCTTAGCTATCGCCGCATCGTCCGATGCGGACGCGGGAGCGGCCGAGGCGCAGGTAAATGCCGAAAAAGCCATGATGAGCGCGAGCACAAGGGCTACGGTCGATTTCATCTTTTTCATAGTTTTTCTCCTGTTCTTAGATAATATATTTTTCTATTCCTTATAAATCAATAAGTCAGCAATAATCGACAAATTGGGGATGGTCGGGCAGGGTGAACACATCTATCGGCTCGTCTGACGAGGCTATCGCCGCAACAAGCTCGAGCAGCGCAGTGTTTTCCGCCGCCTGTTCGTGCTCCATATTATAATAGAACCATGTTCTGTCCGGCACGGCGGCGCAGGCAGCGTTTATATCCGAGTGAGGGGAGACAAAATCCGCCGGTTCATCGCGCCCCGGGCTGAGCGTCTTGCCGGGGGCCGCGCACTGAGCGCCCATGGACGCCGAATATGTCGGAACTATCGTGTCGGACATAAGGTTATCCGACGCCGCTATCGGTGTCAGCGGCTTTCCGCAGCCGCAGATATTGTAAAATTCAACCGAGCGCTCCTGCTCGCGCCTGACAAGCTCTTTTATATTCCTCCTGACCCGCCAGTGGCGGTCGGCCACTGCGCGCAGGGAGTCGTGGCCGGGGTCGGCAAGATATCTGTCACGAAGCTCCGTATAGCGCTCGGACGGGATTATGCCCCACATCGTCGAGCTGTTGACGATAACAGTCTCGCACGCCGCGCGGACTAAGGTTCTCACCGCTCTGTCCGCAACCTTCTTGGGCATTTTACTCATAAGCTTTGATATTTCTTCCGCCTCGCGCCTGCTGAGAAGCATCTCGAGCAGCGCCCCGCAGTCATCGGTTCTTATGTCGCCGGCAAGCAGGTCGGCGGCTATATCCGATCCGTCATACGCGGGGACAACGCCGATAACGCGCTTTACGTCTCTGTCGCCGCCGTAGAGCTCAAAATACATCTGCACGACGGTCGCGCCCATGCTCACGGGGATGAGATCGACCTTGTCGCACTGCCTCTGCTCTTTGACCGTAGAAATAAACTCGCGCAGCAGGCGGGCATTTTCATCCGCCTTGCCGAAAATATCGTAAGCAAAGAAATATAAATTCTCCTCGCCGATAATATCGGCAAGGGCGCTCAGCGGTACCATTTTATATATGTATCTTTTTTCGTCGTCCGTACATTCGCCGACGGGACGGTAGTAGCCGACAACCTCGGCTCTGACCTTTCTCTCGGAGTCGGGCGTGCAGCCGAGCGGCTCGAGCATCGAGCGCACAGCCTCATCGAGCGCCGAAGAAAAGCCGCAGTCGCGGCGCAGCAGCATCATCCTTATACCCGACGGGGTTATCTTCTTAACGAGGGTGTCAACGTCCGGGTCGAACGGCCAGAGGTTTCTGAGCTTTTCGCCGTTTTCGTCCGTCTCTATGACCTTCGACTGTCCTATCCCGGGGATTATTATGCACGGACGGTATCCGTGCGTCGATTCAGAGTTCATATAAATCCCACCGTTCTCACAGGGTATAAGTTATAATAGCATATATTTAGGTTAATTTCAATAGAAATAAGTTTTTGTCGGGTATATATTTATGAATAGTTGCCGACACAGGGATTGACATATCACTCCGTTTTTGCTAAGTTATAATCAGAACGGCAACAAGCAGGAGGTTTTCATATGCAGTATATAGAAATTCTCGGAAAAGCCGCAGCCGTCATGCGCCGCCTCGCCGCACTCTCGCTCGCGGCGTTCATGACCTTTCTCTCCGCTCTGACGCTCGGCATCGACGCTCTGTCCGCGGGCAAGCGGCATCCGGAGGTGTCGAAGGATAATGTTTTGCTTATCGGCGCGGCGGAGCGCTCGCAGGGCATAACGACAGACGGCAAATACTACTATTTCAGCTCGAAATGGGGGCTGACAAAGTCCGAACTCGACGGCAAGACGCGCGTGAAATCCAACCCGCTCGCCATCCCGAAGAAGCTCAAGGACGAATACGGCCTCGCGCACATAGGCGGCATCAGCTACTCCAAGGCCGACAACTGCATATATGCGGGGCTCGAGGACAGCAAGGTCTGGGAATATCCCGTAGTTGCGGTCTATGACGCCGACACGCTGAAATTCACGGGCAGATATTATATTCTCGACAAAGCCCTGCATACGCGCGGTTTGCCGTGGGTCGCGGTGGACAACGACAGAGGTCTGCTCATCACCCTTGACCACTCGAAAAAAGCCAACGAGCTCATCTTCTACGATATAGCGGACAACATGAAGTATGTCGGGTCGGTGAAGCTCAGCGAGACGGTAAGAAGCATCCAGGGTGCGGAGATGTACGGAGGTATGCTCTACGCCGCGACAAACGACGACACGCAGGCCGTCTATAAAATCGACCCGAAAAGCGGAGAGGTCTCAAAATATTTCGACCGCAACCTGACCAAGGGCAGCGAGGGCGAGGGCATAACTGTGCTCGAAACTGCGGACGGCGCGGTGTTCCATGCGATAGACATGGGGCCGCTGTTCATCAACGCCTTCATCCGCCACTATGCGCCGATTGAGGACGGCGGGCAATAAAGTCTCGGCTCTTATGTGCGCGATATTCAGGTGCGCCACTGATATTTTTTGAGGTTCACCCTGCCCGAAGAATCGAACTCAATGCCCTCCTCCTCGAGGAGGGTCTTTTGCATATCCTCGCCGCCGAACGCGAACGCCGACGAGGTCTCACCGAGGCGGTTGACTACCCTGTGGCACGGGATAACTCCCGGCTCGGGATTTACGTGCAGGGCATAGCCGACCACGCGCGACCAGCGCGGATTGCCCGCAAGCGCCGCCACCTGACCGTAGGTTGCAACGCAGCCGCGCGGAATTCTTCTGACAACATCATATATCAGCTCGAATGTAGTTTTCATATCATCACCCGCAATTATTTTAACTTATCTTACGGCAAAAATGCAATAAAAAAAGACGGCTGCGACCAAATCCGCTACCGTCTAAAAAGAAAACAGCCTCCCTATTGGAAAGCTGAATTCATAAATGTCGGCGTCGACTTATCTTCCCGGGAGGCTGCCCTCCGAGTATTGTCAGCACGAATGAGCTTAACTACCGTGTTCGGAATGGGAACGGGTGGACCCTCATCGTCATAGACACCGACTATAGAGCGATTTTTGTATGACCGCTCTCTCAAGTGCTCAGCTATAATACAACATTCCCCGACAATTGTCAAGGTTTTTTTCAAAGTTTTTTAAAAAATCTTAAATTTTTTTACAGACCTCCGTTATCTCGCCGATATAGACGCGGTGGTAGTCGCCGTTGCTGTAGTTATCCTCTATTTCGGGCGCAATAAACTTCGACGGATCCATGTCGGCAAAGGCTGTCTTCCTGCAGGCTATAATCAGCTTTGCCTCCTCGAAAGCCACGCTTTCGCCCGTCTCAAAAGCGGTAAGCCCGCATTCCTCGGCCTTGTCGAAATCGCGTCCGCTCTTGGAGCCGCAGAAGGAGAGCGCCCTTCTGTATTCGCTGCCGAAAAACGAGAGCGTAAAATTATCGTACTTTTCCATAAATTCATAGGTGTATCGCTGCGGGCGCACGAAAACAGTCACCACATCCTTGCCCCACAGCTCGCCCAGCATACCCCAGCTTACGGTCATGGTGTTATAGTTGCCCTTCTCACCGGCGGTGAGCAGCGCCCAGTCATCTCTGATAAGGTGAACAAAGCTGTCGTTGACATCGCAGATGTCGATTTTTTCGAATTTCATGGCAAATCCCCTTTTCTCGCTTGATTCTTCTCGGTAATTGACCCGTGTTTATAAGTATGTTATACTTATGTGCAAATACAAATAATAAAAATTCATTATCGCAAATTATACAAACGGCTGCTCCGTTAAAATCTACGGCTTTCGCGCTTATTTATATTATATGCCGTTTTACGCTCAATGCAAGATTTTTCTTCGCGGCGGCCGAATAGGAGAGAAAGGATTGATGTTATGCCGGAGCAAAACATACCGGAGATCAAGGGGAGTCTCAGAGACTTCATGCTCAAGGTTCCCGAGCCGATTTATCGCTGCAGCGGAATCAAAATACTCGGCAGAAGGATAAAGTCCGTGCTTTTTTCGACCGACGCGAGCATTATCAGAAACACTAACGCAGACGCTGTTATCGCAGTCTATCCGTTCACCCCGCAGCCCGTAATAACCCAGGCCGTCATGGTGGCGGCGGATGTGCCGGTCTTTGTCGGAGTCGGCGGCGGACTGACACAGGGGCACAGAGTCGTCAACCTCGCCCTGCACGCGGAGTTTCAGGGCGCGATAGGCGTTGTCGTCAACGCGCCGACAAGAAACGAGACGATAAGAGACCTGCACGCAACGATAGACGTGCCGATAGTTATCACCGTACTCAACGAGGACGAGGACATACAGGGGCGTATCGACTCGGGCGTCAGCATTTTGAACGTATCCGCAGCCGGCAGAACGCCGCAGGTCGTGCGCAGCATCAGGGAGCGTTTCCCCGATGTTCCGATAATCGCAACCGGCGGCCCGACAGACGAGAGCATCCTCGCAACCGTCGAGGCCGGAGCCAACGCCATAACCTGGACTCCGCCGTCAAACGGCGAGGTGTTCAAAGACATTATGGACAAGTACCGCCGCGGCGAACCGCACCCGGATTTTTAAAAGCGGTCGCATTCAGCGCAAATCAAAGAGTAAAAACACAAAGGTCATAATTCACGTTTGACAGCGCGGATTATGGCCTTTATTTCAGTTGATTTTTTGCTCTTTTGAGCGTCTTTTGCCTGCTCACAGTATTTGGCGGAAATCGCAAGTCTGGAAAATTGTCGCGGGACGTGATATAATCGGGATGTAAAAGCATTTTGACACGGGAAAAGTGCGGATGTCAAACGGATTTGATAGACAGGAGAGCGTTTTCGGCGTAAGCTGAAAGCGAAAAAAGGAGGCGCGGCAGATGGATATCGGAAAGAAGCTCAGGGACGCGAGAAACGCGGCGGGACTGACTCAGGAGAGCGCGGCGGAGTCTCTCGGAGTGAGCCGTCAAAGCGTATCGAATTGGGAGACGGGCAAGACCTATCCCGATATAGTGAGCGTCATAGAAATGAGCGGCCGCTATTCCGTCAGCCTCGACTGCCTGCTGAAGGAGGAAAGACCCGTGTCAAACGATCTTAACTATCTCAACTATCTCGAAGAGAGCACAAACACCGTCAAGAGCCGCCGCAGACTCGGAAAGCTCGTGCTCGTCGCCGCATATCTCGTCATATGGGCTGTGTCGGTCGCGTTCTTTTGGCTCGCCGTCTCCGGGTCGGACGCGGGCGCGTATGCCGTGCTCGTTATCTGGGGCGCAATCCCGCTGACCACATTCGTCATCTCCCTGCTCATCGGCGCAAACGGCTATTGGGGGAGAAAAAAATGGTGGGCTGTGCCTATCCTCGCTCTTATGTACACTCTAATTCCGTTTCTGACCTTCACCCTCGCCAACGCCGCTTCGACGGGCATTTCCGCAGGCGACATAACAATGCACCTCGACGACTTCAACACCCTGCCCATAGGCGCGGCAGTCTCCGCCGTCGGTCTTGCTATAGGCACGGGCATAGAGAAGCTCCGGGCGCGCAAAAAACGTGAGGATTAAACCGCCGCCTCGGAATATGTAAAAATAAAGTTTTTTGCCGAAGTCGACAGAGACTCCGGCTCTTTTTATCTTGATGAAAGGATGAAAGAATGTTATACTTGGAACAAAGGGGGGTGAAGATATGCGCAGCGAAAAAGAGATGCTCGATTTAATTATCCGCACCGCCCGAGAGGATGAGCGGATAATCGCCGCATATCTCGAGGGCTCTCGGGTCGACCCGAACGCTCAAAAAGATATTTTCCGGGACTACGACGTTGAATATATAGTCAGGGACACGGCGCCCTTTATCGCAGACAAATCATGGATAGACCGCTTCGGCGAGCGGCTGTTCATGCAATATCCCGACGACTGTCCGTTTGAGAAGTCAGATACAAAAAACTGCTACGGCTGGCTCATTCGGTTTTCGGACGGCAACAGGCTCGACCTCCATGTCTGCACGCCGGAGCACGCGCTGAAAAATATTGACATCTGCCGCGTGCTTGTTGACAAAGAGAATATTATCCCGCAGGATATCGGCAAGGATACGACTGTTTTCAATGTGAAAAAGCCGACGCAGGCGGAGTTCTCCGCCGTGTGCAACGAGTTTTGGTGGTGCCTCGACAATGTTGCAAAGGGCTTGTGGCGCGGCGAGCTGAGCTATACGCTCGAAATGATGGATTTCAACATCCGTCCGCAGCTGCGGCAGATGCTCGACTGGCTCACGGGCGCGGAAAACGGATTCACGATAAGCACCGGGAAATCGTCAAAATATATGGCGCGCTTCCTGCCCGAGGAGATATGCTCCCGTTATCTTTCGACATATTGCGCCGCACGGGCGAATGAAATATGGGACGCGGTCGGCGTGATGACCGAGCTCTTTGACGAGACCGCGCGAAAAACCTCCGCCATGCTCGATTATTGCTATAACGAACGCGAGGCGGCTGCCTGCATCGGCTATCTCGATCATGTGAGAAACCTGCCGCAGGACGCTTTTGAGATATACTGAAAGGAAAACGCTATGAGAAGATTTCTGAAATTTTTTGCCCGTCTCTCAGCTCTTTTGCTCGGGCTTTCGCTGTGCATCTCGCCGCTCAGGGACTTTGCCGCTTATAATTTTGAATACGAGCAGACGGTCGGCAATCCGCTGAAGGGCTTCATGCCGTTTTACAGCCCCGACGGCGCGGACGACAGCGTGCCCTACAGCATGGAGTGGTTCTATATCCCGCTCTCCGCGCTCATCTCGGACAGCGGCGAATACACCGTCCGCGAGGGGCTCGAGCCTTATCTCGAGGCGATATCGGCGCGCGGGAATCAGGCGGTTTTCAGAGTCTATCTCGACTATCCCGGATCCGACATCGGCGAGAAGGCCGTGCCGCGGTTCATATGGGATATGGGTATAAAAAAGGAGCGCTACGACGAATACGGCGGAGGCTTTTGTCCCGACTATTCAGACGGCAGGCTCATCGATATTCTCTGCGATTTTGTGCGCGAGCTGGCGCGCGAATACGACGGTGACCGCCGCATAGCCTATATCACAACGGGGCTTCTCGGTCACTGGGGCGAGTGGCACGTCTGCCTGCCGGAGCTTGAGGCGACAAATGAGCAGAAAGCAAAAATAATCTCCGCGTTTGCGCAGAGCTTTAAAGTTACGCGCATTCTGACCCGCTATCCCGGCACTCCCGGCACTACGCGAAGGGGAAATGTCGGCTTCCACGACGATTCGTTTACCCACTCGACGCTCTATGACGAAAGCTGGCACTTCATGGCTAAAATGAAAAAGGCGCGGCAGACGGGCGTATGGAAAAATCAGCCGATCGGCGGCGAGTTTCGCCCGGAGGGTCAGGCGGCGTTTTTGTCGGGCGCACCGCTCGACGGCTATCGGGACTACTCCGAGTGCGTCAACGCAACTCACTGCTCGTGGCTTATGGCGGACGGGGCGTTCACGGGTAAGCTCGACGCAAGCGAGGTTGAGCGCGCCAAGGCTGCATCGGCGGCTCTCGGCTATGATTTTACGGTAACGGGCGCCAAAATTATGAGAATTTTCGGAAAGCTTTACGCTTTCGTCACGATAAAGAATACGGGCGTCGCACCGATATACTATGACCTCGGCGTGTCTCTCGGCGTGGGAGACGAAAAAAACACCCTGTGGACAGAGGTTCAAAATCAGAGGCTCTGTCGCCTTATGCCCGGAAAGAGCGCGGTATTCTCGGCGCATATAGACGACATAGACGACGGGCAGTCGCTCTTTGTCCGCATAGAAAAGCCGCTCGAGAACGGCAAGCCGATACGTTTTTCAAATCAGTCCCGATTGCAGCGCGCCGACGGGTCGCTCGAGCTCGGGAACATGATGAGGTTTTGATATGGAGAAAAAATACAAGGTCTTTTATCAGGGCTCGCTCTACGGTCACTTCGGTCGTGACCGCGCGGGAAAGGAAATCGAAATCAATAAAAGCTTTCTTTGGGGAGGCGAAAATTGGCTCGTGCCCTCTGTCTATATTTGCGGCAAGGGGCTTGTTGCGGACGTTATAAAATCGGTGAGCAGCGAGAAATTTAACGCGTTTGCCGAAAAATTCGGGCTCGATAAAAATAGCGATTCGTGCGACCTCTCCGAGGAACACCTTGTGAAAATAGAGGCGGAAAATCCGCTCGGCGGCGGAATTTATGTCACGGCGAAGATAAACGGCAGGGAGTCGTCCATGGAGTTTTCAAGCTCCGACTGTTGGAATCCGCTCTTCCCCGACGGCGGCGGCTCGGAAAAGCTGCTCGAAAAATACGGCCTTGACAAGTCATTTTGTTGGCAGATAACGCGCGTCAGTATACCCTGGCGCGGCAGAAAGCCGAAAAAGATAGGCTCACTCTCCCTGCGCCTTCGCGCCGACAGGCTTCGCGTTTCCGAAGTGCATTTCAAAGCGGAACGCCCCGGCGACAGGACGGAGTTCACAAACCCCGCGACGGGGAAAACGCACATACTTACAGTGACGGATATCGAACGGCAGAGCTTGGCGCAGCTTCCGCATATCGGAAAGGACGAGCCTAAATTCTTTACGCTTCTCCGCGTCGACATCTCGCCGGAAATATCAAAAGACGCGCTGCTTATAACGGACTGCGCCGAGGGAGACAGAACGCATAAAGGGGCGCTGCCGGGAAAGACGTCGGCCATAGGCATTATCGGCGGCGCGGACGGCCCGACCGTCATCATCTCCGAGTACGAGAGCGGACACACGGCCTGCTCGTCCATGCACTTTGAGCCGGAATATGAGCCGGATTGGTGCATGACGTTTTACGACAAGCCGCGAGAGGACATCGAAGTTGAGCTGATATAGCACTCATATACCGCCGAAAGGCTCGGGATAATATTCCGGCTGCCTTTGGCGGAGTATTCGCAAGACATAAAAACGACCTATGAGCAATAGGCCGTTTTTTGTTATAGGGTTCATAAAAGTGCTCCTTTATATCTGTTTGATAAATCGAGAGTTGTGCAGAGGGTAAAGCTGCCGTCAGGCAAACAATTTTAATATTGCAAATTGACACAATAGCGTAGGGGCGGATATCATGTCAAGAGAAACATGGTAAACAGTAGTGTAAAGACATGGTATACAACTCAAAACCTGTGAATGGAATGGTTTAAAAGTTTACCGTAAGTTTGCGGGCGAACAAAGTAATTTTTGCAGTGACTTGCGGCTATTCACTTTGTAGGGTGCGGCGACTCGACGCACCGCTGCCGCCGTAGGCGGCACAGAGGGCAAGCCGCACGCAGAGAGCGTTTTGCACGACACGGATGAATAAATAGATTTTCGGTGACGCTGTCGCGTCAAAGGGTCGTCAAGTCGGCGACCCCTACAACTCAAAGCTTTCCGCATGTCCCTTGTAAAGGCGAGCTTAGCTCGCCTGCTGCAATCACCGCATAACCCGCGGGCGGATAATACCGCCCTACACGGCTTAATACATACAGGAAAAGCCCCGGCAGATATTATTCTGTCGGGGCTGAATCTGTTTTACGGATACTCTGAATTCGGCGTTTCTGTTTTTATTCCGCAAGCGAATCCATGTAGTTTTTATAGTGGGCAAAGACTATGCCCGGCTCCTGAAGGTCGGGGTTCCAGCGCTTGACCCACTCGAGGGAGAAAAAGCCGTCGAAGCCGGCTCTGTCGAGCAGCGTCACAGCGTCCGTGACGGGCACATCGCCGTAGCCCATCATGCGGTATTCGACCCTTGAGCCGCGCATGACGGAGTCCTTCAAATGGACGTGCTTTATATAGGTGCCCAGAGCCGCAAAGGTCTCGACCGGGCTCTCGCTGCCGAAGCGCACCGTGTGGTGGACATCCCAGAGCACGCCGCAGTTGTCGCTGCCGGCTCTGTCGAGAAAGGCGAGCATGGCCTTTGAGCTCGAGAGGTCTCCGTTGGTCTCTATCAGCGGAGTGACACTTCTCTTCGCGCCGTACTCGCACAGCTGGCGGTAGAGCCCTGCGCCGAGATTGAAGTCGCCGACTGTGATATGCGGCTCGCCCGTGCCCATGACACGGATATATTTTACCCCGAGCTTTCTCGCAAGGTCAATGTAGCCGCACGCCTCGAGGAACGAGTCCTGCGCCCTGTCACGCACGGCGAGCGTTGCGCCCGAGGTCAGAGAGGGAATGACAAGCCCCGTCTGAGCGATTTTTTCTTTCGTTTGCTCGATTTCGGCGTCCGAAAACTCGGGGATTTCAAGCGCGTTTATCTTGTCGCCTATACCCCTTATCTCCACGCCGCCGAAGCCTAAATCCTTGGCAGTCGCAACTATTTCTTTCAGCGTCCAGCGCGGGCAGCCGAGGGTTGAGAATGACAGTTTCATCGTAACAGCTCCTTTCGTGGTTTTTTTATGCAGTTTCTATCGAATCGTCGCTCTGAAGCGAATATTTTTCCACCGCCATGTCGCGCAGGACGAACTTCTGAATTTTTCCGCTCGCGGTCATCGGGAATTCGTCCATTATCCAGACATATTTCGGAATTTTGAAGAACGCGACGTTCTCCTTGTAGTAGGCCTTTATCTCCTCCTCGGACATATCCTCGCCCTCTTTAAGAATGACGCAGGCGCAGACCTCCTCGCCGTACTTCTTGCTCGGCACGCCTATGACCTGAACATCTTTGATGCGGTCATTATGATAGAGGCACTCCTCGAGCTCCTTGGGATAGATGTTCTCGCCGCCGCGGATTATCATATCCTTGAGCCTGCCGGTGACCTTGTAGTAGCCGTTCTCGTCGCAGACGGCGAGGTCGCCGAAGTGGAGCCAGCCGTCCTTGTCGATAGCCTGAGCCGTGGCCTCGGGCATCTTGTAGTAGCCCTTCATTATGTTGTAGCCGCGCGCGCAGAATTCGCCTATCTCGCCCGCGGGCAGAGTCTCGCCCGTATTGGGGTCGACTATCTTGCACTCGACGCCGGGGAACGCCTTGCCGACTGTGGCGCAGCGTGTCTCGAGGGAATCCTCCGTTGTGGTCATGGTGCAGCCGGGCGCCGCCTCGGTCTGACCGAAAACGATGACGATATCGTGCATATTCATCTTCTCGCTGACATCGTACATAGTCTTTATCGGGCAGGGCGAGCCCGCCATTATGCCCGTGCGCATATGCGAAAAATCATATTTGTCGAAGTCCGGATGCTCGAGCATGGCAATGAACATGGTCGGCACGCCGTGGACTGCGGTACAGTTCTTTGTCACAAGCGCATCCATGACCTTTTTGGCGTTGAACATATCAATCGGCACAAAGGGCGTTCCGTGGGATATGCAGGACATGAGCGCGAGCACCATGCCGAAGCAGTGGAAGAACGGAACCGTGATGCACAGCCTGTCGTCGTGGGTGAACTTCATGCCGTCGCCTATCGTCTGGCCGTTATTGAGTATATTATAGTGGGTGAGCATGACGCCCTTGGGGAAGCCGGTCGTGCCGGAGGTATACTGGATGTTGACGACCTCGTGGCAGTCGCACGAGTCACGCACCGCCTCGAACTCCTCAACGGGAGTTTTCTCGGCGAGAGTATAGAGCTCCTTCCAATCGACCATGCCGGCGGGGCACTCACCCTCGCCCGCGTAGATAACGCTCTTTAAAAGGGGCAGTCTGCGGCTCTTGAGCTTGCCGGGCTCGCAGCTTTCAAGCTCCGGGCACAGCTCGTTTATTATATCGATATAGCTCGTGCCCTTGTAGCCGTCAATGAGGACTATCGCCTCGGAGTCGGACTGCTTGAGCTGATAATCGAGCTCGAAAACTTTATAGCTGGTGTTGACGGTAACAAGAATACCGCCCATTTTTGCACTGCCGAAAAAGGTTAGCAGCCATGCGGGCACGTTAGTGCCCCAGATGGAAATATGTGAACCCTTTTTAAGGCCTAGTGCCATGAAGCCTCTGGCTATCGTCTCGCACTCGTCGTTGAACTCTTTCCATGTTCTGGAGTAGTCCCTGTCGGTGTAGTCGATCATGTTGTCGTCCGGGTACTTTGCCGCCATATCGGCGATTTGCTGACCCAGAGTCTTTTCAAGAAACTTCTGCTGCATTGAAATCATCCTTTCTTAATATTCGGCTCGTGCCGTAAAATAAGTATATATGGCGCCGCAGCCTATGGGCGCAGCACCGTTTCAACCGCTGAAGCGGCGATTGACTTAATAACTCAATATGTATGGTCGCAGATTTCGTTTATCTTGTCGCGCAGGGCGATAAAATCCTCGAACGCCGCGGGCTTTTGATTGGGGTTGCGGAGCAGAGCCGCGGGATGGAAGGTGCCCATATAGAGTATGCCGCTGCGGTCATAGAAAAGCCCGTGCTCCTTTGTGACGCGAAAATCCTTCGAGATATATCTCTGTGCGGATATCCTGCCCACGCAGACGATTATCTTCGGGCGCATCAGAGCTATCTGGCTGTCGAGCCATGCGGCGCACGCCTCCTGCTCCTCGGGCAGCGGGTCACGGTTCTGCGGCGGGCGGCACTTGACGGTGTTTGCGATATAGATATTCCTGTCCCTGAACAGGTCTACGGTCGCCATGAGCTTATCGAGCAGCTGACCGCTTCGCCCGACGAACGGCTCGCCCTTGAGATCCTCCTGCTGACCGGGTCCCTCGCCGATAAACATGACCTCCGCGTCCTCTTTGCCGACGCCGAAAACGACATTCGTGCGCGTCCGGCAAAGACCGCACTTGCGGCAGTTCAGGCACTCCCGCCTGAGCTCCTCCCAGGTAGACATTGGCAAGCCTCCGTTTCATGTGATTATTTAGTAATTATAGCGCAGATTGTGCGGAATTAATATTTATACGGGAATAATTCTTCTTTTAAAGCCAAACAAGTATAAATTTTTTCTTTCGTATTGCAACATCCCGCGCGGATTTGTGGAAAAAATCGCAGACGAAAAGCAGCTATTCACCGCAAATCGGGTCTGAAAAACACGGGCGCCCGGCAGCAGGCACCGATAATTTCTCAAAAAATGCAAAAAATTCACAAATTCATGCTATACTGACCGTCGGGAGGGATGTCCGATGACTGCAAAAAAGAAAAAGCCGATAATCGCCCTCGCGGTCGTCTCGGCTCTGCTTACGGCGTTGATTCTTTGGATAATTTGGGGCAACACGGCGCTGCAGCTCAACAAATACACGGTTTCGAGCGAGCGGCTGCCCCGAGCGTTTGACGGCTGCAAAATCGCGCATATTTCGGATCTGCACAACACCGAAATCGGCAAAGACAACGAAACTCTTCTTAATATGCTGAGAGAGGCGAAGCCCGATATTATTGCTATAACGGGAGATTTGATAGATTCCCGAAAAACCGACGTTGCCGCGGCACTGCACTTTGCGGGCGAAGCGGTCAAAATCGCACCCTGCTACTATGTCACCGGCAACCACGAGGCGAGGGTATCGGAATATGACGCTTTAAAGACCGGTTTAATAAAGCTCGGTGTAACCGTGCTCGAAAACGAGAAGACGGAATTGGAGAGAGAGGGCGAAAAAATCACTCTTATCGGCGTAAAGGACCCGAGCTTCAGCTCCGACTACTTATTCCATGACGAAGAGGCGATAATGGAAGCGCAGCTGAAGGAGCTTGTTGACAAGGATGACGGCTTTACTTTATTGCTTTCCCACCGACCGGAGCTGTTTGAGGTTTATGTAACCTGCAATGCGGACCTTGTCCTGAGCGGCCATGCGCACGGCGGTCAGTTCCGCCTGCCGTTTATAGGCGGTCTGGCGGCTCCGAATCAGGGGCTGTTTCCGAAATATGACGCGGGACTGTTTTCCGAGGGAAAAACGAAAATGATTGTCAGCCGCGGCATAGGCAACAGCATTTTCCCGTTTCGCTTCAACAACAGGCCGGGGGTTATTTTGATAGAATTGCAGACGGACGGAGCTTGACTTTGTCCGTTTATTGCTGTGATTTTTGCAGTGTACAACACCGATACGGAATTGACAAAGAGGGAGTTGCAAAAGGTACGTCGTACGGACGAACTATTCGCTCCACCTCAAGTCAAGCAAACTTCAATTTCAATCGGGTACGAGGTGATTATATTATGTATTCGGAAATAAAAATCGATTTACGGGACACGCAGTGGCCCCTTGATTATATCGACCATGACAGAAATATTGCCCGGGCAATCGTCTATGACGAAAGCGGGCTGCTCTATTTTGTAAGAGCGGAGCGCGACGATGATTTCGGGCGGGCGACGCTTATCGAAACGTCGGGCGGCGGCGTTGAGGAGGGCGAGGATCTTCTCTGCGCCGTAAAGCGTGAGCTCCGCGAGGAGTTGGGCGCGGAAGCGGAAGTAATTTGCAAAATCGGAGTTGTGAGCGATTATTATAATCTGATTCACAGGCACAATATCAATAATTATTTTTTGTGCAAGGTTAAATCGTTTGGCGACAAAAGCCTGACGGAAGACGAGATAAAGAGCTTTCACTTATCGACACTGAAATTGTCTTATACGCAGGCGGTTAAAGAGTACGAGCGAAGAGCCGACACAAAAATAGGCAGACTTATCGCAGACAGGGAGCTGCCGATTTTGCGCCGTGCGAAGGAAATAATCGATTCCTTCGCTTGATGTCACCGCAGCCTCGGCAAAATAAAAAACAGCCTCTGTCAAAGACAAAGACTGTTTATGGAGCGGATGACGAGGCTCGAACTCGCTACCTCCACCTTGGCAAGGTGGCGCTCTACCGGATGAGCTACATCCGCAACTGCAAGAGAGATTATAGCAAAGAGATATGGCTTTGTCAAGGGAAATTTCAAGTTTTTTGCTTTTTGCCCCGGCGGGATAATTTTGCCGCCGACCCGCGCCGTAAACCATCAGCGGGATTGACACAAAGCGCCGCTGATTATATAATCCAATATAGTACAGGGAAGCCTATAAACAGGCGAACATACCAGACAAAAATAACCTTAACGGAGGAACCGATATGAAATTCTGCGATATGCCGTATGAGAGAATCGACGTCAAGGCGGCAACCGCTGCACTTGACGCGGCGGCGGAGCACCTCGCCGGGGCGAAAACTCTCGGAGAGGCGGAGGCTGCGTTCGAGGAGCGCGAAAAAATAATCACCCACGTCCACACGATGAGCACGATAGCCTACATCCGCCACACCGTCAACACCCTTGACGAATTCTATGAGAAAGAAAATGACTTCAACGACGAGAATGCCCCGCTGATAGAGCAAAGCGAGCAGAAATTCACCGAGGCGATGCTCTCGAGCCCGCTCCGACCTCAGCTCGAGGAGAAATACGGCAAGCTGATATTTGTCAACGCGGAGCTCTCACGCAAATGCTTCTCGCCCGAGATAATCCCCGACCTCCAGGAGGAAAACCGACTTTCGAGCGAATATCAGAAGCTCATCGCTTCGGCGCAGATAGAGTTCGGCGGCAAGACCTTGAGTCTCGCCCAGCTCGGCGCATATAAGGAGAACTCCGAGCGCATTATCCGCCATGCGGCATACAAGGCCGAGAGCGGCTTCTATATGGCTCACGCCGACGAGCTTGACAGGATATTCGACAGCCTCGTAAAGTGCCGCACCCGCATAGCGAAAAAGCTCGGCTTCGGCACCTTCACCGAGCTTGCCTACTGCCGCCAGACGCGCAACTGCTATAACGCCGTGGATGTTGCGGCCTTTCGCTCGCGCATAGTGCGCGACATAGTGCCCGTCGTATGCCGCCTGAAGGAGATGCAGAAAAAGCGCACGGGAATAGACGACATGAAGATATACGACGACCTGTTCGCGTTCAAAGAGGGCAATCCGAAGCCCGACGGTTCGCCGCAGGATATACTTGAGGCGGGCAAGACCATGTATGAGCGCATGAGCCCCGAGACGGGAGAGTTCATAAACTTTATGTATGACAACGCCCTCATGGACGTTTTGAGCGCAAAGGGCAAGGCCGCTGGCGGCTACTGCACGGAAATCCTCGAATACAAGTCGCCGTTCATCTTCTCGAATTTCAACGGCACCTCGGGCGACGTCGATGTGCTCACCCACGAGGCAGGGCACGCTTTCGCCTATTACAGCGTCAGAGATAAAATGGAGCTTTGCGATCAGCTGAGCCCCACTATGGAATCGTGCGAGGTCCACTCGATGTCCATGGAATTCTTCGCGTGGCCGTGGCATGAGCTGTTCTACGGCTCCGACGCCGTGCGCTCACGCTTTATGCATCTCGAGAGCGCGCTGGTTTTCCTGCCCTACGGCACGATGGTCGATGAGTTTCAGCACATAGTCTACGACTCGCCGGAGCTTACCCCCGCCGAGAGAAACAGCAAGTGGCTCGAGCTCGAGAGCAAATACCGCCCCTATATGGACTTCGGCGACGTTGAATTTTACTCCGACGGACGCGGTTGGCAGAGGCAGCTGCACATCTACCTCTATCCGTTCTATTATATCGACTACTGCCTCGCGCAGACTGCGGCGCTCGAGTTCTGGTCGATGAGCCGCAACGACTACAAGGACGCTTGGCGGAGATATCTGCATTTCGTGTCCCTCGGCGGGACGAAGAGCTTCAAGGAGCTGTGCGCTGCCGCGGGAATAGACGACCCGTTCGGCGAGCGTGCGCTCAATGGAGTGGCGCAGACCGCGAATTCATGGCTTGACGCAAACGGTTGAAAATAGGACACATCTTGATTTTCGACACTGTTTGCTGTAAAATAAGCAACATAAATCTTACTGAAAACGGAGAGAAAAATGACGGGAATTCTGCTCATTGACAAGCCCGAGGGCATGACCTCGTTTGTTGCGGCGGCGCGTGTTCGCCGCATGACGGGAGTTAAAAAAACCGGGCACACCGGGACGCTCGACCCCATGGCTACGGGCGTTCTGCCCGTATTGCTCGGCGGAGCTACGCGCTTTTGCGAGCTGCTCCCCTCTCACGACAAGGCTTATACCGCAACGCTCAGACTCGGCACGATAACAGACACGCTCGATATAACGGGCGAGGTGCTTGAGACGCGGGAGGTCAATGTCTCGCGCGCGGAGCTTGAGAGGGCGCTCGAAGGCTTTTCGGGCGAGATAGAGCAGGTGCCGCCGATGTATTCCGCCATCTCGCAAAACGGCGTGCGGCTCTATAAGCTCGCGCGGCAGGGAATAGAAGTCGAGCGCGAGAGCCGACGGGTTACGATTTCCTCGCTCGAGCTCATCGGCTGCGACGAAGAAAAGGGCGAATACACAATATCCGTCGAGTGCTCTGCGGGCACATATATCCGCTCGCTTGTTGCCGATATCGGCGAAAAGCTCGGCTGCGGCGCTGTTATGACCGCACTGCGCCGCACAAAGGCGAACGGCTTTCCGATAGACGGCTGCATAACCCTCGACGAGGTGGCTCAACTTGCGCAGGAGGGTAAAATCGAAGAAAAAATCATTCCCGTTGAACAGGCTCTCGACTCCTATCGCAGCGTTTTCGTCACCGCGCCGCAGGCTCGGCGATTCGGAAACGGCGGGGCGTTGAGCCTTGAACGGCTGCATCTGAATGACCCTTCGGAAAACGAGTCGGTGCGCGTTTTTGCACCGGGAAACGAGTTTCTCGGCATAGGCGAGATCGGTCAGGACGAGCTAAAAGTAAAAAGACTGCTGATAAAATGAATTAAGCCCCTCGAATAATTCGGGGGCTTAATTTTATTTCCTGTTTCTTATTTCTTTCTCCTCTTCCCGGCTATCGGCAGCATTGCCGCGCCCGCAAGGAGAGTTATTGCGGAGAACGCCATAGGCGCTCCCGTGGGCGGAGTCAGCGGAGCTTTTCCGCCGTTTGCCGCGCTGCCGGGTATCGGCTTCCTGCCGGAGAGGAAGACGAAATTATCATATTCGCCTTCACTCATCGCCGTGAAGGTGAAGGTACGGCTCTTGACAAACGGTATCTTTCCGTTTTTGAGCGAATAGACGACCGTGACGGTAAACGGCTCTGTGCTCTTCGGGAGAGCGTGCTCTTTGAATTTTATCTTGCAGCTCTCGCCTACCTTGAGCACGGTGCCGCTGCAGGAAGACAGGTCAACGTCAATGCCGTCCGCCTTGACACTTATTATCTCGGTGTCATACTGCTCCGAGAGGCTCTCGACAGTCAGCGCGGTGTCCTTAGCCGTATGGAAGCCCGACGGGGACCTGTCGAACTTGACATACAGTCCGTTCGCGGGGTTCTGACCGAGGTCAAACTGCGGGAACTCCTTGTCGGAATATACGTCCGTTATTCTGTCCGTAAAGAAGAAGGTCAGATAGAAATTCCTCGTGTATCTGTCCCAAGGGCACATCCCGTGGAACTGACCGTTGACGAACCATGTGTTCTCGGGCAGATATGCGCAGCTCGCGTCGATATCACGCTCGGGCGAGATATGCCAATGCGTCGGATCGCCGCAGACCGTGTTCTGCTTTTGGTAGTCCGCCGGAAACCTTTCGCCGAACGGGGCGCAGTATGCGCCGGAGGACGAGTGAACGTCGATAACATAGTCGGAGTTCACGCCCGTGCTCGTGCCGATATCGTGCCCGGTGTTTGCGACTATCGCTATTCTTGTTCCGGCAGACTGAGCGCGCTTGAGTCCCTCGCTCATATGAGCCATGGCGTTGTAGTGCATCTCGTCGCTCTTTGCTATCAGCTCGGCGTTCTCGACCGGGTCAAGATATTTCGCCTTGAACTCCTCGTACTTATCAAGGGGCACGAAGTCCCAGACGCTGCCGAAGTTAATGACTATATCGAGCAGATACTGATGAATGATATCGTTGAACGCCTGATTGAGGCGGTCAAAGCCGAACGCCTCGACGAGCCACTCATATTCGTACTCCTTGCGGAAGCCTATCTCGACATACTCTATGAGCGTGGCGACGTCAAAATGTATGTTGCCCTCGAACAGGTCAACGACGAGCTGCGTTCCGCCTATCGCGGGCGCGTCCATTATCGCTCGGTCAACATCGCCCTTTGCGCCGTAATAGTAGAGGTATGCCGCGGTCAGCTGGCCGCCGTGGCTGAGCCCGTAGAGATTGACTTTTTTGCTCCCCGTGAGCTCCTTGACTTCCTGAATAAACTTATCGAGCTTGGCGGCGTTTTCGACCTGACCCATGCGCCAGTCCTCGGTAAAGGTAAAGTGATTCTCCGCGCCGATTCGCTCTATGAGGTCGGCGGAAATCTCTTTTTCGGCTATGTAATTGTCCTCGCCTTTAGCCTTGAGGACGGAGGCGCGTGTATTCGCCGCACCCTCGGGATAAACGGAGAGATCATACTTCGAGCTGCCGTCGGGGTTGCAGCGCAGGGGCTCGAGCAGCTCGAGTCCCGCCTCGCCGACGACCTTGACAAGTCTCTCATAATCGCCGAACGCCGCGCCGGCAAGTCCGCCCGCGAGCTCGGGGATACGCGCGATAACTATCTTCTTGAGGTCATCCATGTTGATGCCCCAGACCTGATGCTCGTTTTCGCCGCCGAGATCGTAAAACAGCGCAGGCCCCGAATATCCCTGAACGAGGATTATCGGCGTCACTTTGTCCTGCGCGAAGGCCGACACGGGCAATATGCACAGCAGCATAACAGCACAGAGAAGCGCTGATATTATTCTTTTCATGCCTTTTTCTCCTTGGTGACTTTCGCAAGGAAAATCAGCGGCACGATAATAAACACCGCGATTATTGCGGCGACGAGGAATATGGTCGGAATCGGGACGAGCGTGCTCTCACCGTACTCGTTGAGCATGGTGCCAAGCTCGTATCTGTTCGAGAATTTCGATATTGTCAGGCTGCCGATTTTCGGGCCGATTATCATGGGCAGAGTGACCGTAAAGAGAAGTCTTATGCCCTGGAACTGGCCGACCTTGTCCTCGGGGGTGTAGTCGCGCACGGTGGCGTTGAGGATTATCATGAGCAGGCCGTAGCCGAGAATCATAATAAGCGCGAGAGGCGCAAAGGATAGAAGCGTCTTTGCGAAGAAAACGGCAACCAGACCCGCGACAAAGAGAATGACCGCGGGGAATACGAAAATCCTCTTGCCCACTCTGTCAAGGAGCTTGCCGAGCAGCACCGTGACGGCAACCAGACCGATAACAGCAGCCGCACCGCCTATGATTATGGGCGTGGTTATTTGGAATGTGTTGAGGTCAAACTTGAGATAGTGCTGGATATAGATGAATATGTAGGGCAGGAAAACCTGAACAGCAATGTTGAAAATGCAGGCGGACGCGAGGCAGAGATAGAGCGCCGCGTTGCCCTTTATGACAGACGGCCTGAAGCCGTAGATAAGGTCGCTGAAATAGTTCGTGTTCTGCTTTACGCCCTTGCGCGGGTCTTTGACGGAGAAAAGGCCTATAATTCCGCAGACGGTAACGAGCGCGCCGAGGAAAATAAAGCAAGCGGGATAGCCCGCGGCCTCAACGCCGACGCCGAAAGCGACGGTGACTATAACCGTTGCGAACACGGGCAGGAGAGCCAATACCGCCTCCGCGGTGCCGCGGTTCTCCGGCACGGTGACATCCGTGACCCACGCGTTGAACGCGGCGTCATTCGAGGTCGAGCCGAAGAAGGTCATTATGCAGTCCATGATGATAACCACGCAGACTGTAGCGGCGAGCACCTTGGCGCTGTCGGAAATATGGAAGAACTTTCCGATATTCTCGCGCGAAATGAAGGCGAACACCGCTACGGTGAAGCCCCAAACTATGTAGCCGCCGCTTATGAAGATTTTGCGTCGGTCGAATTTGTCGCTGAGAGTGCCCATGATAAAGGTGGTCACAACTGCCGCCACCGCAGAGGCTGCGACCATCTTGGCTATGTCGTCGGCAGTGCCGCCGATATAGTTGAACAGGAATGTGTTGAAGTAGATATTCTCAACAGCCCACGCAACCTGTCCTATGAAGCCGAACAGGATGATGTTGAAGAGAATCCGTCCTCCGAGTTTTTTCTTTTCCAATTGTGTATCCTCCTCCGGGAGCGGATATGCCGCACCCGATTTATTTCAAAAGTTATAATAACAAAATTAAAGGAGATAATCAATAGATTTTGTACACTTCTGTTAAATTACTCTGTATAAAACGAGCTTTTTTGCCCTAATTTCACAGTTTCGGTCATCCATACGGCGCAGGACTGCTCATAGTACGGGACGACGAAAAACGCGGGCAGAATGAGCGCACAGCTTAAAAACCAGAGCGCAAAGCCCGCCTTGAACCGAGCGTAGGCGCGGCAGTGACCGCACATGATTTCACGGCTTTTTTTCAGAGCCTGTCTTACGGGGATATCCGGCTCGGCGGCCGATATATATTCCGCCGCCGCAAGAGACTGCCGCGTGCCCGAGCAGAATATACAGCCCGTAACGAGCATGAGCACGCTCCCCGCGAACACCGCCGCCGTTGTCGCAACGCCGACGGAGGACGAGAAAAGCATATATATCCCGCCCGCCGCAAGCGCCGCGCCCGGCAGGAGGAAAAAAATTCGCAGGGCGAGATTGAGCGCCGCCAAGGCAATACGCAGCCGAAGCGCTCTGAAAGCCCGCCTGCCGCGAAATGCCGCGACGCACTCTGACGCCCGGCGCTTTTTGCCCAGCGCGCAGAGCAAATAATAACGCTTCATCCCCTGTCCCGGCGGTGCGATAAGCGCCGCGACCGCGAGCGTCAGCAGGAGGCACGCCGCCGCATTTAACGCGGGGCTCAGCAGTCTTGACACGGAGGAGAGCGCGGAGGTCACCGCAGAGGCGTTGAGCAGAAGCCGCGCCCCTGCGGTCATGAAGCCCCCCGCGACAGCCGCCGCCGCGAGACAGCCGAACATAACCGCGCCGCCCGCTCCCGAATCGGTCTGCGCCGCCCTGCCGCATACTCTTATCTGTGAATCCTTCATTTTTTCCACCGCCTTTCGGAATATTATTCCCCCCGTTATGCAAAAAATTCCCAAATACAATAAAAATATAAGAAAATTCATTTTACTTTTAAATTTATGTGATTTATAATGTATATGATATAATTATGATATAATTCAAAGAAAAAGCGGAGACAGCGATGAAGATAACAAGAAAAAACAGCTCCACGCTCGCCGTTGACATCCACGGTATGCGAGAGCGCGAGGCGAAATTTCGACTCGAAGCGCTGATAGAAAACGGCTCTGCGGATATAACGCGGCTCGAAATAGTCCACGGCTTCAACGGCGGCACCGTTTTGCAGTCCATGGTGAGAAACGGGCTTGAGTCAAGCAGAATAAAGGAAATTCGCCCGGGCGACAATTCCGGGCAGACAATAATATTATTAAGGCAGGGGAAAAAACGATGAAAAAGAAAAAGAAGATACTCATTTGCGTGCTCTGCGTTGTCGCGGCTGTTTGCGTAGCGGGCGGGCTGTTTGCGAAGCTCCGCACGAAGAAAATTCGCCCGAAGGACACCGTCTCGATAAAGAGCATAAGCGCTGTAAACATCGACGAAATCACGCTCACGGCGCACAGGGGCTTGAGCGCCATAGAGCCGGAGAACACTCTGCCCGCCTTCAAGGCGGCGTGCGAGGCAAAATACAACTATGTCGAGTTCGATATCGAGCCGACCTCGGACGGCAAGTGGATAGTCATGCACGACGATGACCTGAGGCGCACCACGAACGGACACGGCAAGATAACCGAGCGTACCCTTGCGGAGGTGAGCGCGCTGAAAATAGACAACGGCGCGAACATAGAAAACTACACCGATCTCAGGGTTCCCACGTTTGAGGAGACCATGGCTCTGCTCGACAGATACTACCCGAACACGAAGCCGATGATAGAGATAAAGAGCATAGGCAAGAATAATCTTGACTCGCTCATTGAGTTTTTTAAGGACTACGCCGCGAGGGGCAGGAGCACGATAGTTATCTCGTTTGACAAGGATATAATCGACACATTATATAAGGAGTGCCCCGAGCAGACCTATTGGCTGCTGACAAGCGAGCTTTCGGACGAGGCCGTTGACTTTTGCAAAAATCACGGCAATATGCGCGCGGCCTTCAACGGCAACAACGCGAAGAACACCGACAGCGTGATAAACGCCGCCATTGACGCGGGCATCCCGCTCGCCGCATGGACAGTTGACTCGCCTGACACTCTGAAGAACCTCTACGACCTCGGAGTAAGATATTTTACAACAAATTGTATCACGCCTTAAAAAATTTTTTAAAAAAGTGTTGACAATCATAAAAAGTATGATATACTAATAACAGTAATCATTACTGATTATGAATTGAGGTAAGCTAAATGAGATATTCGTCACAGCGTGATACTGTTCTGAAAATCGTCAAAGCGGCGCACGATCACCCGACCGCGGACATAATATATTCGCGCGTTCGCGCCGAGCTGCCGAAGATAAGCCTCGGCACGGTCTACCGCAATTTAAGCCTGCTCAGCGACATGGGGCTGATAACGACGCTCGAGACGCTTGACAAGAGCATACACTATGACGGCAACACCGATTCTCACAGCCACTTCATCTGCGAGCGATGCTCAAGGATAATCGATTTGGGAGTCGAACGAGGTCTGCCCGAGGACATTTTACAGCTGGGGCTTCTCGTGCGGCACAAAAAGATTATCTATTACGGACTCTGTCCCGACTGTCAGCAAAACACGGCCGAGCTCGGCGACGCCGGAGTTTTACAATAAAACAAAACAAAAATCTTAAAAAAGAAAAGGAGAAATTACTATGAAATTCGTATGTCCCGTTTGCGGTTATGTTTATGAAGGCGATTCTGTTCCGGAGGGCTTCAAGTGCCCCCTCTGCGGAGCTGACGGCTCCAAGTTTATCAAGCAGGATGAAGGCATGACCTGGGCCTCCGAGCACGTTGTCGGCGTTGCAAAGGACGTCGATCCCGAGATCCTTCAGGGTCTCAGAGACAACTTCGCGGGCGAGTGCAGCGAGGTCGGTATGTATCTTGCAATGGCAAGAGTCGCTCACAGAGAGGGTTATCCCGAGATAGGCCTCTACTGGGAGAAGGCAGCCTACGAAGAGGCCGAGCACGCCGCAAAGTTTGCCGAGCTTCTCGGCGAGGTCGTTACAGACTCTACAAAGAAGAACCTCGAGATGAGAGTTGAGGCAGAGAACGGCGCTACCCTCGGCAAGACAAAGCTCGCAAAGCTTGCAAAGGAGAAGGGTCTTGACGCTATCCACGACACCGTCCACGAGATGGCTCGTGACGAGGCGAGACACGGCAAGGCATTTGCCGGACTTCTCAAGAGATACTTCGGAAAGTAATATTCGGCTCCTTCGCGGCGCACATCAAGCGGTGTGCGCCGCGATATTTTTTTATAATCTCCTCCGCACTTGAAACCTCGGGCGCAATGTGCTACGATAACTCAAACATCAGGAATTGAGGCAAAAAGATGAAGGTAACCTGCGAATACTGTGACTCGGTGGTCGACGCCGAAAATAATGATACCTGCCCGAATTGCGGCGCGCCGTTGGCGAACAGCAGAAAGGCCAGAGAGGCGGAGCTGAACGAGGAAAGGCTCAAGAAAGAGGCCGAGGAGCGCGAGGAACGCAAGAGGCAGCACAAGCTCGAGCAGGAGCGCATAGAGGCGGAGCGCGGCAAAATGATTCTCGACGCCGTGACAAATCTCTCCGGGCGCGCACACTCGGCAAAAAATTCCCGAGCTTTAAAGGCGGGGTGCTTTGTTCCGATATTAATCGCTGCGCTGATAATAATATTTTTCGTTGTATTTTCAATAATCCGCAACACCTCAGGCGGCAGCTTCGGCAGTCTGTTTCCGAACATTTCCGACGCTGAGCTCTCGCAGGACGAAGAGGAAGAGACTGAATCAATCCCCGAAAAAGTTGAAGTCAATTTCGGCGAAAAGGCGGTCACTCCCATGTATACCGTCCTGTGCGACGATATAAAGGAGGTTGACAGCTACCCGTGGACCGTGCAGAAGGGCTACAGATACGTTGCGGTGCATCTCGTGCTGACAAATAACCTCGACTATGAAGAGAGCCTCAACGAAAAGGCCGATTTCGTGATAAACGGCATAGCGCAGGACAGCCGCTTTCTCTCCGGCTACAAGCGCATATCCTCGTCTCCCGTAACGGCGGGACTCTCTGTGGACGGTTATCTCATCTTCGAGATACCGACAGATGTAAAAACCGCTCAGCTCAAATACGGCGACTATGTGACAATAAACATAAAGCCCTCGGATATCAAGGGAAAATAAAAGCAGGCTCGGTGTTCGCACATCGAGCCTGTTATTTATACGGTCTTGTCTCGTTTGTCATACCGAGAATGTAGTCGGTCGAGGTATTGTAAAGCCGCGCAAGCGAGATTACAAACCGAGTCGGTATCTCGCGTTTTCCTGTTTCATAGTTGCTGTATACCCGCTGATCGATTCCGAGAAAAGCGGCAACCTCTTTTTGAACCATATCGTGATCTTCGCGCAGATCTCTTAATCGCGGATAATACAAGAGCCTCACCTCATTTTTAGTATATCTACTATCAAAAAATAGTATTGATTTTACTATTATTTAATAGTAGAATATGTTTGGTGAGGCTATGATTAAGCGAATCATTGTTGCTGGAAGCAGAAATTATCACAATTATCAGGAAGCAGAATCGTATATAAACTTTTGCATATGCCGAATTAGAAAAGAGTATAATCTGGTTTTCGTTTCCGGCGGATGTCGCGGTGCCGATGCACTTGGAGAGAGGTACGCCATTAGTAACGGATATGCTGTTGAGCGTCATCCTGCAAAGTGGCAGCTTTACGGCAAAGCCGCCGGTCCAATAAGGAACCGAACAATGATAATGTCCGCAGATTATGTTATCTGTTTTTGGGATTACCAAAGCCGCGGGACTGCCTCTTTAATAGAATATGCTAAAGAATTCAATAAACCCATTAGAATAAAAAAAGTTTCGTCATATGCATCGTCCGAATAAAATGGCGATGCATATTCATTCCCCCGCCTCTATTCTTCTCTCCTCGCCGATATTTTGCAGGCAGCCGTATTCGCTCGAAAATATCGCGCGACCGTTTGAGCGGCGTTCTTTGGTCGTGCGGCTCATTGTCAGCATATCGCGCAGGCCGTCCGCGGCTTTATAAAAATGCGCTTCGAGCGCAATGAGGTCGGCGAGGTCATCCGCCGCCGCGTCCGCGGGCTCGAAAATATATTTTCGCTCGGCTCTTATGCCGATGGGGAGCTTCACTCCGCCGAGAGTCAGGAATCTGTCCTCCGTAAAATCCGCGTCCGTCCGCGCCCCGAGCGGCACCTTCAAAGAGAAAAACAGCAGCGTATAGCGCGATTTTATTCCGCTTATTTTTCTCGACGGCAGCGGGCGGGATTCGGTCGAAAAGGCGTGCTTTGTCAGCGCGGTGACATAGCCCGAGGCGCGGCGCAGACTCATCCCGCCGTCGCGGTTTTCGACTATTCCGCTGATTACCGTGTCGCCCTTTAAAACGGCGGAGTTTTGCTCCTGCACGGCAGTGCCGCCGAAAACCTCGAGGGTCTGTATCTGCCCGTCCTCCGCTGCGACTATATCGCACGGCGAGTCATCTTTTTTAACCGTCTTGCCCACGCCCTCGCGCACGTCTATAATCGCCGAGCAGCCGCTTATATTGACCGACAACCACGAAACCTCCGGCAGCGCGGACATCGCCTCCTCCGCTGCAGAGTGCGTGTCTATTTGTTTTTTTCTCATCCCCGGGCAGATGCCGAGGCGCCCGACTGCCTCAATTATATCCTCCTGCGGCACAGTCTCGCAGCCCGTGACGCTTACGGTCCATATCCGACCGGAGAGCGCCGCCGTTATCAGAACAAAGCACAGCGCGCCGACGGCGAGCCCCGCATGGACGCGGTTTTTAAACAGCCAAAACGGAAGCCCGCTCTTTTTGACCGTTTTCATTCGCATTCCCGCTTTTTTGGCACAGCGGCGCATCTTTTTGTAGCCCTCGGGCGTGGTGCGCATGAAAACCGTGCCGTTTGTGCAGCAGACATCCCAATACGGAATATTCCCGCGCGAGCAGAGATTCAGAAAGCGCTCTGGGAAGCCCCCGCTCGCTTTCACCCCGACATATCCGCGCAGAAAATTAAACAAATCGGAAATATCCCCGCCCCCTATCCGCAAAAGCGCACATTCTCTATATCCCCGCGTATGACCGCCTGACCGAGGTCGAAAACGTCTATACTCAGTCCCTTTCCGCAGAACACTATCTCTTCTTTTCCGGCGCTCAGGCGTATTCTCTCCCCGTCATATTCGAGCACGCCGCAGAGCCCGTCTATGCTCGCCTCCCGCCTGCCGAAAAATTCAATATGCACCTGCGGATATTTTCTCCCTGCGTCGAGCGCGTTTATCTTTTTTATCAGCTCGGCCGCCGAGTATATTTTTCGGCTGTCCCTGCGTTTCGGCATGAGCATCCCTCTTTTCTCAAATAATGTATGCTCCCCCGGCAATAAAAAGAACGGCGCGTGAATATCAATATGTCGGAGGGTGATGACATGAGAGAGTATTTCAAAAAAGCGACGCGCCGCCTGCCGCTTCTTTTCGCCGCCTTGTGCGCCGCCGCATTAATTGTCGCCCTGCCGTCGGTGAGCGCGGCGGGCGTCAAAAAAGGGCTTTTAGTCTGCGCGTCGAGCGCAGTGCCGTCGCTCTATCCGTTCTGCGTGCTCTCCGCGTTCTTCGTGCGCTCGGGGCTTTGCGGCTATCTCGGGAAGCTTCTCGAGAAGCCCGTGCGTATTTTATTCAATCTTCCGGGGAGCGCCGGCGCGGCTGCGTGCATGAGCTTTGTCGCGGGCTACCCCGTGGGCGCGGGAATGACCGCCGCGCTTTTCGAGCAGGGGCGAATCTCGCAGGCCGACGCGCAGAGGATGACCCTGTTCTGCGTCAACGCCGGTCCCGCGTTCGTTATAGGCGGAGTGGGCGCGGGTATGCTCGGGAGCGCCCGGGCGGGAGTTGTAATTTTTTCGTCGCTGACTCTCGCAAGCCTCACGCTCGGCTTGCTGACAAGGTTTATCCCCCGCGAAAGCGGCACAGAGTGCTCCGTCCCCGCCGCAGACTTCTCCCCGCTCTCGCGGGCGCTGCCCGAGGCCGTTACAGAGGGGACGAAAAATATGATTTCAATTTGCGCGTGGATAGTCATCTTTTCCTGCGTCTCGGGATATATCCCCCTGCTGCGCCTTCCCGATTGGGCGGGACTGCTGCTGAGCTGCACGCTCGAGGTCACGGGCGGATGCGCGTCGGCAGCCGGAATATTCAATCTCCCCGCCATAGCCGCCGTGCTCGGCTGGGGCGGAGTGAGCGTACACTGCCAGATAATGCGGCACATAAAGACCTGCAAAACTCCGCTTTCTTATTTCTTCTGCGCGCGTCTCGTCTGCGCCGCCCTCTCGGCACTTTTCTGCGAGGGTCTGCTGCGCGTGTTCCCGTGTCCCGTCAACGCCGTCGCGGTAGGCTCGGTCGGCGCGCCGCAGCTGTTCTCGTTTTCCGCGCCCGCGGCTGCCGCCATGCTTTTGAGCGGAGCCATGCTGATATTGGAGCTTGATACAAACGAGAAAAAGTGTTAGAATAATAAAAAAAGCGTTTAGGATGATAATTTTGAAAAGTAAGCTGCTCAACAAAAAGAGCATACCGCCCGCGTGCGAATACTGCTCGCGCGGAAACTGCGCGCCGGACGGCAAAACCGTCCTCTGCCCGAAAAAGGGCGTTATGCAGAAAAATTCGAGCTGTTCCGCGTTTCGATATGACCCGCTCAAGCGCAAGCCTAAGCTGCCCGTTGAGCTGCCGAAGTTCGACGCGAGCGATTTCGAGCTGTAACGAGCTGTAATTCGGTATATTTTTTATTGCCGCTTATTGATTTAACGGCGGGAATAATGTAAAATATTTGTATTGTGCACCGGTACAGCACCGGCATTATTAAACAAAGGGTGATATAAAAATGTCAATCAAGCACATGTACTACAGGCTTTATCAGGGCGTTTTCAGAGTCGCCGTCAATTTCCTCGACTGGACTCCGCCTAAGATAATCTCCGGCCCCGGCTCCGTCAAGAAGCTGCCGCAGGTCATCAAGGAGAAGGGTCTGAAGAAGATGATGATCGTCACCGATAAGGGTCTCACCGGACTCAACCTGCTCGACGGCCTCTATGAGGGTCTCAAGGCGGACGGTATCGATTACATCGTCTACGACAAGACCCAGCCCAACCCCTCGATAGACAATATCGAAGAAGTCCGCAAGCTCTATCTTGACAACGGCTGCCAGGGCTTCATCGCTTTCGGCGGCGGTTCTCCGATGGACTGCGCCAAGGGTGCGGCCGCAAGAGTCGTCTGCCCCAATAAGACCGTTCAGAAGATGCGCGGTCAGCTCAAGGTTCGCAAGAAGCTGCCTCCGTTCTTCGCAGTTCCCACCACAGCCGGCACCGGCTCCGAGACCACTCTCGCCGCCGTCGTTACCGACACCAAAACCCACGAGAAGTACGCGCTCAACGATCCCGTGCTCCGTCCGAAGTACGCAGTCCTCGATCCCGAGCTCACCGTCGGTCTTCCTCCCCACATTACCTCGACCACCGGTATGGACGCTCTGACCCACGCGGTTGAAGCATACATAGGTCACTCCAACACCAAGGAGACCTCCGCAAAGGCGGAAGAGGCTACCAAGCTCATCTTCGAAAACCTCGAAGAGGCTTATAAGAACGGCAAGGATATCCACGCAAGAGAGCAGATGCTCCTCGCCTCGCACTATGCCGGAATTGCGTTCACGAGAGCTTACGTCGGCAACGTCCACGCAATAGCTCATAACCTCGGCGGATTCTACGGCGTGCCGCACGGACTTGCAAACGCCATCATTCTGCCCTATGTTCTTGATTTCTACGGCGACACCGCCTATGAGCGCCTTGCAAGACTCTGCGAGTGCGCGGGCGTAGCCAAGGCCGGTCAGTCCGACGAGCAGAAGGCTCTCGACTTCATTCAGGCTATCAGAGACATGAACGCCGGAATGAACATCCCCGACAAGATCGACAAGATTCAGGAGAAGGATATCGAAACCATAGCAAAGCGCGCGTGCAAGGAGGCCAACCCCCTCTATCCCGTGCCGAGAATCATGGATCTCGACGACTGCATAGCGATAATCCATCGCCTCATGCCCTGACGGTTAAACACACGACGAACCGGAAGAAAATCTTCCGGCTCGTTTTTTATGCAAAATAAAAAGAGCCGAACAGGCGCTCGGCTCTTTTGCTTATTCAACTTTTTCTTTGTCCTTTTCCTCGCGGCGCTCGGCGAACCAGCCGCCCTTCTCGCGCTTAGAGTCGTCCTCCGCGTCCTCTTTTTCCTCTTCGACGGGGAGAATCTCGATTTTAACCTTGCCTATTCTCCTGTCCTCGACATTGAGAACCGTGAAGCGCAGGTTCTTGTATTCGACCACGTTCATCTCGCCGTCCTGCGGGAGGTAGCCGAGCTCGCTTATTATGAAGCCTCCGACGGTGTCGTAGCCGCCCTCGGGGAGGGTGACGTGGAACACCTCGTCGAGCTCGTCTATATAGGTCACGCCGTCGACCGTGAAGGTGGTGTCGTCGATCTTCGAGATTTCCTCCTCCTCGTCGTCGTATTCGTCCTGAATATTGCCGACTATCGATTCGAGAACATCCTCGAGGGTCACTATTCCGGCAGTGCCGCCGAACTCGTCGACGACTATCGCCATCTGCGTGTGCTTATCGGTCATCTGCTTGAACAGATCGCCGCAGGGCATCGATTCGGGGACGAAAACGGGCTCGCGGATAATATCGCGCAGAGTCACATCCTCCGGCAGGTCGGTGCCGATATATTTGAGCAAATCTTTGACATACGCTATGCCGACTATATTGTCGGGGTCGTCGTCGTAAACGGGGATTCTCGAATAGCCGTTGTCCATCGAGAGCGAGACTATTTCGCTCAGCGGATCGCTTATCTCTGCCGCCGTCATGTCGGTGCGGTGGGTCATTATATCTCCGGCGTCGAGGTCATCGAACTCGAAGATGTTGTTTATCATCTCTTTCTGCGAGTCCTCTATGACGCCCTTTTCTCCGCCGACGTCAACGAGCATACGTATCTCCTCCTCCGTCACGGGCTCCTCCGACGCATTCGGGTCATAGCCGAACAGACGGACAAGGCCGTTGGTGGACAGGGAGAGTATCTTAACAAAAGGCTTGGTTATCTTCTTGAAGCCGAGCAGTATGCCGACGACTCTGAACGAGACCTTTTCGGGCGCCTGCATGGCTATTCTCTTAGGCGCAAGCTCGCCTAAGACAAGCGAAAAATACGATGTTATGAGCGTAATGACAACGACGGAGAAGCCGTTGATAACGCCTGCGGGAATACCGCTCAGGAAGGATATCTTCCCTATAGCTCCGGAGAGCATATTGACGAATGTCTGCGATGCGGATGCGGAGGTCAAAAAGCCCGCGAGGGTCACGCCTATCTGGATAGTTGAAAGAAAGCCGCTCGAATCCGCGGTAAGCTTCAAAACCTGCTTTGCTTTTTTGTTGCCTTCCTCGGCCATTTTCGCTATCTTCGTGTCGTTGAGAGAGATGATCGCTATCTCGCTCATGGCAAAGAAAGCATTGAGAAGAATAAGTACGAACAGCAAAATTATTTGAAAAATAAGATTGCCGGGGTCGGGGTCATCCATAAATGGATTTGCTCCTTTCGGTTTAAATATTATTCACCGTCGGCATATACGCCGAGATGTTAAGTTTTATTATACACATAAACATATTCTCTGTCAAATATTCAAACTCCGCCTCATTCAAAGCGGGAGCGCGTGAGAGCACCGCGCGCGGATGCGAAGGGCAGGGAAAGACAAATTCAGTTGTTTTCGGCGAAAATCACGGAAAATCGGAGCTTTTGTGTCCGTTCGGAGCCGTGCCCGGCTGCATATTGGGTATTATATTACATTATATAGGCAGAATATGTGAACTTTGACAAATTTCAGAAAGGGTGAAACAAATATTTTCTATTATTTTAGTTTATTTATCTGTTTACATTGAAGCTCAAAAATGTTACTATATTCGTGGTGTCATTTGACCAATGCCATACGTTCAAACGTTTATTAAAATAGGGAGGAACATAGAATGGCAAGAATAGCAAAGAGCATGGACGGCAATAATGCTGCTGCATATGTGTCGTACGCGTTCACAGAGGTTGCCGGTATCTACCCGATAACCCCTTCGAGCCCCATGGCTGACTATGTTGATCAGTGGTCGGCAAAGGGCATGAAAAATATTTTCGGCACGACCGTCAAGGTTGCCGAAATGCAGTCCGAGGCAGGCGCCGCCGGAACCGTTCACGGTTCTCTGGCCGCAGGTGCGCTCACAACCACCTACACCGCTTCCCAGGGTCTGCTCCTCATGATCCCCAATATGTATAAGATCGCAGGCGAGCTGCTTCCCGCAGTTTTCCACGTATCCGCAAGATGCGTCGCTTCTCACGCTCTTAACATCTTCGGCGATCATTCCGACGTCTATGCATGTCGTCAGACAGGTTTCGCAATGCTTGCCGAGACCAACCCGCAGGAGGTCATGGATCTCGGTGCCGTTGCTCATCTCGCGGCAATCAAGGGACGTGTTCCCTTCATCAACTTCTTCGACGGCTTCCGTACCTCTCACGAGATACAGAAGATCCAGGTCTGGGACTACGAGGACCTCAAGGAGATGTGCGACATGGACGCTGTTGAGGCGTTCAGAAAGCGCGCTCTCAACCCCGAGCATCCCGTAATGCGCGGCTCTCACGAGAACGGAGATATTTTCTTCCAGCACCGCGAGGCCTGCAACAAGTATTACGACGCTATCCCCGGCATTGTCGAGGAGTATATGGACAAGGTCAACGCCAAGTTAGGCACTGACTACAAGCCCTTCAACTACTACGGCGCTCCCGACGCTGACAGAGTCATCGTCGCCATGGGCTCCATCTGCGACGTCGCAGAGGAAGTTATCGACTACCTCACCGCCAAGGGCGAGAAGGTCGGTCTCGTCAAGGTTCGCCTTTACAGACCCTTCTCCGCTGACAGACTTGTCGCAGCTATCCCCGCAACCGCAAAGAAGATAGCCGTTCTCGACAGAACAAAGGAGCCCGGCGCTCTCGGCGAGCCCCTCTATCTCGACGTTGTTACCGCTCTTGCCACTAAGGGCGTATCGGCAAAGGTCTGCGGCGGCCGTTACGGCCTCGGTTCCAAGGACACTCCGCCCTCAAGCGTGTTCGCCGTATACGACGAGCTCAAGAAGGACGAGCCCAAGAACCAGTTCACCATCGGCATCAACGACGATGTCACCCACCTGTCCCTCGAGGAGAAGGAAGCCCCCAACACCGCGGCTCCCGGCACCATCGAGTGCAAGTTCTGGGGTCTCGGCGGCGACGGCACAGTCGGCGCAAACAAGGACTCCATCAAGATAATCGGCGATCACACCGACAAGTATATTCAGGCTTACTTCCAGTATGACTCGAAGAAGACGGGCGGTATCACCATCTCCCACCTTCGTTTCGGCGACAACCCGATAAAGAGCCCCTATTATATCAACAAGGCTGACTTCGTTGCCTGCCACAACCCCTCCTATGTCGAGAAGGGCTATAAGATGGTCAACGACGTCAAGCCCGGCGGCGTCTATCTCATCAACTGCCAGTGGGATGCAGCTGAGCTCAGCGAGAAAATGCCCGCAGAGGCTAAGCGCTATATCGCAAAGAACAACATTCAGCTCTACACCGTCAACGCTATTGATATCGCGGCAAAGATCGGCCTGGGCAAGCGCACCAACACCGTTCTTCAGTCCGCATTCTTCTCTCTTGCCAAGATTCTTCCCGAGGAAGAGGCTATCGGCTACATGAAGGAGAAGGCCCAGAAGTTCATGAAGAAGGGCAAAGAGATAGTCGAGATGAACGAGAAGGCTATCGACGCGGGCGCTACCGCATATGTCAAGATCGACGTTCCCGCTGACTGGGCCGACGCTGTTGACGCTCCCAAGGCTGCCGTTGAAAACGGCCCCGAGAAGCTCGTCAAGATGGTTGACTCCATCATGAAGCCCGTCGGTCTTATGAACGGCGATTCTCTCCCGGTTTCCGTATTCGTCGATCACGCGGACGGCACATTCGAGCAGGGCGCATCCGCCTATGAGAAGCGCGGCGTCGCGGTCATGGTTCCCGAGTGGAACGCAGAGACCTGCGCACAGTGCAATCAGTGCTCCTTCGTCTGCCCGCACGCAACTATCCGCCCGTATCTTCTGACCGAGGAAGAGGCTGCCAACGCTCCCGAAGGCGCCGCTATCGTCGACAAGAAGGCCGGCAAGGGCAAGGGCGTCTATAAGTACACCCTCGCTGTTTCTCCCCTCGACTGCATGGGCTGCGGCGTCTGCGTAGGAGTCTGCCCGACCAACTCCCTCAAGATGGTCTCCCGTGAGAGCCAGGATGCAAAACAGCCCGTATTCGATTACATGGTCGCAAACGTCTCCGTCAAGGATGAGGTTGCGGACGGCACCGTTATCGGCAGCCAGTACAAGACTCCGCTGCTCGAGTTCTCCGGTTCCTGCGCAGGCTGCGCCGAGACCGCTTATGCCCGTCTGATAACCCAGCTGTTCGGCGATAAGATGTATATCTCCAACGCCACCGGCTGCTCGTCCATCTGGGGCGGCCCCGCTGCGACTTCCCCCTACACCACCAACAAGAACGGCCACGGCCCCGCATGGGCCAACTCCCTGTTCGAGGACAACGCCGAGCACGGCTTCGGTATGCTTCTCGGCCAGAACGCCGTACGCAACAGGCTCATAGCAAAGGTTGAGGCTATCGCCGAGTCCGACAAGGCCTCCGATGAAATCAAGGCTGCCGCCAAGGCATTCCTTGACACGAAGGACGATGTTAAGACTAACGGCGCTGCCGCAGACGCACTTGCCGACGCTATCAAGGATATCGACTGCGCAGACTGCAAGGATATCGTTGAGAACAAGGAATTCCTCTCCAAGAAGAGCGTTTGGATCTTCGGCGGCGACGGCTGGGCATACGATATCGGTTTCGGCGGCGTTGACCATGTCCTTGCCTCCGGCGAGAACGTCAACATCATGGTCTTCGATACCGAGGTCTATTCCAACACCGGCGGACAGGCTTCCAAGGCTTCTCAGATCGGTCAGGTCGCTCAGTTCGCGGCTGCCGGTAAGTCGATAGCCAAGAAGAGCCTTGCCGAGATAGCGATGAGCTACGGCTATGTCTATGTCGCTCAGATAGCTATGGGCGCTAACATGAACCAGACGATAAAGGCTATTGAAGAGGCCGAGGCTTATCCGGGCCCGTCTATAGTCATCGCCTACGCTCCCTGCGAGATGCACTCCATCAAGGGCGGCATGGTCAACTGCCAGAAGGAAATGAAGAGAGCTGTCGAGTGCGGCTACTGGAATATGTTCCGCTTCAACCCGGCACTCAAGGCAGAGGGCAAGAACCCCTTCACCATCGACAGCAAGCAGCCTGTCACCGAGGAGTACCGCAACTTCCTGCTCAACGAGGCTCGTTATTCCTCGCTGACCCGCTCGTTCCCCGAGCGCGCAGAGAAGCTGTTCGGCGAAGCCGAAGTCAAGAGCGTCGAGAGATATGAGCACCTGCTCAGACTCAAGGACCTCTATGCACCCAAGGCTGACTGATAAATAAACTAAATATGTTTTCCGCCGTGCTTCAAAAGAGCGCGGCGGTTTTTTTGTTCAATTCGTCGGTTTATTTATGCTCGGCAGTGTGATATAATTAGATATATTCTAAGCCGCAAATTCACGACGGTATGAACATCAGACTAAAAATGCTCCGGCAGCATCGGAGACGCACAGAGAATAAAGCGGGTAATAATTTTGGATAAAGCGAAAAAGAAAAGAATAATAGTATATGTCTCGACGATAGTCCTGTCGATAATCTATCTGTTCACCGCATACAAAATCGCCATAGGCGACGGCGTTTTCGGCGACAAGGAGGATATTGTCACCGTTCGCGCGAAGGTGCTGCGGATAACGGATGAAAAAGAAACCGTAAGCGACGAGGAGAGCGGCGGAAAAATCAGTATGCAGTATGTTTTCTTCGAGGCGAAGGCTGTTTCCGGCGAGGTACGCGGCAAGACACTCTATGCCGTTCAGGAGAGAGACCTGCTCTACGGTCTGCCGCAGCCGACTGTCGAGGTCGGCGACAAGGTCATCCTCGTCTATGAGCCGAACGACGACGGCACCGCCGACTACTATCTGTCGGACTTCTCGCGCATAACGCCGCTCGTCATGCTCTGCGCGTTTTTCTTCCTGCTGATACTGATTTTCGGGCGCAAAAAAGGACTCGACACGATAATATCGCTCGTGTTCACCTGCCTCGCCGTGTTCATCAACCTTATCCCCGCGATACTGAACGGTCAGAACATCTACGCCTGGTCAATAATCACCTGCGTTTATATCACCGTTATGACGCTCATGCTCATTGAGGGGCTGAATGTCAAGTGCTTCGCGGCGGGCGTCGGCTGCGTCGGCGGAGTGCTCGTAGCGGGCGCGCTCGAGCTTATACTGCGCGATCAGATAAAGATGACGGGCGTCCTCGACTCAGAGTGGCTCTATCTCTACAATCTGAACCCCGAAAACCCGATTGACCTCAAGGCGATAATCTTTGCGATGATAATCGTCGGCGCCGTGGGCGCGGTCATGGACGTTGCGATGTCCATTGCCTCGTCGCTGTGCGAAATAAACGAAAAATCTCCCGACCTCCCGGCGCGCGAGCTGCTGAAATCCGGCCTGACAATCGGGCGCGACATAATGGGCACTATGGCGAACACCCTTGTGCTCGCCTATATAGGCTCCGCTCTTTGCTGTATGCTCCTTATGGTCACCTACAGCAGCAACGTCGGTCAGATACTAAACCGCGAGCAGATAGCCGTCGAGATTCTCCAGGCGCTCGCCGGCTCGATAGGCATTCTCGCCGCCCTGCCGCTGACCGCCCTGACGAGCGTGCTCTGCCTAAAGCCCCTGAACAGAATTAAACGGAAAGGGCACTGAATATAATCGCCGCCGAAAAGCCCTCATAACACCTAACGTCCTCCGTTTTTTGTCGTATGAAATTATTGACAAAGATAAAGGTAAAGAGTAGATTAGAATAAACGGAGGCGATATGATGAAAAAAACGAATAATTGCGGCGGCTGTTGAGCAGGCCGGCTTGAGCGGTTGGCATACCTTTGAGGAGGACGGCTGGACATACAGAATCCTCGAGCCCGAGGGCTTTATCGACTTGGGAACAAAGGTTACGAAAGCGCAAATCCGCCCCGGCGATATTCTCTATTATGCCGACGGCGGCAGGGGTGAATCGCACGTTGCCGTGTATGTCGGAAACGGTCAGGCCGTCCACGGTAACCGGACAACGGACGGCACGACAAAGCTTGCCCGCGCTTTCTACCGCGAGCCGACGTATATAATACATATAGATTACGGCAAATAAAAAGTAAAATTGCAAAAGGTCATAATCCGTGAGTTGCGGATTATGACCTTTGTTTTATATTTTGCCCGCTCAAGCTGCCGAATCTGACGGTGCTTTCGCCTTGGGGTCGTTTAGACCTCGGGTATCTCCAGAACTATCTCGTGCCCTGTCTGCGCGGAGCGGTAGAGTCCGTCGAGTATTGCCTGATTGTATATGGCCTGGCTCGTCGGGACGGGTGCTTCGCCGCCCTCTTTGACAGCGTCGAGGAACTTTCTGACCTTCCAGTAGAACACGCCCTCCTCGGGCTCTTCGAGCATGGGGACTATTGTCTCAACCTCTGCTTCGCCGATGTTTCTGTATATTTTCAGCGGAGCGTCAATGCTGCCCCAGTGACCGGATGACGGAATTTTCAGTCCGGCCTTTGTTCCGAGAACGACCGTATCGCCCATGGTGTCGACGTTCATAGCCCACGCAGTCTTGAAGTCGATAGTCAGGCCGCCCTCGAGGCGGACAAAGCCCGCCGCAAAATCGTCAACGCCGAAAACATCCTTGTATTTATAGTCGTCGGCCTTGCCGAAATAGTCGGAGAGGAAGCCCGTGACGGTCAGCGGCTTGGGATAGCCCATGCCGTTCAATACCATGTCGAGCGCATAGCAGCCGATGTCGCCGAGCGCGCCGATGCCGCCCGTCTCTTTCTCTATGAACGTAGTGCCGAACGGAGTCGGGATACCTCTGCGCCTGCCGCCGCCTATCTGAATATGATAGACCTTGCCCAGCTCGCCGGACTCGATTATGTATTTTATCATCTGCATATTCGGGTTGTAGCGCGGCTGGAAGCCGACGGAGACTATCTTTCCGTTTCTCTTCTCGGCCTTTCTTATCTCAACGGCCTCGTCGAGGGTGACGCACATGGGCTTTTCGAGCAGGACATTGACCCCGTGGTCGAGCGCGTATATGGTGCACTCCGCGTGGGTCATATTGTAGGTGCAGACGCTGACCGCGTCAAGCTCCTCGTTGTCTATGAGCTCCTTATGCGAGCGGTAGACTCTGACTCCCTCGGGGGCGTTCCATTTCTTGAGAAATGCCTCGGCCTTGCCGTCAACAAGATCCGCCACGCCGACAAGCTCAACATCGGGCATCTTGAGATATTCGCTGATGTGGCTCTCCGCTATCCAGCCTGTGCCGATTATACCGACCTTGAGCTTCTTGCTCGTGTCGATGCTGTAATTGTCCTGATCCTTTTTGAAGAGGTTCAGGTCGTTTGCTCTTTTGTCAGACATTTTTTTACCTCGCTTTTTTATATTTTTACGGGCTGCGCCCTTTTTTGCTTATATGATCTCGGCCTCCGAGAATATCATTTTGCGCTCGTCGTCAGTCAACAGGCGGGCTTCACCCTCCTTGAGCGAATTGTCAAGCTTCAGCGCTCCTATCGCCGTTCTGCGAAGCGCCGAAACGCTGTTCCCGACCGACGCGAACATCCTCTTGACCTGATGGTACTTGCCCTCGCGTATCTGAACGCACACCGCGGCGGGGTCATCGCTCAGCTTTTTGAGTTTCGCGGGCAGACATTCCGTGCCGTCGCCGAGCACCGCGCCCTGCCGCAGAATATCGAGCTGCTCCTCGCTTATGCCGCTCTCGAGCGTCGCCTCATAGGTCTTGTAGACATGGTGGGACGGCGAGATGAGTCGATGGGCAAAGTCGCCGTCGTCGGTGATTATCAAAAGCCCGGTAGTATCCTTGTCGAGTCTGCCGGCGGGGAAGAGTCCGCGCCTGCTGATCTCGGGCGGCAGGAGATCGACGACCGTCGGGCAGTCGGGATCCTTTGCGGCGCTGAGCACGCCGGAGGGCTTGTTGAGCATTATATAGAGATATCGGCGCACGGTGACTGTTTTTCCGTTTATCTTCAGTTCGTCGGAATTTATGTCAAGCTGCTCGTCGGCCGCAAATATTTTTTTGCCGTTCACCTCGACCGCACCGCTTCTTATGAGCTGCCTTGCGCCGCTGCGGGAAATATTCATCTGCTTTGCAACTGTTTTATCGAGCCTGTCCAATGCGGCGCCCCCTTCGGTTGATGAAAAAATTTTACCATAAAACAGAGAAATTAACAATATACAAATTAAAAATCATGCATTATACATCTGAACAGCCGAGAAAAAATCCGGCAAATCTCTTTGCCGGACGATTTTTATGCTTCTGTTTTTGCAAAACATTTTCTGAACAGTATATATACAAATATCGGTATCGCCGACAGCACCATCAGAGGAACGACCAAGCCACCGTTTGTATGCACTTCCTGCAATTTTATTTTATCAAATATTTTTTTGCTTGTCAACAATTTAAAAAAGAGAAATAAAGCGCTGTTTTTCAGCCTTGTTAAATTAAAAAATTCCGCTTCTAAATGTGCCGAAGCTGTCAATAATAAAACCGAACAGCAGAAATGCGCGGCATTGCCGGCAAAATCTAAAATTTTTATTGCACAACGCCGCCGACGCAGAAAAATGCAGTATAAATTTTTTCGAAAAAGCCCTTTTCAATCGGGCAAAAAGATGATATAATTTAATGTCGTAAAATGGATTTTATTATAGCTGATATCTGATACTTCTTTTTGATATAAAAACTATATAGGAGTGAACAATTTGGAAAAGTTCGTGCTCAACGGCGGCATACCCCTCAGAGGAGAGGTCAGCATAAGCGGCGCCAAAAATGCGGTCGTGGCTATTCTGCCCGCAACTATTCTTGCTCAGGACATTTGCACTATCGAAAACATTCCCAACATCAGTGATGTTTATTATATGACAAAAATTCTCGAACAGCTCGGGGCGCAGATAAAGCGTCTGAGCAAGAGCACGCTCGAGATAGATACGAGAGGGGTCAACTCCTACGTCGTGTCGCACGATATGACGAAGCATCTGCGCGCCTCTTACTATTTTATCGGCGCGCTGCTCGGCAGATTCCACCGTGCGAAAGTCGCCATGCCCGGCGGCTGCAACTTCGGAGTGCGTCCTATCGACCGCCATATAAAGGGCTTTGAGCTTCTCGGCTCGACCGTCACTATCGGCGAGAACGCCATTATTGACGCCGCCGCGGAGAGACTTGAGGGCAGCCCCGTCTACTTCGACGAGGCGTCCGTCGGCGCGACAGTCAATGTTATCCTCGCCGCAGTCAAGGCGAAGGGTCTGACAGTCATTGAAAACGCCGCCAAGGAGCCGCATATAGTCGACCTTGCAAACTTCCTCAACTCCATGGGAGCGGACATACGCGGCGCCGGCACCGATACTATCAAGATTCGCGGCGTCGAGCATATGCACGGCTGTACCTATTCCATAATCCCCGACCAGATAGAGGCCGGCACCTATATGATTGCCGCCGCCGCTACGGACGGAAACGTGCTTATAAAGAACGTCATCCCGAAGCATCTCGAGTCCATCTCCGCCAAGCTCATAGAGTGCGGCATTGATGTTATAGAAAATGACGACAGCGTCAGAGTCTGCGCCAACGGCAGACCCGGCAAGTGCACGATAAAGGCTATGCCCTATCCCGGCTTCCCGACCGATATGCAGCCGCAGATGACCGCTCTTCTGAGTATCGCGGACGGCACGAGTTTCGTCTCCGAGGGCGTGTGGGATAACCGCTTCCGCTATGTCGAGCAGCTCATCCGCATGGGCGCGTCGATAAAGGTCGAGGGCAAGATGGCGGTTGTCGAGGGCGTTGAGCAGCTCAAGGGCGCTCCCGTCAGAGCCGATGACCTGCGCGCGGGCGCGGCGATGATAATCGCCGGACTCATCGCCAAGGGCACTACCGAGATAGAAGAAATCTCGCATATCGACCGCGGATATGAGAACATTGTCGAAAAGCTCACGGGATTGGGCGCGGATATCCGCCGCGTAGACAGACCCGAGCCCGACGGCATCTCAAGAGCAGTCTGAAAACATTAACGCAAGAATCCTGCATCGGTCATGCCGGCGCAGGATTTTTTAAAGGAGCAAAACATGGCAAAATTCTGTCCGCTTTTTTCTTCGAGCAGCGGCAACTGCATATACATAGGCACCTCGGACGGCGGCATACTCATAGACGCGGGCGTCAGCGCGAAACGGATAACCTCAGCGCTCGACAGCATAGGCGTATCGCCGGAGAGCATCGGCGCGATTTTCATTACCCACGAGCACTCAGACCACGTAAACGGGCTGCGCGTCTTTGCGGGCAGCAGGAATATCGACGTTTACGCCTCGGCGGGCACGCTCGGAGCACTCGACTCCATGTGCATATTAAACGGCAAATTCACGGCGCACGAGATAGACGAGAGCGGCGCGGAGGCGGCGGGGATATATGTAAAGCCCTTTGCAACGCCGCATGATGCCGCGCAGAGCTGCGGCTACACGGCGGTCACGCCGGACGGCAGGCGCATATCCGTAGCCACAGACCTCGGACACATGACCGACACCGTGATGAACGCGATATACGGCAGCGACCTCGTTATGCTTGAATCGAACCACGAGATAGAGCTGCTCAGACGCGGCCCCTACCCTTATCCGCTAAAGCAGCGCATACTCTCGGACAGGGGGCATCTGTCAAACACCGCCTGTTCCGATGCGGCGGTGAAGCTCCTTGATTCGGGCACGGTGCGCTTCATGCTCGGACATCTGAGCAAGCAGAACAACACGCCGGAGCTCGCATACGAGACTACTCATTCGGCGTTCACCGTCCACGGCGCAAGGTCGGGCAGCGACTATCTGCTCGGCGTAGCGGGAGACAACGGAAAAGTCATAAGCTTCTGAACGGAGGGCAAGATGTACAACATTGACCTTATATGCATAGGCAAGCTCAAGGAGGACTACCTGCGCGGCGCGTGCGCCGAATATTCAAAGCGGCTCTCGGCCTTCTGCAAGCTGAAGATAACGGAGCTCACCCCCTCGCGCATCCCCGACGACCCGTCTCAGGCGCAGATAGACGCGGCTCTCGCGGACGAGGGCAAGCGTATTTTGCAGCTTATTCACCCGTCGACGCGCGTCTATGCGATGTGCATAGAGGGCAGGCAGCTCTCATCTGAGGAGCTCAGCCGAGACATTGAGCAGGCGGCGGTCGGCGGCAGCGGGAACCTTGTTTTTATTATCGGCGGCTCGCACGGGCTGACTGACGAAGTCAAGTGCCGCGCAAGCTTCAAGCTCTCGATGTCCAAAATGACCTTCCCTCATCAGCTCGCGCGAGTCATGCTCCTCGAGCAGATCTACCGCGCGTTCATGATATCGAGCGGCGGAAAATATCATAAATAAAAAAACAGGGAGCTGCGAAATGCAGTTCCCTGTTCTGCGTCAAAAGACCGCTGTACCTCACGATACAGCGGTCTTTGTTAATTTTTATATCAGAGATTAATATCTCTTTCCGCCGTGGCCGCCTCTACCACCGCGGTTATCTCTTCTTCCGCCGTCTCTGCCGCCGCGGTTGTCCCTTCTGGGAGCTCTGCGGGGCTCATCGGACAGGTCGTTCTCGGGAACGAGTCCCTCGACCTCGATGAGAGCGTCTCTGCGGGAGAGGTTGAGTCTGCCCTGGTCGTCTATCTCGCGAACCTTGACTATGACCTCGTCGCCGACGGCAACGACATCCTCAACGCGGTCAACGTGCTTGACATCAAGATGGCTGATGTGGACAAGACCCTCTTTGCCGGGAGCGATCTCAACAAACGCGCCGAAGTCCATCAGGCGGGTAACAACGCCCTTGTAGATAGCGCCGACCTCGGGGTCGTTGGCTATTGTCTCAACCATGTTGAGAGCGCGCTTAGCGTCGTCAATGTCGATAGCGGAGATGAATACGGTTCCGTCCTCTTCAACGTCGACCTTGCAGTTGCACTCTGCGCAGATCTTCTGGATAACCTTGCCCTGCTTGCCGATGACATCGCCGATCTTCTCGGTGTCAATCTTGGTGGTGAGCATCTTGGGAGCGTACTTCGAAAGCTCTTTTCTGGGCTCGGAGATAACGGGCAGCATGACCTCATCGAGGATATAGCAGCGCGCCTTATAGGTCTTGTCGAGAGCCTCGCGGATAATAGCGGGGGTCAGACCGTGTATTTTAAGATCCATCTGGATAGCGGTGATACCCTTCTTCGTGCCGCCGACCTTGAAGTCCATGTCGCCGAAGAAGTCCTCAAGGCCCTGGATATCAACCATGGTCATGAAGCGGTCGCCCTCGGTAACAAGGCCGCAGGAGATACCGGCAACGGGAGCCTTTATCGGCACGCCGGCCGCCATAAGGGAGAGGGTCGAGCCGCAGATGGAGGCCTGCGAGGTCGAGCCGTTGGACGAAAGAACCTCGGAGACGAGGCGCAGGCAGTACGGGAACTCCTCAACGCTCGGGATAACGGGCAGAAGAGCGCGCTCCGCAAGTGCGCCGTGACCTATCTCGCGGCGTCCGGGGCCTCTGGAGGGCTTGGTCTCGCCGACGGAGTAGGAGGGGAAATTGTAGTGATGCATATAGCGCTTGGAATCCTCGCCGTCGATACCGTCGAGAATCTGAGAGTCGCTGACGGGGCCGAGGGTGGTGACGGTCAGAACCTGAGTCTGACCTCTGGTGAACATACCCGAGCCGTGGACTCTGTCAAGCAGGTCAACCTCGGCAGCCAGCGGACGAATCTCGTCTATACCTCTGCCGTCAACGCGCTTGCCGTCGTCGAGCAGCCAGCGGCGCACGACGTACTTTTGGGTCTTGTAGAGGCAGTCCTCTATCTTATCTATCTCGTCGGGATAAATCTCGTCGAACTTCTCGTGAACTTTCTCATAGATGGGCTTGAGGCGCTCGTCGCGGATGCGCTTGTCATCGGTGTCAAGAGCGACGCGGATATCGTCAATGGCGAAATCCTTGATAGCCTCGTACATCTCGGGTGCGGGATCATTTGAGGGGAAGTCTATCTTCTTCTTGCCGACCTCGGCCTGAATGCCCTTTATGAACTCGACAAGACGCTGGTTTTCCTTGTGGGCGAACATAATGCCGTCGAACATCTCGTCGTTGGTGACTTCCTTTGCGCCCGCCTCGATCATTGCGACGAGGTCGGAGGTGGAAGCGACGGTGACAGCCATGCGGCTGACCTCGCGCTGAGCCTCGGTGGGGTTGATGACATACTCGCCGTCGATAAGGCCGACGCTCACGCCGGAAATCGGGCCGTCCCACGGAATCTCGGAGATGGACAGCGCGATGGAAACGCCGAGCATAGCGGCGATTTCGGGCTGGCAGTCGGGATCGACCGACATAACGGTAGCCACGACGCTGACATCATTTCTCATGTCCTTGGGGAACAGGGGGCGAATGGGTCTGTCGATAACTCTCGACGCAAGAGTAGCCTTCTCGCTCGCTCTGCCCTCGCGGCGCTGGAACGAGCCGGGAATCTTGCCCACGGAATAGAGCTTCTCTTCAAAATCGACCGAAAGCGGGAAGAAATCCACGCCCTCTCTCGGCTTTGCAGCCATGGTTGCGGTGCAGAGCACGTCGGTCTCGCCGTAACGGACGAGGCACGAACCGCCTGCGAGCTGAGCCATTTTGCCGACTTCAACAACGAAGGGTCTGCCGGCGATCTCAGTTTCAAACTTCTTGAAATCCTCGAACATAGTTTTACCTCTTTAGTTTTATTTCCACAGACCCCCGGACTTAGCAATAAATCCGTTCCCCGGCCTCCCGGAGCCCCGATTCACTGCTAAAACCGTTGCAGTCTGTCGATTGTAATTCAGAAAAGCAGGCAGAAATAAACTCCTGCCTGCTCGTCGTGCAATTATTTACGGATACCGAGTCTGGCAATGATAGCGCGGTAACGCTCAATGTCGACCTTCTGAAGGTATGCCAGGAGATTGCGTCTGTGACCGACCATCTTGAGAAGGCCGCGGCGCGAATGGTGATCCTTCGGATGCTCCTTAAGATGCTCTGTCAGGTCGCGGATTCTCTTGGTGAGAACAGCGATCTGAACCTCCGGAGAACCGGTGTCGCCCTCATGGATAGCATACTCCTGCATAATTGCGGTTTTTTCTGCCTGAGTCATTTTTTTCACCTCATTTTAATATTTGCTCCGTAACCCAGCAAAAGGCCGGTGAAAACCTCTTTGAGGTTTAATCCATAAGCCGAGTAGCGGACGCATACAACGGTATTATATCAGTAATCAATCGATTTGTAAAGAATTTTTTGAAGATTTTGCGTTTTCGCCCGGTTTGATATCGGACACCGAAAACCGTTGCCTGACGGCCGGCGACGTGATATAATCTAATCAGAATACGGAGGTGCTTTTATGGCAAGAGGACTTGACGGAACTTTTTTTGAAATTCACCATCACAACACGGCGGAGGGCAAATACTGGAACCCCGCTCTCGACTCCTTTACCGCCGAAAACTGGCGCGAAAAGGTTCGCGAGATAGCGGCGCTCAAAATGGAGTACATAGTCGTTATGGCAACGGCACTCTATGACCGCTGCTATTTTGAGTCGTCCGTTTTTCCGCTGGCGGATATTCCCTGCGCCGACCCTATCGAAGCGGCGCTCGACGAGGCGGACAAATGCGGCATAAAGGTTTTCCTCGGCAACGGCTTTTACGGCGACTGGACGAAGCCCGGAGTCAACATAACCTCGAGCGAGGTAATAGACCGCTCGTTTAAAGCCATGGATGAGCTGACGGAAAAATACGCGCGGCACAAAAGCTTCTACGGCTGGTATTTCCCGGACGAGACTTGTATAATCCTGCGCTTTTCGGGGAATTTCATGAAATATGTCAATCTCTGTTCCGCCCACTGCCGCGAAATAACACCCGACAAAAAGACGCTTATCGCGCCCTACGGCACAAATCTCACGCTCACGAACTCAAAATATATCGACGCGCTCGCCTCGCTCGATGTCGATTTTATAGCGTATCAGGACGAAATCGGCGTCAAAAAGACTCGCGTGTGGCAGAGCGAAAAAATATTTGCACGCCTGAAAAAAGCCCATGATAAAGCGGGACGCGCCGCGCTCTGGGCCGATATCGAGCTGTTCGATTTCGAGGGCATGGTCTACAAAAGCGCCCTGCTCCCCGCCGATTTCGAGCGCATCGAGCGGCAGATAGCGAACGTAGCGCCGTATGCGGACAAGATAATCGGATATCAGTATATCGGGCTGATGAATCCCGAGGATTCCGGCTCATTCGCCGGGCATGAGAGCTCTGCGGAGCTTTACAGGCAGTATGCGGAATATCTGAATAAATAAGCGCGCCGTATGAACGCGCATTTCGAATATGAAAACGCCTATATGCGGTGAATTTATTTTAACGGTGATTTTATGAGCGACTTGAGATTCCGCTGTCTTGTTGACAACGATTTCTGCGATATTGCTCCTTTCGAGCCCTATATTGAAAAAGGCTCGTCGGATATGGGCCTGGCTCTCATAGCTTTCGACGAAAGCGAGCTTGATACAATTAAAAGCCTTTTAAACGAAACTCAGCTCGAGGGCAGCGACGGATATTTATATACACTGTCGCAAGGCTCCGTCGAGAAAAAAGACAAAATGCCTCATTCTGTTATGAAGGCATACAGATACTATAAGCGCTATAAGAAAAAGCAAAACCGAGCCGCCGCGCATATAGAGAGAGAACTCAGTCACAGCGGCGACGGCATAAGGAAAGTATCCGGCGGCAGATTTTCAGCCTATAAATACACCGACCAAGAGAATAAAATGTGCTTCCCTTTCAGGCTTCGTGCAAGCAAAAATAAAAACGAACCGTTGTTTATCCTCTTGCACGGCGCGGGGGCAATGGGCAGTGACAACTTAAAACAGCTGTTTGACAACTTACCGTTGTACAAGCAGCTAATGAAAACAGATTGCAATATTCTTTTGCCGCAGGCACCTTTCGGCTCAAACAGAGGCGAAGCGATGCAGAATTACATAAAATCGATAAAGAGGCTTGCGGATAAGCTGCCCATAGATTTCGACAGAAAGCGCATATATATCATCGGAACATCCTTCGGCGGCTGCTGCGTCTGGCAGCTTATCTATCTTTTTCCCGAATATTTTGCGGCGGCAGTGCCGGTAATGGGCAGCCTGTGCCCGGATCACCGCTATGAAAAATATGACATTCGGCGGTTAGTCAAAACGCCTATCTGGGCGGCACATTCATCGGACGATACAAATGTGAGAATAGACAGCGATGATTACTGCGCCGCAGAGCTTGAGAAGCTCGGAGCAGATATAAAATACACCCGCCCTGATAAATACGGGCACACAATGTCAGGCAAATTCTACAGAACGGAAAAATGGGCAGACTGGTGTTTGAGTAAAAAATCAGGATAGTCGGCTCGGGATTTTCGGGGCACGCAATCAAAACTGCGCCGCAGCTCCCGATATACGGTATACAGGTCAGACGGCGGCAACAAAAGAAAACGAGCGAAATAATATACTTGCAACAAGTGATATTCCGGTCGAATATGCCTATGAGATCGTGCCGCAAGAATAAAAAACAACCGCGCAGGCAAAAAACTGCCTGCGCGGTTTTGGCTTTTAATTAAATTATACCGTCTCCCGAAGCTGTATCTCTCGGCTGACCTCAAGCCCGCCGGGAGCGAGAGTGAGGGCTATTCCGCCGCTGTCCGAGGTCGAATAAGCCCTGCGCCCGAATGCCGACATTATGCCGACGAGCACATCGTCCGAAATTTCGGCGAGGCGGTTCGTAATTATCAAAGTATCGGGACGCAGCTTGTCAAGCGCCTCCTGAGGAACGGCGCGTTCGCCGTGGCAGGGAACCTTCAGCGCATCGACCCGTCCGACGGCGTTTGCAAGGCGAACAAGGTCACCCGTGTCGTTTATCATATCGCCCGCGAGAAGGATGCGCCCGCAGCCCTGCTCGGCAAGCAGCGCGAGTGAGTTATCGTTCTCGCAGATGTTCTTGTGATACGAGTCGGGCTCGGTGTTGAAGAAGCGAAGCGCCCAATTCCCCAGTGCAAACGGCTCATCCGGCACGCAGTCGATAACCGGGATATTCATGCTCTGCGCCTTTTTGTTGAGCGATTGATACAGCGCGTCGCCGTCATGGACGCACTTGTCCCACTGCACAAGATTCGTGCCGATAAACGGCTTTAAATATATCTTGCCTATTGTGATATCCCCGTCGTCAAGGAGTGTCTCAAGCCCGCCGACATGGCCGGAATGGAGATGAGTCACTGCCACAAATTCGAGGTCTATTCTCCCGCCCGCGGTCTCCTTGAGATAGCGCGCCGTGTGCTTTGCGTGCTCCGCGTCGCCGCAGTCTATGAGGGCAAAATGATTTGAGCTCTGAATAAGAATGCAGTCCGAGCGCCCGGTGTTCAGAAAATGTATGCGCTCACCCGCAGACGGTGCAGAAACGTCCTCGTCCCGCGCGGGTGCGGGCGGGTTTTTGGCCGTCCTGATGACCTGCGCAGCAGAGGGCTTGAATTTATCTTTCTGTGTAAATTTTTTGACGATTTCGGCAAGATCCTTTATTGCCATATTTTTCAGCCCTTTCGGGAAATTATTTTGTCTTTCGCAAGTCCGAGAAAAACCGCTTCAAAAGAAGGGCACATTCGTCCTGCATGAAGCCGCCCTCGATTTTAGGCGAGTGATTATACGGAAAATCGAACAGATTGTTTATCGACCCGCATGAGCCCGCCTTCGGGTCATATGCCCCGAACACCACGCGCTTTATGCGCGAGTTTATTATCGCCCCGGCGCACATCGGGCACGGCTCAAGCGTCACAAACAGCTCGCATTGCCAGAGCCGCCAGCCGCCGAGCGCCCGGCACGCTCTGTCTATCGCCTCTATCTCGGCGTGGGCGAGGGCGTTTTTGTCCTTTTCGCGCCTGTTTCGCCCGACGGAGACTATCTCTCCGTCTTTGGCTACCACCGCGCCGACAGGCACTTCGCCGTCCGCCGCGGCCTCTCTTGCAAGCGCGATTGCCGCCTGCATAAGCTCTCTGTCAGTCATTCTTCCACTCCCCGTTTACGAAGGCCATGTTATAAAAGTATATGTCGTATAGAGAAGATAAATGATAGAGAGTATCATCGGGATGTTTATGAAATATGCCGCCGTGCGCTCGCCGCGGGAAAGAGCGGTGCGCGCCTTTTTGAATTTCACGGGAATATTCTGCTTGCGCGCTCTGGTTCTGAAGAGAACAAGGCAGATTATGCCCGCCGCAAAGAACACCGCGACACAGACATAATAGATGATATCCACCGTCTTTTCGGGCATGAACTCGTAGAGAATCGAAATGACGCCGGAGAAGAAGTTGTTGCAGAAATGTATCATCACGCCCGTCCACATCGAACCGGTAACTATCACGAAATAGCCTATACCTATGCCGACAATGAACGCAAACGGCGCCTGGACGAGGTTGCCGTGCATCATTCCGAACAGCGCGGAGGAGACGAGGACAGCGAACCAATTGCCGAACTTGCGCGCGGGCATCATGACAACGCCGCGAAGCGCATACTCCTCAACGAGAGCCGGGACGACCGCGAGCTGGAGCAGGTACATCGCGATACCCAAAGGTGAGGTCGGGGTGGGCGAGTCGGGGTATTCAAAGGTTATGCCTGTTGCGGTCTCGACAAAGGTCGAGAGGAAGTTGGTGGCGTAGTTGCCTATCATGCAGATCATCAAGCCCACGGGCACGGCCAAAAACATGAGGCGCATATCATAGGGCTTGCCGAAATTCAGGCACTGTTGGCGCTTATCCTTGAGCAGCAGGCTCGTCAGGAAAAACGGAACAAATATGCAGAAAACCGACATCATTACGCCTATGGCATAGCCGCGGTCGGTGCTGTTTGCATAGTCGTCAAAGAGATTCAAAAGAAACAGTATTCCCGCGCCGACAAACTGAAACAGGGCGAAAAGAAGTATGCCCAGTCCGCTTATGTTGCCGAGCTTTCTTATCTGACGCTTTTCGCGCCGCATTATTCTGAGCGTATCCGACGGGTCGGGCTGATATCCGTGTCCGCCCTGCGCGCCGCCGCTGTTATATTGAGGGTTGTATTGAGGATTATATTCCATATCTTCACCGTTCCGCTTAAAATTCTTATTAAATTATACCCTACCCCGCGCCATTTAACAATAGCCTAAAAGCGAAGTTTAAAGAAAAAGGGAATATAGTTTAATTTCAGTTAACATTTTTTAGGCGTGCACGGCAAAATATCAATCAGACTCAGATTCGGTTCAACACTTTCCTGAGAGAAAGGTTCTTGCAAGAACCCTCTATCTTTATATATCTCCTTAACACAAAAGCTTGAGCCGCAACAGGTAAACTGCTGCGGCCGTCTTTCTTATTATGCGTTTTGAGCGGCATTTTTTACTGCGTTCTGAGTATCTCCTCGAGCTCGTCGGCGGTCATGTCGCCGCCCTCGCCCTCCTCCTTAATAAGACCGTTGTAGCGGCCTATCCAATAGGGCATGATGAGGTTGTAGGAGCCGTTGACGCTGATTCTGTCCTCCCCTTTTCCCTGGCGGGCGTGGAAGAAATCGGTGCCCGTGCTGCCGCGCTCGTCCATCGCAACGGCGTAGGGTATCGGCTTTTCGGTATCCTTATACCAGAGCATACCGTCCTCCTCGCGGGCGTCGGGGCGAGTGGTGTTGTCGATAAATATCTCGCGGGAGCTTATCGGATAGCGCGAGGCCTGCCACGCGAGAACATCCTTGCAGGCTCTGCCGAATGCGTCGTATTTTTCCTCATCGGGATACATCAGCTGGTAGACGAGCGACCACTCTATGTCGCGCCCGTACCTTTCGAGTCTCCACCAGCAGTCCGCGCCGCGCCTGAACTTTTCAAGCAGTATCGGGTCATCCTCGAGCTGCGACATTGTGTAGTAAACTACCGCCGCCATGCGCGTGTCGGAATAGTTCATGGTCTTTACGACTATCGGGAACAGCGTATCGGAGTCAAGCTCCTCGTTGCGGAGATATTCTTTTATCTTGTTTTCGTAGCGCTCATAGTGCTCGCAGGCGAGGTCTGCATAGCGGTAGGGCTCCTCAAGCGCAAGCTTGCGGTATTCCTTAGCCCAGCGGTCGTTGCCCGTGACATGGTGGGCAACCTTGAAAAGCTGGAGCAATATCATCGTGCCCAGCGGCCCGTCCTCGTAGCCCTCACAGTCGCGGTTGAGATAATATTCCCTTGTCATACGCGCCCATGAGGTCGGCTGACCGCCCGCGTCGGTGTGGGCGTAGTCATTATCCGCAAAGTGGCGGGCGTGGCGCTCGGCGACTGTCGCAATTATCTCGCGCAGCTCCGGGTCATCCTCCCCGAGTATATCATAGGCGAGCTGCCAAATTGCGTAGTGACCCGTCAGCTCGTCGTTCGAGGTGTCGCACTTATAGACTATATCATCGTCGCCCCAGTGCCTGCCTGTTGCGGGGTCGATTTCGTCCGTATAGAGGCGGCGCAGGCGCTCGGGAATTTCCAGCGAGCTGTCAACAGTCAGCAGCCCGGGCAGATCGTCGCCCTTTTCGCTGCTCGTGGGCACGCGCACGCTGACAAGCTTCCCGTCGGGGTCATAGACCTTTTTGAAGAAAACGCCGTCGCTGAAGGGTATCGGGTCGTTTACGGGGTCGGTGACATGATAAGAGCGCGCTATATAGCCCTCAACGTTGCGGAAAACTATCTCCGGCACCGCGTCGCGCTCCGCCCAGTCATCCTCATCGACGGGGCCGAGCTCGGCGTGAACAAAGCCCGCAGGGCCGAAATCGGGGATGTTGAGCCTGCCCTCCCTGCCGCGCTTGAGGTAGCCCTTTGACGCTCGGTTCGTGCCCGGCTCGTTGTAGCGGACAAACGACGCGACTTTGCCCTTCCAGGCGGGAATGTATTCGAGCAGGAGCACAGCCTCCGTCCAGCGGGTCGCAACTTTGCGCGCGTGCTCTATCTGCTCGGGGGTATACTTCGGGTCGTTCTTCATCACGCCGTAGCGGCAGATGTCTCCCATGGCGACAAGAGCAGTCCAGAGTCCGTCGTTGTCGGACTCATGGGGCACCCAGCGGTTTCTCTCGGCGCTCCAATCAGTGCCGCTGAGCATTCCGCGGCGCTGAACTATTCTCTCGTCCATGGCGGAATGAAGATTCGCCTTGTGCTCGACCGAGAGCAGACGCATCTCAATGTGTGAAACGCCGGTTTCGGTCAGCACCCATACGCCGTCTTTGCCGTCCGGTTCAACGGCTTTGACGCTGTTATCAAGCATACAGGCGTTGGCTCTGAAGCACTGCACGCGGTCGAGCTCATCCTTTTCGCTCTCGTCTATGCGCCAAAGTCCCTCGTTTGTGCCTATCCACAGCACATTTTTATCGTCAACGCAAAAGCAGGTGACATCGCGGGGCGCTATGAACTCCGGCAGGCGCTGCTTCTCGCCTTCGCCGAGTTCTCTCTTAGGCAGAGCCGCAAGCTCCGCCGCCTTTTCGGGGCTGTCTTCTCTTTTGTACCGTCTCGCGACGCGCATAAGACGCGCTGAAAGCGAAGCCGGTTTTCCGTGGTAATCGTGTTTCATCGGCGTCCCTCCTGAGATAAATTTACACATTATATATTATATCAGAGGTCAGCCCTCGGAGTAAAGCTTTTTTCCGATTCTCCGCAAAAGTATCAATCCCAAATCCATTTGGAAAAATACGAGTTTTGATAATAAATGACTCTCTCTGTCCTCTCCCCGTCAGAAAAAATATGCTGCGAGCCGAACTGTTCGACTTCGCTGAAGCCGCGATTTTTCATATATTCCGCGAACAGCTCGTAGTCCGGTCGGGCGACAACTACTCTCGGCGAGCGTTGTATTTCAACATATTCCCTGTCGGCAGCCGTCACCTGCACAAATCCGTTGGCGGCAGCAAAGAAATTCGCCGTGCCGAATTTTGCGGATGATATAAGACTGCCGCCGAGCAAAAAGATGATCAACAGAACTGCCGCAAATGCGGATATCACAATATGTCTTTTCCTGTTAATCTTCCCTGCAAAAGCTTTGAGCCGCTTTTCGTCATCATTTTCCGCATCCGAAACGGCAGACTCAATAACATCGGCGACTTTCAGCTTTTCGAGCTCCGCGCGGCACTCGGCGCACCCGGTAAGATGCTCTTCAACGAAAGATGCCGTGTCCGCGCTCACCATTTTATCAGCATACAGCGGCAGAATATCGCGAATGATATTGCACTCATTTCTCATTTTCGTTCTCCTCCAATCCTGTTCTTATCATGCCGCGCGCCCGATGATAAGTGACACACGCCCAGTTTTCGGTTTTGCCGAACAGCTCGCCTATCTGCTTATAGCTGAGCTGCGCAAATACGCGCCACATAAACACCTCTCTGTACGGGTCGGGAATAGAGCGCAGGATTTTCCGCGCCCTCATTGCCTCATCGCGCTTCAATATCTGCTCTTCGGCGTTTCCTTCAAAGGCAGGCAGATTGAAGAGAACGGAATCATCGACGCTATCCGTCCGAGCGGCTTTTTTGAGATAAGTATAATAGCAGTTTTTTGCTATCTGACACAGCCAAACGCGGATGTCGCACTCGCCGCGAAAGCCTTTTATCGAACGCATGGCCTTATAGAAAGCTTCGCTCGTGATATCCTCGGCTATATCCTCGCTGCCCGAGAGTCGTTTGATATAAAGAAACACATCGTCGAAATAATCGCGGTATATTTTTTCAAACTCCGTCACTCTGCCGCCTCCTTTCATATATAAGACTGCGCTAAACTCAAAATCTTACAAAATTTTTAAAGCGGCAATTAAATTTTTAACCGCCGCTTTTGTTTTTATTTTAAATTTAAATAATCACGCGGCCGCGAATATATATTCGTACATCACATACGCGTGTATCATGCTGCCCGCGACCATGAACATATGAAACGGCACATGGAACCACGGGTGTTTTCTGCCTACGGCGCAGAATATCGAGCCGAAGAGGTAGACCGCGCAGCCGAGCACCAAAAGCAGGAGCGCACGGATATTTATCTCGTCTATAACCGCAAGCGAGCAGGAGAGCATCACCGCGCCGGCGATTATATACACAGCGACGCACGCGGCTTTCGTCTTTTGGAAAAAGAACAGCTTGGCGATAAAGCCGAACAGCACGCTTCCCCAGCCGAGCAGGAGCACTACGGCACAGCAGATTTTATTGTGATTATAGAGCGTTATGAGCGAGCACGGGGTCGCCGTGCCCGCAAGCAGCACGGGGATAACCAGATGATCGACAAGACGCGCCGTCCGCTTCGCCTCTCCCCGCGGCAGACCGTGGTAGACCGCCGACGAGCCGTAGAGCAAAATAATCGAAAGTCCGTAGACAACGGCCGCTGCCGTATATCTCGCACTGCCCAAGGGCAGGGCTTTTTTTATCAGCAAAACGAGCACTGCCACGCCGAAAATCGCGCCGAGTGCGTGAGTGACGCAGTTCAGCGCGTCCTGCGCCTTTGTGTATTCTATAAGCTCAACGCTGTCTTTGTTTTTCATATATTAAGCCTCTGTTTCGCGCATGAAAATATCCGCCGCAAGAAAGCTCGCGGCGGATAGTCTGAGCTGTGATTATCAGATGTTCTTGAGCAGGTTCGGGAGTCCCTTGGCAACGGCGGGAATAGCCTTTGCGATGAGGACGAATATTCCGCGTCCCATAGGTTTCTTGTCGTTGAGGATATCCAGAAGCTGATGTCCGAGTTCCTCGCTGAACACACCCATGCTCATGGAGACGAAGTTCTTGACGGGAGTCTGGAGCGCGATGGAGCACGCCATGCCCTCGCTGCCGACGAACTTGCGCAGCATCTTGCAGAGCTTCGCGCCGTTCTTGCCGCAGGCGGAGTCCTCGAGAGTGTTCGCAAAGGTGAGATTCGGATAGTCGTGAATCTCGCTCTCGGGAATCTCATGGCCGATAAGAGCCTCAAACTGCTCATCCGGAACGTTCATGATATCCGCCGAATAGTAAGCAGGCATAACATCTCTGAGATCCTTGACGGGGGCGTCAACGGTGCTCTTGACCTTCACGCTGCCCTCAAGACGGATATCGCGGCTCGACGCGCCGACGAGAATCTTGTAATCATCGGTCTCAACATGCCAATCGCCGAGGTCGACATCGTAGAACGCAAACGCACGCTTGCTCAGCTCTATCTCGACCTCCTTCTCCTCGCCCGCCTTGAGGAATACCTTCTTGAAGCCTCTGAGCTCCTTGGCGGGGCGATATACGGTGCTGTTTTCCTGGGCAACATAGAGCTCAGCTACCTCTGCGCCGTCTCTGTCGCCGGTGTTCTTTATCTTGAATGAAACCTTGAGAGTGTCGGTATCGTTTATGCTGCTCGCGGAGAGCTTGAGGTCGCTGTACTCGAAAGTGGTGTAGGACATACCGAAGCCGAACGGGAACAGGACGTTCTTGTTGGCGGTGTCATAGTAGCGATAGCCGATGTAGAGACCCTCGCGGTACTCGACGGTTGCGGTATTGCCGGGGAAGTTATTGTAGCAGGGGGTATCCTCGATCGAGAGCGGATAGGTTTCCGCAAGCTTGCCGGAGGGGTTGACGTCGCCGAAGAGGATATCGGTGACCGCACTGCCGCTCGCCTCGCCGCCGAGATAGCTGTTGAGCAGAGCCTTTGTCTCGTCTATCCACGGCATCTCAACAACCGCGCCGCCCGCAAGGACGACAACTATGTTCTCGGTGACTCCGCGTATTGCGCTGAGCAGCGCAACGTGCTCGGGCGGGATGCGCAGGTGGGTTCTGTCAAAGCCCTCGGACTCGAACTCGTCGGTAAGGCCGATGAACAGCACCGAAACATCCGCTTTTCTCGCGGCCTCGACTGCGTCGGCTATGTAAGTCTCGGGAGAAATCTTCTTCTCCTTCTTAGTCATGGCATAGCCGTCGGCATAGATAACATCAATGCCCGATTCGAACATCGTGTCATACGCACTGTCTATCTTTATAGAATTAACAAGAGAGCTTCCGGCGCCCTGATGACGCGGCTTCTTGGCCATCTGACCGATAACCGCGATTTTCGCCGTCTTGCTCAGAGGCAGAATATTGTCGTCGTTCTTGAGAAGCACCATGCTCTCGCCCGCTATCTTGCGAGCCGCGGCGTGATGAGCGCCCGCATTGTAGCCCTTGCCGTCCGCAAGAACCTCCTTGGCGCGCATGATAACATCAACAACGCCGTCGACCATCTCGTCGAGGAAATCCTCGCTTATTTCGCCGCTCTTTACAGCATCGTAAATCTTCTGATTGCCTACGCCGTTGGAGGTGGGCATCTCGAGGTTCTGACCCGCGAGCAGGCCGGGAACACGCTCATTCTCCGCGCCCCAGTCGGTGACTATCATGCCCTCAAAACCGAAATCCTTGCGGAGAACGTCGGTGAGCAGCCACTTGTTCTCTGCGCCGTAGATGCCGTTGAGGCGGTTATACATACACATAATGGTCCAGGGCTGAGCTTCCTTGACCGCTATCTCATAGGCGGTAAGATAAATCTCGCGCAGGGTTCTCTCGTCAACAACTGCGCTGACGGTCATTCTGCGGGTCTCCTGGTTGTTGACCGCATAGTGCTTGAGCGAGGTGCCTATGCCCTTGGACTGAACGCCGTTTATGAATGCGGCGGACATTTTACCCGCAAGATACGGATCCTCCGAGAAATACTCGAAGTTTCTGCCGCACAGGGGCGAACGCTTCATATTCGTTCCGGGGCCGAGCAGGACGGAGACCTTCTCCGCTATGCACTCCTCGCCGAGGAGCTCGCCCATACCGTAGATAAGTTCGGGATCCCATGAGCAGGCGGTCGTGGCGGCGGTGGGATAGCAGACAGCAGGAATGCCGCCGAGCAGCGCATCCATGCCTTCGCCCTTCTTATCCTTCTTCTTGGGCTCGTCCTTATCATGGGTGCCTACGCTGTTGCGTATACCGTGAGGGCCGTCGCTCCAGAGTATGGACGGTATGCCCAGACGCTCGATGGATGCGGTGTGCCAATAGTCGCTGCCGGAGCAGAATGCTGCTTTTTCTTCCAATGTCATCTGTGAGATGAGATCTGCGTGTTTCATTTGAAAACCTCCAACTTACTTAATACTTATGATAATGAGTAATTTTAAGCAAAACCGCGCAATGAAAATGCACGCCATATAGAGTGATTATATCATATATTTAGGTGGAAAGTAAATATAAAAAGGCAAAGAACAGCGCGGATTTATTGCAATTTGTCTCAAAAAATAAAGCTGCGGCAACACTTTTCCGGAAAGTGTCCCGCAGCGTCGGGGAAATAAAAAAACTGCCATGGAATAACCACAGCAGTTTTTGTTATTCAAAGTTAAATTACTTAACCTCGACAGTTGCGCCTGCCTCTTCGAGCTTAGCCTTAGCAGCCTCAGCGTCGTCGGCAGAAACCTTCTCCTTAACAGCCTTGGGAGCGCCGTCGACGAGCTCCTTAGCTTCCTTCAGGCCAAGGCCGGTGATCTCGCGGACAGCCTTGATGACGTTGATCTTAGCAGCGCCGGCAGAAGTAAGGATAACATCGAACTCGGTCTGCTCCTCGGCAGCAGCAGCGCCGCCCTCAGTGGGAGCAGCAACAGCAACAGCGGCAGCAGCGGAAACGCCGTATCTCTCCTCAACAGCGGAGACGAGCTCGGAAAGCTCGATAACGGTAAGGGTGTCAAGAGTCTCTAAAATGCTTGTAATTTTCTCGTTTGCCATTTTGAATTACCTCCAATTAGTAAGTTAGCTTTTTCTTTAAGCTTCGGCTGCCGCCTCTTCAGCGGGAACCGGGGTTGCGCCGCCCTTTTCAACAAGAGCCTGCATAGCTCTGGCGAAAGCGGCGATGGGTGCGTTGAACGCATTGCAGACGGTAGCAAGAAGCACGTCCTTGGAAGGCAGCTTTGCAAGGCTCTCGACAGTGTCGACGCCTATTACTTTGCCGTCTAAGAAGCCCTTCTTAACAGTGAAGGTCTTGCTGGTGCTTGCAAATTTGCAAAGGATGCGGGCAGCGGCGGTATAATCCTCCGCGCTCGTTGCGATAGCGGTTGTGCCCTCAAGAACATCGTCGATCTCGGAAAGCTCGGCCTTCTCGGCTGCAAGCTTGAGGATGGTGTTCTTAACGACTGCGTACTTGACGCCCGCCTCACGAAGATCCTTACGCAGCTTTGTATCGTCCTCAACAGAGATACCCTTGTAGTCAACGATAACACCTGCGACGGAAGAGCTGAGTGTGTCTGCGAGATCGCTTACGATCTGCTTCTTCTGTTCAAAAATTTTTTCGCTTGGCATAGTTTCACCTCCGGAAATGGTGGTTGCAAAGGCAAAAGGAAAAACCCTTTTCCGCAAGACGGGAAAAGGGTTGAATATCTGCATAATACGCAGCTTTACTGCGCGCAGCTTCCTTTCCTCGGCAGGCGGTTTTCACCTTATGCCGGGCCCTAAAGCCCGTTGCACCTGCTGTCTTTGGTTAGAACAGCTTTATTATATTAACACACGGTTCGCCGTATGTCAATAACTTTTTTATTCGGCAGAGCTCGCATTGAGAACCTTGGAGGGGTTGATGCGGATGCCGGGGCCCATGGTCGAAGCGACGACGCAGGACTTGATATACTGACCCTTGGCCGAAGCGGGCTTAGCCTTGACAATGGCCTCAAGCAGAGTGTTGAAGTTCTCGCCGAGCTTCTCTGCGCCGAAGGAAGCCTTACCGATGGGGCAGTGGATGATGTTGGTCTTGTCGAGACGGTACTCGATCTTACCGGCCTTAGCCTCGTTGACAGCCTTGGCGACATCGGGGGTAACCGTGCCTGCCTTGGGGCTGGGCATAAGACCTCTGGGGCCGAGAACCTTACCGAGACGGCCGACGAGACCCATCATATTCGGGGCTGCGATAGCGACATCGAAATCCATGAAGCCCTCGCCCTGGATCTTAGCAACAAGATCCTCAGCGCCGACGATCTCAGCGCCTGCGGCGGTTGCAGCCTCAGCGTCTGCGCCCTTAGCGAAGACGGCTACGCGGACATTCTTGCCGGTACCGTTCGGAAGAACGACAGCGCCTCTGACCTGCTGGTCGGCGTGGCGGGAGTCAACACCCAGACGGATGTGGACTTCGACAGTCTCATCAAACTTTGCCGTTGCAGTCTTAACGGCTATGTCAAGAGCCTCGTTGGGCTCATAAAGGGCGGCTCTGTCAACGAGCTGGGCGCCCTGGTTGTATTTCTTACCGTGTTTCATTATAGTTTCCTCCCAATCATGTGGTTAAATCGGATTCTTCCTCCCACAGGAAGCATCAATCAGCAACTGTGACGCCCATGCTGCGTGCGGTACCGGCTATCATGCTCATAGCGGTCTCGATGTTTGCAGCGGTGAGGTCGGGCATCTTCTGCTCGGCGATCTTTCTGATCTGCTCGGTAGTGATCGTTGCGACCTTTGTCTTGTTGGGAACGCCTGAACCGCTCTCAATTCCGCAAGCCTTCTTAATAAGGACTGCGGCGGGCGGAGTCTTTGTTACGAATGTGAAAGAACGATCCGCATAGACGGTGATGACGACGGGGATTATAAGACCCATGTCATTCTTTGTTCTCTCGTTAAATTCCTTTGTGAACGCCATGATGTTGACGCCGTGCTGTCCGAGCGCGGGGCCTACGGGCGGAGCCGGAGTTGCCTTACCGGCGGGAATCTGCAATTTGATTAAGCCAACTACTTTCTGTGCCATGACTTGCACCTCCATAAGAATGTGGTAAATGTCGGGGAAGCATCCCCTCCCACGGGAGCCGAAGCTCCGCGCGCATAAAGCGCTATAATAAGGACATACAGTCCGTATTACCGGGATAAAAAATTACTTTTCGAGTTCGACCTGATCGAGCTCAAGCTCGACAGACGTCTCTTTTCCGAAGAACGCGGAGACTGAGACCGTGACAGTCTCGTTATCCATATCGATCTTCGTGACCGTGCCGGAGAAGCCCTCGAGGCGTTCATCCGTGATCCTCACGGTATCGCCCACCTGATATTCGACCTCAATGCTCTTCTTTTCAACACCGAGCTTGAGAACCTCATCTTCGGAGAGCGGGGTAGCCTTGCTCTCGGGACCTACGAATCCGGTCACGCCTCTGGTATTTCTGATCACGAACCATGCGTCGTCGCTCATAGACGGGACATTGTTCTCGTCATAGGTCACAGCGGCCTTGACAAGCACATAGCCGGGGAAAAGCTTGCGCTCGACCTCGCGCTTTTTGTCGTCCTTTATCTCGGTGACTATCTCTGTGGGGATCTGAACCTCAAGGATCTGATCCTGCATTTTACGGTTCTCGACCATCTTTTCGATATTCGTGGCGACCTTATTCTCGTAGCCGGAATAGGTGTGCACCACATACCATTTGGCATCAACAGACATCGCGTTTTCCTCCGTTATAAGCCGAGATTGATCATGCTCAGAATTGCGGCGGCGGCTTGCTTGCTCTCGCCTGTTTTCTGGGCAAGCTCAATGAGCTTGGTTACGAGGAAGGACAGACCCTGATCGATGGCATAGATAACTACGCCGACAACAGCGACGGAAACGAGCACGACACCCGTATTCTTAAGAACTGTTTTTGCGCCGGGCCATGTAATCTTCTTGATTTCGCCTCTGAAGTCTTTCCAGAACTTCTTAAAGCCCTTGCCGAAACGCTGGAAGGCATTCCCGTTGGGATTCTTCGCCTTGGCGGCCTTCGCCTTGGTCTTTTCGGCCTTAGCGATTTTCTGGGCAGAAGTAAGCTTGGAGTCATCGGCGCCCTTCTTGGCCTCTTTTTCGGCCTTGGCAGCCTTTGCGGCGGCAGAGGTGTTCTCTTTTTTCGCCATTCTTATACCTCCCGACTTACTTCGTTTCTTTGTGGAGAGTATGCTTCCTGCAGAAACGGCAGTACTTGTTCATCTCCAGCCTGTCCGGTGTGTTCTTCTTGTTTTTAACAGTGTTGTAGTTGCGCTGCTTGCATTCTGTGCAAGCAAGAGTAATCTTTACTCTCATGACGGCACCTCCAATATCATAGGATTTGATTAGCCTCCCTCTGAACCGGCCAAAAAATGAGGGCATAAAAAAACAGCCCTCTCACAGAGGTATAACAAGTTTAGCACAGGTCATACCATTTCGTCAAGTTTTTTCTCCGATTTCGGCGAAAAAATTTATTCTGTTTTATTTTTCGGCCGCCGCAAGGGCGATTTTTATATCCTCAGCGAGTATGCTGCGCATACGCACAGGGTATTTGTCGGGGTTTATTGCACGCAGAGCATCGGCTATCCTCTGTCTGAGGACGGGCTTCGCGGCCGCTATGAGAGGCAGTGTCTGGATGCACTGACGGACTGTTGCCGCCTGCTCTCCGTCAACAGTCTTGAGAAGCCTGTCGATGTTTCTGTCGATCTTCTTTCTCGAATCCCACGAGACGTTCTTTGCTATGAGCACGAATGCGCGGGTGCGCGCATAGGGGTTGCGGTCGTCGAGAAGCTTGAAAAGCTTGTCAAGATGCGCATAGACATCCTTGCCGCGGCTCGACTCCGTTTCAAGCTGGCGCATGGCCTCGCAGCCGACTGCCGTGCTCATTGAACCAAGCTTCGAGATGTTTGTAATTACAGTGTCATTGTCCATATTTTGATATCTCCCTCTTCCGCCCTTTCGGGCGCCCTTATTCATTTATTATATTGCCGTTACGACTGGTGCAGCGTCTCCGCATCCTCGGACACAAGACCTGCCGCAATCAGGTTGGCTCGGTGCTCCTCCGCTGTTGCCGCATAGCGGTAAACACCGTCATCTCCTACGCAGAAATATAAATAATCCGTATTCAGCGGGCTGATTACGGCCTTTACAGCCTCCTCGCCCGGGTTACAGATAGGCCCGGCGGGAAGTCCCGGACATTTGAAAGTATCGTAGTACTCGTCGTACTTGCCGTATACGTCCGGGTCGTCGCTGTTTATGTAGTTCTCTATGACCGAATAGGCATATTTGCCGGTTGATTTCACTTCAAGCTGCATGCCCGCCTTGAGTCTGTTCTGAAGGACGGACGATATCCTCGCCATCTGCGCTATATCGCCGCCGCTCTCCGCCTCAACAATAGACGCTATGATTATCGCATCGTCAACGCTCATGTTTCTCGCCGCAATCTGGCGGCGCATAGCCGAGTTGACAAAGCTCTCCATGCTGCGCAGGAGCCTGCTTATGACATCTGCGGGCGCGGTATTCTTAGCAAATGTATATGTGCCCGCGCGCAGGTATCCCTCAAGCGCGAACGCTCTGCCGGTGTTGGCCTGCGCCCCTATGAGCGGGAAGCTGCCGAAATCGGTGTTTACTGCCGTGTTCATAAGCGCGTTGAACGAAGCCACGCCCTTCATCTCCAAAATGGCGAACATATCGGCCATGGTCGCTCCGTCGGGAAGCGTGACGCTCACCGACTCGACTTTTTCATGGCGGCTTGACGCCTCGCTGACCTTGATGCCGCCTTTCAGCGTTGTGTTGGGGCGTTCGCCGCTGTTTTGAACAGTTTGCACGGGCTGCTCAACAGCGGTTTGTGTCTTGCCGGCAGTGCTCTTCTCGGGTCCCGTCGTCTGCTCGTCGCCGGCAGACGGTTCTTCGGGGATGTTTGAGAGATTGTAGGTGCCGCTGTAGACATAGTTGACCGTTGTGTTCCCGCTCTCCGTCTCCGGCACACGTCCGGTATCCCTTGCGCAGGACCACAGGCCCGAAGCCAAGCACACAGCAAGCCCTACGCAGGCAATTGCCCTGAGTCTTTTTTTCATCTTTCTCTTTCCTCTCATTGTGGACTCTGCACGTCCGTTCTCCTATATATAATCGAGCCGATTGTCCGACATATGCACATTACTCGCCGAACGGCGTTTGAATAAGGCGTTCGCGCATAACGAAGCGAACATAGTTTATTGCCCTGTCGGCGCTGAAGGTCCAGCGCGTCAGCTGAGCTACCCGCTCCCCGGGCGAAAGCCTGAGCTTCTTTTGCTCCTTGGCTGTAGGCGGACGAAGGACTATCTTCATATCGATTTTGTCAACGTCTATGCCGTCGCTGTCAAGTATCGCGTGCGCCACCGACTTGCTCGGGTCGAGCGAACGCACCGTTTTATAGAGCTCCTTTGTAAAATAGCTGTCCTCTATGGCAACAGTCTCGCCGCCTGCCAGGCGCAGTCTGCTGAGCCTGCCTATCTTCTCGTCCCTCGGAAAATTTTCGGCCAGCTCCCCTTTCGGATATTCGAGTCCCGAGGAAATGATTACGTTTCTTATCTCAAGACCGAGCCGCTCGAGGGAATAGGTGAGCGAGATTATCGGCTCGAACGCCGGCATAAACTTATTTGAGCTGACAAAAGTTCCGACTCCGTGGCGCTTATATATCCTGCCCTCATGCTCAAGCTCCGAGAGCGCGGAGCGCACCGTAGCTCTGCCTACGCCGAGAGTTTTCATCAGTTCTTTTTCCGTCGGCAGCTTTGAATCAGCCGGATAGTCGCCGGAATCTATCATAGAGGTTATGTAATTTTTTACCTGCAGATAGAGCGGCAACCTGCTCAGACTGTCCATAAAAACTCCCCGATAAATAAGATTTAGATAAACTTTCTCAAGATACTTGACACTATTCTAATATAATGCTATAATTTTGTCAAGATGTTCGGACAACCGAACAAGAATCATAAATTTAAACATTGAGCGGCTCTGCCGTCACGCGCTGTGCTTTTCCTTTTATATATAGGACAAAGCTCAGCGCAGAGCGCGCGAAGCCGCAGGAAAAGGGGAGATGGATATGGCTCAGAAAGTGCAGAAGGTCCGCAGGAAGCTCGAAAAGAAGGGCTTTGACGGAATTGAATGCACCGAAGTCGGCAAGTGCATACGCCTCGAAGGTGAAATGACAGAATGGACCGACATTGTTAAGGCCGGCAAGGCTGCCGCCAAGTTCGGCTACAAGGGCGTGCTCAACGATATCTCACTCAAAGGATTCACCGAGCCCGCTATACGCGCACCGAAGTTTACCGACGGTTCGCTCGAGGGCGCTCAGCCCGATGTTCTTGTCATCGGCGGCGGCGTCATCGGCTGCTCTATCGCAAGAGAGCTCACCCGCTACAAGCTCAACGTTCTGCTTGCGGATAAGGAGAGCGACGTTGCAATGCAGGCGTCGTCAAGAAACGACGGCATGATTCACCCCGGCATCGCGTCCCACGTCGGCACGAAGCGCGGTGAGATGAACGTGCGCGGCAATGCCATGTACACTCAGGTATGCGAGGATCTTTCCGTCCCGTTCGAGCGCTGGAGTAACCTTATATTATACAGCGAAAAGATTTTCGGTTTCTTCTCACCCCTCGTATTCAACTACCGCGAGAAGCATCTCGGCATCGAGGGCAGGAAGATAAACCGCGAAGAGCTCCACCGCATCGAGCCCAATATTACGGACGAGGCGATAGGCGCGTTCGAGTTCCCGTCCTCCGGCGTGCTCTCGCCCTATAAGCTGACCGTTGCCTTTGCGGAGAACGCAGTGGAGAACGGCGCCAAAGTCTCGCTCGACACGATAGTTACTTCAATCGACACCGAGGGCGACAAGATCGTTGCGGTACACACAAACAGAGGTACCGTTCATCCCAAGGCCGTCATAAACGCGGCGGGCACGTTCTCGGATAAGATAGCGGAAATGGCGGGCGACCGCTTCTTCACCATCCACCCGAGAAAGGGACACCTCGCAATTCTCGACAAGAAGCAGGGTCCGCTCGTTCAGAGGTCGATGGGACTCATCGGACTCTCTCAGGCCACCTCGGACACCAAGGGCGGCGGCGTTATGCGCACGATAGACGGCAACGTCCTCGTCGGCCCCGACGCATTCGAGCAGCCCTACAGAGAGGACTTCTCGACGAAGCGCGAGAACGTAGACATAATGCTCGCAAAGCACCTTCCGCTGATAAAGGGCTTCTCGAAGGCCGATGTCATAACATACTTCGCGGGCGTGCGCGCCGCGACATACGAAGAGGAGTTCATAGTCGAGGGCTCCGAAAAGCTTCAGAACCTCATCCACGCCGCAGGCATCCAGTCCCCCGGCCTTGCGAGCGCCCCGGCTATAGCCGAGGATATCACAAAGATAACGGTTGACCGCCTCTCGAAGGTCATGAAGGTCGTGCCCAACGAGAAGTTCAACCCGGTTCGCAGGGTAACTCCCGTCATGGCGAAGCTCTCCGTTGCGGAGAGACAGGCCGCGATAGAGAAGAACCCCGATTACGGCATTATAGTCTGCCGCTGCGAGAATATCAGCCGCGGAGAGATAATCGACGCTATAAACTCCCCCGTTCCCGCCACCTCGATAGACGCGATAAAGCGCCGCGTGCGCCCCGGAATGGGCAGATGCCAGGGCGGCTTCTGTATGCCGCTGGTCACGGGAATTATCTGCGAGCAGACCGGCATGAAGATGACCGACGTCACCAAGAGCGGCGACGGCAGCGAGCTGCTGTTTGAAAAGGAGGGCACCGACAATGACTGAGCTCAAATATGATGTAATAGTCCTCGGCGGCGGCCCCGCAGGTCTTGCGGCCGCTATCTCGGCGCACAAAAACGGCGCCAACGTCCTGCTCCTTGAGCGCGAGCACAAACTCGGCGGTATTCTCAAGCAGTGCGTGCACGACGGCTTCGGACTCATTCGCTTCGGCGAGCGTCTGACCGGCCCCGAATATTCGGGAAGATTCATCAGAGAATTCCTCTCCCTCGGAATAGATTACAGAATCAACGCATTCGTAACCGACGCCGAAAAGACGGCGGAGGGCTTCACCCTCACCGTCCAGAGCGCGCAGGGCATACTCATCTGCCGCTCCAAGGCCGTGGTTATCGCCTGCGGCTGCCGCGAGCGCACCTCCCGTCAGGTGTTCATCCACGGCGACAGACCCGCCGGTATATACACAGCCGGCACCGCACAGTATTTTGTCAACATCCTCGGTCAGATGCCGACCCGCCGCTGCGTCATTCTCGGCAGCGGAGACATAGGCATGATAATGGCGCGCCGTCTCACCCTTGAGGGTGCGAGCGTCGAGGGTGTTTATGAGATAAAGGACACTCCCGCAGGTCTTGCGAGAAACGTTCACCAGTGCCTGCACGATTTTGACATTCCGCTCCATCTTTCCACCACGGTCACAAAGGTTTTCGGCGTCAAGCGCGTTGAGGCCGTTGAGGTCTGCAAGGTAAACGAAAAGATGCAGCCGATAGAGTCCACCGCACGCATCATCCCCTGCGACGCGCTCATCCTCTCCGTCGGACTTCTGCCCGAGAACGAAGTGGCGCAGATGCTCGGAGTCGAGCTTGACCCCGCGACAAAGGGCGCAGTCGTCGACCAGACGCTTATGACAAGCGTCCCCGGCGTGTTCTCCTGCGGCAACGCGCTGCACGTCAACGACCTCGTTGACTACGTCTCCCTCTCGGGCGACGAGGCGGGCGAATCCGCCGCCGAATACTGCAAGGGCGAAAAGAAGCCCGCAGACAGAGTGCCTGTCGAATACGACAGAAAGAAATTTCTCTATGTCGTTCCGCAGTATTACGACAGAGCCGCCAAGGACAGCATGACGATGTACTTCAGACCGCGCAGCGAGTTCAAAAAGCAGCTTGTGACGGTCGGCAGCGCGGACAACGAGCTGATAAGCAAGAAATTCGCAAATCTTTCCTCCTCCGAGATGGAAGTCTTGAAATCCGAGAGTATTTCGGATAAAATTAAAGAGAAGATGACCGTCAGCATGGAGGACGCATAAAAAGCATTCCCGCTTCGGCAGTTATTCCGAGAAGCTCCGCCGAGGCTAACGGAAAACGAGTTTTAACCGAAAGGACTGACGCAAAGTGAATGTCACCGAAATGGTCTGTATAGTCTGCCCCAACGGCTGCCATTTGAAGGTAAGCCGCGACGGCGACACGATAGACGTTCAGGGCGCAAAGTGCAAAAGAGGCATAGCGTTCGGCACGACCGAGCTGACTAACCCCACCCGCTCCCTGACAACCACCGTCGACACCGCGTTCCCCGATATGCCCCGCCTGCCCGTCAAGACGAACGGCGAAATACCGAAGGAGCGCCTGCTCGACGCCATGAAAATCATACGCGCCTTCAAATTAGATAAGCACGCGAATACCGGAGACGTCATAATCAAGGACGTTTTCGGCGCAGACATAGTAGCAACATCAGACATGAACTGAACCCAAGGATAACGCAAGGAGGAACCAACATGAGCAAAGAAAAAAAATTCATACCCGATTGGTATCATGAGAAAGCACCGGAGAGATCCTACCGCTCCATTCTTAAATGGGGTGATCCCGAGGCATTCAAGGCTCCGAACTCAAAGCTCTATAAGCTGATGAAAGAGACCTTCCACATGACCGACGACGATTTCAAGGTCAAGCAGGAAATGGGTCTTGAGGAAGTTGACTACGATATCCCCTGCCGCCTGAGCGACGGCCAGATAGCGGCTCTCGAAGCGATTGTCGGCAAGGCAAACATCAGCACCGACAACTATGACAGACTCTCTGTCGCATACGGCAAGACGATGGTCGACCTTATGAGACTTCGTAAGCACATCGTCGAGAACGTCCCCGACGCGGTCGTATATCCCAAGAACCGCGAGGATATTATCGCGCTTGTCAAATACTGCTGCGAGCAGAAGATTCCGATGTATGTCTACGGCGGCGGCTCCTCCGTCACCCGCGGCGTTGAGGCTGTCAAGGGCGGCATCACGCTCGACATGAGAAAGAACTTCAACAAGGTCATATCCTTCAGCGAGCACAATCAGACAATAACCGTCGAAGCCGGCATGAGCGGTCCGAAGCTTGAAGAGACCCTTAACAACGCCGTCTCGACCCTCGGCGCAACCCGCGCATACACCTGCGGCCACTTCCCGCAGAGCTTCGAGTATTCCTCCGTCGGCGGCTGGGCTGTCACCCGCGGCGCAGGTCAGAACTCGAGCTATTACGGCAAGATCGAGGACATCGTCATAAGCCAGGAGTATGTCACTCCCGTTGGCATCATCAAGAGCGACGAGTTCCCGAGAAATGCAACCGGCCCCTCTATCGATCAGATAATGATGGGCAGCGAGGGAACCTTCGGTATCCTCACTCACGTTACCCTCAGAGTTTTCAAGTATATGCCCGAGAACCGCAAGAAGTTCTCCTATGTTTTCAAGGATTGGGAGAACGGTCTCAACGCAGCGCGTGAGATAATGCAGGGCGAGTTCGGCTTCCCGTCGGTATTCCGTCTCTCCGACCCCGAGGAGACCGCCGTGGCATTCCGCCTCTACGGCGTTGCCGACACCGTCATTGACAAAATGCTCTCCGCAAAGGGCTACAAGGACGGCAAGCGCGTGCTTATGCTCGGCTGGAGCGAGGGCGAGAAGCACTTCAGCAAGAACGTCGCAAAGCAGATAGACAAGATCTGCAAGAAGCACGGCGCAATGTACACCACCAGCATCGTCACCAAGGGCTGGGAGAAGGGCCGCTTCACCGACCCCTATCTGCGCGAGGACATGGGCGACTACGGCCTTATGCTCGACACCCTCGAGTGCGCAGTCAATTGGGATAACTTCAGCAAGGTCTATGAGAATGTCCGCCGCTTCTGCAAGAGCAGACCCGACACTATCTGCATGACCCATATGTCTCACTTCTATCCCCAGGGCGCGAACCTCTACTTTATTTTCGAGGCGAAGATGAACGACCTCGACGAATACCTCGAGTATCAGCGCGGCATTATGGACAACATCCAGAAGTACGGCGCCGCGATGAGCCACCATCACGGCATAGGCAAGATGACCGCTCCGTGGCTTGAGGCTCAGATAGGCAAGAACCAGATGGATATCTATCGCGCGCTCAAGAATCACTTCGACCCCGACAACCTGATGAATCCTGGCGGAACACTCGGCATCGACCTGCCGGAGGATCAGAAGAGAGACTTCATCAACAAGTAAATTTCACCTCCGTTTTAAGAGACGCGAGAACAGAGAACGCCCTGCGGCTTCGAGCCGCAGGGCGCACGTTTTTTCCCGGGAAAACGTAAAGGCCCCCGCGGCACGAGTCCGCAGGGGTCTTTACGATATAGGAGATTTGTAGTTGTTAAATTCATGCGCGGGCGCCGTTAAGACGCCCGGCGCAAATCGGAGAGCGGACATCCGCATTCGTCGGCGAACCCCCGTTCGCCTCCGTCTGCCGCACTGCGGATTCCCGTTTTTTCACGGCTCTTCCTGTCCCCGTTTTACACGGGTATATGATACACCATTTGCGCGCAAAATGGAATAGACTTAGTATAATTGACAGGTTTTAAGGATAAATAACCGTCTTAATTTCTTTAAAAAGTATATGATTATTTTTTTACTTCTTTTTATAAAATTAAAACAGGCGGAGTATTTTCCGCCCGTTTATTTTAATTGTGTTTTGCTTTCACTCCGTGCTTATCTTCGCATATATCTTGCTCACCGGGATAAACAGCAGGAACGTGAGAACGGAATTGAGTCCGGCTTTTATGAGGTTAAACGGGATTATCGCGGGGATGAGCATTTTGACAACCGCCTCAACACCGGTGCCCATGAAGATTCCGGTAAAGATGAGGTTGAGCGGTATCATGACGAGCGTCATCAAAACGGAGCCGACCGCAAGTCCCGCCGCCATGCCTTTTTTGCCGCCGATTTTTTTATACATCAGACCCGCGGCTATAACCAGCACGCCCGACGCGCAGAAGTGCATGATAAAGCCTATAATGTGGCTCGATGAGCTGACGGTAATGGCCTGAATCGCCGAGGTGATGAGCAGAATAACAAGTCCAGCAGACGGGCCGAACAGCATGGTGCCTATGAGCACGGGTACGTCCGCAATGTCGTATTCTAGAAACGGCGCGGAGGGCAAGAGCGGGAATTTGATGAAATAAACGGACACCACGGCCACCGCCGCGAGCATCGCCATCACCGTTATCTTCCGCAGGTTCTGTCTTGAGCTTTTTTTCATGAGTATCTTCCTCTCTTTATTTTTGCAACCGGGAAGATGAAAAAGCAAAAGCCCCGCTTACAGCGGGGCGCAAATGCATTCTTCGCATCCTCTTCCATCCGGACTGTACCGTCGGCTTCGGAATCACACCGAATCAACCGCTTTCGCGGCTCGCGGGCTTGGGCTCTTCGCCGTCACCGCCGGTGGGGAATTTCACCCCGCCCCTGAGATTGCTGTATATATTGTCGCACTTTTTCGCCGTTTTGTCAATAGGCGCGGGGTGTTCAAATGTTAACAGAGAGTAAAATCTCGGACACGCGGACGCTTTATTTCGTTGTATTTCGCGCCGCCGTATGTTATACTTATCACGACAAACAAACGGAGGCTTTAATATGAATTTTACTCAATTCAATAAAAACGGCGGCGTCGAGGGCTTCTGCCTGATAAAGACGGTCGACCGCAAGATGACGGCAAAGGGCGTGCCCTATCTCGACCTCACCCTCGCCGACCCCGACGGGGAGATAAACGCAAAGCTCTGGGACTACAAAGAGGAGCTGCACGGCGAATTTTCCGCCAACGACCTGATAAAGGTTCGCGGCACCGTTCAGCCGTTCAACGACTCGCAGCAGCTCAGAATAGAGCGCATACGCAAGGTCACGGAGGCAGACGGCGTGCGCATAGAGGACTTCGTCCCCTCGGCGGGCTTTTCGGGCGAGGCTATGTTCGACGAGCTTATGAAAGCCGCCTTGAGCTTCAAGGATTCGGAGCTCAAGGCTCTCGTCACCGAGCTGCTCAACGAATATAAAGAAAAGCTGCTTTACTGGCCGGCTGCGTTCAGGCTGCACCACGCTATACGCGGCGGGCTGCTCTACCACACGCTCTCTATCCTGCGTATGGCTCAGGGCGTGGCGGACATATATCCGTTTATCGACAGGGATTTGCTCTTTGCGGGCGTCATTCTTCACGACATCGCAAAGACCGAAGAATTTGACGTCGCGCAGACCGGCATTGCCTCGGGCTACACCATAGACGGCAATCTGGTGGGTCATCTCGTGCGCGGAGCGATGGCGGTTGACAGATGCGGCAAGAAGCTCGGCATAAGCAAAAACACGCTGATGCTCGTCGAACACATGATAATCTCGCACCACGGCGAGCCGGAATTCGGCGCGGCGGTGCGCCCGATGTTCCTCGAGGCCGAGATACTCTCCTCGCTCGACACGCTCGACGCGAAGATATACGAGATAGAGCAGGCCTGCAGAGCCGTTGAGCCGGGCGAGTTCACCCCCCGCCAGTGGGCGCTCGACAACCGCAAGCTCTATAACCATGACCGCAATCACGCCGATTTCAGGGCCGAGCTGATAAAATAAGAGGAGAGCCTATGGACTGGACAGAAATAAAGATAACCGTGGACACAAAGGATATCGATACCGCAGGCGACATAGCCAATATGGTCGTGCCCTACGGCATATATATCGAGGATTACAGCGACCTTGAGCGCGAGGCTATGGAGATAGCCCACATCGACCTCATAGATGAGGAGCTGCTCGCAAAGGACAGGACGAAGGGCATTGTACACATCTATATCGACCCGCAGGATCACCCGCAGGAGGCTGCCGCCTTTTTGACCGAACGGCTCGCGGCGGCGGGAATAGAGAACGAGATAGACCTGACCCCCTGCAAAAACGCCGACTGGGAGAACAACTGGAAGCAGTATTTCCACCCGATAAAAATAGGCGAACGCCTGCTCATACGCCCGACCTGGGAGGACGAGTATGATGCGGACGGGCGCGCGGTGCTCCACCTCGAGCCCGGGCTCGCATTCGGCACGGGCAGTCACGAGACGACACGCCTCTGCCTCGAGGCTCTCGAAAAAAACATAAAGGGCGGCGAAAGAGTGCTCGACGTCGGCTGCGGGAGCGGCATACTCGCTATAGCCTCTCTCCTGCTCGGCGCGGAGAGCGCAACGGGCGTTGACATAGACGAGCTCGCGGTCAAGACCGCGGAGGAAAACGGCAAAATGAACGGCTTTGACGGCGACCGCCTGAAATTCATCCACGGCGACCTCGCAGACAAGGTCAGCGGCAAGTTCGATATAGTAGTCGCCAACATCGTCGCAGACATTATAATCATGTTCTGCAAGACGGTACCCGAGTTCATGGCGGACAACGCCGTGTTCATCACCTCCGGCATAATCGACATACGCGAGCAGGAAGTCGTTGACGCATTCGCCGAAAACGGATTTGAAATCATCGCGCGGCACGCCGACGGCGGCTGGCGCTGCTTCGAATGCAGAAGAAAAAACTGAATATATAACAGTTCGAGGGGCTGCACAATGTGCAGTCCCTCGATTTATCGGATCGAAAGTTATTTCATGCCCTGCTCGTAAGCTTCGATCATCTTCTTGACCATCTGTCCGCCGACGGAACCGGCCTCGCGGGAGGTCAGATCGCCGTTGTAGCCCTGCTTGAGATTGACGCCCACCTCGGAGGCGGCCTCCATCTTAAAGCGGTCAAGCGCGTCACGCGCCTCGGGGACAACGCCCTTGCTCGAACTCTTAGCCATTTACTTTACACCCCTTACTTTTTAAGACTTTGTTTGCGTTTGCATCCTTATTATTTTCAGGCTGCTGCGTTTTTATGATTTTTTCGCCGTGACAAAGTTTGTCAAAAGTTCGGCGGTCACACTTGGTGATATTTATTGACAAAATGTTCCCGTTAAGTTAAAATAATATTAATATAATAACAGTGCAATATACAGAGCTTAATATATATAATGCTTGTCAACCGACCGAAAGAAACGGGCAGCCGCACATACCCGAAAGGTTGACCGGGGAAGAAAGGAGCAACACATTATTGCAAACGCAAAAATCACCAATCACCACAACCTGATTCTCGAAAAGGTTCGTGAATCCGCCGTTTCGGTTCTGCCGATATTCGTTATAGTCGTGCTGCTGTGCTTCAGCGTCTCGCCGATAGAGACGGATCTGTTTTTGAGCTTTTTGGTCGGCGCATTTTTTGTCATAATCGGCATGGGATTCTTCTCCCTCGGAGCCGAGACCTCAATGACGCCCATAGGCAGCAAAATCGGCACGGCGATGACAAAATCCCGCTCTCTGCCGCTGATAATTACAGTCAGCTTCATTCTCGGCTTCGCAGTGACGATAGCCGAGCCCGATCTTCAGGTGCTCGCGCAGACGGTGCCGCACATAAACAATTCCGTACTGCTCGTGACGGTCGGCGTGGGAGTCGGCTTCTTCCTGTGCGTATGCATGGCGAGAATCCTGACTGGCGTTCGCCTGCGCTGGCTGCTGATAGGTTTTTATGCCGTTATTTTTATTTTGGCGGCGTTTTCAAAGCCCGATTTTCTCGGCATAGCGTTTGACTCCGGCGGCGTTACGACAGGGCCTATGACCGTGCCGTTCATCCTCGCGCTGGGCGTCGGCGTCTCTAAAATACGAAGCGACGAAAAGGCCGAGTCGGACAGCTTCGGTCTCGTTGCGCTCTGCTCGATAGGCCCCATTTTGGCGGTTCTCCTGCTCGGATTTTTCTATCCGGACGGAGGCGGAGTCGTTGACATAAGCTCGGCGGCGTATTCGAGCACGGGCGAAATAGGTCGCGCCTATCTCACCGCCCTGCCTTCATATATGAAGGAGATGGCGGTGGCTCTGCTGCCGATAATCGCCATGTTCTATATATTCCAGCTCTTCTCTCTGCGCCTTTCAAAGCGTGAGGTCGCAAGGATAACCATAGGCGTCGTCTACACCTATATCGGTCTCGTGCTGTTCCTGACGGGAGTCAACGTCGGCTTCTCGTCGCTCGGCGCGGTGCTCGGCGCAAAGCTCGCCGAGGGCGGCATGAAATATCTGCTCATCCCGCTGTCCATGCTCCTTGGCTGGTTCATCATCTCCGCAGAGCCGGCTGTTACCGTGCTCGAAAAGCAAATAGAAGAGGTCAGCGCGGGCGCCATACCCGGAAAGGTCATAAAATACAGCCTCTCCGTCGCTATCGCCGCCGCGATGGGCATATCGATGATAAGGGTCATAACGGGAATCTCCGTCATGTGGTTCCTTGTCCCCGGCTACCTTATCGCCATTATTCTCTCGTTCTTCGTGCCGGATATCTACACGGCAATAGCCTTTGACTCGGGCGGTGTTGCGTCGGGCCCGATGACGGCTACATTCATGCTTCAGTTTATGATAGGCGCGTCAAAAACGCTCGGCGGCGATCCGTTGAGCGACGCGTTCGGCGTTGTGGCGATAGTCGCAATGATGCCGCTTATCTCCATTCAGGCGGTCGGCGTGATATATGAGAGACGCAGAAAGCCCGAAGAAAAGGTCGAGACCTTTGCCGACGACGAGATTATCGAGCTCTGGGAGGTGCAGACAGGTTGAATTACATAATGACGGTCATAAACCCCGAGGCTCTGCAGAAGCTCGTTGATATCTGCACCGAGCTTGCCATGCCGATACCGATAGCCCTGCACGGGCGCGGGACGGCAGTGCAGAGTATGCGCGAGCTGCTCGGCATAGACTCGACGGAAAAATGGATTGTATTTTCCGTAGCGAGCGAGGAAAAGACGAAGGAATACATGAAAAGACTGCGCCGCACGCTCTATATAGGCGTGCCCGGTCACGGCATCGCATGGGCGGTGCCCATAAAAAGCGTCGGAGGAGGAAAGACTTTGGCATATCTCAATGACGGGCGGCAGGATGCCCGATACACGCCCGATTTCAATTTTTCATATGAGCTGATAGTCGCAATAGCCAACGAGGGGCGCACCGATGCCGTCATGAACGCGGCGCGCGCCGCGGGCGCGATGGGCGGCACCGTGCTCCACGGCAGAGGCACGACTTCGCCCGAGAGCGAAAAGTTCTTCGGCGTCTCGATAGCCAAAGAGAAAGAGGTCATACTTATAGTGGCGCGCAAGGAGCAAAAGGCGGACATTATGCGCTCGATAATGACCCGCGCCGGCACGGACACGGACGCGGGCGCAGTGGTGTTCTCCGTCCCCGTGAGCGAGGTTGCGGGCTTCGGAATGTTCGACGAGACGTAAAGTTCATTTTTAAGGCGATGCTTCGGCGCCGCTTTTTTCATACGCAAAAATCGGACTGCGATACAATTTTTTTGCCGCAAACTGCGTCGGGCGCATTAAAATTTTTCTTCGCCCGAGTCTGCCGCCGAACGGAGAAAAAATGCCTAAAAAAAGACGAACCAACGCCTCTCGGCACAATCAACATAAACTTTCAACGATAGCGCGGTGTTTGTTTTAATTTGTTCAAGTGCCCGTGCAAAACCCACTAAAAAATTGACGGTTTGTCTCATCGGCTTTAAATTATATCTGATTCACGCAGTAAATTTGAATGAAAATTTATTTGAGTTGCATTTTTGTACCTAAGTACAGCTAATTTTGCACTGTTTTTCTGAAATTTTGAAATTTTTTAAAATTTTCTTGCATTTTGAAACGAGGTATATTAAAATAATCGCAATCGGTTAAAATATATATTTTGCCGCAATTCGTTTTGGGAGTGATACTGTGAGCTACATTGATGACATGATACTTAACGTCAGGCAGAAGAACTCGACTCAGCCCGAGTTTGTTCAGGCGGCAACGGAGGTTCTTGATTCCATTCGCCCTGTTGTAGAGGCGAACAAAGCCTATCAGGATTGGGCGCTGCTCGAAAGGCTCGTCGAGCCGGAGAGGGCTACGGTCTTCCGCATCTCGTGGGCGGACGACGCAGGCAAGGTTCACACGAACCGCGGCTACCGCGTCCAGTTCAACAGCGCAATAGGCCCCTACAAGGGCGGTCTGCGCTTCCACCCCTCGGTCAACATGAGCATTATAAAATTCCTCGGCTTCGAGCAGATATTCAAAAACTCGCTTACGGGACTTCCCATCGGCGGCGGCAAGGGCGGCTCGGACTTCAACCCCAAGGGCAAGAGCGAGATGGAGATAATGCGCTTCTGCCAGAGCTTTATGACCGCGCTCTACCGCGTCATAGGCCCGAACACCGACGTTCCCGCGGGCGATATCGGAGTCGGCGGACGCGAAATAGGCTATATGTTCGGTCAGTATAAGAGAATAACGGGTCAGTACGAGGGCGTGCTCACGGGCAAGGGGCTCTCGTTCGGCGGCTCGCTCGCAAGAACCGAGGCCACGGGCTACGGGCTTGTCTATCTCGTTGAGGAGATGCTCAAGAACCACGCGAACTCGATCGAGGGCAAGACAATCGTCGTCTCCGGCTCGGGCAACGTCGCAACCTACGCCATAGAGAAGGCTCTGAGCCTCGGCGGAAAGGTGGTAACTGCGAGCGATTCGAGCGGCTTTGTATATGACCCGGACGGCATCGACGTTGCGACGCTCAAGCAGATAAAAGAGGTTCGCCGCGCAAGGATAAGCGAATACGCCAAGGAGCGCCCGAATGCGACGTTCTACGAGGGCAAAAAGGTCTGGGGCGTGCCCTGCGACATAGCTCTGCCGTGCGCCACGCAGAACGAGCTCGGAGCTCAGGACGCAAAGGAGCTTATAAAGAACGGCTGCATCGCAGTCGGCGAGGGAGCGAATATGCCCTCGACAACAGAGGCGACCGAGGTGTTCCTGCAGAACAAGATACTTTTTGCCCCCGGCAAGGCGGCAAACGCGGGCGGCGTCGCGACCTCCGCGCTCGAGATGAGCCAAAACAGTGCGCGCGTCAGCTGGCCGTTTGAAAAGGTCGATCACCAGCTCAACAACATTATGATAAATATCTATCACAACATGGCAAACTCCGCAAAGGAATACGGACACGAGGACAACTTCGTTGTCGGCGCGAATATCGCGGGCTTCCTCAAGGTCGCCGACGCGATGATGGCGCAGGGAATAGTATAAAAAAATATATAACAATTCAGCACCCCACGAAAAAATTTTCGTGGGGTGCTTGTGTCAGAAATCATTTTCCGTCTTGCCGTTTATGCGTCAAATATCGAATCCATGTAGGGGTCGGCGACTCGACGACCCTATGTCGCCGACGGCGGCACGGTAACAATCAGCAATATTTTATGTGGTCTCTTTGCAGCAGCGTTGTATCGATTGCTCGTTCGCAACAATAAAGTATGTGCATTTGTGCCGATTTCGTCAGCAGCGGTGCGTCGAGTCGCCGCACCCTACAAAGCACCTGCTAAAAAGAAAGCTTTTTCATTCAAATCTTTCTTCGATATGTTCAGCTCCCCGCAGAAAATTTTGCAGGGAGCTGAATTTTATTTTTGTTATTCCTCTATCTTTATTCCCTTATCTTTAAACAGATTCCTCAGGCGTTCTACAGATGATGAGCTAAGTGCGGTTTTCGTCAGAATAAACGCGCTGTCTGCGGCGATATAAATATAAAAAGCGTGCTTCGTCTCGCAGACCTTCTGTATCTTCGAATACGGTATGACGCGCTTTATGCGCTTTTCGCCGTGCTCGATGAGCTCCAATTTGTCCTCGTAAAAATCAAATTCCTGCTCGGCAAGAAACGACTTGTCGAGCTTTTTAAATGCCCTGTACGGCGCAAGATACTGGATATAAAGATACGCCGCCGCGCAGATGAGGAGCACGGCGCTTACAACATAGAGAAAGATGTTGCCGCCGATTTTTACGAAGCTGACTGTGACCGCCGCGGCGCAGGCGATAATAAGCCAGCCCGTAGCGCCCGAGAAGCGCGTCCTTCTGCGCTTGCTGTCCGTGTAGTGGACATATTTAAGATATGAGTCAAATGTGTTTTTGCAGTTTGCGGTAACTATAAGCATATGTTTCTCCGTTTTCAGTCCATGCCGAGCGCGTGCTCGAGATTTTTTCCGAATATTCCCTCTTTCGCCTCCTCGGAGATGTCGAGGGCGATTATCCTGTTTATCAGCGCCTTGGCGTAGCCGGCTTTTTTATACGGGAAGTCGAGCCCGAATATCGCGCAGTCGTCGTCCCCCTGATGAATGAGCGTCAAAAGCTCGTCATCGGTCAAAGTCCAGTAATCCGGCAGACCGTTGTCGTCCGGCATAATGCTCGTCAGACCCGCATACACGCGCCTCGGGTCGCTCGCGCGGTGATGGTTGTTGCAGATAACGGCGAGCGCCTCGCGGAAGAAGTGATATCCGCCGACGTGCTCCATGCTGAATTTAAGGCGCGGGAAGTTCCATGCGACCTCATCGAAGAGCAGCGGCCGGTAGTCCGCTATGCGGTGCCAGTGCAGCCCCGTGTGAAACGACAGAAAAAGCCCGCGCTCCTGCGCAGCGGAATAGACCTCGCACGCCTTGTCGCCCATGATATTGAACTCCTGATATGCCGGATGGAGCTTTATGCCCCTGAAGCCGAAGTCTGCGATTCTGTTGACCTGAGCCTTTATATCGCCCGAATCAAAGTCCACCGTGCCGAAGCCGACAAGGGACTCGTCGCCCTTTATCGCGTCCGCAAGCCAGCTTATGCAGTCGCCGGGCATATTATAATCTTCATACTGCGACGGAAACGGCGCGAAGCAGACCGCCCGCTCTATAGAGCACTCGTCCATGAGCGCTTTGAGCGAGTCTATTCCGCAGCCCGGTTTTGCCTCCTCGGGAAAAACATGGGCGTGATTTGCAAAAATATGATAATTTTTCATTTTTTCTCCTTTAAGTCGATGCCGAGGATGCGGTGTTTGCCGCGGCCATGGCTTTATCTATTGCCAAGACTATGCCGAGCGATATCAGCTCATATTTCGGATCTAAAATATCGAGCTCGTAGCTGTCGCCCCAGGTGAACCACTCCTTGTGGATGTTCATAATGTTCCTGTCCCCGTCGTAGAGGGAATATTCGTGCGCCCAGAAGTCGCCTTCAACGCGAAGGTCGGTATTTTCGAGCGAATATACGGGGCGGAAAAGCGAGAACTCCTTGACTATCTCCGCTATCTCCTCGCCGCCTATCTCGAGTATAAAGCGCGGCAAAAAAGTCCAAAGGCGGCTGTATATCTGCCCTATCTCCTCGCCCTGCGCGTTTAAAATATGCAGCCTTCCGCGCAGAGAGAAAAACTCACCCTCAACAAAATATCTGTCGTCCCCGTTCTCATCCTTGACGGTGAATCTCGAGGTCAGCGAAAAGACCTTTTGCTTGATATAGAGCTTCACTTTAGCTCCCCCTTTCCGATTTCCAGTATACCATAAACGCCCCGCATTGACAACCGCGGCGGCGGGATTGCGACTAAAATAAATAATTTTTGACCGAAAAAGCCCCGAACGATTGTCACAAAGCTAAAAATTCAAAAAACCTTGTCCCAAGTAATTGATACGCTTGTAATTTTTTGATATAATAGCTCCGTACGGGATACACAAAACGAAAGGAGACTACGTGTATGAATTATACTCAAGAAGTAGAGAATATGTGTATTGTCAAAAAGGGCCCGAACCACGGTCCTGCTCCCATTCCCGAAGAGGGCAAATGGATAAAGGCTTATGAGATAAAGGACATCTCCGGCTTCACCCACGGTGTGGGCTGGTGCGCTCCTCAGCAGGGCGCCTGCAAGCTCTCGCTCAACATCAAGGAGGGCATTATCGAGGAAGCTCTCGTTGAGACCATCGGCTGCTCGGGCATGACCCACTCCGCCGCTATGGCCAGTGAGATCCTCCCCGGCAAGACCATTCTCGAGGCTCTGAACACCGACCTCGTCTGCGACGCTATCAACACCGCTATGCGCGAGCTGTTCCTTCAGATAGTCTACGGCCGCTCCCAGTCCGCTTTCTCGGACGACGGACTTAACGTCGGTGCGGGACTCGAGGACCTCGGCAAGGGACTTCGTTCGCAGGTCGGCACAATGTACGGCACAAGATACAAGGGCGTGCGCTATCTTGAGATGGCAGAGGGCTATGTCACCAGAATGGCTCTCGACGAGGACGATCAGGTTATAGGCTACGAGTTCGTGTCTCTGGGCAAGATGACCGACTTCATCAAGAAGGGCGACGACGCTCAGACCGCATACGACAAGTCGGTAGGCACCTACGGCAGATTCGCCGAGGCCGCCAAGTATATCGACCCGCGCAAAGAGTAAGGAGGATACGGACAATGGCATTATTTGAAAACTATGAGAGAAGAGTTGACAAAATCAATTCCGTTCTCGCTGAGTACGGCATTTCCTCCATCGAGGAGTGCAAAGATATAACTCTTGCAAAGGGCATCGACTGCGACAAGATCGTCAGAGGTACCCAGCCCATCTGCTTCGATAACGCTGTTTGGGCATACACCGTCGGCTGCGCCATCGCAATAAAGAGCGGCGCTGTCAAGGCTGCGGACGCCGCCGCCGCTATCGGCATCGGTCTCCAGTCCTTCTGCATCCCCGGCTCCGTCGCCGAAAACCGCAAGGTCGGCCTCGGTCACGGCAACCTCGGCAAGATGCTCCTCTCCGAGGAAACGGAGTGCTTCTGCTTCCTCGCAGGTCATGAGAGCTTCGCCGCAGCAGAGGGCGCTATCAAAATAGCCCTCAACGCGAACAAGGTCAGAACAAAGCCCCTGAGAGTTATCCTCAACGGCCTCGGCAAGGACGCCGCTATGATAATCTCCCGCATAAACGGCTTCACATACTGCAAGACGGAGTTTGACCCCTATTCGGAGACCGTCACCGTCACCGAGCAGAAGGCTTATTCCAACGGCCCGAGAGCCGACGTCAAGTGCTACGGTGCAGACAACGTTCCCGAGGGCGTGGCTATAATGAAGCTTGAGAACGTCGGCGTTTCCATCACCGGAAACTCCACCAACCCGACCCGCTTCCAGCATCCGGTCGCAGGCACCTACAAGAAGTGGTGCGTCGAGAACGGCGTCAACTACTTCTCCGTCGCTTCCGGCGGCGGCACGGGCCGCACCCTGCACCCCGACAACATGGCGGCAGGCCCCTCCAGCTACGGCATGACCGACACCATGGGCCGTATGCACTCCGATGCCCAGTTCGCAGGTTCCTCCTCCGTTCCGGCGCACGTCGAGATGATGGGTCTTATCGGCATGGGCAACAACCCGATGGTCGGCGCGACCGTCGCCTGCGCCGTTGCAGTCGAAGAGGCTATGAAATAATCGGGACACCCGATAAAAGCATGAATAAACGGGAGACATTCGAAGGAGTGTCTCCTGTTTTTTGTTGCAGACGGAGTGTGAATCGGGATTTGTTGTGAGCATCCCCTTATGTCTCTCACTCGTCCCGCAAAGCAGCAAGCAGCAAACCGACCGCGACGATTTTTCCGTCACGGCCGGTTTCACTGTCACAATTCATTTGTAAGTCCCCGCTCGCTCGAGCGCGGGCAAAGCTCATCACCGTTTCGGCTTACAGCACATAGAAAATTATGCAGAAGAAGTGCGCGAGGCTGCCGAGAATGACAAAAATATGGAAAACCGAGTGCATATAGCGGCGCTTTACGCCGAGTCCGTAGAGTATCGCGCCGAACGTGTAGAGCACGCCGCCCGCGACAAGCAGTATAAAGCCCACGAGCCCCAACGCGCGATAAGTCGTCACGACGGCAAAGATTATGCACCAACCCATGCCGATGTAACATATCATCGAAAATACACGGAATTTTCTGAGGTCTATCGCCGTCAGCGTTATCGCTACCGCCGCAAGAGCCCATACAACACCGAAAACCGTCCAGCCGACCGCCTTGCTGACTTTTGTCAGCGCGCAGACCGCTATAGGAGTGTAGGTTCCGACTATCAAAAAGTAGACCGTGCAATGGTCAATGACTTGAAGCACTTTTTTCGCGTAGCTGCGCGGAACGCCGTGGTAGACGCTCGACATGGTGTAGAGCATTATCATAGACAGCCCGTAGACTATCGAGGTTATGACGCCCGCGATGTTTTTGTGTATAGCCGCGACCGTTACGCAGGCCACTAAAATAACTACCGCGAGTCCGCCGCCGACTATATGCGTGACCATGTTGAAAATCTCTTCTCCCCGCGTGTAGTCGGGCAATTTTCTGTCTTTCAACGGTGTTCTTCGCATAAAAATCATCCTCCGAGTACAAAAATGTACTTTAGTACAATTTGTTATAATTATACCACCGAAAGCTGTTTTTTATACTTTCAAGAGAATCAATCCGTGAATTTTCTGTGAATTATTCAACACATTCGCAGCTTATGACGCAATTCCCGCTTTCTTGAGATTTTCCAAATGTTCCTCATATGTATCGGCGTAATAGTATTTTGCACTCGAGTCGTGGCAAAAATAGAGATAATTCACATCAGCCGGATCGAGCGCCGCATTTATCGTGCGAGCGCCGGGATTGCATATCGGGCCTGCGGGCAGACCCTTGCATTTGTACATATTGTAGAGACTGTTATAGCGGTTGACGTCGCCGGAAATATAGGGCTTGACGCTGCGCTCGATATAGTAGATGCCCGAGTCCATTTGCAGCTGCTTCCCCGCCTCGAGGCGGTTATATATGACGGCGGCTATCTTTCTGACCTCGTTGGGGTTCGCGCCCTCCTTTTCTATTATCGAGGCAACGGTCAGAATCTGATCCATGGAATAGCCCATGGCGCGGGCTTTTGCCCTGTCCTGCGAGGTTATGTATTTTTCGCCCACGCGCAGGAAACGCCCTATCGCGTCCTGCGGCTTCTCGTTTTTATAGAAGTCATAGGTATTCGGGAAGAGGTAGCCCTCGAGCTTGAACGCCCTTGTGTTTGACGGCCTTGCTGCTATGAGCGGATAGTAGCTGTAATCATAGCTCTCGGCGGTCTTCATCAAATCGTCGAATGAGCATACGCCGTTTGCCTCTAACTTTTTGAATATCTGCGTGAGCGTCATACCCTCGGTTATCGTGACGCGCACGGTTTCGCGCTGACCCGAGCCGCCGGCCGGGTTTTCCGGCTCTTGAACATCAACATTGTTGTTCGCCGCACCCGAATTTTTTGTCTCACCGCTCTGTGCGGGTGTGTCGCTGCCGTTCGGGACGGCAACCGTCTGTGTCGTGCCGTCGGCGGCGATAACGGTGATTTGCGTATCCGCCTCGGCGCCGTCCTCGGTCGTTTCGTCAACCGCAGCCTTCGAGCACGCCGAAAATGACACTGCAAGCAACAGCGCAAAAACAGCGCAGAGTATATTTCTGAGCTTCTTCATTTCAACATCTCCCCTGAATATTTCGGCAATATTATAGTATCTCCGCGCGGTGTTGTCAAATCGTGCGGCAAGTGATATAATACGTCGGTATGTGTCTTTTGGGGGAATGTAAATGTTAGTGCGTGAGAAAAAATTTTACCGCGATTTCTTCACAATGACTATGACGATAGCCCTGCAAAATCTCATCGTCTACGGAGTCAATCTCGCCGACAATATCATGCTCGGTGCTTACAGCGAAACGGCACTCAGCGGCGTCGCCATAGCAAACCAGGTGCAGTTTCTTCTTCAAATGGTGGTCACGGGCGCGGCTTCGGGAATGGGCGTCATCATCTCGCAATATTGGGGCAAGCGCCAAACTGAGCCGATAAGGCGCGTGTTCGCTGTCGGCTTTTGGATAAGCATAATACTGAGCGGCGTTATGTCACTCGTAGTTTGGTTCAAGCCCTATTGGGTCATGGAACTGCTGACCAACGAGCAGAGCATAATCCCGTCGGGCGTCGAATACTTAAAGATAATGGTGTTCTCCTATCTGATGTTCTCGATTTCCAACTCCCTGCTCGGAGTTATGCGAAGCGTCGAGACCGTGCGAATAGGCTTCTATATCTCGCTCTCGACCTTGCTTATAAACATCTTTCTCAACTATGCGCTCATATACGGACACTTCGGCGCGCCGGAGCTCGGAGTAAAGGGTGCGGCATATGCCACGCTGACCTCGAGGGCGGTCGAGTTCCTTGTGAGCGTCATATATTGCAGGCTTATAGACAAAAAGCTGCGGCTGAAATTCAAGGATATCTTTGCCGTGAAGCGCAATTATATAGCCGACTTCATCAGATCCGGCGTGCCGCTCATGCTCTCCAATATCTCATGGGGCGTTGCGATGTCCGTTCAGGCGGCGATACTCGGCAGGCTCGGAGCGTCCGGCATAGCGGCGTCGAGCATAGCGCAGACCCTGTTCCAGTGCACTTCGGTCGTCGCCTACGCAACAGGCGACGCGGCGCGTGTCATGACGGGCATGGCGGTCGGCGAGGGTGACATGAAAAAGGTCAGGAGCGGCGCAAAGACCATGCAGCTGATGTTCCTCATTATCGGCGTGCTGACCTCATTCGTGCTGTTCCTTGTCCGAAAGCCGATAATCTCGGTATATAACGCCTCGGCTGAGACGGCGGAGCTTGCAAACGTGTTCGTTCTAATCCTCTGCGTCACGGCGATAGGCACAGCCTATGAGATGCCGTGTCTTACGGGAATAGTCTCGGGCGGCGGAGACACGAACTTCGTCTTTTTCAACGATATTATTTTCATGTGGTGCATAGTGCTCCCGCTCTCCGCGCTCTCGGCGTTTTATTTCAAGTTCCCGCCCGCGGTAACTTTCGCCCTTCTCAAGGCGGATCAGATTTTAAAATGCTTCGTCGCGGCGGTCAAGGTCAACCGATTCAAGTGGGTCAAAGTATTGACAAGATAAAGTCAGCCCTGTTTTGCGGGGAGTCATAAAGCAGTTAAGCCGACCTATAGCTACAGGTCGGCTTTTTGTTATTGCAAGGTGTATGGAAGTGCGTATTTGTTGTTTCGATGAATGGGGTTAGGAGAGAAACCGTCGATTTGCCAATCCGTTCAATCTATCATACGGCTTCAATATATAAGCGCAGTCCCGGCAGACATTACTGTCGGGACTGAAGCAGTTTTATGAATAATCGGTATTTTAAAAGTCTGATTTTTATATCCCGTTGAGCGTCTTTGCTATCCCGTCCGCTATCGCCTGGGCGTAGGCGTCGAGATTGTCGTCAAACAGGCGGTTGTCGCCGTCATCGGTTATGAAGCCTATCTCGGCAAGGCAGCTCGGCATATTCGTGCGGCTGTTGACGAAATAGTTCTCTCCGTCCTCGCGCGCGAATCCGGCTTTTACCCCTCTGTTTTCGGATATTCCGGCTCTCGAGAGCGCGTCGCAGATGTTCTGCGCGAGAGCGGTGTCTTTTTGCGGCGCGTCCGAATGTATCCATATTTCAACGCCGTGCGCGTTCTCCGCGCTGTTGCGGTGGAGCGCGACAAAGAGCTTCGCCCGGCGGAGATTTGCTTTTCTGCACCGTCCCGAGAGGGATATGAACGTATCGTCTTCGCGCGTCATGCAGACCTTTACTCCGCGCGCTTTCAGTTCCTTTTCGACCGCCAGCGCGAGCTCGAGATTGTCGTCCTTTTCGAGCCTGCCCTCATATTCCGCGCCCGAATCGTGCCCGCCGTGACCGGGGTCGAGGCAGACGTCAACGCGCATACCGTTTAAGACGATGCCCGCCGCCAAGACAGCCGCCGCGACAAGCGCAAGGCAGATAACGAGTATTCTTTTTACCTTTAGTTTTTTCATAAATCAGCAGTTGACCACCTCAGAGCCGAAGGGCATAAATGCGAGCTTTGCGAATTTGAAATACTGGAGCCCGAGCGGGATGCCTATTATCGTGCAGCAGAAGACTATCCCCATCGTTGCGCAGTATACTGCGTTCTCCCAGCCGAGCAACAATATCCACAGCAGGTTCGCAATAAAGCTCGGAGCACCGCCGCCGAATTTTATGTCCTTGCCAAACGGAGCGGCGGACAGACGCGCAAATTTAAAGCACTGCTTGCCAAGCGGTATGCCGACAACGGTGATATAGCAGAGCACACCGCTCATAAGCCACATCAGAGCCGCCAGAAAACCGCCGCAGATAAACCAGATAATATTTCCGATAGTTTTCATTTTTTACATATTCCTTTCCGCTGAAATCTATTCCTTATTCCGATAATATCAACAAATTGTTGCAAAAAGATGACCCAAAATATAATTTTTTCCGCGCCCCTGTTCGCCGAGGGCTTTTTGTAGTATAATATTCAATATATTAACAGATGTATTCAAGGGCAGGTGAGAGAATGAATCCGAAAATCAAAGAGCTTCGCAAAAAGGCCATGCAGCTCCCGCTGACTCCGGGCGTATATCTGATGAAAAACAGCAGCTCGGAGATAATATATGTCGGCAAGGCAAAGGCGCTCAAAAACCGCGTCAGCCAATATTTCGGCTCGGAACATAACCACAGCCTCAAGGTACGCAAAATGGTCGAGAATGTCGACGATTTCGATGTCATCCTCACCGACAGCGAGTTTGAAGCACTCGTGCTCGAGTGCAGCCTGATAAAACAGCATTCCCCGAAGTACAATATTCTTTTAAAAGACGACAAGGGCTATTCATATATAAAAGTCACGCCCGAAAAGTGGCGCAACATATATGCCGTGCTCCAAAGAGAGGATGACGGCGCCAAGTATATCGGCCCGTATATGAGCTCCTTTGCCGCGCGCAATACCGTGGACGAGGCGAAGAAGATATTCCGTCTGCCGCAGTGCAACAAGGTTTTTCCGCGTGACTTCGGGAAGAGCCGTCCGTGCCTGAATTTCTTTATCGGGCAGTGCAGCGGCGTGTGCAGCGGCAAGGTGCCGTTTTCGCAGTATGACGAAGCGGTAGAGGACGCTCTCGCGTTTATAAAGGAGGGCGGAACCGCCGCGCTCGCGGATCTTCAGAGCCGAATGGAGCAGGCGGCGGAAAATCTCGAATTTGAGAAGGCGGCGCGTCTGCGCGACAGGATAGCCGCGATAAAAAGGCTCGGCGGCAAGCAGAAGGTCATGTCCGCCGACGTCAGGGAGCAGGATGTGTTCGCCCTCGTCACGGGCGCCGCGTCGTCGGGCAAGGCGTGCCTGTCGGTGCTCCGCTTTGCGGACGGACGGCTCTACGACAGCGAGAACTTCATAACAGACGTGCCCGAGGATGCGGCGGAGGCCATGGCGGAGCTCATACGCAGCTTCTATATGATAAGGGACTTTGTGCCGCGCCGCGTGTCGGTCGAGGGCGAGGTTGCGGACAGTGAGCTGCTCGAGCGCTGGCTCAGCGAAAAGAAAGGCAAAAAGGTTATCATATCCCACAGCACCGCGGGCGAACAGAAGAAGCTTTTTGAGATGTGCCGCTCGAATGCCGCGCAGTATCTCACTCCGCTGACCGGCACCGCCGGCAGAAAGACCGCCGCGCTCGACGAGCTTGCGGGTATGCTGGGATTGCCTGCCGCGCCGGAGTTCATAGAATCATATGATATTTCGCACACCGCCGGCAGCGACAACGTCGCGGGAATGATAGTTTTCAGAAACGGCGAGCCTTACAGGCGCGGCTACCGCCGATTTAAAATAAACGGCTTCACCGGTCAGGACGACTACGCCTCAATGGCGGAGGTGCTCGACCGCCGTTTCACGAGATACGAGGAAGAAAAGGAGAGCGGCGAGGGCTTCGGCCGTCTGCCCGACCTCATTTTGTTGGACGGCGGCAGAGGGCAGGTATCCGCCGTTGAGCCGATACTCAAAAAGCACGGGCTCGAAAATATTCCGCTCTTCGGCATGGTCAAGGACGGGAGCCACCGCACGCGCGCAATAGCGAAGTCGGGCGGCGAGATAGCCTTCACATCAAAGCGCCGCGCGTTCACGCTCGTTTCGGAGATTCAGGAGGAGGTTCACCGCTTCGCCGTGACCTATCACAGGCAAAAGCACAAGGCCTCCGCGCTCTCGAGCACGCTCACCGATATCCCCGGCGTCGGGCCGGCGCGCGCAAAGGCACTGCTTAGGTACTTCAAGACCGTAACCGCCATAAGAAACGCGGGAGTTGAGGAGCTTAAAAAAGTGTCCGGAATATCCGACTCCACGGCGCAAACTATATATGACGCTCTGCATCCGGAATCTTGACACGGACGCGGATAAATGTAATAATATGTATGATACTGTAGAATACCGCAGTTTGAACAGATAAATGCGATATAAAGGAACTGATGAAATGAGAGTTATAACAGGCACGGCACGCGGCAGGGTTTTGCGGACGCTCGAGGGCGAGGATGTCCGCCCGACCACCGACCGCGTCAAAGAGTCCGTTTTCAGCATAATCCAGTTTGAGATAGAGGGAAGAAGAGTATTGGACCTGTTCGCAGGCTCGGGTCAGCTCGGCATTGAGGCGCTCAGCCGAGGTGCCGATTCGGCGACCTTCGTCGATATGTCAAAGGACTCTCTCGCCACGGTCAAGTACAATCTCGAGCATACGAAGCTCGGCGACCGCGCAAAGGTCATCCAGACCGACGCGCTCTCGTTTTTGAAGCTGACCAAAGACAGATTTGATATCGTTTTCATCGACCCGCCGTATGCGAGCTCGCTCGTTGCCGATTCCATGAAGCTGCTCTCAGACGCAGTGGCCGACGGCGGCTGCGCCGTTTGCGAGACTCCCGTCGATTCGGAGCTGCCCGAGAGCTTCGGCGAGCTGAAGCTCTATCGCAGCTACCGCTACGGCAAGATAAAAATCACCGTTTACCGCAAGGAGGGCAAGGACGCATGAAAATAGCCATATGTCCCGGCAGCTTCGACCCCGTCACAAAGGGTCATCTCGATATAATCAGACGCACGGCGAGTATGTTCGACAAGGTGATAGTCGTCGTCATGCACAATTATCATAAGCCCAACGTATATTTCAGCGCGATTGAGCGCGTGGAGCTTTTGAACCGCTGTGTCAAGGATCTCGACAATGTGGCGGTCGATATGCATGAGGGACTTCTCGCAGCCTATGCCCAGGAAAAGGGCGCGGTTGCGATAGTCAAGGGCCTGCGAGCCGTCTCGGACTTCGACTACGAGTTCCAGCAAGCGCTGACAAATAAGAAATTGAATCCGAATATCGAGACGGTTTTCATAACCGCCAATTCGGATTATATGTACCTCTCCTCATCCGTTGTCAAGCAGGTGTGCGAGTTCGGCGGGGATATCAGCGACTTTGTCCCTTCCGAGGTACATGACGATATTGTGAAAAGAATAAGAGAGAGGAGCGCTTTGAAATGAACATAGATTCCCTGTTGGAGCAGATAGAAAATATTCTTGACAGCGGAACAAAGATAACGCTTTCCAAGAAAACCATGGTCAACGCCGAGGAAATCCGCGAATGCGTCGAGCATCTGCGCGAGATAATCCCGGAGGAGGTCGATCAGGCGAAATCGATAACCGCCAACCGCAACGAGATAATCGAGAAGGCGAAGAGCGACGCGGCCGAATCGGTTGCCCGCGCCCAGGAAAAAGCACGCATTCTCGTTGAAAAGACCGAGGCGAAGAGCGAGCAGATAATTTCGACCGCCAACGCAAATGCACAGAAAACCGTTGACAATGCAAACAAAATCGCCGAGCAGACCGTTGCAAAAGCGAACTCCGACGCGGCGGAGATAGTCGAAAAGGCTCAGCAGACCGCCAACAAGCTCATTGACGAGAACGAGATAACCGCTCAGGCGCGCGCATATGCGTCCCAGCTCAAGGTCAACTCCCAAAACGAGGCAACCGAGCGCGTCAACGCCGCGATAGCGCGAGCCGAGGAGATGCTTGCCAACGCCACCCGCCAAGCGGACGATATAGTCAAGAAAGCTACCGCAGAATCCAACGAGACTCTTGCGAGGGCGAAGAAATGGTCCGCGGATATCCGCGAGGCCGCGAGCAACTTTGCCGACAGCGTCCTGCGCAACGCGGACAAGGCTCTTGTTATGAGCATAAACGAAGTCAGAGACGCAAGGCAGAAGGTGAGCGACACATACAAGGGCGACAAGAACGCTCAGTAAGGGAGAGCTTTGAATGAAAACAGGTCATGCGGATAAGGCGCGCGAGCTTTTTAACGACGGGTACAACTGCTCCCAGGCGGTGTTCGGCGCGTTTGCGGAGGATGCGGGGCTCGATATGAAAACCGCGCTGAGATTCGCCTCTCCGTTCGGCGGAGGAATGGGCAGAATGCGCGAGGTCTGCGGCGGAGTGAGCGGAATGTTTATGGTTCTCGGGCTGTTCTTCGGCTACGACGAGCCCGACGACGCGCAGGCAAAGAAAGAGCTCTATTCATATGTCCGCGCCCTTGCGGACAAGTTTAAAGAGAGCGAGGGCTCAATAATCTGCCGCGAGCTGCTCGCGGGAGTGAAAACTCAGCCCGGCCCGAATCCCGAGGACAGAAATACCGCGGACTATAAAAAGCGCCCGTGCCCCGAGCTCGTCGCATATGCGGCGCAGCTCGTCGAGGACTTCCTGAACGAGCACGGAAAGCTTGAATAAACGCGCAAAAGCGAAAACGAGTTGAATATAACAAAGGAAGCCGGTATTTACGTTGGCTTCCTTTGTTATTTTCCGAACATGGGAGTGCCGCAAGACAAATAAACTCAGGGATTTCTCAAGCGGAGTAAGCTCAAACGGCATCGGGGAGCGCTTGTTCGGACGCATTGAAGCTGCTTGTGTAGTCCGATATCTCGAGTGTGCGCTCAGATTTGTTTACGCCGATAAAAATAAAACGGTAGTCGCCGCTTTTTGTCGGGAGCGCATTGAATTCCTTTGTGTCGGCATTGTATATTAGGCACAAGTCGTATTTTCTGCCTATGGTCGATGTCGGGGTGCAGCCCTCAAGCTCGGTAGGAAGCTCGGCTTTCCAGCGGATATCTTTTTTTGCGTTTTGAACAAAGCGGTCAAAGCTTTCCTTTTCGCAGAGCACCGATGAGCGCTTTTCGTCTCCGAAAGCATTTTGGGTAACACTTTTTTCGCTCCGCGGCAGCTCAACGCCTATCTGCGCGGCATAGCTTTCCGCAACGCAATTGTCGGATATGAAAGTATTTTTGAATATGGGAGTAAATGAGCCGTAAATTGCAAGGATGAGCGCAAGTATCAGACCTACGACGATATTTTTGATGTTGCGTATACCTTTTTTCCTCTGATAAATTCCGAATATGGCCGACGCTAACGGTATCGGCAAAAACAGATAGAATATCCAAAATCTATTTATCGCTTCGCTCATGACAAAGCCGAAAGGAACCTCGGGAGTGACAGCCTCAAAGACGGCAATCGCAAAAGCCGGAGAGAGAATGGAGAGAATTATCAGCAGAGCCGATATCGTTTTTTCCTTGCCCGATGCCGCAGGCACGGTTTTTTGTACACTGATATACGGTCTGACCGCCTCATACAGCGGATCGGATTTGCGCAAAATGAAAAGCTCTGTCCCGCGCAGGAATACGGTGTGCGTTCGGTTTTCAATAACCTTTGTCACATCCTCCGGTCGCACGACAAAACGGCTTGAAAGCTCTCCGTTGCGCTTTACGGTTATAACCATTCTGTCCGCATAGAGGTCGTATTCGTATATCCTGTCTGCAACTTGTTTAAGGGAGTTCTTTTTATATGACACCGCTTGGATTGTCTGCATGATGAGGATGGCGAGCGTAAAAACAAATGCGATAAAAAAGCCCGCAGTATCTGTTCTGTTGTCACCGGCTGCCGGCAGTGCGAGTATTATGATAAAAAGTATCGCTGCAAACAGCGTTCCGAGGATACGCGGCATAACGACAAGGCGCGTGGCGGATTTTATGTCCTCCACGGTATATCTCATCTCGCCGTGCCTGTGCGGTATTGCGGCTGTGCTATGCTGATTTTCCGCCGGCTCGGACATAAGCGCATCAAACGACACATCAAAAATTTCCTTTAATGTATATATGTTATCAATGCTTGGTACGGTTTGTTCCGTTTCCCACTGGCTGACCGTTTGGCGGCTGACCGAAAGCTTGCCGGCAAGCTCTTCCTGAGACATTCCGCGTTCTTTGCGCAGAGCCTGTATTCTTGTTCCGATCGTCATGGTGCTTTCCTCCCTTTTGTGCCTCCAATTATATCAAAAAGGCTCTGTTTTAGCAAGAAAGCTGCGTTTTACATCTGTCAAGCAACGCTTGCTTTGTATAAAAATGTGAATAAAATATAAACATTTCGGAATGTGGCGAAAATTGAAGTAAAAGGGTGGATTTTCCTGTTATATTGTATAATAGCAGCAGACAGGAGGCGATACCGTGAAAAACAGGCGCGAGGGTCTGAGAGAGAAAAAAAATGACGGAATTACGTATTGCAATATGTTTTGGCTGTTCATGTTCGGCAATGTACTCGGTGTTCTGCTCGAGGGCACATGGTGCAAGCTGTGCTTCGGTCACTGGGAGACCCATGTTGTTACGATTTGGGGGCCGTTCTGCCTGATATACGGTATAGGCGCGGTGATGTTCTACATAAGCGGCGAAATCGTTCGCAGCACGGGGTTCAGAGGCGTGCTCGCACGTTTCTGCCTTATCTCCGTTGTGGCCACGGTCTTTGAGCTCGCGTGCGGACTCCTGCTCGAATACGGCATGGGCATGAAGGCGTGGGACTACTCAAAGAGCTTTCTGAACTACAAGGGTCTTATCTGCCTTAAAATGACAGTTCTCTGGGGAGTGGGCGGCGTTATCTTCGCCTATCTGGTCATCCCGAAGCTGAAAAAAATATTTGCGCGGATGCAGGGCACGGGCTGGAGAGTCGCCTGCGCCGCTGTGTCGATATTCATGATAATCAACATCTCGTTTACCCTCGTCTGCATGGTGCGCTGGAGAGGCCGCCGAACGGGAATAGCTGCCACGACGCAGATAGGACAATACGCCGATAAAAAGTACGACGACGCGGCCATGGCAAAACGCTTTTGCGAATGGCACGTTATAAAAAAGTGAAGCAAAGGACTGCCCGCCTCGGCAGTCCTTTTTTAACGGAAACAGCGATAAATCGGGATTTGTGAGGGTAAAGCCGCCGTCAGGCAGACAATTTTAATATTTCAAATTGACATAATCGTATAGGGGCGGATATTATCCGCCCGTGGTTTATGCGGTAATTTGTGACTATTCACTCTGTAGGGGTCGGCGAAGCTGTGTTATGATCCCTCCGCCGAACCGACTCCCCTGCACTGGACATGATTGCAATTCCCACGCAAGTCCCGATTTGTTAAGCTCTGTTTCGCTTCGCACGCAAGCGGCGGCGAATTGACTCGGCTTGCAAAACCGAAATTTTTACCCGTTCCCTCGTTTTTTAAACAAAGCAACCGGCCGCGGCAGATGCCCGTCGCGGCCGGTTTATGTTATATAATATAATCTTTGTATCTCTCGAGGAGCTTTGCGTCCGCGGTGACGGTCATTTTGAGTCCGTCTGGGCGGTATTCCTCGCGGTCGAGCGCGCCCTTTTCGCGAAGGAGCGCGGCGTCGGAGCCCATGGAATACGGAAGCAGCAGCGTGACCTTTTTGCGCGTCGGGGGCAGAGCCCTGACCATCTCGTTTAACAGTCCGTCAAGCCCCTCGCCCGTGAGCGCGGATATCTTGACGCTGTGCAGTCCCGCCGAGAGCCACGATAAATCGGGCGCGGCGTCGCACTTGTTGAACACTGCGATTATCGGCTTGCCCTTGCAGCCGAGCTCTTCGAGAAGTCTGTTCGTGACCTCAAGGTGCTCCGCGCAGTCGGGCGACGATGCGTCGCAGACGTTTAATATCAGCGTCGCGCTTGCGGCCTCCTCGAGTGTCGATTTGAACGCCTCGACAAGCCCGTGCGGCAGGCGGCGGATGAAGCCGACCGTGTCTATGAGCATGACCCTTCTGCCGTCCGGCAGAGTCAGAGCGCGGGAGGTGGGGTCGAGCGTTGCGAAGAGCTTGTCCTCAGCAAGTACGCCCGCCTGAGTCAGCGTGTTCATCAGCGTCGATTTTCCGGCGTTGGTGTAGCCGACTATTGCAACAGTCTCAACCTCGTCCTTCTCGCGTCTCTCGCGTGCAAGCTTTCTGCGGCGGGAGAGCGATTCAAGCCCGTCCTCAAGATTTTTTATTCTGCGGCGGATGTGGCGGCGGTCTGACTCGAGCTTTGTTTCACCCGGTCCTCTCGTGCCGATTCCTCCGCCCAAGCGCGACATACTCGTGCCCTTGCCGCCGAGCCGCGGGAGCAGATATTTAAGCTGCGCCAGCTCGACCTGCAATTTGCCCTCGCCGCTTCTTGCGCGTGCGGCGAAGATATCGAGTATCAGCTGCGTGCGGTCAACGACGCGCACGTCGGTTATGTCCTCAATATTTCTCTGCTGCGACGGGGTCAGCTCGCTGTCGAAGATGAGCAGGTCAACGTCGTTGTCGGCGCAGAAGGTCTTTATCTCCTTGAGTCTGCCCGAGCCTACGAACGTCGCGGAATCGGGAGTCTCGCGCCGCTGAGTCACGCGCGCTTTGACCTCGGCTCCGGCAGTCTTTGCCAGCTCCTCGAGCTCGTCGAGCGACGCCTCGCAGTCATATTTGCCCATGTCCACGCCGACAAGCACGGCGGTCTCGGGCTTTTGTATATTTTCAAAAAGTTCCGTCAAACCGGTTCCTTTCCGAACAGCTTATTCCAGGCCGTTGGGGTTCTGCGACTGCCAGCGCCAGGAGTCGGCGCACATATCGTCTATGTCGTACTTCGCCTGCCAGCCGAGCACTTTCTTTGCCTTGGTCGCGTCCGCATAGCAGCAGGCGACGTCACCCGCGCGGCGGGGAGCTATTCTGTAGTTTATCTTTAAGCCCGAAGCCTTTTCAAACGCCTTGACAACATCGAGCACGCTGTAGCCCTTGCCGGTGCCGAGGTTGTAGACCTCGCAGCCGTCGACCTTCAAAAGTCTGTCAAGCGCCTTTATGTGACCTATCGCAAGGTCGACAACATGGATATAGTCGCGCACGCCCGTGCCGTCCGGGGTCGGGTAATCATTGCCGCAGACGTTGAGGCACTCTAACTTGCCGATGGCGACCTGGGTTATATAGGGCATGAGGTTGCCGGGGATACCGTTGGGATCCTCGCCTATGCGGCCGCTCTTATGCGCTCCGATGGGATTGAAGTAGCGAAGGATAGAGACGCCCCACTCGCTGTCAGATACGCAGAGATCCTGAAGTATCTGCTCGATGAAATATTTCGTGGTGCCGTAGGGATTGGTTGTACCTCCCGTGGGCATATCCTCCTTGAGAGGGGAGGGGTTCTTGCTGCCGTAGACGGTTGCGGACGAGCTGAAAACGAGCTTTTTGCAGCCGGCCTTATCCATCACGCGGCACAGGCACACGGTGCCCGCTATATTGTTGTCATAGTAGTTGAGCGGCTCCTTTATGCTCTGCGGCACGCTCTTGAGCCCCGCAAAGTGGATGACCGCGTCAATCTTATTCTCGGCGAAAATTTTTGTCAGCGCCTCTTCGTCGCGGATATCCGCCTGATAGAACTTAAAGTCCTTGCCCGCAAGTTCTTTTATTCTTTTGAGGCTTTCGGGCTTGCTGTTGACAAAATTATCGAGTATAATGATATCGTATCCTGCGTTGAGCAGCTCTATGCTCGTGTGCGAGCCGATGAAGCCGGCACCGCCGGTTACTAAGACAGTGGACATTGAAATTACCTCCATACTCTTATTTAGTTATATTATACTCACAAAGTAGGCAAAAGAAAAGAGCAAAAGCGCTTTTTTTGCGCTGAAAAATGCACGGAAAAGGGGAACAAATATGGAACTTTACGATAAAATTCATTCAAACGAGGAGCTCAAGACTTATATCCTTGCGGGCAACCGCGTTTTAGGCGAACTGGGCTTTACCGAACACGGACTCGCCCACGCGGGCACGGTCTCCAAAATGTCGCGGGAGATACTCGAAATTCTCGGATACAGCGACCACGAGTGCGAGCTTGCGGCGATAGCCGGCTATATGCATGATATCGGCAATATGATAAACCGCTGCGACCATGCGCAGAGCGGCGGCATACTCGCCTTTAATATTCTTCGCAGCCTCGAGGTAAACCCGAAGGACATAGCGATGATAGTCGGCGCGATAGGCCATCACGATGAAAAGACGGCGGCGCCCGTCAGCCCCGTTGCCGCGGCGCTCATCCTCGCGGACAAGAGCGACGTGCGCAGAAGCCGAGTGAGAAACAGCAAAACAGTCAGCACTGATATTCACGACAGAGTCAACTACGCGGTCGTGGACTCGGAGCTTGAGGTTGACGGAGAGGAAAGAATAATCATCCTGCGTCTGAAGATAGATACGGAAATCTGTCCGGTTATGGAATACTTCGAAATTTTTCTCGAGCGCATGGTGCTGTGCAAAAAATCCGCCGCCCGTCTCGGCTGCAGCTTCGAGCTGATAATCAACGACACGAGATTGCTGTAACTGTGCGTTTTTTAATCTTTCAAATATAAGCAAAACATAATTATAAAAACAAATCCGGGGTCGATGACCCCATGCCGTCAATGAGGGGTTTTGAAATGAAAGTAAAAAAGAAAAACATAATCTGGCTCTGTGCCAACGTCGCGGTTTTCGCGCTGTTTGTGTTCTTTTTCCGCGTGAAGTTCGTCGCGGCGGCTGCGGTCGTCTATTCCGCGGCGAGCATAGGCTTTTTGACCTTTGACCTGTGCAGAGGACGCACCGAAAGCCTGTGGTGTGCGCCGATGGTGCCCATAGCGCTCATGGTTTTCGAGACGGAGGTAAACAATCCCATCGATTCGTTCGGCGCAATGCTCTGCGTGAGCGTTATTATAGCAACGGTGCTGACAATTACGGCTTTCCTCGTATGCAAGAAGAAGTTCGCGGGCTTCAGCGTGGGCGGACTGCGGCAGGCGCTGTTTCTGCTGCTTGCGGCGCTTGCGATAATGGGCTGCGCCATGACGCTCAACAACACCTTCACCCGCGGCGCGCACAATGTCAGCGCGGTGGTTATCGAGACGGACGACGACCTGCGAATGGTGTTTTATGACGGCCCGCACCGTATCCGCGTGACGCCGAGAAAGGGCGCGGGAGTCGATGCGTGGATAGACCTGCCCAAGGGGCGCTGTGGCAAGGTGAAAGTCGGCGACACTGTCGAGGTCAAGGCGGAGACCGGACTTTTCGGCGTGCGAATCTGCTCGCTTGCCGAATAATAAGGAGAGAATATGCAGGAGCTTTCAAATATCAATGTCATAAAAGAAATACTTTCGGCCAACGGCTTTACTTTTTCAAAATCGCTCGGCCAGAACTTTCTGATAAATCCGACCGTCTGCCCGCGAATGGCGGAGGCCTGCGGCGCAGACGAAACCACCGGCGTTATTGAGATAGGCGCGGGAATCGGCGTGCTGACGGCGGAGCTTGCAAAGAGGGCAAAAAAAGTCGTCTCGCTCGAGCTTGACACCCGCCTCATCCCCGTCCTTGCAAAGACGCTTGAGGATTTCGACAATGTCGAGGTGCTGAACGCCGACGTGCTGAAAACCGACCTCGGCGAGCTTATCGCCGCCCGCTTTGCCGGTATGCGTGTTGTCGTCTGCGCAAACCTACCGTATTATATAACCTCGCCCGTTATCATGTACCTGCTCGAGAGCCGCATACCGATAGACGCGGTGACGGTCATGGTGCAGAAGGAGGCGGCTGCGCGGCTCTGTGCGCCCGTCGGGAGCAGAGACGCCGGAGCGGTCACTGTGGCGGTCAACTACTACGCCGACGCGAAGAAGCTCTTCGATGTTTCGGCGGGCTCGTTCATGCCCGCGCCCAAGGTGGACAGCAGCGTGATAAGGCTCGATATCAGACCCGAGCCGCCCGTCAAGATAACGGACGAAAAATTCTTTTTCCGCGTGGTCAAGGCGGCGTTCGGTCAGCGCAGAAAGACTGCGTCGAACTCGCTCAGCGCGGGGCTGGGTATTCCTAAAGGCAAAATAAACGCGGCAATAGCCGAGGCGGGCTTCCCCGCGAGCGTCAGGGCGGAGAGCCTCAAAATGGAGGATTTGGCGCGCCTGAGCGAATGCATCGCGGCGAGGTGCATATAAAGGACGAAATTTTATGCTTTTACTTTCTGTAAAATATACGGCAAGACCCGGCGGCGGAGAAAAATTCGTCAGGGAGATAACCGACTCCGGTATTTTGGACGCCGTCCGTGCCGAGGACGGCTGCATAAGCTACGACTGTTATTTTTCGGCGGAGAGCCCCGACACAGTGCTGCTAATCGAAAAATGGGCTTCGCCCGAGCAGCAGGAAGCGCACATTCAATCGGCGCACATGGCAGAGCTGATGAATATCAAGGAGAAATATATTTTAGACACGGCGGTCGAAAAAGCCGTTTTATAAAGAGCTTTAAAAGCGCAAAAAGTTTAAAAATTAAGGCATCCGTAAAGCGGATGCCTTTGTTCGTACAAAAATGTGATGTGAATTTTGTGCTTTATTGTCCGATTCTATCAGTCGAGGGTCTTGACGAGCTCCTTGAGGTAAGCCTTGAAGCTGTCGCCTATCTCGGGATGCTTGAGGGCAACCTCACAGTTTGCCTTCATGATGCCGAGCTTGTTGCCCATGTCGTAGCGGATGCCGTCGAAATCATAAGCTACGAGGTCGCCTCTTGCGCCGAGCTCGCTCATAACGTCGGTCAGGAACAGCTCCTCGCCGGGCTTGATATCGGTCAGACCCTTTTCGAGCATACCGAAAACCTCGGGAGGAAGAACGACTCTGCCGAGGATGGCGTAGTTCGACATGACCTGCTCGGGGGTGGGCTTCTCAATGATTTTGTGGCAGCTCATCGCGCGGCCCTCAAGAGGGGTGACGTCGAGCGAGCAGTACATCGAGATGAGGTTATCGGGAACTTCCTTGACGCCGACAACGCCCTTGCCGTACTTCTCATAGGCTCTGCAGAGCTGAGCGGTTACCGGGTCATCGCTGACGGTGACGTCGTCGCCGTAGAGAACCGCGAACGGCTCGTCGCCGACAAAGCTCTTGCCGCAGAGGATTGCATGGCCGAGACCCTTGGTCTCCTTCTGGCGGATGAAATATATATTTGCAAGGTTTGCGACAGCCTTGATCTCTTCGTAGATTTTTTCCTTATTCTTCTTGCCGGCAAGATTTGCCTCAAGCTCGAAGGAATGGTCGAAGTGGTCTTCAATAACTCCCTTGCCGCGGTTGGTTATGATAAGGATGTCCTCGATTCCCGCCGCAACGGCCTCTTCTACAAGATACTGGATAGCCGGCTTATCGACTATGTTGAGCATCTCCTTCGGGACTGCCTTGGACGCGGGGAGAACTCTTGTGCCGAGACCTGCCGCAGGGATAATGGCCTTTTTGACTTTCATTTTAAAACAAACCTTTCTTTATTATTTTATAAGCAGCTCTACCGCATAAAGCAGCAGATTGTATATAATATAATAACCGATATAGCTCGCAAAAGCAAGCAAAATCGATGTTCCGCCCCTTCTCATTGTCGCCGCCTCAAACGCGCGGTCGTCGGGGAACGCGGCGCGGAGCTTCTGCACTTTTGCCGTAACGCTGCGCTTATAGAGCGGGTTTGCGATAAACCCGGCGACAATGTGCAGAACAATCTGTATGCCGAGCATCGGGAGGATAGGTATTATCGCCGACATCACTTTTTCGAGTGCCGCCACAACATCCGCCTGAGACGAGGTGTATATCGCCTCCGAATACGCCTGATAGGCGGTTGTGAACGCCTCGACCTTTGAAGTAAACGGCAGGGCTACGGCGAGCATCAGACCCATAAATATGAGCCCCGCCTGCCAGAGCTTGCGGTAAAACAGCCAATAGGGGCTGAAGAAAAACGCCGCCCAGTTGAAGGATATTTTCTTTTTCTTCTCGGCCATAGCCTTGAATTTCGGGATATATCTCGCGCTCGCCGACTGCACCGTGCAGGCGATGTCCTTGACCTTTGCGCCGTCTATCTCGCTCTCGGGGTCGAGTGTCACGCCGTAGAGGAACGGGTTGCCCGCCTCGCCCGCCTTGAAGAACGGGTTGAACGGCTGCGCGCCGCCCGCAGTCAGGGGAGCGCCGCAGTTTGTGCAGCTGAGCGAATGGGGCTCGTTCTCCGAGCCGCAAACGGGGCATATCTGCGTGTTCTGGCTGTCCTGCGTCTGCTCCTCAGTATGAGGCTCGGCTCTGTATTCGGGCGTCTCGGGCTGCCAGACGTAGCCTTCGGCATGGCGGGCTGCGTTGACGCACTCGCCTCTCTCGTCCCAGCATGAGCGGTGCTGCGGAGTGCCGCAGACCGGGCAGACGACTATATCGTCATCTTGATCGAAGCTCCTGCCGCAGGCAGGGCATTTCTGACCGTTGAAATCCATATTCTTTCCATTCACCTTTCCGACGGATGCTGTTATCCATCTTCCTTTTCCGATTATACCACAAATATCAATGATTATTGTATACGAAATTGAGATAAATTTTAATTATTATGTGAACAAACAGCGATTTTAAGCCATATTTTAAATTTTAACAAGAAAAAGCCCCACTAGAGGCGCACTCCGTAAGGAAGTGCGCCTCAGTTATATTCGCCTGACGGCGAGTTATATTGTCCTTCGGGCAGTGATATTATGCTTCGCATAGTTATGTTGCCTGCGGCAGTTTAACCGACGAATATAATATCACTTTTATCCATAGACACAGCGAGCTTCGATTTTTTGGAATAGTACGAAAAGAAGGCAGTACAAATTTTGTGCTGCCTTCTTCCTTACGGAGCCTCTCTTGAGAGGGAGCTTTTGCCGTAAAAGCCATAGTCTATAATCTACAGTCTCACTTCACGTTTCTCCACAGCGTGCGGTCGAGAGAGCGGTACTGCACGGCCTGGGATATGTGGTCGGAGTTCACCGTTTCGCTGCCGTCGAGGTCGGCGACGGTGCGCGCTATGCGCAGAATTTTATCGTATGCGCGGGCGGAGAGCTCTAATTTTTCGAACACCCTTTCGAGCAGTATCATGCCCTCGGGAGTCGGGCGGCAGAACTTTTTCGTCTGCGCCGCGTCCATCTTCGCATTGCAGGCTATGCCGCTGCCCCTGAGGCGCTCGGTCTGAACGGCGCGCGCCGCATTGACGCGCTTTCTGATATCCGCGGAGCACTCCTCCTGCGAGGTTCCGGACAGGCTTGCAAATTCAACGGGCGGCACCTCGATATGTATATCCAATCTGTCGAGCAGAGGACCGGAGAGGCGCGAAAGATAGCGCTGCACCGACTGCTGCGTGCAGGTACATTGACGGGTCGGGTGCCCGTAATATCCGCAGGGGCACGGGTTCATGGCGCAGACTATCATCGCCGAGCACGGATAAGAGAGCGACGCGGAGACGCGGGAAATCGTTATCTTCGAGTCCTCCATCGGCTGTCGCAGCACCTCCATTGCCTGGCGCGAGAACTCCGGCAGCTCATCGAGGAACAGCACTCCGTTATGCGCCAAGGATATCTCGCCCGGGCGCGGAATTGTGCCGCCGCCCGAGAGACCTGCGGGCGAGACGGTGTGGTGCGGCGAGCGGAACGGGCGCTGGGTAATCAGCGACACGCCGTCCGGCAGCGCTCCCGCGACGGAGTAGAGCTTCGTAGTCTCGAGGCTCTCTTCAAACGTCATGTCCGGCAATATGGACGGCAGGCGCTTTGCGAGCATACTCTTTCCCGAGCCGGGCGGGCCGACCATGATTATATTGTGTCCGCCTGCGGCGGCTATTTCGAGCGCACGTTTTACCTCCGCCTGTCCTCTGACGTCGCGGAAGTCCGGCGCAAATTCATCGGGCGCGTAGCTGTCTCTGAAATCGTCGAACCGCGCGGGAGCTATCGTCTCCTCGCCGCGCAGGTGCTTTATCAGCTTTTCGACGCTTCTGACGGGGATTACGTCTATGCCCTTGACAACCGAGCTTTCCGCCGCGTTTTCCGTCGGAACAAACACGGTCTTTATTCCGCTCTTTGCGGCGGTTATAACCATGGGCAGTGCGCCGTCGACACGGCGGACGAGCCCGTCGAGCGCGACTTCGCCGATGAACGCCGTGTTGTCGGAGTCAAAGTCTATCTGTCTGCCGGCCTTGAGCAGCGCCATGAGAATGGGCAGGTCGTATACCGAGCCCTCCTTGCGCGTGTCCGCGGGCGCGAGATTCACCGTAATTCGGCTGACGGGAAACGCGAAGCCCGTGTTTTTTATCGCGGAGCGGACTCTGTTTTTCGCCTCGCTTATCGCGGCGTCGGGCAGTCCGACGATGTCAAATCTCGGCAGACCCTGCGAGAGATCCGCCTCAACCTGAACAGTGTAGCTGTCCATGCCGAAAAGCCCCATGCTGTTTATCCGTGCAAACAAAATAATTCCCCCGATACGCAATCAAAAAAGTCCCCCGAGCTGTCTCGGAGGACTCACTTTGGTTTTTTGTCAGTCTGCCTCGGCAGTGGTTGTGGTTGAAGGATCGGTCCAGTTCATCTCGTACTTCTCGCCGTAGGTGTACTCGAACGAGCAGGGAAGCGTGCCTATCCCGGCAAGAGTGCCGTCGCCTGTAATAGTGGTCGTTATCTTCTCGGTTCTTATGTACTCGACGGAAGCGACGGTGTTATCCTCTGTGTTTATAACGCAGATTATCCTGCACTCGGTGTAGGTCAGAGACTCGATATCGGTGAAGCTGATATAGCCCTTGAGCTTGTCTCTGAACTCCTTGACGGCCGCGTCTCTGTCGGCCTCGGAGCCGAGATTGAACGCCTTCTTGACAACATCGACGCTCGGCTCCTTAATGACAAGGGTAAGCGTGCGGCTGCTGTTGTCTTCGCTCGCCTCTATCTCGGCCGATTCAACGTCGGCGGCAGTGAGTGTGCTCGACCAGCTCTCGCCGGATACGGGGAAGAGCGCGGTCAGATCCTCGCCGTACTTAGTCTCGGCGTTTCTGCTCTCCTCAAAGGCTTTCTTTGTGCCGGCGAAAACGAACTTCTTGAGCGTGGGAACGGCCTTTTCGAGCAGGGTATTGCGCTCGCCGTCCTCGGTTCCGCATATGATATTCGAAACGTTTTCGGTGCTCTGGAATTTCTTAACAGCCGGTTTCTTGACCTTGACGGCGTTGATAACGCTGTTGTAGTAATTGACCATTGCCTCCTTGCCAACGGGCATCTCGGACATCGCGGCAACTGTCGTCTGCTCAGTGTCGGTGGTGCCGGCGTCGCACGCCGCAAACGAGAAGAACATCGCGGCAATAAGCACGAACGCACATACGGCATAGATCTTTTTTTTCATGAAGGTTAAGTCCCCTTTCGTTTTTAAGCGGAAGCGCACAATTTTATTATGCTGCGCCGCAGTTCCGCTGCTCTTTAGACTGAATTATTATAACATATTTATTTGAATTATTACAGTAAAATTAACAAAACCGCCCATTTTTGTTATAATTATCGAAAAACAGGCGGTTTATTTGGTTATAATATACAAACGATTAGTCGGAAAGACCCTTTTCGTCGAAGAGGAATGCGGTTTCGAGCGCCACGCCGAGAACAGCCTCAACCGTCTTTATGTCGAGATTGTCCGCAGTGTCGAGTCTCGTGTGGTAATATTTCGCCGGAGCGGGGTCCATTGCGGACACGGAAACGGCCTTCATGCCCGCCTGAGTGACGGCGGCGGCGTCGGTAGCGCCGAAGAAAACGCTCTTATAGGGCAGGTCGAGACCGGTCTGCTTTGCGGCCTCTTTAACGAGCGCGCACGCGCCCGCGTCGTTCTTAACGGTACCCGTGAGGTCGCGCGAATAGACGGCGGCGAAGTCGTAGTCGCGTATTGTGTCAAGCCCGACAAAAACCGTCTCGACATCGCTCAGCTCATTTTTATGAGCCTTGCAAAACGCCTTTGCGCCGCGCAGACCCGCCTCCTCCGAGCCGGTGAGAACCACCCAAACCTCGGTATTTTCAAAGCGTATGTCGTGCTGCTGCATATATTTTACTACTGCCATGGAGATAAAGCAGCCCGTGAGGTCGTCATTAGCGCCCATGACGGGACGCTTCTTGTTTTCAAAGAAAAGAGCCGTAAAGAGAATGGGTATCCACGCGAGGAAAACATATCTCATGACGTTGAGAGCGCCGCTGTCCGCCGCAGAAAAGGCGTGACCCGCCGCAACCGCCCAGATGCCGAGCACAAGTCCGAGCAGGATGCCGACAAAGCTCAGGCCGATTATCGGCACGAGCAGCTTCGAGCCGCCGTAATAGGTGAATCTCCACTCGTTGGCGCTGTCCGCGTGGCCGGAGAAAATTATGCGGCGCCTGACCTCGCCCTTGGGCTTTCTGACGGCGACGACGTTATGCGACGTCTTTTTGGGGAAGAAGGGGTCGAGCAGCTTCTTGTAGAGCAGGAACTCGACAATTGCAAAAATAAGCGAGAGCGCGCAGAGAGCCAACGCTATGGCGCTCATGCCGAAGAAGAAAAGGACTATGGCGGCGATCATCATTATGCCGTCCGTCAGTATCCAGCCGAGGAACGCACCGGGGTGCACGTCAAAGGGCTCGATTTCGACCTTGTCGCACGCGCCGTCGAGCTCGGCTGCCATGAGCTTCTGAGCCTCGTGCTCCTGCTCGCTGCCCGCGGGTCTGGGTCCTACGTCCTTGCAGATTTTTTTGATCCCGCGAACCGAGAAGTTCGTCATCTCTCTGAGCGCGGACGGATAGTTTTTGACACTGTCCTGAGCTTTCATGATAAAACCCCTTTCGTTTTAAAGATTCCGCCTTGTGTTTGACACGGCAGATATATTGTGATATATTTGTGTCGCAGCCGAAAGCTGTCGAAACCTCAATAGGAGATATGGAAAATGAATAAGAATGTACGCTCGATACTCGCGATTATTCTCGCGGTAATTCTCGTTGCCCTCGTCGGCACATACGCCATTCTCAAGGTACGCTCGAGGAACGACAAAGTACCGGACGGAACCTCGGGCGAGTCTCTGTCCGAGAGCCGCTCCGCAGAAGTTACCGCGTCGGAATCCGAAATTCAAAGCACCGCTGCCCAAACCGAAAAGCCGACCGCCCAAAAGACCACGAACGCCCCCTCGGGAGGCAGTTCCGAATATGAATACGCATACGCGGGCTTTTCGCCGAAGGTGACTAAAATAGACGAAGAAAAGTGGTATCTGACCCTCGTCAACCGCGACTACATTTTGCCTGCGGATTACACGGTCAAGACCGCGCAGACCGTTGTGGACATCTACGGCGGATACAGCTACGGGCTGCTCGACTACCGCGTCGCTCCGCACTATATAGAGATGTATAACGCGGCGCTCGAGGACGGGATCAAGCTCTCGCCCCTGTCGGGCTACCGCTCGATAGCGCATCAGAAAAGAAACTTCGAGGCGAGGATAAGCCTCTACATGAAGCAGGGCTACAGCAAGAAGCAGGCGACGATAATGGCGTCAGAGATAATCCTGCCTCCGCAGACGAGCGAGCACAACGCGGGACTGTGCATGGATATACTCTCGATATACGAGAGCTTCGAGAACACGAAGGAATACCGCTGGCTTCAGGCTCACGCCGCGGACTACGGCTTTGTGTTAAGATACCCCAAGGACAAGCAGAATATAACGAAGATAACCTTTGAGCCCTGGCACTGGCGCTATGTCGGCGTTGAGGCCGCAAAGGAGATGAAGGCGAAAAATCTGTGCCTTGAGGAATATCTCGGCGTGGCATAACAGCCGCAAAATTTATATATAAGCTGCCCGGAGTCTCGCTCCGCGGCGGCTTTTTGTTTTAAAGAAATGCCGTCTAGGAGCAATTTTGTTTATCTGCGGCACTTTATATCGTCTTTCACGTTTGAAAGGGGACAGGCAAGCGCGGCTATTGGGAGCTTGTTCGCCCGGGTTTATCGGGTCGTTGACATTACCTTTTCGACGTTGTCTTTACAAAAAAATAAAATACGCTGCGCCTACAAATAAAGCCGCAATATGCGGCTCATTTTTTGTCCTTATGATTCATTCCGCCCTCGACAACGTCTTTGCCCGTGAGCACGACCCAGATGGTGCGGAAAAATATTTTTGTGTCAAACAAGAGCGACCTACGCTCTATATATTCGCGGTCATATTCCGCCTTTTCCTCGTCGGAGAGGCAGTCTCTGCCGTTTACCTGCGCCCAGCCGGTGAGCCCCGGGCGCACGGAATATACCCCGTATTCGCGGCGCAGGTCGCGTATATGGCTCTCCTCGGGGATGAGCGGGCGCGGACCGATAAAGCTCATGTCTCCCGCAAGGACGTTGAACAGCTGCGGCAGCTCGTCAAGGCTCGTCCTGCGAAGGAATTTGCCCGAGCGGGTGATGTATTCGTCCGACTCCTCGAAATCGGCGGTCGAAAGATTGGGCGCGCCGTTTTTCATCGTGCGGAATTTTTTGATTTTGAACAGCTTGTCGCCCCTGCCGACTCTGTCCTGCCTGAATATGACAGGCATACCGTCGTCGCAGATTATTATCAGGCAGATAACAAGCATGAGCGGCGACAGAAATATGATAGCCAGCAGACTGAGCAAAACGTCAAGAAAACGCTTCATTAAGCAGAACACGCCTTTCGTTTATGGCATATACGGCGCAGCGTCAACGGCCGCCCCAAAAAATATAGTCGTCAATAAGCACTGCGCGCACGGGCGCACCCTCAAGCCCGCCGAGCTTCACGGGCGCGGCGAAGAGGTAGTAGCTGCCGGGGGAGACCTCGCTCAGGTCGAGCCCCTCGAGCACGCATATCCCCGCCCCCAAAAATGCCTTGTGCGGGGCTGTCTGATCGCCCTTTGTGCCGACAGAAAGGGAGTCCGTGCCTATGAGCTTCAGCCCGATATCGGCAAGCTCCTCCGCGGCGCTGCTGTGAAAATAAGCCTTGCCGCCGCCCTTTATGAGCAGGCGTTCGCATTTCTGCGGGAAATAATTATTGACATCCTCGCCCGTTATCGCGCCCTCGGGCGCCTCGATAACCGTGCACGGGCCGATAAACGGCTCGAGCGGCACCTCGTCGATGCTCGCGCCGCCGTCGATAAAATGCAGCGGTGCGTCGGCGTGAGTGCCCGTGTGCACGCAGGAGAAGAGGGTCGACAGATTGCAGTCCGAGGCCTCCCCTATGCGGCTGACGAACTCGGCGTGCGGCAGGGGATCTCCCGGATATATCTCGGTTTTCAGAGCGTCGCGCGAAATGTCGATAATGTTCATGTTATCAGTCCTGGTTCTTGAGCGACTCCATCTTGAGATAAGCGTTGATGAAGCCGTCTATATCGCCGTCCATAACGGCGTTGATGTTGCCGTTTTCAAAGCCTGTGCGGTGATCCTTGGCGAGGGTGTAGGGCATAAAGACATAGGAGCGAATCTGGCTGCCCCAGCCGATTTCCTTCTGATCGCCCTTGATATCCTCTATCTTGTCGAGATGCTCGCGCTCTTTTATTTCAAGGAGCTTCGACTTGAGCATTCTCATGGCGACCTCGCGGTTCTGATGCTGACTGCGCTCTATCTGGCAGGAGACCACTATGCCGGTCGGGATATGCGTTATACGCACGGCGGACGAGGTCTTGTTGACCTTCTGACCGCCCGCGCCGCTCGCGCGGTAGGTGTCGACTTTAAGGTCGTCGGGATTTATTTCAACTTCTATATTGTCATCGATTTCGGGCATGACCTCAAGCGATGCAAAGGAGGTGTGCCTGCGCCCGGAGGAATCGAACGGGGAGACGCGGACAAGGCGGTGAACGCCCATTTCGCCCTTGAGATAGCCGTAGGCATTTTCACCCTCGACGAGCAAAACGGCGGATTTGAGTCCCGCCTCGTCGCCGTCAAGGAAGTCGAGCATACTGACCTTGAAGTCATGCTTCTCGCCCCAGTGCTGATACATACGAACGAGCATCTGCGTCCAGTCCTGAGCCTCGGTTCCGCCCGCGCCCGCGTGGAAAGTGAGAAGTGCGTTCTTCGCGTCGTATTCGCCGTTTAAGAGCGTGCTGAGGGTCTGCTTCTCGAGCTCGTCCTCAAATTTTGTAACACCCTCGCGGCACTCGTCGAACATGGAGATATCCTCCTCCTCGTCGGCGAGCTCTATGAGAGTCATGGTGTCATCGAAAGCGGTTTCGAGAGAAGTGTAGTTCGCCACCTTGTTCTTGAGCTGGCTTATTCTCTGAAGCACCTTCTGCGAATTTTCTATGTCGCCCCAGAACTCCTCTGCGGCGGTCTGCTCCTCAAGCTTCGCTATTTCCTCCTTGAGCGCGTCGAGACCGAGAGCCTCGCGCAGCTCGGAGAGCTTCTGTTTATTATCGTTGAGCTCAAGTCTCAACTCTTCAAATTGCAGCATACAAAAACCTCGTTATCAAAAAAGTCAAATTTATACACACAACATTATACAAAAAACAAAGTGTAAAGTAAAGCAGAAATTAACACGGCGCGAAAAACATATTTTTTTACCGCATATGTTTTCGTCGGCAAAAAGTATTGACGCGCCGCAAAATTATATTCTATAATATATTTGCAATAATTTCGCTGAAAAGCAGATAACAGCAGATTGTCGGAGCTTATTTCCGATTCGGACAAACGGCTTGAATTTAAACAAAAATTGCCCTTGACCGGAGGTAAACAGCCCCGAAAACGGCGACTTGACTGACGCTCCCGTGACAAATCCGGCGGGCGGTGCTATGATACGCAGCGGAGGTGATCGAAATGGTCAACAAATCAACATTCGGTCAGTTTTTGCGTCAAAAGCGAAACGAAAAGGGGATGACCCAAAAGGAGCTCGCCGAAAAACTGTTTTTAAGCGAGTCCGCAATATCAAAATGGGAGAAGGGCAAAAGCTATCCCGACATAACGATGATACCCGATATCTGCTCGGTGCTCGACATTTCGGAGCATGAGCTGATAAGCGGCGCGAACGACACGGAATATCACGAGATGAAAAGAGACGCGCGCGTATACAGGAAGATTACCGAGACCTTCTTTTGGGGCTTCACGGGCGCGTATGCACTGGCGCTTATTATATGTTTCATATGCGACCTCGCGGTGAATCACAGGTTTACTTTCTTCCCCGTGGTTTTCGGCAGTCTGTTGACGGCGTTTTCGTTCGTCCCGACATTTACGCGCTTTACCGAAAAGCATAAGCTCGCGGTATTTTCCGGCTCGACTTATCTCTCGCTTGTCCTGCTGTTTGTCATCTGCTGTGCAAAATATGGGCAGAATTGGTTCGGCGCCGCCGCACTCGGCACTCTGCTCGGGTATATCGCGGTGTTCGCGCCGTTTTTGCTCAGGCGCTATATGCCCGCAAGGGGACGCAGATTTATTCCCGCCGTATACTTTTTGCTGTTCTTCGCCTGCCTCGCCCTGCTCGTTTCGGCGGCAAGAATAACGAATGTGTTCAACCTGTCAAAGGGACTGCTCGTCGTGCTCTATGCATTTATTCCGTTTGCGGTGACTGCCGTCATGCATATTATCTGCAAACACCCGCTGATAAACGCCTCTATAGATGTCCTCGCGTTCGGCTCGGTTATATATGCTCTGCCGCGTTTTCTCGCCGCAGTGTTCGGCAGCATAGAGGGCGCGAACTACGCCGTGAATTTCGCCGACTGGGCGCATTTCGCAAACGGCAATGTCTATCTGCTGATTCTAACAGCGACCTTAACGGCCTTTGCGGCGCTGCTCGCGGCGGGAATCGCAAAACTGCGCCGCACGCGTTGACACACGGTATATTATGTAATATAATATACCAAAATCGTGTGGATTTTTCCGAACCTAACGGGTTTATTTTTCGCCATGCACCTTTTCGGTGCGTGGCTTTTTTGATGAAAAGAGGGTTTATCTTGCAAAACAGGAAGCTGAAAATTCCGAGCGAGGTCGTTTATATCCTCGCCGTCGCCCTGCTCTCGCTCGCGGTGGCCATGCTCACGGCGGCGAACTTCGGCGTGTCGATGATAGTCGCGCCGGCATATCTTCTGAGCCTGAAAGTCGGAATTCTCACATTCGGCCAGGCGGAATATGTCATTCAGGCGGGGCTGTTTATTATCTTCTGCATCGTCATGCGCGGATTCAGGGCGGTGTATCTCTCGTCGTTCGTGACCTGCCTTATATACGGCGCGGCGCTCGATCTGTGGCGGTGCATACCGTTTTTTGACCCCGCAGTCACCCCGCCCGGCAGTATGTCCGTGCCGATAAGGATACTGCTTTTTGCCCTCGGCACGGTGCTGACCTCGTTTTCCGTCGCGCTGTTTTACAAGACATATCTCTATCCGCAGGTCTATGACTTCTTCGTCAAGGGCGTCAGCGGAAAATACGGCATAAGGCTGCCGCGCTTTAAAACCTGCTTCGACCTCTCCTGCCTCGCCGTCGCGGCGATAATGTCGCTCGCGTTTTTCGGGCGGTTCGAGGGTATCGGGTGGGGCACTCTCGTCATCGCGCCGATAAACGGCACTGTGATAGGCCTGTTCTGCCGCCTGTTCGATAAGTATTTCGACTTTCCGCCCGTGTTCGGGAAATTCGCCGCGCATTTTGAGCTCGACAAAAAGCAGTGACATATTTTCCCGCAGGGGAGTTTTCTTCACAAAAAGTTTGATTTTTACCCCTTGACTGCACGCCCCGCAGAGTGCATTATATATTTGACGAGATAAAATTAATTCACGGGAGGAGACATAAAATGAGCACATTCCCCGATGTAAAGAAAAATTTCGGCTTCGGCTGCATGAGACTGCCCATGGACGGCGAAAAAGTAGATTACGCCGAATTCACAAAGATGGTTGACGAGTTCATGGCGCAGGGCTTCAACTATTTCGACACCGCACGCGTCTACATCGGCGGTCAGGGCGAGACGGCGATACGCGACTGCGTCGTAAAGCGCTATCCCCGCGACAGCTTCATTCTCACCGACAAGCTCTCCGATTCGCTGTTTAACAGCGAGGACGAGATACGCCCGCTGTTTGAAAAGCAGCTCGAGAGCTGCGGAGTGGACTACTTCGACTTCTACCTCCTGCACTCGCAGACAAAGGCGATATTTGAAAAATACAAGAAGCTGCACGCCTATGAGCACGCGTTCGAGCTGAAAAAAGAGGGCAAGGTAAAGCACGTCGGCTTCTCGTTCCACGACACCGCCGACGTACTCGACGAGATGCTTAACGAATACCCGGAGATTGAGGTGGTTCAGATTCAGCTCAACTACATCGACTTCGAGGACCCCGCCGTTCAGGCGCGGCTGTGCTACGAGGTCTGCCGCAAGCACAACAAGCCCGTAATAGTCATGGAGCCTGTCAGGGGCGGAAAACTCGCCGACATTCCCGAGCAGGGCAAGGCTATATTCGACGCTCTTCACGGCGGCAGCCCGGCGAGCTACGCGATACGCTACGCAGCGGATTTCGACGGCGTATTCATGGTGCTCTCCGGCATGAGCAGCTTAGAGCAGATGAACGACAACCTGTCATTTATGAAGGACTTTAAGCCCCTGAGCCACGAGGAGAGACGGGCGATAGCGGAGGTCTGCGACGTTATACGCGCGACCCACACCATCCCCTGCACCGCGTGCCGCTACTGCACGGACGGCTGCCCCGAGCATATCCTCATCCCCGACCTGTTCTCATGCATGAACGCAAAGCAGCTCTGCCGCGACTGGAACTCGGACTGCTACTATGAGGTCTACACCGAGAATCACGGCAAAGCGTCGGACTGCATCGGCTGCGGAAAGTGCGAACACTCGTGCCCTCAGCACCTGCCCATACGCGAGCTGCTCAAGGAGGTTGCAAAAACCTTTGAGGGCGGAAAATAAACGCATACATAAATAAAAATAAAATCGGCCGCAGCAGGTTCGGTGCCTGTTGCGGTCGATTTGCATCTGCGCGGAACGGCAGGTTTTGAGACCCCTTATGTTTTCGCGCAGACTATGCGGTCTGTAATTTTTATCCGTTTTAATATCAAGTAAGAACGCACTGCTCCGTGCCGTTACTGCCTGACCGTTATTATATAGCAGCCGGTGTTGTCCGGGGAGATGACTGCCAATGAGTAGGTCTTCGGCATATTGACTTTTTCGCCGAGCTCCTGCCGCGAGATGAGATATCCGTCCGCTGCATACCACTCGCCCTTTTTGAGCGAGTCAATATATTTTTCGAGCGTCAGGCGGTCGTTATATATTATCGCCGCATGGGGCTTGCCGACGTAGCGTATGTGCCACGGCTCGAATTTTATCCCCGTCGAGCTTTTGCCGTAGGACGGGTAGCGGATTATAAATCCGTATTTCCACGACTCGGAGTTTACGAACTGCCCCGCCTTGCTCTTGAGAAAGCCCTGCCCCGCGAAATATTTGACATAGACATCGAGTCCGAGCCCCGTCTGGTGTTCGCTCGTGCCGGGGGCTGCGGCAGTGGACGAATCCCTGCCGTAAAGCTCCTTTTGCTCCCGCGCGTCGCGGACGCTGCTCATGACAAGCAGCTTGCTGTCCGTCTTTTCCCTCACTGCGGCGGACAGCTCCGAATAGCTCTCTGCGGCGCAGGCGTTCACCATGACGCCCGTCTTTTTGTATTCCGCGAGCTCGGGCTCGTCCCCGTCCTTCAGGGGGTATTTTGAATTTACGAGCATCAGGCTCTGGTCGAATATCACGCGGGAATCGCCGCGCAGAGCGCCGACGCTCACCTCTTCGAGCTCGGGAGAAATCTTCGCAACGGTCACTTTTCGGGTGTTGAGCCCGAGATATTCCCCCGCCGTAAACCGCAGGTGCGGCTTCGCCGCAAGGACTGCGAGCAGTGCCGCCATGACCGCCAAAACGGAGATTATCAGCCCCGCGGAGACTCTCTTTCTAAGCTTATTTTTCATTTAGCCACCTCTTTATGCGCGCGTCTCAAGATATGGAATGAGCTCCGTTATGGCATACTGCGCGCCGGCGAGGCACATCGAAAAGAGCATGAGCACGCAGGTCATCAGGCAGGACGGAACATCAAGCTTTGCCTTTTCCGCATTCTTCGAAAAAGCGTGGACGAGCATCTCAATGCCGAGAGATATAAAGATAACAGGCCAGAATTTTATTACATCGAGGTAGTTGAAGCTCTTAATAAATGCGCTGATTAAAAACATCACGCCGAATGTGACGAGGGTCAGACCGAGCGTCACCGAGCCTACACGCTTTGCCGCCATATTATTCATCCTCCCCTTCGTTATTCTTTCTCTCCAGTTCACGCTTCTTGTGCGAGATGAGCTTTATTCCCACAACTATCAGTATGACAGCGACGGCTACCTGCGGAAGCTTATAGGAAATTTGGCTCAGGATCTCGGCGCCCGTATCGCTGAGCAGTCGGACAAGAACGCTGACTATTATCTTATCCCAGATAAGATAGGCTCCGGCTATTATCGCAACAATGCCGCCGACCTTTAAAACATTTGCGGAGGCGACTTTCTTAAAGCGCGGATCCGAGCGCACATTTTCGGGCATGGCGTTCAAGAAGAACAGGAAGTCGTCCTGAACCTTTGCCAGCTTATCCTCGGGCAGATGATATTTGTTCCATGCGTCAAAGAAGCTGTAGAACCACAGCACCGGAAGCACGAGCAGAAACGCCGGGGTGTCGGCCATCATGGCGAGTCCCGCTCCCGCGACGAGCGCGAGCATTATAACAAGTCCGCGCTTAACGAGACCTATATACATATGCGCGGCGCCCGGAATGAGCGAAAACAGGAAAAAGAGTATTTTATTCTTTTTGTTCATTATTATTTCCTCCCAAGTCAGAGATTTTCTGTTTGAATTCGCTGAAGCTCTCGTCGATAGATTGGCTTATCGAGCGGCTCTTGTCGTTCAGCTTCGACATATCTATATCATTTATCTTTGATATGTGCTTGAAAGCGCCGGAGAATATCATCACAAGCGCCGCGCATATCCCCGCGACCACTCTCACGGAATAGAGCAGCAGGTTATCCTGCCTGCGCTTCTCGCGGGTGTTCTCCCTTGCGGCGGCGGCGAGGATATCCTCGCTCATGCCGGCGGGCGGGTCGACAGCTGCCATATCGAGCGTCAAGCAGGCCATACGGTCGGCGCACTCGTCGCATTCGGCGATGTGTTCCATGACTTTTGCTTTTTCGCTCTCGCTCAAGCCGCCGCGCAGCAGGAGCGTTAATTTTTTATCGTCTGCGTGTGTCATTGCAGTATGACCTCCTTTAGATTTTCTCTGAGCATTTTCTTTGCTCTGTATGCCCGTGTCTGGACGGTTTTCAGCGGTTCGCCCGTTCGCTCGGCTATCTTTGACAGCGGCATATCCTCGCAGAAATACTCGACCGCCACGCTGCGGTAGGGTTCTCTCAACGCCTCGCACGCCGCTCTGATATCGCGCCCGAGCTGAGCGTTCATATATTCGTCCTCGAGTCCCGGTGAAGCGCCCGCTCTGAACTCCAGCTCATCATCCTCCGCGGGCGACGTCCGCGACGCCGCGCTTTTCAGATGATCGAGGCACTTGTTCGTCGCTATCCTGCTAAGCCACGCGCGCTCGTTGCGCCCGTCAAAGCGATCCAAAGAGGAATAGGCGGACAAAAATGTCTCCTGTGTCAGATCCTCGGCGGTAAAGTAGTCGTTCGTCAGTCGGTAGCATATGCTGAAGACGAGCTTGCCGTAGCCGTCCATGAGCTCTTTTAACTTTTCTTCACGATCTATCTTTACCACCTCCCTTGCGCTTTCGTCAATAATAACGAGCTTTGAAAAAGATGTACTTCAATTTTTTCGTATATAAAGCGACTGCCGCCGGATTTATATTGGTGTCCGGCGGCGGTTTTCATCTGAGATTTTCGAGCTTTTCGGTTTCTTCGGGCGTTATTTAAAACGCGCCCGTCACAAGCAGCTTCATTTTTTCGCCCCCGTTATCCTTTTTATCTCGCGCACCACCCGCGCGACGGGCAGACCGACGACGTTGAAATAGTCGCCGCTTATGCCCTCCACGAGCGTGCAGCCGAGCCCCTGTATGCCGTAAGCCCCGGCCTTGTCCATGGGCTCGCCGCTCGACACATAGTCCTCAATTTCGCTGTCGGAGAGCGGGAAAAAGTTCACTTTAGTCGCCTCGCCGAACACGGTCTCTTCGCCGTTTGCCGAGATGCACACTCCCGTGTAGACCGTGTGCTCCCTGCCCGAGAGACGGCGCAGCATATCGTAAGCGTCCTTTCTGTCGCGGGGCTTGCCGAGAATATCGCCGTCTATTGAAACCACCGTGTCCGCGCCTATTACGCAGTCGCCCGGTCGGCGAGCCGCCACGGGACGGCACTTCTGCGCCGCTACGGAGCAGACCTTCTCCTCGGGAGTATTGCCCTGCGGAATTTCCTCTACGCCCTCGACGTCTATTTCGAAGTCTATTCCCGCCGTTTCGAGCAGCTCTTTTCTGCGCGGCGAGGACGACGCAAGAACGGTTTTCATATCTCGCCCCTCCTGCGCAGCTGCGCGACTTTAAGTACGGCGGCCTGCGTTTTACCGTCGCGTATCTCGTTGTTCATGACCATCTCAACCGCCTTTTCGAGCGGTATTCTCTCCGGCGCCAAAAACTCGTCGTCATCGAGGTCAAGAGAAGTAAAGGACAGGTTTTTCGCCGCATACATATGGATTATCTCGCCGCAGTAGCCCGGCGTGGGATAGAATTTTCCGAGGTCGGTATATTGCTCCGCCACGGCTCCCGTCTCCTCGCGCAGCTCGCGCTTTCCGGCCTCAAACGGATCCTCGCCGTATTCGAGCTTGCCTGCGGGCAGCTCGAGCAGAACCTCGGAATAGGGATATCGAAACTGCCTGACAAACATCAGCTCGTCGTTATCGGTCAGCGCGGCAACCGTCACTCCGCCCGGATGCTCCACCACCTCGCGCAGAGCCTTTTTGCCGTTCGGCAGCTCGGCAGTGTCGGTGCGGACGTTGATTATCCTGCCCTTATAGATGTACTTTTTCTCAACTGTTTTTTCATCAAGCTTCATTATAATAAGCCCTCCGTTCAGGTCTATCCCGCGAAAAAATAAATATTATTTTTCGGGGGTGATTTTTTGAAATATATTTTCACGCCCTGCGAGCCGGACTACGCATATATAAAGAAAAGCGTAGACTCTCTGCAGGCGGAATATCCGTTTTTAAAAACCGAAATAATCGGCCGAAGCGTCTGCGGGAGAAAGCTGTTTGCCGTCCGCTTCGGCAGGAGCGCAAATCCCGTGCTCATAGCGGCGTGCTTTCACGCGCAGGAGCGGCTGACGGCGCTCGTGACGCTGAGATTTATCGAGCGGCTGTGCCTGAGCGCAAAAAACAGGCAGACTGTGTGCGGGATAGACGTAGGCGGTGCGCTGAGCCGACGGGAGATAATCTTCATCCCGTGCGTCAATCCCGACGGGGTCGAGATAGCTCTGCACGGTGCCGAATCCGCGGGAAAATTCAAAGAGAGCGTCGAGCGGGCGATGAGCGGGAGCCGCGACCTCTGGAACGCAAACGCCCGCGGAGTTGATTTGAATCACAACTTCAACGCCGGCTGGGATGTCTCAAAATCGCTCGAGATATCGGCGGGGATAACCGCGCCCGCGCCGAGGCGGTTCGGCGGCTATGCGCCCGGGAGCGAGCCGGAGGTGAACGCTCTCGTTCAGCTGTGCATGCGGCGAATGCCGCGAACGGCAATAGCCCTGCACAGTCAGGGCGAAGAGATATACTATGAATACGGGGAGCACACGCCGGAGCGCGGCGAGCATCTGGCGAAAATTTTCGCCGCAGCGAGCGGCTATACGCTCGTGCAGAACGCGGGGCTTGCCTCACACGCGGGGTTCAAGGACTGGACGATAGAGGCACTCGGCATTCCGTCGTTCACATTCGAACTCGGCAAGGGCAAAAATCCCCTGCCGCTGAGCGACTTCGAGAGTGTGTATAAGAGCATTGAGGAAAACCTCGTGCTCGCCTGCGTGATGTGAGTGATGTTGGGGAGCGCGCCTTGCCGCAGCAAATATTGTCGGCGGCATGAGATTTTTATTTCAAAATTACGCGATTTTAAAGCAGCGCCCGCCGTAGGGACGCCCTTTCGGCTATCCGCTATCGGCGATAGTCGATATAAAGTTATAGCAATTGCGGCTTGTTGATAATTGGTAGCTCGGCACATTCGCCCGTAAACTCGCTTCGCTCAAACAATACGGGCTCGTGCGTCTTGCTTCGCAAGCCGTCCCCTCGCCTAACTTAGTTGGTTTCTACCACTGCGGCACGGCTATTGAAGGTCTGATTACAAAAATTTGTTGAGTCGCTCGCTTCTACTTTGCAATTGATAGGCGAACAAAGTGTGTAGAGTAGTAACATAGTAAACAGAAAGTGCAAGGACATAGTATACAGTTTTATGATAAAATTAAAGGCAAGAAAAGCACATGGAAGGACGTGTTTTAATGCCGTGGGAGAGTAAAACTGTGGAAGAATTAAGAAGAGAATTTGTACTTTCGGCGCAAGACAATATCAACTTTAGTGCACTATGCAGAAAATATGGTATAACGCGAAAAACCGGTTACAAATGGTTGAAAAGACACGCTGCTCAAATGCCTCTTTCTGACATGAGCCGCAAACCATCTAATGTTCCCAACAGAACCCCGGAGGATATCGAGCTTTTAATAGTGTCGCTGCGTTTGGAAAATCCGGGCTGGGGTGCAAAAAAGCTCAAAGATGTTCTTGAAAAGGACGGGCATGACATTCCATCGGTCAAAACAGTGAACAATATTTTAAACAGGTATGGCTGCATTTCTGCTGAAGAGTCCGCTAAGCACAAAGCTTTTATCAGATTTGAAAAGGATCGGTGCAACGAAATGTGGCAAACCGATTTCAAGGGTCAATTCAAGATGGCAGATAACAACTATTGTTTTCCCCTTAATATATTTGATGACCACAGCCGTTTTGTAATAAAAATCGCTCCGAATCTGGGTACCGCCAATGTTGTTATCCCTACTTTTCGCTCTGCTTTTGAGGAGTTCGGTATGCCGGAATCTGTTTTATCCGATAACGGCGCTCAATTCGCAGGCTTTAGACAGGGCTATACTCAATTCGAGAAGTGGCTTATGAACAATGATA